>ERZ747221.105-NODE-105-length-94827-cov-11.981984_pt1 | contig 94827 bp, 82 predicted proteins | sample MGYA00374949_ERZ747221 | MGnify/ENA primary metagenome ERZ747221 (study PRJEB28779, sample SAMN05720172) | bioreactor metagenome | isolation source: Anaerobic biogas reactor | place: USA:Washington, USA | collected 2015-08-08 ... | reverse complement strand
ATACAGACCGTCCGACTTGCATGTGTTAAGCACGCCGCCAGCGTTCGTCCTGAGCCAGGATCAAACTCTCCATAAATATCCTAACTGGGTCCCACTCTATTCTGTACGCTGTATTCTTTTTTCAAGGTACTGTCGCCCTTTATGGGCGACGGCGAAAAATATACCATGCATCGGGAGTTAGTGCAAGCGTTTTACAATTGAAACTACGAAAAACTCCCTTTTTCTGATATTCTTCTATGGTCCGTGTAACTTCCCGGACCTTACCTAAAAGCGAGGAGTCAGGATGAAGAACAACATCTTCAATTTCTACAGAAAAAAACAGCCAGAGAATACCCCGAAGGCTGAAAGGACCACCAGGACAAAGAAAGTACACATCACCAGGAAGACCAGCACTTTTGCAAAGCTGGCGCTGACCTTTCTCTTCGTGATCGTCCTTCTGTTCGCAGTGGCATCGATAGCAGGTGTCCTTATCATCAGGGACGCAGCTTCAACCCTTCCCTCCGTGGAGGAGATGACCCATTACGAACCGGACCTCTCGACCATAGTATATGACCGTAACGAAAAGGTGATCACCAGGCTATTCCATGAGAACAGGACCTGGGTACCCCTTTCCCAGATCCCCATAGAGGTCCAGGAGGCATGTATAGCGGCCGAGGACAGCTCCTTCTACAGCCACAGGGGGTTGGACTTTATCGGTATCGTAAGGGCCTTCTGGGTGAACCTCAGAAGCGGCAGGACTCTCCAGGGTGCAAGTACGATAACCCAGCAGCTGGCCTGGAACCTCTTCCTTACCAAAGAGAAGACCCTCCAGAGAAAGATCAAGGAAGCAATTATATCGATCCGTCTGGAGAGGATCTACTCCAAGGAACAGATCCTGGAGATGTACCTCAATATGATCTACTTCGGCCATGGGGCCTGGGGGATACATTCGGCTTCACAGCTCTACTTCAACAAGGAACCATCTGAACTGGACCTCTCGGAAGCGTCCCTTCTCGCAGGGATAGTCAAGGGACCCGAGTACTACACTCCGTTGCGGCACCCGGAAAGGGCCTCTGAGAGACAGGCCTATGTTTTGGGAAGAATGGCCCAGGAGGGAATGATCACCCCAGAGCAGGCCCAGGCCGCCAGAAAGATCGATCTGGATTTTCAGACCCTGAAGAAACCGGCCATAATGTTCGACGAGGCCCCCTACTTCATCTCCCACATCCTCTTTGAGCACCTCCTTCCGTCTTACGGAAGCGATATGGTCTACAGGGGCGGGCTCAGGGTACACACGACCCTGGACCTGGACCTGCAGCATGCGGCCGAAGAAGCAATAAAGGGGCTCAAGAGCGAGGGAGCCATAGTTGCTCTGGACCCCGGGACGGGCGAGATCCTTGCACTGGTGGGAGGGAAGGACTTCGAACAGACCAAGTTCAACCGGGCCACCCAGGCCTTTCGCCAGCCCGGGTCGTCCTTCAAGCCCTTTGTCTACACCGCTGCCCTTATGAAAGGACTCAGGCCGGTGGACCACATTCTGGATGCTCCTGTCTCCTACGACAACGGGATCGACGAGCGGGGTGATAGGGATATCTGGGAACCCGGCAACTACACCGGGGATTTCAAGGGAGAGGTGACATTGCTCCAGGCCCTTGTCCACTCCTACAATACCGTCGCGGTCAGGCTTGCCCATATTACTGGCATACCGGAAATAATCGACGTGGCTCGCCGGTTCGGCTTTACTTCGCCCCATATACCCAACGACCTGTCCATCGCTCTGGGGTCGGCCAACGTGACCCCCCTGGAGATGGCATCTGCTTACAGCGTCTTCGCCAACGGCGGATCAAGGATCACACCCTACGCCATAAGAAAGATCAACACCGCTGCAGGCGAGACCCTGGAGCAGTACGGACCGAACCTTTCACCGGCTGTCCCCGAGGCTATCGCCCTTTCAATGCGTTCTGTCATGATGGAGGTTGTAAGGTCCGGTACGGGGACCAGGGCCAGGGTTCCCGGTTATGAGGTCTTCGGCAAGACGGGGACGACCAACGATTATACCGACGCATGGTTCGCCGGAGGTATTCCGGGTCTCGTGGTTGTAGTATACGCCGGTAACGACGACAACAAGACCCTGGGCAGACCGGGTACGGGGGGTGTAGTTGCAGCCCCCGTCTGGCAGGCCTTTGTAAGCAAGGCTGTCAAACACCTCACCCTCAGGGAATCCTTCGAGATCCCTGAAAGGGCGGGTATTGACACTATAACTGTCTGCAGGGACTCCGGGTTCCTTTCGGCTGGCAGTTGTCCTTCAACAGCGATCTTTCTCCCCTCGGGCCTGGCCCCATATTCGACGTGCCCCATCCATGGGGGTTCATGGATAATGGCCGAGTCCGACCGGAACGAACCGAGAATGCTGCTCTCGCCGAGGGACGAGGAAGTCCTGGGGATCCCCGCCCGCATGGCAAGGCTTTACAGTATCTCCATATCAGGCATTGCAGCAGCCCCTCCAATGGAGGAACTTCCAACCTATCAGCCTCCTCAGATGCCGACCTATACTCCTCCGTCTCCTCCTGCCACCACCCCGGTCACACCCTCCAGACAGTCCAAACCAAGGGAGAGGACCCCCGAAGAGATAGAGGACCGGTACCAGGAGCTGCTCAAGCAGTACGGCATCTCCGATTGATCCTGTCGGGGCCGGCCTCAGGGCCAGGGGCTGGGCAGGACCATCTTTTCGAAAAGGGCAACGGCGTACCTGTCTGTCATTCCAGAGATGTGGTCGAGGGCGAAAAGGGCAGGACCATATCCCCGGCAGTCGATATCCTCGGCGGGGTTCTTCTCGAAGTGTTCAAAGAGAGTTGAAAGGACGTGCGTCACCTTGGGTTCCTCCCCAAGCACCCTCTCTGAATCGTAGACCCTTTGGTAAAGGAAGGAGCGTAGTTCCTCTACGGCTCCAAGGAGTTCTGATCCCATGTTCACACCATCGGAGCCGCTGTTGGAGACGACGCTCTCCACCATTCTCCCGATCCTTGCGCCGTGGCCGGAACCAAGCCTGGAAACTACCGAAGACGGAACATCTCCAAACTTCACAATCTCCGCTCTCATCGCATCGTCAAGGTCGTGATTGAGATAGGCGATGGAATCAGAGATACGTACGACCCTTGCTTCGTGTGTCAGCGTCGGTTCACCGCCGGAAAAACCTTCCCTGACATCCACCTGCCCCTTGGAGTGCTTCAGGATACCGTCCCTGACCTCTACAGAAAGGTTCAGGCCCTGGCCGTCTTTTTCGAGGCAGTCAACCACTCTCAGGCTCTGCCTGGCGTGGGAGAAACCCTCAAGACCCCTGCTTTTCGCTATCCTGTCCAGGACCCTCTCCCCCATATGACCGAAGGGCGTGTGGCCAAGGTCGTGCCCGAGAGCGATTGCGTCGGTAAGGTCCTCGTTCAGCCCTAAAGCACGGGAGATGGTCCTTGCTATCTGGCACACCTCAAGGGTGTGGGTAAGCCGCGTCCTGTAGTGATCACCTTCGGGTAGCAGGAGGACCTGTGTCTTGTGCTTGAGCCTTCTGAAGGCCTTGGAGTGGATAATCCTGTCACGGTCCTGCTGGAAGATGGTCCTCAAGGGGCAGAGAGGCTCTTCCCTCGATCTTCCCCGGCTTGCGTCGCTGAAAGCTGCGCAAGGCTCAAGGATGATCCTCTCGATTTTTTCCCAGCGGACCCTGGGCATCTCTTCTCTCATGGCTTCTCCTTTGTATATACAGGGGCCGCCACTTGCCGTGGCGGCCCCTGGTCTCAAAAACCTTGCATCCGCCCCCGTTCAGGGTTTCAGTCCAGCAGACCCAGTTTAGAATGTGCCGCCGAAAGCCTTGCGACAGGGACCCTGAAGGGGGAACAGCTTACGTAGTTCAGTCCCAGTTCATGGCAGAAGACAATACTCTGGGGGTTCCCACCGTGTTCCCCGCAGATCCCTATCTGCAGTTCGGGGTATTTCTGCCTTCCTTCGGCCACGGCAAGTGTCATCAGTCTTCCTACCCCTTCACGGTCAAGCACGTGGAAGGGATTATCGGGGAGAACACCGTCGTTAACGTACTGGGCCAGGAACTTGCCCTCGGCGTCATCCCTGGAGTATCCGAAGGTGGTCTGGGTCAGATCGTTGGTCCCGAAGCTGAAAAACTCGGCAAATTCGGCTATTTCACCGGCGACAAGTGCCGCCCTCGGCACTTCGATCATGGTTCCGACAAGGTATTGCAGATCATCAAGTCCCTGCTGGGTGATGATCCTGCCGGTTATGTCCTTGACCATCGCCAGCAGCCTCTTCATCTCCTCCCGGGTACCCACCAGGGGCATCATTATATCGGGCTTGACATCAATGCCTTCTTTCTTAAGTTCACAGGCAGCCTCGATAATGGCAGCGATCTGCATCTCGTAGATCTCGGGATAGACAAGCCCCAGCCGGCAGCCCCTGAATCCCAGCATGGGGTTGTTCTCCTGGAGTGACAGGACCCTTGCCAGCACAGTTTCGGCGTGCACAAGTTCCTCCGGCGAAGCCTCGCTGTCGGTCTTTATGGAAGCAATGGTATCCCTGAGCTCGTGCTCCTTGGGTAGGAACTCGTGAAGAGGAGGGTCCAGGAGCCGAATGGTCACGGGGAGGCCGTCCATGACCCTGAATATTCCCCGGAAGTCCTCCTTCTGCATTACCTTGAGCCGGTCAAGGGCCTTCACCCGGGATTGCCTGTCTCTGGCCAGGATCATCTCCTGCACGACCGGGAGCCTGTCGGTCGCCATGAACATGTGTTCCGTCCTGCAGAGACCTATGCCTTTTGCCCCGAAAGACCTCGCTCTTTTGGCATCTTCTGGTGTATCGGCGTTCGCCCAGACCTCAAGGGTCGATACCGAATCGGCGATATCCAGCAGTTCCCTGAAATCATCGGTGAACGAGGGCTGTACCAGAGGCACCTCCCCGAAGATGACATGCCCCTTCGATCCGTCTATCGTCAGGATATCACCCTTTTTCAGGGTCTTGTCGCCGACGATCATGACCCCCCTTGCGACGTCGATAACCACCGATTCACAACCCGAAACACAGGGCTTTCCTAGACCTCTGGCGACAACGGCGGCATGGCTCGTCATTCCCCCCCTGCTGGTCAGGACACCCTGCGCCGCATAGAGTCCATGGATGTCGTCGGGTGTAGTCTCCGGTCTTACCAGGATGACCGGCTGTCCCGATTGAGCGACCTTCTCGGCCTCGTCGGCATCGAAAATGACGATCCCGACAGCCGCTCCCGGAGAGGCCGGGAGACCCTTTGCTGCTATATCGAAAGAGGCATCGGGGTCGATCTGCTTGTGCAGAAGCTGTTCAACCTGATCGGGTGTTACCCTTGATACCGCCGTAGCAGCATCGATAGACCCTTCATTGTACATGTCCACTGTTGACTTTACCGCGGCTCTGGCGGTCCGCTTGGCATTTCTGGTCTGTAGCATGTAGAGTTTGCCCCGTTCCACTGTGAACTCGATGTCCTGGACATCCCGGTAGTGTTTTTCCAGCAGATCAGCGATCCTGTGAAGCTCCCGGTCCGCTTCAGGGAGCTTGGACCCGAACTCGTCAATAGGATGCGGTGTCCTGATGCCGGCCACCACATCCTCGCCCTGGGCGTTCACAAGGAACTCCCCGTAAAGCTTCTTCTCACCGGTGGAGGGGTTCCTTGTGAAACAGACCCCCGTCCCGCAGTCTTCTCCAAGGTTCCCGAAGACCATGGTCATTACATTGACAGCTGTACCCAGGTCATCGGGGATCTTGTTGATCCTCCTGTAGGTTATTGCCCTGGGGTTCTTCCAGCTGAGGAAGACCGCCTCAACGGACTTTTCCAGCTGGACCCAGGGGTCATCGGGGAAGGGTTCTCCCGTTTCCTGCTCAACTATCTTGAGGTACCTGGAGATTACTCCCTTCCAGGAAGAAGCGGGGATCTCGAAGTCATAGGAGACCTTGAGGTCTTTCTTGACCTGGTGCAGCACGTTCTCGAAGACGGACCCATCCATGCCCAGCACCACGTTGGAGAACATCTGGATGAATCTCCTGTAGCTGTCCAGGGCGAACCTCTCATCGCCCGACTCCGTTCCGAGAGCCTTGACGGAATCGGCGTTGAGGCCCAGGTTAAGTATTGTGTCCATCATGCCAGGCATTGATACCGCTGCCCCGGAACGCACGGAGACCAGAAGCGGGTTGGTCTTTCCGCCGAAATTCTTTCCCGTCTCCTTTTCCAGGTCAGTCATGGCTGTCCGGATCTCGCCCCATACCTCTTCAAGGAACTGTTCCCCTCTTTTCAGGAATTCAAGGCAGGCCTCTGTAGAAATGGTGAACCCCGGCGGAACCGGTAGACCTATCCTGAGCATCTCGGCCAGGTTGGCACCCTTACCACCCAGGAGGGACCTCTTTTCCGCACTTCCCTCTGTGAAATGGAAAACGAACCTCTTCCTTTCATTTCCGGCTTCCGTCATTCTTTCCGACCTCCCCGGCGATCAATGTAGGATCAAGCTCTCAGATAATCCAGGATCTCCTGGGCCGTCTCCTCAATGGCCCTGTTGGTGACGTTCAATATACGGCAGCCAATTTTGCGCATGATGTTCTTGGCGAACTGGAGTTCTTCCTCGACCCTCTCCCACTGGGCGTAGTTGGATATCTCCGAATCAAGTCCCAGTAGCCGAAGTCTCTCTCGCCTAATATCCACAAGCTTTTCGGGTTGAACGGTCAGCCCGAATATCTTTTCGGGCGGTATCTCGAAGATCTCCCCCGGAGGTTCCGTTTCTGGTATAAGGGGGACGTTCCCCACCATGAAACCCCGGTGGGCAAGGTACATGCAGAGCGGGGTCTTGCTCGTCCGGGACACCCCAAGGATGACCACGTCCGCTGAAAGAAGGTGTTCCGCACACCTTCCATCATCACACTTGATGGCGAACTCAATTGCCTTCACTCTGCGGAAATACTCCTCGTCCATCCTTCTCATCAGACCCGGGGTCTCAAGGGGGGGGTGTTCGAGCCGTCTCTCGAGCATATCCAGGATCGGGCCGAGGATGTCTATGACGTCGGTCCCCTGGTTGCGGGCTTTCTCCATGAACCATCGCCTGAGATCGTGGTCGACAAGGGTACAAACGACCATTGCTCTTTCCGTCTCGGCCTCTTCAAGCACCTCGAGAGCCCTGTCCTTGTTGTTGATGTAACGGAACCTATGCAGGGTTATGGCATCCGAAGCGAACTGGCTCAGTGCCGCTTTCGCAACATGTTCGGCCGTCTCGCCGGTAAAATCGGAGACCACAAATACCGGAAGAGGTTGACGATCTTCTTTTTCAACCATTACCAGACCTCCAGGACCCATACGGGATCTGTTCCAACTATCATGTCTTCAGCAACCCCAGATCCCCTGATGTCTTGAACAGCCCGTCGCACCTCTCAAGAAGGGCTATTCTATTGTTCCTGATATGTTCATCGTTGTCCATCACCAGCACCTTGTCGAAAAAGGCTGAAATGAACGGCTCCAGCTTTGAAAGGACCTTGGTCAACCGGGTCCAGTCGCATGACCCTACAGCCTCCTCGACCTGGGGTGAGAGAAGTTCCACTGCATCGTAGAGCTCTCTTTCGGCGTCCTCCCTTAACAGACCGGGGTCAAGTCCGATACCAGAGACCTCGGTTTTCTGAAGGATGTTCCTGACCCTTACGGCCGACGTGATCAGGCCACCGAACCAGTCGGCCCCCTGGACCTCCTGGAAGGCCTCCAGCAGTCCAAGTGCCTGTTTTGGTCTCGATCCCGCCACAGAGATCGCAAGGGTGGTCAGCTCGTGGGAGTAGCCCTTCTCCCGAAGCTGATTATGGAGCCTATGGAGAATGAACTCCGTGGCGGCCTCTTTCTGGTCCTCCGAAAGTCCTCTCGACCCGGAGGAGACCTCCGTCAGTGCCAGAAGGTCTGCATCAAGGTCCATCCCCCACAGGATCTCGTTAAGCGTCCTCGAAGCCCTTCGTATTCCGTAGGGGTCCTGGGAGCCCGTCGGCTGGAGACCTGCCTTGAACCCTCCAGTGATGGTGTCTATTCTGTCGCAAATTCCCACCATGGCACCGATGATGTCGGAGGGGACCCTGTCACCGGAAAAGGCAGGGAGGTACTGTTCGTAGAGAGCCAGGGCCACCCTGGGGTTTTCGCCGTTCTTCAAGGCATACTCCCGCCCCATTACTCCCCTCAGTTCAGGAAATTCGTACACCATATCGGTGACGCTGTCTGCCTTGGAGAGCAGTGCGGCGCGATCGACCATCTTGGCCTCCTCTGCTGAAAGGGACATCATCTCGCAAAGGGAGCCGCAGAGTTTTCTCACCTGGGAAACCTTTTCGTAGACCGTCCCCAGTTTTTCGTGGTGGACGATCTTCTTGAGAGGATCCACTCTTGCCGAAAGTGGTATCTTCTGGTCCTCCTCCCAGAAGAAGGAGGCATCGGAGAGTCTCGCCCTCAGGACCCTCTCGTTACCCTCTCTGACTACGGACATGTTGGTGGCACGGTTGTTGCTGACGCCTATGAAGAAGGGTTTCAGGGCTCCGGAACTGTCCCTTACCGGGAAGTAACGCTGATGGTTCTTCATGGTCGTGACAAGGACCTCCTCGGGGATGCCGAGAAATGACTGGTCAAAGGCCCCGAAGAACGGCACTGGGTATTCGACGAGAAAGAGGTTCTCTTCCACCAGGTCCTTGTCAAGGACGGCCTTTCCTCCTATCTCCTTCTCGATGGATGATATGCCTGCCAGCATCTTCTCCCTGCGCTTTTCAGGATCTGCGATGACGAAGTTATCGTGAAGCTTCTCAAGGTATTCACCCACGGTGGACACCTCGATCTTTCTGACACCCATGAAGCGATGTCCCCTTGTGAAGCTGTCGGAGACCACCGTTCCGAAGTCGACCTTCAGTGTTTCCTCCCCGTAAATGGACAGGAGCCACCTGACAGGCCGGGCAAAACGGTTGAAAGTACCGTCCCAGTACATGCTCTTCGGGAAGGAGAGCCTTTTAATTATCCTTTCAAGTATTTTCGGCAGGATCTCGGAAGTTGCTCTCCCCTCCTCCCTCTTGACAGCCACGACGAACTCCTGGCCTCCTATGTCCCTTTTCTCGAGGGAATCGACATCGACACCCTTGCTCTTCGCGAAACCCCTTGCGGCCTTGGTCGGATTGCCGCTGGGATCGAAACCCGATGTCCAGGCAGGCCCCTTGAACTCCTCGGTCTTGTCCTGCTGCCGTTCCTCCAGGGACCGCACTATCAGAACGATCCTCCTGGGAGTTCCCAGTGTATGCATCTTCTCGAAGACCAGCCTTTCGGCCCGGAACTCCTCTTCCGCAATGGCCGCCGTCTCGGAAAGCGCAGGGGGGATAAACCTGGAAGGTATCTCCTCTGTCCCTATCTCTAGAAGAAGGTCCCTTTTCCCCATCGTTCTACCTCCCGGTCCTTTCCTCGAATTTGCCTATCAGCGGGAAACCCATCTCTTCCCTCTGTCCGGCGTAGGACTGACAGCAGGCGCTTGCCAGGGCACGGACCCTGGAGATGTACCCCGTCCTCTCCGTAACACTTATGGCGTTCCTCGCATCCAGCAGGTTGAAGGTGTGGGAGCATTTCAGCACGTAGTCGTAGGATGGCAGCACCAGGCCCCTGGAAAGGGCGTTCCTGGCCTCGGCCTCGTACATGGAAAAGAGCCTGAAGAGCATTTCCGTATCGGAGACCTCGAAGTTGTATGTAGAGTGCTCTACTTCCCCCTTGTGGTGAACATCCCCATACCTTATTTTCCCCACCCATTCGAGGTCGTAGACGTTATCCACTTTCTGGACGAACATGGCTATTCTCTCGATCCCGTAGGTTATCTCTGCCGGTACCGGGTCCATATCAATGCCGCCCACCTGCTGGAAATAGGTGAACTGGGTGATCTCCATGCCGTCGAGCCATACCTCCCAGCCAAGGCCCCAGGCGCCTATGGTAGGCGATTCCCAGTCATCCTCAACGAAACGGATGTCATGGTCGGCGGGCTCGATCCCCAACGTCTTCAAGCTTTCCAGGTAGATCTCCTGTATCTCTTCCGGGGCCGGCTGAATGATCACCTGGAACTGGTAGTAGTGCTGAAGGCGGTTGGGATTCTGCCCGTATCTTCCGTCGGTGGGGCGTCTTGACGGCTCCACGTAGGCCACCCTCCACGGTTCGGGCCCAAGCACACGCAGAGTAGTCGCGGGGTTCATGGTACCCGCCCCCACCTCGATATCGTACGGCTGCTGAATTATGCAACCCTGTTCGGCCCAGAACCTTTCAAGGCGCATCACTATCTCCTGCAGGTTCACCTGGATATTCCCCCTTCTGAAGCTGCGTCACGATCTGTCCGACAGCGTCCTTGCAAGCTGCCTTGTGCATGAAACGACCTTCCCGGGATCGATCCCGGGCTGGACCTTGATCGCCAGCATCTCACTGTAGCTCAAGTTCAACGCAGTAAAAAGTTCACTTCTTTCCCGAGGGCTGAGTTCCACACCGTACCTTCCTCCGGAGCATCTTCCGCAGAATAGAGACTCTCCACAGAAAAGGGCACCTTCCAGTTCGACACCGCAACCCTGACATCTCTCCAGGTCAGGTGCAAGCCCCCAGCTCTTCAGCCATCTCCAGTAGAACCGCCAATCTGCCAGATCCACCCTCAGACTACCGGACTCCAGAATACACAAGGACCAGTAGAAAATGGGCAGAAGGTCGTCGGAAGCATGTCCCGGAAATGTGTATTTTACCAGAGAAGAAGCCCACTCCGCAGCACACCTTATGCGGGATGGGGAACTCCTAAGGGACAGAAAGTCCTTTCTGACGTCTATCTCTCTCAGGTACCACCTGTTGGGTCCCCTGTATATGTGAAATGTGCCCCACACCAGTGGATCGGTGGCACCTCCGAACCGGACCTTGCCCCGGGCAGCACCGGGTGCAAGAAGCCAGACAGGCCCCTCCTTTTCGAGAAGGGCGTAAATGCTCCTGTCGCCCTCGTTGGAATCTTTCCTTCGGAGAACTACTCCACGTTTCCGGAGCAACCCCTGACCGGTCCTGCTCTCCAAGTACGCATCCCCTCTATGTATAGCCCATTCTCCTGAGTTCCTTTTCGGAGTTCCTCCACCCGGGCCTTACCTTTACCCAGAGGTCCAGGTAGACTTTGTACCCGAAAACCTCTTCAAGCTCCTTCCGGGCGACTTCACCTATGCTCTTGAGTCTTGCCCCGCCCTTTCCGATAAGGATAGCCTTCTGACCTGATCTCTCCACAAAGATAGTTGCGCGTACCAGCAGGTTTCTCCTCTCAGGGTACTCCTCGGGCGACTTGAACTCTTCTACGAGGACGGCAACGCTATGGGGCACCTCCTGCTCGGTCTGCCTGAGCACCTGCTCCCTGATGACCTCGGCAGCGAGGAATCGTTCGGTGCAGTCCACCAGCCTGTCGTCCTCGAAGATAGGAGGTCCGGGGGGCATGATAGAAAAGAGGGTGTCCAGGAGGAGATCAAGGTTGCGCCCTTCAAGGGCCGATACCAATACGGTATGGATGAATTTCTTCCTTTCGGTGAAACAGTTCCATCCATCAGACAGGCCTGGAGGGCCCGGTTCGTCGATCTTGTTCACCACCAGAACGACAGGAACGGTTATGCTCTTGAGGATGTCAAGGATGATCTCGTCAGCCTTTCCTATCCTCCTGTCCCGAGCTTCCACGAGAAAACAGACGACATCTGCCATCTCCAGAGAGATCGCCGCCTGTCTTTCCATGAAACGACCCAGATCGTGAAGGGGCCGGTGCAGTCCCGGTGTATCTATGAAGACCATCTGCCCGCGCGGGTCGTTCAGGACCGCCCTGATGCTGTTGCGGGTGGTCTGGGGCTTGTTCGAGACAATGGCGGCCTTGGCGCCCACCAGGACGTTGATCAGCGTGGATTTGCCAACGTTGGGCCTTCCCACAACAGCAACGTAACCGGACCTGAAAGTAGGGGCTTCGTTCATCCCCTGGACTCTCCTAGTTGAAAGGGCCTGGGGAAAAGATCCTCCAGTGAGACGACCTCAAGTCCTCCCTTGCCGTCTTCTAACACGACCGCCATGGAGGGGTTGAACTCAGCCAGCACCTGCCGGCAAGCCCCGCAGGGAGTACACGGCACGCCAGGAGGACCTGCCACGGCTATTGCGACCGGGTTTACCCTTCCTGAGGCGACAAGCATGGAGACGGCATTCCTTTCAGCACAGACCGAAAGGCCATAGCTACCGTTCTCCACGTTGCAGGCCCGGAAGACGACTCCATCCCCGGACAGGACGGCAGCGCCCACCGGGAACCCCGAGTAGGGTGCGTAGGCTTTATCCCTGGCACCCCTTGCTTCCGCCATAAGACCTTTCAGGACTTCGACCGGCAGAGGGGCTTTTTGGGTAAATTCTCTCATTCCACTACATCTCCGATCCTGAACAGGTCGTCCAGGGGGGTCACCCTGACCATTTTGATCCTGTGGTCCTCCACCTCAAGGACCTGGAACTCCCAGTGACCGTATGGCAGTCTCTGCCCCTTGTCCGGGAAGCGCCCGGCCAGGGACAGGACCAGACCGCCCACACTGTCCATGTCGCTTGATTCGAAGGGATAGCCCAGGGCCTCGCTGAGATCCTCGAGCCCCATCTGCCCCCTGACAAGATAGCTGCCGTCGGGCTCCTTCTGGATCAGGGCGCTCTCATCGTCGTATTCGTCCTGTATCTCGCCGACGATCTCCTCGATAAGGTCCTCAAGGGTGACCAATCCCGCCGTCCCGCCGTATTCATCGATCACGATGGCCATATGGACCCTCTTGCCTCTCATTACGTCGAAAAGGTCTGCTATTCTCATCGTCTCAGGTACGAAGAGCGCCTCCCTTGCCAGTGAAGAAACCGGGATCGAGGTTTCGTCCGACATGAAAGCCCCTATAAGATCCTTCACATAGAGGATCCCCACAATGTGATCGGGGCTCTTCTCGTAGACGGGAAGCCTTGAGTGCCCGCACTCCCTGAACACCGGGATGGAGTCGCTAATGCTAATGTCGCCGGGGACGGCCATCATGTCTGTCCTGGGTATCATGATCTCGTAGACCCTGGTCTCCTCGAAGGAAATAACGCCGTGGATCATCCGGCGCTCCTCCTCTTCGAATACTCCCGAGGCCTCCCCGATGTTGACCATCTGCTCTATCTCCTCCCTGGTCACAAAGGGGTGCTGGGATGAAAGATCGACCTTCATGAGGGATCCGAAGAACTTGACTATCCCCACGGTGATCCAGATCAGCGGGGAGAAGACAACATTGATGAACCTGAGGAGAGGCAGGGCGTTCGAGACTATCCCGTCAGGTTTCAGAATGGCTATGCTCTTGGGGAGTATTTCTCCGAAGATCACTATCACTACCGTCATGAAGGCCACTGCCAGCAGGAGCCCCTTCGCCCCTATTAGGGATATCGCCACCTGGGTCGCGACAGCACTTGCGGCTATATTGACAAGGTTGTTCCCGATAAGGATGACAGTCAGGGCCCTCTGCATGTCTGATATCAGCCAGTCTATTCCTTTTCTTCTTTGCGGGTTCTTTTCCTGGATCGCAAGGAGCTTGCCACGGCCTATGGAGGTGATGGCCGTCTCGCTGCTACTGAAGAAAGCCGAGAAGAGTAGAAGTACGACCAGGATCAGAATACTTTGGGCGATCTCTTGGTTCACCTACTGATCCATCCTTTCTTGTTGAGCCTTTGTCCCTGCTTCTCCCCCGGAGGCCAGGTAATTTTCCACTCTGTCCCGATAACGCTTCTGGACCTCCCACATCTCGAGCCTTTTTTCCTCGGTTTCGTGGTCCCAACCAAAGAGGTGCAGAAGTCCGTGTACCAGCACCAGAGAGAGTTCGCTGAGGGGAGAATGTCCTGCCTCTGATGCGTTCTCGAGCACCTTTTCCGCACAGATCATAATGTCGCCCAGGAGACACTCGGGGAGATCCGGCGGGCAGGAGAACACCCCGTCGGAGGCATGGATGGGGAAGGAGAGCACATCCGTGGGATAGTCCTCTCCCATGAAGCGGCCGTTCAGCCTGCTCATCTCTTCCTCGTCAATGAAACTGACCGAAAGGAGGATCTCCCCCCCCCGGTCCCAGCCTGGACAGAGTGTCAGAAAAGTCTCCTCTGCTACCTCTCCCAGTGCGCCCGGGATCCTCTCGATGATCCCGCCTGGCAACACTTCCTGTGAAATGCCTGTAACCTCGGTAAGCACCTTCATCATCCAGAAGCCTCCATTGTCTCCTCTTCCGTGGTCCCTATGGGAGCGATCTTCCGCGTGTGATAGACGTGTTTCAAGGTCTCGATAAAGGCGGTCTTTATCCTGGTAAGGTCCTGGAGGGTAAGAGGCACATCGGAGAGCTGGGATTCGGCTATCTTTGTGTCAATTACCTCCTTTGCCAATTCCTCCAGTTCACGGCTGTCGGTTATGGCGGGGGCAGCTGCCCTGACGGCGGCCTCGACCGAATCGGCAAGCATCAGCACCGCCGATTCCCGGCTCCTGGGACGGTCACCGGGATAACAGAACTGGTCCATGGGCAGGTCCGGATCCAGGCTCAGGGCCTTCTTGTAAAAATAATGGAGACAGGTGGTCCCATGATGCTCCTTGATGAAGACCCTGATCTTCTTGGGGATCCCGAACTGCCGGGCCGTTTCCAGCCCCTCCCTGACATGGGAGATTATTATTAGCGCGGAAAGGGTGGGCGCAAGTTCGTCATGAGGATTGTGACCGGTCTGCTGGTTCTCCACGAAGAACTGGGGTCGCCTGAGCTTCCCCACGTCGTGGAAAGATGCTCCTGCCTTGACGAGAAGAGGGTTCATCTTAAGCTTACCGGCTGCGGCTTCGGCGAGGGTCCCGACCATCAGCGAGTGGTGATAGGTTCCCGGGGCTTCTATCTGGAGCCTTTTCAGCAGGGGGTGAGATGGGTGTGTAAGGTCAACGAGACGGATTGGGGTCAGGATATCGAAGAATCTCTCCCAGAGAGGAAGAGCGACCAGGGCAACCATTACCCAGGCAAAAGCCGAGACGATCTGGGTGACTAGGATCGATCTGTCCGATGGCAGGTATAGGCCCCAACCTATGAAGAAGGCCCCGAAGGCAAGGAAGAACCCCAGGAGGAACATCTTCCGGACAAGGTCCAGGCGGCTCGTGATCTTCCTCATGAGTATGTATCCGAGGCTCGCAGTTATCCCAGAAGCGAACACGGAGAGCATAAGGCCCACCGTTGAACTGCCTGAAGTTATCACCGATCCGATTATTCCACCCCAAAGGACCAGGTGAAATGCGAAGGAGCCGGAAAGGCCAAGGTAGGCCCACCCTGCCAGGGATATCACACCGAGTCCGTTCTCTCCAAGAAGTGCCGAGACGAACATGGCGACCCAACCGGCTATCAGGATGGTGATAATGAAGCCCCACTCCAGGGAGTCGAAATTGAACTCCCGGCGCACGGAGTACCACCACATCCACGATGCCCAGAGAATGACCCCAAGGACGACGAAGGTCAGGGTCTTCCAGGGGAATGATAGCTCCGGGTATCCCTGGGCCCGGAGTACAAGAGCCAGTTCGGCCGATACCGTCTCACCCTCCCTGACGATGACATCTCCCACCGCAAGGACTCTCTCCACAGGTTCTATCTCCGAAGCGGCAAGAACCCTGACCTCACTGGTCATTTCAGGGTCCATTACCATGGCTCTCTCCATTATATGATCAAGGATCTGGAAGGCCAGGTTCTGCTCGGGTATGGATAGGTCCGAGGCCTCAAGGCCCTTCCAGATCGTCTCTGCCGGGGATCCTTCCATCATCGGGAAGCTGAGCATTGATATGGCGACCCTTGAAGAAACGGTTGCGATCCTCCCCGCCGAGATCTCTGGGAGACTCTCCAGGATACCAGCCAGTGATTCCGGCAGAACAGTCCTGTACTCCCCTCTCTCTATCGAAGCCAGTTTGCTTTTTACCTCTTCCGGGAACCTCCTGTCCCTCACAAGGACACCACCGACGTCGGACATCCTTTGTTCCCTGAGCGCCCTGGTGGCGTTCTCGTCGACGATCCTCATCCGTGAATGGGCATAGAAGGTCTGTGGAGCGGGGCTGCCGATCCGGAAGGAACTCCTGCCATCCCTCACCCACCACGTGCCTGCAAGTAGTGAGGAGGCAACAGCCGCAAGCAGGAAAGTGGCCGTCCAGCGCAGACGGTATACCCTGTCACTGGCCATCTTTTCGGCGTATAGCCCTATTCGGGAGAGAGCGGGTCCTTTACTGCCGTTTCTGCTCATATTCTTCATAAGCCTGGACGATCCTTTGAACGACTTCGTGACGAACAACGTCGTTCTTGTCGAGAGACACGAATTCGACCCCGGGGATCCTCTTCAGGATGTTCCTTACCACTTTTAGGCCAGAGTCCTTGCCCGAGGGGAGGTCTATCTGGGTTATATCCCCTATGACGACCGCCTTGGAGCCGAAACCCAGTCTGGTGAGGAACATCTTCATCTGTTCAGGAGTGGTGTTCTGGGCCTCATCAAGAATAATGAAGCTGTCATTCAATGTCCTACCCCTCATATACGCGAGGGGGGCTATCTCGATCACCTTCTTCTCTACGTACTTCATGAACCTCTCCGGAGAGAACATTTCGTAGAAGGCATCATAAAGGGGCCTCAGGTAAGGCTCGACCTTCTCCTTCAGATCCCCTGGAAGATACCCCAGGCTCTCTCCGGCCTCTACGGCGGGACGGACGAGAACGACCCTGTTGACCTTGCCCTCCTTGAGGGCAGCCACGGCGAGAGCCACGGCGAGGTAGGTCTTGCCCGTCCCGGCAGGACCTACAGCGAAGAGGACATCGTTCCTTCTTATGGCGTCAACATAACGCTTCTGGCCCCCTGTCTTCGGACGTACCGGCTTTCCCCTGTAGGTCAGGCAAATTACGTCCTCGTACATGGGCAGAAGATCGATGACACCCTCCTCTGCGAAAACGTTCATGGCATAGGTGACCTCGGCAGGTCGAAGGACGTGCCCCTTTCTGGCAATACCCATAAGCTGCCTGATCAGTTCCGAGACCAGGTCGACGACCTCGGTATCAGGCCCTTGTACGGAGACCAGAAGGTCCTTGACGGCGAGCCTTACAGGGTAACGCTCCTCTATGAGCCTCAGGTTCTCGTCCCTGGGACCGAGAAGACGCGAAAGGGTCTCTTCGTTGGACGCCTCCACGGAACAGCTCCTGTCGGAGATAACCCTGTCACCCGCTGTTCTTCCCGCCCTGTCATGCTTCATTGTATCCTAACGACCTTTTCTATCTCGGGTATCTCCTTCCGGATGACGGCCTCCACCTGGGTTCGCAAGGTCTCTGCGGCAAAGGGACAACCGCCGCATGCTCCCTTGAGCCTTACTGTAAGTACGCTGCCGTCGGGATCAAATCCCACTATCTCTATATCGCCTCCATGCTCCTGAAGCGCCGGCCTGATCTGTTCATTGATAAGGGATCTGGCCCTTTCTTCCGTCTCCAATAAGAATACCTCCAGTCATTCAGCCGCCGATCGGGATCGGACACTAAAGAGGGTAGGCTGCACCCTCGACAAGGGGTTCCAGACCTACGTCCCTGAGATTCTCCCGGGCGAACTTCCTTACGAGGAAATCCTTTGCTACGGCAGGGAAAAGAGCGTAGCTAAGGGCATCCTCGGGCTGCATGATCCATGACCCCATGGCTTCGTAGACACCTGGCAGCTCCGGTTCCAGCACCTCTCCGGGCCGGCAGGTAATGGCCTTCTCGTCGCCGATGACCTTCTTCTGGACTTCCCTGTCCAGAGGTCCCGGGGGCGTCCCATAGTAACCGAGGAAGTAGTTCTTTACCTCCTTGGAGACCATTTTCCACCTCTCTCCCATGAGTACGTTTAGGGTGGCCTGGGTGCCCACCAACTGGCTCGTCGGCGTGACAAGGGGCGGGTAGCCCATCTCCTTGCGGACAATGGGAACCTCCCTGAGCACGTCCTGGAGTCGGTCCAGGGAGTTCTGCTCCTTCAGCTGGCTCACAAGGTTGGAGTACATGCCGCCTGGTATCTGGTAGATGAGGACGTTGATATCGACCCCTTCAAGACCCATTATCAGCTTGCTGTACTTCTCCCTGAGCTCCTTGAAATACCCTGATACCGGGACCAGCCTGTCAAGGCTTATGCCCGTCTCATACTCCTCCCCCGTCAGCGCAGCCACCATCGTCTCCGTGGCTGGCTGACTCGTGCCCATAGCGAAGGGTGAAATGGCGCAGTCCACCACGTCAGCTCCAGCCTGGACCGAGGCGTAGTAGGCCATGGCGGCCATTCCGCTGGTGTAATGGGAGTGGACCTGGACAGGCAGGGATGTCTTCTTCTTTATGGTCCTCACCAGTTCGTAGGCATCCACGGGGCCCAGAAGGCCTGCCATGTCCTTTATGCAGATCGAATCGGCTCCCATCTTCTTCATCTTCAGGGACAGGTCCGAGAAGGCCTCCAGGGTGTGCATCGGGGAGATCGTGAAGGATATGCACATCTGGAGGTGGGAGCCCTCCTTCTTGACCTGGTCAGCGGCGATCTCCATGTTCCGGAGGTCGTTCAGGGCGTCGAAGACCCTGACAATGTCTAGCCCGCTTCCGACGGCCCTCTTCACGAACTCCCTTACCACGTCGTCAGCGTAATGCCTGTAGCCGACAATATTCTGACCCCTCAAAAGCATCTGGAGCCTGGTCTTGCGAAAGTACTTCCTCAATGTGCGGAGACGTTCCCATGGGTCTTCGTCCAGGAAGCGCATGCAGGTGTCGAAAGTTGCGCCCCCCCAGACCTCGAGGGAGTGGTAGCCAACTTCGTCCATCCTTTCCGCCACGGGGATCATGTCCTCGGTGCGAAGTCTCGTTGCCATGATGGACTGATGTGCGTCCCTGAGGGCTGTCTCGGTGATGCCTATCTTCTTTTTTCTGGGCATTTCCCTGGGTGTCTCCTTGTCAATATCCCCCGTTTCGGGAGTTGTAATTTTCTTCTCTTTTGTTCGCGCGCTCATTTCGTCACCTCCGGAGTATCTACTCGTTCAAGCAGTGCCAGCGGCTTTCTCTCTCTTGGCATTGTCCCAGAGAATCTCCAGCTCTTCAAGGGAATAGTCCGACCATGGCCTTCCGCTCCGCTCGACGCTGTCTTCTATGAAGCGGAACCTATCCTCGAATTTTCTGTTGGCTCTCTGAAGGCTGAACTCGGCTTCAACTCTCAGATGCCTGGAGAGGTTGACCAGGGCAAAGAAAGTATCGCCGATCTCCTCTTCGATGTTATCGCTGTCGCAGGAGGCAACTGCTTCGTGCAGCTCTTTGATCTCCTCCTGGACCTTGTCCATAAGGGGCTTCAGGTCACCCTCCTCCCAGTCGAAACCGACCTTGGCGGCCCTGTCCTGGATCTGCCTGGACTTGACCAGAGCGGGAAGACTGGGGGGTATCCCCGCAAAGAGCGACGAGTCCTTCTTCCCGATCCTTCTTTCGCCCTGCTTGATCAGGTCCCAGTTCTTCCTGACGGCAGAACTGTTTTCCACTCTCTCTTCCCCGAAAACATGGGGATGTCTCCTTTTCAGCTTGTCGTTGAGGGCCTTGATGGAGTCTGCAAGATCGAACAGACCCTCCTCCATGCAGATCCGGGCCACAAATACGACCTGGAGGAGCAGGTCCCCACACTCTTCGCAGATGGACCCCGGCTCCTCCCTTTCAATGGCATCAACCAGTTCATAGGCCTCCTCCAGAATGAAGGGTCTCAGGCTTTTCAGGGTCTGCTCCCTGTCCCAGGGACATCCCCCTGGCTCTCTGAGCCTTTTCATTATCGAAAGAAGTCTGTCCATCTGTTCATGGACCCCTGGACCCTTATCCATCTTCTTCCTCCCCTGTCAATATACCCATGCGGGCACAGACCATATCTGCAAGCCCGAGCAAGCCCCTGTAGCCCCCGGGGCCCGTCAGTACGCCTCCTGAGGACAGCACCCATCCCGGCCTTCCCGAGGCGAGTACTTCCAGCCTCTCAGGATCACCTCCGGCCTGGGTCTCCTTAAGGGTACAACGAACGTATTGTAACCCATTGCGGTGCCCCATGGACCTAATCTTCGCAGAGGCTATCATGAAGGATACCGACTGAGGTACAGGGCCAAAGCGTTCCCGGATCTCCTTCTCAAGGTCAAGGACCTCTGGAAGGCTGTCCACCCTCAGGAGCCTGCGGAAGATGGCGATCCTTACGCTGGACTGGGGAACGTAGGAACTGGGGAGGACCACGGGAAGGCGTAAATCCATCCTGACCCTCTGGTCCGGATCCCTCCCCGACTCGGAGGTGACTTCCTCCTCGAGCATCCTGAAGTAGGTATTGAACCCTATCCTGTCAATATGGCCATGCTGACGGGTGCCGATCAGCTGTCCTCCGCCCCTTATCTCCATATCCCTCTTCGCCAGCGCAAAACCGCCCCCGATATCGCTCAGCCCCGCAATGGCCTCGAGGCGCTCGAGGGACTCGTAGGGTATTGCCCTGTCCGCAGGGTAGAAGAAAAAGGCGAAGGCCTGTTCTTCCCGTCTGCCCACCCTGCCTCTCAGCTGGTACATCTGGGCAAGACCCAGATCCTGGGCGTTGTCTACGATAAGCGTGTTGGCCCCGGGGAGATCGAGTCCGCTCTCAATAATGGTGGTACAGACGAGAAGGTCCGTCTCCCTCCTGGAGAACTTCAACATCGCCTCTTCCAGTTTCTTCTCTTCCATGCGGCCGTGAACGATATCCACCCTCAGATCAGGAAAGCCCATCCTTATCCGGGCCGCAACGGATTCGATGGACTCGATCCTGTTATGGACGAAGAAGACCTGCCCCCCCCGCGCCCTCTCCCTCATGACAGCCTCCCTGAAAAGATCGTCCCTCCAGGGACCCACGTAGGTCATTACGGGCTGACGGCGGTAGGGAGGAGAGGATATTATCGAAATGTTGCTTATCCCTCCAAGGGCCATGTGAAGGGTTCTGGGGATCGGTGTGGCGGAGATGCTCAGAACGTCGATCGAGGGATCAAGCTTCTTCAGGCGTTCCTTGTGCAGGACACCGAAACGATGCTCTTCGTCTATGACGATCAGACCCAACCTGCGGAACCTCAGATCACCCTGGAGGAGCCGGTGGGTTCCGAAGACCACGTCTACCAGACCTCTTTCGAGGTCTTTCCTTATCTCTTCCTGTCTCTTTCTCGGCACGAAACGGGAGAGGACCTCGGCCCTCACCGGAAGACCGGTTATCCTTGCGGTGAATGACTCGAAGTGTTGAACGGCCAGAAGAGTTGTGGGAACCAGGAAGGCCGTCTGTCTTCCGCCTTCTGCTGCCTTTACGGCCGCCCGGAAGGCCACCTCGGTCTTCCCGAAGCCCACGTCGCCGACAAGGAGCCTGTCCATGGGAAGGGGGTCCTCCATGTCCTTCTTGATGGCAAGTACGGACGAGATCTGGTCACTGGTCTCTTCGAAGGGGAAGGCGCTCTCGAACTTGCCCACCAGTTCACCGTCGGGGGGAAGGGGCTCTTTCCTGCTCGTCTCTCTCGCAGAGTATAGGGCAAGGATCTGTTTTGCGGTCTCTCTTGCCTTCTCCCTGGCCCTGTTCGATGCCTTCTTCCAGGCAGTACCCCTGAGACTGTCCAGTTGCGGCAACTCACCTGAGAGGGCCGGGTAGGGAGTGATCTTGTAAAGCTGGACGAGTGGCAGGAGGAGTCTTCTGTTCTCTGCGAAGAGCAGGACCAGACAGTCCCTGTCCATGCCGCCGGAGGTCACTCTCTCGATACCCAGGCTCCTGGCAATGCCGTAATCTTCGTGGATAACGTGATCGAGCTCCCCGATTCTCTCCTCCCATTCTCTTGGAGGGATACGCCTGATCCTCCCCTCCCTGGTAACGGGGGACACCCCCACCAGGTCGCTGTCAGAGAGCAGTACTCTCCTTTCAAAACGGTCGACGAAACCCTTCGACAAGGTGCCCTTCTCGGTCCTGATCCCAAGATCCGATGCCCAGCGAGCCAGAAGATCGTTGGAGGAATAGAGCCTTATTTCAAATCCGTCTTCCTTCCAGCCTCTGATTATGGATTCAGCTGCTTCAAGTCTTCCCCTGAAGGACTGGACCTCCATTACAGGGATCCGCAGCACCGCTCCCTCCAGGGACCTGGCTATCGAACAGTTCGGATGACCGGAGAACCTCTCCAGCACTTCCTCCCACTGTGGAAGTGGGTCCAGCACCTCGTCAGCGGCCATCCTGTCCCATATCCAGCTGTATGCCTCTGCAGACCTGGCCAACCCCCGGGGTTCGAAGAGGACGACGCTGGCGCTCTTTGGCAGCATCTCGTCAAATCTTTTTCCGATGCCCCCCGCCAGCGAAAGAACCCGTGTGGGTCCGACGGGAGACCTGCTTCTCTGGCTTTCAGGGTCGAAGAGGTGGATGCTCTCGATGCGGTCGTCGAAGAATTCTATTCTGAGAGGTGAACGATAGGAAGGGTCAAAGATGTCGACGATGCTTCCCCTGCTTACGAACTGTCCCTCCTGCCAGACAAGGTCAGACCTCCTGTAACCTGAAACGTGGGCCCACTCAAGGAACCTGTCCCTATCGAGGGGAAAGCCTGCCTGAATATCTATTCCCGCAGAAGGAAGCGCAAGAGGTGCCATTACCGCAGGAGGTGTCGCAACGATACAGCCTGCAGCGGATCTCCACTGCTCGGTGGAGCTGCCTCTTTCGATCCTGTTAGCCTCATTCGAAATATGTTCCTGGGTCAGGGGGATCTCGGAAAGAACGTGGAGTTCTCTCTCCGGGAAGAGGACCTTCCAGTCCGAGACGAACTCGGACAGTCTCTGCTGGTCGGGGACTACAGCAAGATGGGGACCCTGAACGTCCCTGAGGGTCCAGCACCACGAGGACGTCCCCGCGGGCAGGTGGACCGTGGCTGAGGACCGCTGTTGCAGTATCGCTCCTATTGTTCCTGCCTTAATAGGTTGTTCATCTTCCGCAGCGATCATGGCGAAAGAAGGCTACCCCTTCTCTCCGTTCTCGTTGATCGAAGTCCCGGAAATGTCCAGGGGTTGATTGGCCTCCCGCATTGCCTCGTCCAACCCCCTGGAGATCCACGTCATGACTGCGCTGCCGGCCTTTTCACAGATAGATGGGAGCTCGGTCAGTTCTTCCTGGGAAAAGGGATCCGTAACGAAGTCCACCAGCTCTCTTTGCACTCCAGGAGAGCCTATCCCGATGCGCAGCCTCGGGAAGTCAATGGACCCGAGGTTCGCAATGACCGACACCATCCCCTTGTGCCCGCCAGCAGACCCCCTGCCCCTTAGACGGATCCGCCCGAAGGGGAGGGCAACATCATCATAAACCACAAGAAGGTCTTCCAGTCCCAGGTCGAGGGACCAGAAGACCTTCCTGACTGCGTTGCCACTAAGGTTCATGTAGGTCATCGGCTTCATGAGAAGCACTTGCTCTCCGTCAACAAGACGGGGGCCCCAGACCTGGGAGTCCATAGACAGGGAATGCTTCCCGGCGCCGATCCGTTGGCGGAGAAGGTCGAGAACATGCCAGCCGGCGTTGTGCCTTGTCCAGGCATAACGCACCCCCGGGTTGCCCAGCCCCACGACCAGTTTCAAAAAAAGCTAGACCTCCTCTTCCTTCGCCTTTCCCTTTGATACTACCTCTACCTCGGCGGTCTCTTCCTCCTCTTCCGCTCCCTCTTCGACCTCGGCCTCCACGCGGGCGTGGACTACGGTCACGATCACTTCTTCGGGAGAAAGGGTGAGGACCGCGCTCTCCGGAAGCTTGACGTCGGCAATGCGCACAGTCCCTTCGATGGGCAATGCCGTTATGTCTATGACAATGGAGTCAGGTATCTCCCTGGGGAGAACCTCCATCTCCACTTCATGGATCAGCTGTTCGAAGACGCCCCCCTGCCTGATACCCGCGCACTTTTCCCTTCCGAGTATCTCGACGGGAACATTGACCGAAACCCTGTGCCCTTTCTGGAGCTGGAGGAAATCCACGTGAAGGATATCACCGGTCAGCGGGTCTCTCTGGAGATCTCTCATAAGGCAGAGCTCCTTTTTCCCTCCGGGGGTCTCAACGTCCAGCCTGGCGGTCTCCCAACGACCTGAGTTGGCTATGGGAACAATGGTCTGGGTGTTCACACAGAAGGGCATAGATCCGGGGTATCCGGGTCCGTAGAGAACCCCGGGCACCTTGCCTTCGCCTCTGATCTTCTTGCAGTGCTGCTTCCCTGTTCCTTCTCTCATTTCGAGCCTGATCCTGGTACCCTTGTCCATAAAATTCCCTCCTCGTTGTGTATAAGAACCAGAGGTCGCAGTGATCTACCTGAAAAGGATGCTCACCGAATGATCGGAGTGGATCCTGCTGATGGCCTCTGCAAAAAGCGGTGCTATCGAAAGAACAGTTATCTTGTCGATCTTCTTTTCCTCCGACAGGGGTATGGTATTGGTCAGTACCACCTGGTGAATGGGCGACCTGCTGATCCTGTCTATGGCTGGACCCGAAAGGACGCCATGGGTCGCACAGGCGTATACCTTTTTGGCACCCCGTGCCAGAAGGGCTTCAGCGGCCTGAACCATCGTGCCTGCCGTATCTATGATGTCGTCAACGAGCACAGCTGTCTTGCCGGAAACGTCACCGATTATCTCCATAACCTCGCTGAAGTTGGCCACCTCGTGGGAGCGGCGCTTGTCAACTATTGCCAGGTCGGCGTTCAGGTGTACAGCAAATCGCCTTGCCCTGACCACACCCCCGATGTCAGGCGATATTACCACAAGCCTGTCCTGTTCCAGTTCCCTCTTGAGGGTATCCCTGAAATAGGCCGCCAGGAGCGGAATGCCTGTAAGATGGTCCACAGGGATGTCGAAAAAACCCTGGATCTGACCGGCGTGCAGATCGGCGGCCAGGACACGGTCAGCACCGGCCTTCTCGATCAGGTTGGCCACCAGTTTCGCCGTGATCGGCTCCCGGGCCTTGGTCTTGCGATCCTGCCTGGCGTATCCAAAATAGGGGGTAACTACGTTAACCCTGTAGGCGGATGCCCTGCGCATGACATCGATCATTATCAGCAGTTCCATAAGATTCTCGTTAACAGGTTCACAGGTGGGTTGGACAACGTAGACGTCAGCTCCCCTGACGCTCTCCTCCACGGAAACACCTATCTCGCCGTCAGAGAACCGGAAGAGGTTCGCTGTGGCTATCCCTACACCGAGGTTCTCGCAGATGGACCTGGTGAACTCGGGGTGGGCGCTCCCTGAAAAAATCTTAAGTTCCCTTAGTTTTGAGGCCACCTTCATTCCCCTCCCCCGTCGGGTTTCCTCTTCCTGCGAGCCCACCCTTCGATATTCTTCTGCCTTGCCCTTCCGATAGCCAGGGATTCGGCGGGGACATCCTTCGTGATGACCGAACCGGCTGCAGTACAGGACCTGTCGCCCAGCGAGACGGGCGCCACGAACATCGTATCGCTGCCGACGAAACAACCTTCCCCTATGGTGGTAGGGTTCTTCCTTTCGCCGTCATAGTTGCAGGTTATAGTGCCGGCTCCTATGTTGCTGCCCTTTCCCACCGTGGCATCCCCTATGTAGGAGAGGTGGGGAACCTTGACCCCTTCGCCGATCATGCTTTTCTTGATCTCGACGAACTTCCCTGCGAAGGCCCCTTCGCCCAGCTCCGATCCGTCCCTGACATAGGTGAACGGGCCAAGGACCGAATTGTCCCCTGCCCTGCTGTCACATATCACGACATGACCTGACAGATGGACATTCTCGCCTAAAATGCTGTTCCTGACAATAGAATAACTTCCAAGCCTGGAACGGCTGCCGATATCCGATCTGCCCCAAACCTGCACAAAGGGCTCTACCGTCACGTCATCACCGATGGACACACCCGGTCCGATCCAGACCGTCTCGGAATCTACGCATTTGAGCCCGTTCTTCATATGACGGTCCAAAATACGTCTCCTCATGATCCTCGAGACCCTGTCAAGCTGAAGGGGGTCGTTAACGCCCTCCATCTCGTCCGGGTCGGGGCAGACCATCATTCCCACTCTCTTGTCCTCTTCACAGAGGTTATGGATGACATCTGTAAGATAGAACTCTCCCTGGGAGTTTTCCCTTCCGATATTTTCAAGCTGTTCCAGAAGTGACCCGGTCCTGAAGATGTAGATCCCGCTGTTCACCCTGCCGCACTTTTTTTCGTGCTCTTTTGCATCCTTCTCCTCCACGATCCGGAATCCCTTCTCTGTATCGAGGACCCGTCCGTAACCGGTGGGATCAGAAGGTTCAAAGACAAGGAAAGTGCAGTCCTCATCAGCTTCAAGGTACCGTGAGTTCAACCTGGCAAGAGTCTCCCCTGTGATCATGGGAACGTCTCCCGGGATTATCATCACCCGTTCGAAACGGGATATCCATTTTCGGGCAGTGAAGACCGCATGGCCCGTTCCCAGCTGCTCCTGCTGGATAACCACCTCTGTGCCTGGCCAGGCGTTCTGCAGGTATTGGGAAACGGTCTCGCTACCGTGCCCCACCACCACCGCCCTCCCTGAGAAGTCGGGGGCATCCGTCGATCTCATGGGGTAGTAAAGGAGAGGTTCGTCCAGGAGTCTGAGAAGGACCTTGGGGGTTTCGCTCTTCATCCGCATACCCTTGCCCGCGGCCAGTACCAGTACCCCTGTGCCGGGTATTGACATGGCGATCCCTCCCTGAAGTAAATTCACTCTAGATTTTAACACGCCCGGAGCACCTTCCGTCCGGGAACACACAACGACCCAGGGGAAGCCAAGACTTCCCCTGGTCGGATCTGCTGGCTGGGGTGGCTGGATTCGAACCAGCGATCACGGATCCAAAGTCCGCCGCCTTGCCAGCTTGGCTACACCCCAACAGTTAAGCCCCGCAATTATAGCCTCACCAGGGGGAATGGTGTCAAGGCAGGCGGTTTTCCGGTGTATTCCATGTTGTGATATAGTACACTTCATGTAAGGACAGATTCGCAAAAACCAACATGGGAACGGGAGGTCCTGGAGTATGTGGACCATAGAGGACGGAATCGAGCGCATAAGAAACCGGGGGCTGAAGATAACATCCCAGAGGATAGCGATCCTGAAGCTCCTGAAGGGGCGGAAGGACCACCCCTCGGCGGAGAAGATCTTCCGCGAGATGAAGAAGACCTACCCCACAATCTCTTTCGCCACCATCTACAGCACTGCCCAGATCCTCCAGGATGCAGGCCTTCTCCAGATACTCACCATAGACGAACACAGGGTATTCTTTGACCCGAACCCCCACCCCCATGCCCACTTCCGCTGCGAGAAGTGCGGAGCCCTGGAGGATATTCCGCTGGATGAAGGTCTCCTCGAGAGGATAAGGAATTCCTCATCCCATGATATCGACACCGTCCAGGTCTACTGCTACGGTACATGCCGCAGCTGCGGTGAACAGGGCCCGACCACCACAAGGCCAAGGAAGAAGCCCCGCGTCCACTGAGTCATGTTCCGGATCCCTCTGGCGCTGACGATCGTCTTCTTTGCCTTGTCCATGGTCCTTGGAGTCATGATCTCCAGGGCCAAGAGTCGTCTGCCCCTTTCGGCTTTCTGGGGTTCCCTTCTGCTTTTTTTGCTATTTTCATCTTTTTCCCTGTACTCTTATGCCCCACTCTGGATCGCTATCGCACCCCTGATACCTGCAGCTATGGTCACCCTTCTGTTCAGTGTTTCCAGGAAGAACGAAAGGAACAGGTCTACGGGAGCGGAGGAGGACGATGAGAAAAGCTAGTGTCCCAGGATCACTAACGAGGACCATGGGAAGACCTCTCACCCTTCTGCTTTTCTCAGGGGCATTGCTTTTGGTGTTCCTGACCCCTCTGTTTCCCGCCTGTGCCGGGGTGCTTGACGAGGAATTCACCATTACCGTAGAACTCACACCCGGCGGGAAGATCTCCGTCAGCCGCGCTGACGGACCTGATATCATCCTGGGCAGGGTGAAGGACCTTCCCGTCAACAGCAGGTGGCCCAGCTTTACCGCCTCTGCCTGGGGGCAGGAACAGACCGTCGTTGCCAGCGCTGTTAACGCCATCCACATCCTCCTCTCCGTTGAAAAGGACAAGGGCAGGACCGTAAGCCTCCTGCCCTGGGAGACCGTAGCCCCGGCAGCCGGCCCAGGTGCGGCGGTCGTGACCGATATAAAGGCAGGCCGGGCCATTTTCGGCGCCTGGTCCCCGCCGGTGGGCAGCAGGGTGATATTCGAGCGCAAGGACGGAGAACCCTACCGTGCAGAAGGCCCCCCGCGTCGTGGAGATATCATGAAGATCCTTGCAGTACCCTCCCAATGCCCCTTCTTCGTTGAGTTGGAGAACCGCCCTGGCGGGCGAGTGACCGCATGGTACAGCGGCGGGCCGAATATCCTGGGCAGGGTGATCAGGCCCCTTGGAGGGACCGGGAGATTCGACGGGACGATCTTTCAGGATACGGGCAGAATAAGGGCGAACCACCCCGGGGTCATCGATGTCTGTACCTCTCCGGAAGGTCTGGTGGGCGGTTTCCAGATCATTCCTCTGGAACACGCCTTCTCCCGCGAGATGCTGGGAGCCTGGAAAATGACCCAGTGGATGATCGTGGGTCCTGCTGAAATAGGAGGGCCCAACCTTAAGGGATCAGGTCCTCTCTTTTCCGGAGGCCTTCTCCCCGGCCCGTCCAGGGGCGAGACACTATGGGACCTATGGTCAACTTACGGCCGCAAACCACTAGTCCTGGTCAGGCTTGATGGAGGTCCCTGGTCCAAAATGCCTGCCTTCACAGGCAGGCAGGATCACGCCCTCGAGGACGTCACTCACGTCAGGATCTACTTCCCCTTCACCGCGGAGCCGCAGGGGGCAGGTCAAGCCCGCTCCCCCGCGGCGAGATGAAACCCCTCTACTCGACGGTAACGCTCTTGGCGAGGTTGCGGGGCTGATCAATCTCTCTCCCCTTCAACAGGGCAATGTGGAAAGCCAGAAACTGCAAGGGGACCACCGAAAGGAAAGGGGTGAACTCCTCGTCTGTCCAGGGTATCTCTATCACCGATTCCACGTGTTGGGGAATGATCGTGTCCCCCTCTGTACAGACGGCAATAAGGGGAGCATTCCTGGCCTTGGCCTCCTGAATATTGGACAGGGTCTTCTCGTAAAGACCATCCCTTGGGATCACCGCCAGGACGGGCAGATCAGGCTCCAGCAGTGCAATGGGGCCGTGCTTCATCTCCCCTGCGGCGTAGGCCTCGGCGTGAATGTAGGATATCTCTTTTAACTTGAGGGCCCCCTCCAGGGCTATGGGGAAGGATATCCCCCTGCCGATGAAGAGGAAGTTGCTCTTGGATGCATACCTTTTAGCCAGTTCCATTACCTCGTTCTCCCTTTCAAGGAGCAGTTCCACCTTGTAGGGAATATGGATCAGCTCGCTAATAAGTCTCTCCTCCTCGTCGGAGGGTAGGGTTCCTCTCAGCCTGCCGAGCTGGAGGGCCACCAGGAAGAGCGCCGCCATCTGCCCCGTAAAGGTCTTGGTGGCAGCCACGCCTATCTCCGGACCGGCCTTCAGGAGCATTACGCTGTGGACCTCCCTGGCCAATGTTGAGCCTCTCACGTTGGTGATGGCAAGGCAGTGCGCTCCGTCGGCCCTGGCCTTGCGCTGGGCCGCAAGGGTATCCGCCGTCTCGCCGGACTGGGAGACGAAAACAGCAAGCGTGGAAGGGTCGCACTTGATGTGTCGGTACCGGTACTCCGAGGCTACGTCAACTTTGATCTCCAGGTCGGTCCACTTCTCCAGGACCCTTTCCGCGACCAGGGCCGAGTAGTACGAGGTTCCGCAGGCCACCAAATGGACCTTATCCCACTTCGAGGCCATCTCCGCATCCCAGCCCAGTTCCTGGTCAACGGCGGTCCTTCCGTCGGCGATCCTCCCCTTCAGGGTGGATCGGAGTACCATGCCCTGCTCATGGATCTCCTTGAGCATGAAGTGTGAGAACCCCGACTTCTCCGTCATGGAAACGTCCCAATCCACGGTGAAGACTGTCTTCTCGACAGGGCAGCCGTTCTCGTCCCATACCCTAATGCCACCAAGGGATATCTCGGCTATGTCACCCTCCTCGAGGTACTGGATCTTCCTCGTGTAAGGAAGAAATGCCGGGACGTCCGAAGCGCAGAACGATTCTCCGTCGCCGGACCCCAAGACAAGGGGAGAACCTTTCCTTACGCAGTAGATCCTGTCAGGAAGATCCTGCTGTATCACCACAAGGGCAAAGGATCCTCTCAACCTCCCCTGCAGGTTGACGAGCGTCTCAAGGATGTCCCCCGTCTGGGAGAATGATGTGGCGATAAGATGGACGACCACTTCAGTGTCCGTCTCGGAGAGGAACTCCACCCCTTCCCGTTCGAGTTCCTCCTTAAGCTCCATGTAGTTCTCTACGATCCCGTTATGGACAATGGCGAACTTGCCGCTTCCATCCCTGTGGGGATGGGCATTCACCTGGGTCACGCCGCCATGGGTCGCCCATCGGGTGTGTCCGATACCCTGGGTGGAGCAGGGGGATATCTCCTCGAGCATCCTCTCCAGGTCTGCAACCTTTCCGACCTCCTTGAGGATGATCAGGCCATCGCCGGTCCTCAGTGCCAGACCGGCCGAGTCGTAACCGCGATATTCAAGCCTCTTGAGTCCATCGATCAGGACATCGGAGGCATTTCTTCTGCCGACATAACCTACTATCCCACACATTTTTGTATGGGCACCGCCTTTCTGATCTGGAAGAGAACGGATGCCGTCCCTTTTGTCCCGGAGATCACTCCCTGGTTTTGTGGGAACGGCTTCATGGCCTTACCGTTCAGGCCACCGGGGCATCCGCCGAATTATTCGATACTCCCCGGCCCTCGTCAACTGGCCCTGGCCAGTTCTGGCGCTTGGTCAGCCGCCAACCTCTTTCTTACTCCCCCGACACTGTCACCTCCCCGTGACCCCGAGCCTTTCGAGCTCGGAGAGGATTATGCCCCGCAGGTCCTCTCGCTTCAGGGCCATGCCGAGAGTGGCCAGAAGCCAGCTCTCCATGGTACCGCAATCAAACCTCTCGCCCTTGTACATGACCCCCCAGACGGGTTCATCCTCGGAAAGGGACCTGATGGCGTCCGTGAGCTGGATCTCCCCTCCGGTACCCACACCTGAATTCCTGAGATAGCGGAATATTCCCGGAGAGAGCACGTACCGGCCCATCACGGCATACCGGCTCGGCTCACTGCCGGGTTCAGGCTTCTCAACAAGGTCCTCTATCCTGAAAAGGCCGTCCTCAACCTGTTCACCCCTAATAATCCCGTACCTGAAGGTTTCCCCCGGAGGAACCTCTTCCAGGGCCACAACTGATCCACCAAGCCTCTGGTGGACCTGTACAAGCTGCCCGAGCACCGGAGGCGTTCCGGGAGGAGTTACCATTACGTCATCGGGGAGGATCACACCAAAATAGCAGCCGCTGCAGAAAGGCTCTCCGCACAGGACCGCGTGACCCAGCCCTAGTGGTTCCGGCTGTCTGACATAGGCGAAATCTGCCATCTGGCTTATCTCTCTTACAAGCTGTGCAGAATCTGCCTTGCCCTTTCCGATGAGTATCTGCTCGAGCTCTATGGACCTGTCAAAGTAGTCCTCTATAGCCCTCTTGCCCCTGCCTGTGACGAAGACTATCTCACCGCACCCTGATCGGACGGCCTCCTCGACCCCGTACTGGATAAGGGGCCTGTCGATAAGGGGCAGCATCTCCTTGGGGATCTCCTTAGTGGCAGGCAGGAACCTGGTACCCATACCTGCGACGGGGAAGAGGCATTTCCTGACATCACCCGTCGTCAACACCCCTCACCTCCTCTGAGATCCCGGACAAGGACCTCTTCGCCGCTTCTCCTTATCTCTTCGAAGAGCGCCTCCGATACGGACCTCAATACCGGATCTTCCCGCGCTTCAACGAGGACACGCACAAGAGGTTCCGTGCCAGAGGGTCTGACCAGGACCCTGCCCAGTTCACCCAGCTCCTGGCAGGCTCTTTCTATCGCCCCCCGCACCCCCGGGTGACCGAGAAAGGATTCCTTGTCAGTGGCATGGAAATTCTTCAGAACCTGGGGATACCTCCCGAACCTGTCCACCAGGGTGTTGATATCCTCACCCAACCTTGAGCATGCCGAGAGGAACAGAAGACCGGAGCTGAGCCCGTCGCCGGTGGGGAAGAAATCGCTTGCGATAACGTGCCCCGACTGCTCTCCTCCAAGAGAAGAACCCGAGGATCGCATGGCATCGAGCACATACCTGTCGCCCACGGGACAGCGCGTCAGGTGGATACCGTCCTGTGCGAACTTCTCCTCCAGGGCTTTGTTGCTCATCACTGTCGCCACTACCCCGTTCACCAGCCTGCCCTCGCCATGAAGCCACCTTCCAAGGACCCAGAGGATGATATCTCCGTCGATGATCCTCCCCTTGGTATCGACGAAGAGAACCCTGTCAGCATCGCCGTCAAGGGCCATCCCCAGCGAATGTCCCCCTGAAAGGACTGCAGACGCCACATTCTCCATGTGGATGACCCCGCAACCGTCGTTGATGTTGTTTCTTTCGGGTCTGTCGGATATGATGATGGCCCTGCCGAAGCAGCGCCGGAAGATCATGGCTGCAGCCTCCGAAGCCGCCCCGTGGGCACAGTCCACTACGATAGAAAGTTCCTGATCTACCCCGAAGCCGCAAGTCCTGACCACGTGTTCGGTGTACTCCGAAAGAATCCCGGTCCTCGGGGCGACCGATCCCACTGACGAACCTGTGGGTCTCCAATCGTCGAAGACCACGTCAGCCAGATACTCCTCGATCTCCGCCTCGTCGTCGTCGCTCAGTTTGCAGCCGTCCCTTCCTAGGAACTTGATACCGTTGTATTCGAAGGTGTTATGGGAGGCACTTACAACCGCACCACCGTCGCAGGATAGTTTTCTGACGGCGAAGCTTACACCTGGAGTGGGGATCACCCCCAGGGAGACCACTTCTGCTCCAGCGGAGAGGAATCCCGAGACAAGGGCCATTTCGATCATGGGTCCTGAACGCCTTGTGTCCCTCCCGACGGCAATGACCGGGCGGGATACGCCTCTTTCGATAAGGAAAAGTGCATAGGACCTGCCCAGGCGAAGTGCCATTTCGGGGGTCATAAGCCCACGGTTGGCCACATCCCTTACGCCGTCGGTCCCGAAGAGACACCGGCATTTTCTGGAAGTTTCCTGCATCGGAACACCTCTTTCCCTGCGCCCTGACTCACTCGGTAAGCGCATAGACCGTTACGTTGGGTGGATCTATATCGGCCAGTGAGACCCCCTTGGAACGAAGGGTTGTCTTGACCGGCACGGTTATCTTCTGGGAGACCAGGTTCGTTACGTCCACGTAGACATCGACCGGACTACCCTTGACCTCGGCTGCATCAAGGTCTGACGGTGATCCTTCAAGGATCACGCTAACCTCGGAGGGTTCGACCCTCCAGCCGGGGTATATGCTTCTACCGGAAAGCCTGACGGGCACCTTGGCATAGAGTCTCCTTTCGGTCCTTCCCGCGAGCAGTATCCTCACCCGCACCGATGGGTCTTCAACGACCTGAACGTCATCAGCAGGATCTTCGACCGTGACGACCCTGGTGACGTCCGCCGAAAGCCCCGTTATGTCCAGGGGGCCAAGAAAGACCTGTTCGATCCTTTCGATAGACTCAAGAGGCCCCTGGATAGTCAGCTCCGGGGGGTCCACGACCACGGCTTCCACCTGGAAATCCTTCCCCGGATCGCCCTTCAGTTCCACCCTGACAGGAACGACCCTCCTGGGGAAACCTCTGACCAGGCTGTAGGAGAGATCAGCCTCGGCAGGCTCTATCATAAAGGGAGTTCTCTGGTCCCTGTCGGGGGATGACACAATGGGCAGTGTGAGTTCCTTCTCCTGAAGCAGCTGTTCCAGGGTTGGGACCACCCAGACATTCTCCAGGGAAGAGAGCAAGTGTTCAGGCCCCTTGACGGTAACCTCCATGGGAGCGACCCTCTGCTCCTCAAGCCGGTATCCCGGAGGAAGGCCATCGGGCACAAGCAACCTGACAGACAGCACCCTGGATCCCAGTCGGGTAAGGTCAAGGTCGACAAAGGGCGGAGATACCTCGACCAACCTCAGTCCTGAGGGAAGTATCGCCTGGACGGGCCTGCGATGAGATCCAGGTCCCAGGCCCTTGAGATCTATCTGGGACGCGATGGTTTCCGTCAGGGAGAAGGCCGTCTCCCTCGTTCCCGATACCTGGATGTCCACTTCACGGACCCCGCTGGATACGGACATGTCCACAGGGACGTTGAGGAACTCAAGAGGTACCGTAACAGTCCTTACTATCTCGGTGCCCCGGTCAGAGGCCAGGTAGAACCAGACCAGCACAGCCACCAGAACTGAAACCACCTTGAGGAAGAGCCTGGAGGACAGGAGACGGTCAATCGATCTCATCATTCTCGGTTCCCCTCCCTGAAAAGACCGAGCCCAGCCTCTCCTTGACACCCTCCATGGCCGATCCCGTCCCTGTCGCATGGGCGAAGTAGTGCATGAGGAGCCTTCTTATCTGCCCCTCCTTCAGCTCCCTTGAAAGATGGCCGTTGATCGCAAGGGCGACCTCTCCCCGCTCCTCGGAAACTACCAGCGCCATGGCATCGGAAACCTCCGTTACGCCCAGGGCGGCACGATGCCGGGTCCCTATCCACCTTGAAAGGTTGCTGTTCTCTGTCAGGGGCAGGTAACACGCGGCGGCGATAACGCTCTGCCTGTCAAGAATGGTCGCACCGTCGTGGAGGGGGTTCCCCGGCCAGAAGATGGAGACCAGAAGATCCTGGGATATCTCTCCCCCTATCTGGACGGCGGATCTCCATATATCCTTCAGGCCTGTGTCCTTCTGGAAGACCAGGATAGCTCCTATCTTACGGCTCTGAAGGAAGAGGAGAGCCCGGGTTATCTCGTCGGTCAGCTGGGCCGCCCTCTCCTCTGCCTGACGGCGCCTCCAGATGTTGCCCCGTCCGAGCTCCTCGAGCATCCTCCTTATCTCGGGCTGGAAGACGATAGGGATGGCTATGATGAAGACCCCCAGCATCCTTCCCAGGATCCATGAGAGTGCGGCAAGCTTCATCAGCCGTGCGGTTGCGAAGAGGAGGCCGATGACGAAAAGCCCCTTAACAAGCTGCATGGCACGGGTATCCACAAGCAGGAGAAGCAGCCTGTAGACAATAAATGCGATTATCGCGATATCAATGAAATCCTGCCAGCGTATGGACTCAAGGATCCCGGACAAGCTATCACTCCTGACAGTTCAGCTGTTAATGATCCTTTTCCTGACATAGGGCGAAGTTGTGGCCGCCAGAACGGCGCCGTAATCCGGAACGAAGGATATAGTATCACCCGGTTCAAGGGAACCCCTGAGATCTTCTGCGTCGAGAGTCAGATGATCGCTGGAGGCTCCGATAATGGACAGCCCCTCATCAACAGGGGTAAGCCCCTCGGGTCTGACATCCTGCCTCCCCATTGCGACTATGGCCCGCCTTCTCACTCCCCTGTCCCTGAAGACCTGGACGTTCCCGAAGGCATCGGTCCCGGTCTCTCCGATCGGCATGGAGGGTTTCCTCCTGACCTCTACCACCTCGGCCGTTATCCTTATTGCGTCGTTCTCCAGGTATGGTATAAGCCTGCTCCGGGTTATATCTGTCCCCAGAAGTATACCTTCACCCACTCGCAGCTGGTTGACCCCCTCGGGAACAATGCCCTTCTCCACCAGCATCAGCGTAGACGTCGCGCCTCCTGATACGACTCCCAGCGGGCACTCCAGGAACGAGGAAAGCTCTTCCCCGGTCCTGACGAGGAGAGACAGGTTCTTCTCCGTAGGGAGTACCCCCGAAAGACATCCAAGGTTGCTCCCCACCCCCAGATACCGGACCCTGCGGCATTGTCTTATCGCTTCTGCCATCTCCTCAACACCATCGGGCCAAATACCCTCGCGAAGATCGCCAAGGTCCACCATAACTATGATGCCAACCTCTGTCCCGGCTTCCCTGCAGGCACTGTCTAGCATCAGGACCGAGCCTGGCATGGAGATCAGGCAGCTATCGGCTGTCTCCGCCACTTCGTCCATCTCGCCCGGCATTGGGATCCTCAAAAGCATCATGGGATTATTGAACCCGAAAAGGCGGAGTTTTCGGATATTGTCTACACGACTGTCGGCCAGCCCTTGACAACCTCCCTCAAGCATCGCCGACGCCACAGCCGGATGGGCGCTGACACCCTTGGTAACACCCCAGACGCGTATGCCCTTGTCTGCACAGAGTTTGACCACTGTTTCAGTGTTTTTCGATATAACTCCCGTATTGATGCAGATCTCCGGATACCTCATGGCCAACTGTACCGCCCCGCTTTCCTGGCTTCTATTCCACTAACATTCTCACTCAATGGCCCCTCATTTTTCTGAGAAGGGCAATATTCCCCTCGTCACCGGGTCCGCCCTTCGGGGTCTCGAGCAGGCACGGAGTATCCTCCCACTTTGGATCGGAAACAATGCAGGAGAAGAGCTCTGTGCCTATGAAACCTTCCCCGATATGCTGATGCCTGTCCCGCCGGCTTCCCATCTCCGTCCGGGAGTCGTTGAGGTGCCAGCATCCGATCCTTCCCAGTCCGATATGCCTCTCCACGGACCTGAGAAGCCGGTCGTAGGACGAGCGCCCCCGCAGCTCGTGACCTCCGGCGAAGAGGTGGCACGTATCAAGGCACACCCCGGTGCGTGAGATATCGCCCACCCTGTCAAGTATCCATGCCAGGTCCTCTATTGTCGAGCCAACGGAGTGGCCCTGGCCCGACATGGTCTCCAGAAGGACCCTGGCTCTCATTCTTGGTGTCCTCTCGATGGCCCGCCTCAATCCTTCGGCCACCAGTTTTCTGCCATTGTCCAGTCCATCCCCCAGGTGAGATCCCGGGTGCAGTACCAGGTCATCGATACCCAAAGCTTCACATCGGGCGATCTCTTCCACCAGGGCCGCGATACTTTTCTCCCGGGTTTCCTTAACCGACGCCAGGTTAAGAAGATAGGACCCATGGGCGACCACCTTCCTGATGCTGCTCTTCGCCCATGCAGCCATGAACCTCGTCGCGGCCGGCTCCGGTATGGGAAAGGCCCGCCACTGGAGCTGGTTCTTGGTAAAGATCTGGATGGCCTCGCAGCCCAGGGCTTCTCCTCTTTCGATCGCTTTCCACAGACCCCCGGCAACGGAGACATGGGTACCGATCAGGGACATTGGGACCCCTTTATATCCCCGTCCTTCAGGGTCCGGATAAGGTTGAGGATTATCCAGGCCGTCGCCCCCCATATGTTCACTCCGTCGCCGATCCGGAAAACAGGGTAGCTCAGGACCTTGCCCTCCCTGGTGAAGTTCTCCATGACGGGGGCCCGTTCCAGTGCCTTCAGGGGAACCTCCAGAACGCTCTTCACTTCGTGACTGTCCGGCGACAGGTCACCCGGACCTATACCGGAGGGGATCAATCCCACCACAGGGAATAGCGAAAAATCGCTCGAATAGGCCCTGACCTCCGGCAGTGTCCCGACTATCTCCACTCTCTCTCCGGGGATCCCCGTCTCCTCGGTGAACTCTCTGAGAGCTGTGTCCACTGGACCCCGGTCCCTCTTCTCCATGGCACCCCCGGGAAAGGCTATCTGTCCCGGATGTCTTCTCAGAGAAACTGACCGCTCCAGCAGGAGAAGGAAGAGTTCACCATCCCTCGGGAAGACTGGGACAAGCACGGCACTCTTCCTTCCAGAACTATCTGAAAGGTCCTTCCAACCCCTGTCGATCCCTGAGGAGGGAATTTTCGAAAGAATGGACCGGAGCCTCGTGGCCCCTTCCCGATCATTTGCCATCGGAATGAAGCCTGACCATCCCCCGTAGCACGACCCCGCGCCTCCCGTCAACGGTCACGATCATGCCATCGTCCAGAACGGAGATTGCATCGGCGGCGGAAACAATGCAGGGGATCCGGAGTTCAAGGCATACGATCGCGGCATGACTCGTCAGGCCGCCTTCCTCGCATATGACGGCAGAGGCCTTCCTCATGGCCGGCACGTAATCCTTGTCGGTTTGCCTCGTTACCAGTATGGCCCCGTCCTTCATCTTGCGATCGGCCTCAGCGGCCGAAAGAGCCTTCACGACTTCGCCCGAGGCATCCCTCTTGAGAAGCGAGAGCCCCTTGAGGAGTATCTTCGCCACTGTAAGGACCTGTATCGAGTTCGTGGTCCCTGGACTTCCTATGGGGTAGCCCGCCGTGGCAACCACCATGTCCCCCTCCCTGAGAAGGGATCCCTTCCGGGCTATCTCGATGGCCGACGTAAGGGCTGTCTCCAGGTCCTTCTCCCTTGGGACGAGGAGGGGTTCTACACCCCAGACCAGGGTCAGGTACCTCAATGTCTCCTGGTGGGGTGTTGCCCCAATTATGGGGGCTCCTGGCCTGTATTTGCTGACCATCTGGGCCGTAACCCCGCTCTGGGTCAGAGAGAGGACAGCCTGGGACTTCATCTGGTCGGAGATCATTCCCGCGGCCTTGCTGACTGCGTCGGGTATCCCCGGAGCTCCGGTCTGGAGCGGGATAGCCCTTCTCCAGGGAGACTCCCCCTCCTCGGTTTTCCTGATGATCCTTGACATGGTCTCCACCGACAGCACAGGATGAGCGCCATTGGCCGTCTCGCCAGAGAGCATGAGGGCATCCGCTCCGTCAAGAACAGCATTGGCAACATCGCTTGCTTCGGCCCTGGTGGCCCTCACGTTCCTTATCATCGAATCCAGCATCTGGGTAGCGACAATGACGGGCTTTCCGTGGAGGCGGCACCTGTCGATGATCATCTTCTGCACCAGGGGGACTTCCTCCAGGGGTATCTCCACCCCCAGATCGCCCCTGGCCACCATCATGCCGTCCACTACCTCGATTATCTCCTCTATGTTATCCACTGCCTCGCGGGTCTCGATCTTTGCGATTATCCTCAGGTTGCCCCCTATCTCCTCGAGCACCCGGCGGACCTCCATGATGTCGGACCTGTCGCGGACAAAGGAGAGGGCTATCAGGTCCATCTTCTTCTCCAGGGCCCAACGGACGTCATCGACATCACGGGGAGTTAGGATGGGGAGCGAAATCTTCGCTCCAGGTACGGAGATTCCCTTCCTTTCGCCCAGTTCACCGCCGACGTTGACTCGGCAGATGATGTCCTTCCCTGCAACTTTTTCGACAGTGAGGTGAAGGGTGCCGTCGTCTATGAAGAGGGCCTGCCCCCGGGCGACCTCACCGGACAGACCCGGGTGGCTTATCCAGACCCTGGATGCGTCCCCCTCCTCGACAGGTTCTGAGGTAAGGATAATGGTCTTGCCGCTCTCGATCACGACCGGCATACGTCCCCTGAGGGTCCCGGTCCTGATCTCGGGTCCCTTGGTGTCTATCATGGTCCCTATCGGCCTGTCCAGCTCCTTCTCCAGCCTCCTGACCCTGTCAAGGTGCTTTTCATGGGTATGGTGATCCCCGTGACTAAAGTTCAGGCGGGCTACATCCATGCCCGCCTGAACCATCCTTTTCAGAATCTCGTATTCTTCGCAGGCCGGCCCAAGGGTACAGACGATCTTAGCTCGTTTCTTCATTCCTTTTCCCGCTTTCGACAGCCCCGTGGGCTGTAAGAATTAGGGCCTTTCCCCTGATCTTCATGGCTGAGGTGAACTCAGTGAACTGGGCTATCCAGACCTCACCGGCATCAAGCTTCTCCGAGTGGGCGAACTTCGTCTCCTGACCTCTCGTCATACCTATCACCGAGACCCCGTTCTCCAGAGCCTTAACGACAATGAAATCAGAAAGGACCGAAGGCTTACCGTTATTCTCCACGCGCATTTCCTCTCCTCCTCAGCGCCCTTGACAAAGGGGCTACCTACCCTATTTTATACCACCTCGATACCTCCGCCGGAAATCTCCATTATCTTTGCGGAAAGATCTTGGGAGGGTTCAACGTTAAGGTCCCTGGCCCTCAGTATCGCTTTTTTCCCTCCAACAGCTACTTCCAGGAGCACGCTGGCATCCCCTGGGTGCCCCTTGAGCTCCCGGTACACTTCTCTAAGCCTACCGTTAAGGGCCGGACCGTCGGGAAGGATCCTGAGCCGGAGCCACCTTCTGGCGTTGCCCTTCAGCTCCTCGACGGTCATTATCTTTTCTGCGATCAGCGACAGTCCTTCCCTTGTCCTGGGTGCCCCTTTGACAATGACAAGCTTTCCCTTCTCCGGAAGTGTTATGCCCGACCAGGTCCTCGGGAAACAGACCACCTCTATCTTCCCTGAAGAGTCCTCGATCTCCAGGATGCCCATGCGGTCACCCTTCCTGGTGAACTTCTCCTGGATCCCCACCAGTATCCCGGCCACAACGGCAGGGCAGTTCTCAGCCTTCCAGCATGCCAGGTCCGGAATGGAACAGGTGCTGTATGGCTGAACTTCCTTCTCGTACTGATCGAAGGGGTGTCCCGAAATATAGAGACCGGTGGCCTCCTTCTCCATCTCCATCCTGGTATGGAGGTCGTAGTCCTCCACCTCCAGCAGGACCGGGCCCTCCTCCTCGGCAAGGTCTTCAAGGCCCAGCAACTGCTGGCTGCGGCAGTCCGATGCCCTTCTCTGGGCAAGTTCGAACATCCCCGGGAGGGACTCCATGAGCTGACGCCTGTTGGAGGTTATGGAATCGAAGGCACCCGCCCTTACAAGGTTCTCCATGACTGCTCTTCCTACGACCCTGGTGTCGACACGGTTTATGAAATCCCAGAGAGACAGGAAGGGCCCCTTCTCCCTTACCCCGATAATATGGACCACCGTCGGATCCCCCAGCTTCGAGACTGCGCTCATACCGAACAGGATCACGTCCCCGTCAACGCTGAAGTTGGCCTCGGACCTGTTGACGTCGGGAGGCAGTACCTTTATTCCGGAGTTCCTTACAGCCCTTATGTGTCCTGCCAGGGTATCCAGTTTGGAGTGAATGTGGCTGGAGAGGAAGGCCGCATAGAATTCGCTGGGGAAATGGGCCTTCAGGAAGGCCGTCTGGTAAGTGATCATCGCATAGGCAGCGCTGTGGGATTTATTGAAACCGTAGCCGGCGAACTCCTGGACCAGGTCGAAGATATGCTCCGCGTCGGAGTGACTGACCCCGCTACCAACGCACCCCTCCACGAACTGCTTCCTCTGGGTCTCCATGACATCGGCCTTCTTCTTGCCCATGGCCCTGCGGAGGAGGTCGGCCTCACCGAGAGTGTATCCAGCAAGCCTCGCCGCGCACTCCATGACCTGCTCCTGGTAGAGGATCATGCCGTAGGTCTCCTTAAGGACATCCTTCAGCTTTTCGTGGAGCCAGGATATATCCCTTCTCCCATGCTTGCAGTCTATGTACTGCTCCACCATTCCGCTGCCAAGGGGACCGGGCCGGTAGAGAGCAAGCACGGCTATCAGATCCTCGAAACAGTCAGGGCGAAGCTGTTTAAGGAGTTGCCTCATGCCTGAGGATTCCAGCTGGAAGACCCCCAGCGTGTCGGCACGGCAGAGCATGTCGAAGGCAGGCTGGTCGTCGGGGGGGATCGAGTAAACATCCGGGGCCTTCTTGCCGTTGCGGGTGATGTTCGACAGGGTCTCCTCGATCATTGACAGGGTCCTGAGACCCAGAAAATCCATCTTTACAAGACCGAGCTTCTCCAGGGGCTCCATGGAGTACTGGGTCACTATCTGAGCCTCGCCTATCCTTCGAACAGGAACAACTTCCGTGAGCGGCTCCGGGGTGATCACTATTCCTGCTGCATGCTGGGAGCAGTGTCTCGCGAGCCCCTCTATCCTTGACGCGTAATCGAGCAGTTTGCCCACCGAAGGATCTTCCTTCTTTGCCTGCTTCAGGTCAGGTGACTGCTCCACGGCCTCCTCGATGGAGACCGCTCCTGAGGGAACAAGCTTGGCGATCCTGTCCACGTCGGGGTACTTCATGTCCAGGGCCCTTCCTACATCCCGGATGGCAGCCCTGCTCTTCATCCGGTCAAAGGTTATTATCTGCGCCACGTGGGATCGTCCGTACTTCTCCACAATGATCTCAAGGACGCGGTCCCGCCCCCTGTCCGATATGTCCGTGTCTATATCGGGCATGCTTATCCTCTCCGGATTGAGGAACCTTTCAAAGAGCAGGCCGTACCTTAGGGGGTCGATCTCAGTGATCCTGAGAGAGAAGGCCACCAGGGAACCCGCAGCAGAACCTCTCCCCGGGCCGACGGGGATCGACTCCTCCTTTGCGGAGTGGATGATGTCGGAGACGATCAGGAAGTAACCGGCGAACCCCATCTGGTTGATCACGTTCAGTTCATAGTCCAGCCTCTCGAGATACTCCCTGGGGACAGACAGCTCGCCGAAACGGGCCTTTAGCCCCTCATGGGACCTTATATGGAGCTCCTCCTCGAGGGTTGTCCCCTTTCGGACCTCAACCCTGGGCAGTCTGTAGGCCCCGAAGGTGAAGTCCACGTTGCACCGTTCCGCTATTGCCACGGTGTTCTCCAGTGCCTGTGGGACATCTTTGCCAAAGAGGGACCACATCTCCTCCGGTGAGCGCAAATAGAAATCGTCGGCCCCGAAACGGTACCTGTTAGGGGTGTTCACTGTAGAGTTCGTCTGGACACAGAGCAGAACGTCGTGCCAGGAGGCATCCCCGGCCTCCAGGTAGTGGGCGTCGTTGGTCGCTATCAGGGGGATGCCCGTCCGGGAGGACATCTTTATCAGGGCCCTGTTCGCTGCCGCCTGTTCGGGGATCCCGTTGTGCATTATCTCGAGGAAGAAGTTGTCCTCGCCGAAGATGTCACGGTACAGCATGGCCCTCTGGAGAGCTTCATCTTCCGCCCCTTCAAGGATGAGGCTGGGTATCTCTCCGGCAAGACAGGCCGAACTCGCTATAAGGCCGCCTGAATAACGGGAGAGAAGATCGTGATCGACCCGGGGGCGGTAGTAGAATCCGTCTGTGTTGGCGATGGAGACGAGCTTGACCAGGTTCTGGTAACCCTCCTGGTTCTCTGCCAGGACCAAAAGATGGTAGTTCCTTCCCATGCGGTCCTTTAAGGTGTGCCCCCTGGGATCCACGTAGAGTTCGCACCCTATGACGGGTTTGACCCCCTCCTCTCGGCAGGCCGAATAAAACTCGATGGCACCGTACAGAGCTCCGTGGTCGGTTATAGATACGGCTGGACAGCCCCACTGTGCGGAGCGCCTTGCCAGGTCGCAGCACCTGATCGCTCCGTCCAGAAGGCTGTATTCGCTATGGACATGAAGATGGACAAAGGGTCTGTTCACTATTCTGCTACTGCTCCTTCCGGGTTGTCTGGTTCATCGGGGTTCTCTTCCTTCAGCACGAGCAGGTCGGCATTGAATAACTTCTGGATCTCCAGGAAGCACTCCTGCCTTTGTTCTCCGTCCTCGGTCTCGATATGGTTTGCCCGCACCCTCACCGAGGGGGGCGACTTTTCGGAAGGGACATCTCCGGAGGAAGAGAAGGTGTTAGGGCTGCCATCCTGCTCTCCCGGCTGGACAGCATTTCCAGCGGAAAAATTATCTTCAACCTGGACCGACCTATCCCCGCAGACCAGCTTCATCTGCACCCCTGGGAAACGGTCTAGCCTTATGGAGTCAAGGTAGGCGATGCTTCTCGGTGAGGAAGCTATCTCGAAGGAGAACTGCCGGTCCTCCGGGAACAGGATGACCAGCGAGTCCCCGTCCCTTTCTGACCTTGTGGGGACACAGGCACAGTAGAGCGGCAGGTTGTCAGATGCCATGGCGTCGACACACTCATCCCAGTTACCACCGGACGACACGTCAGATGCCGGGGGAGACCCTTGCAGGACCTCTTCTTTGTCGGGAGAATGGATCTCGTGCTCTTTCTGTTCAGGTTTCTGTTCAGGTTTCTGTTCGATCTTATGGCTACGCCCCTTCCCGGGGGTAGCTCCATCTTCCATTTCGAATGCCGCTTCCTTCCGAACCCTCTCTTCCGTCTTCGCCGGCGAGAGCACGAAAAGCCCCAAAACCATGCCCAGGACCACCTCGGCCTTCAGTCCGTAACGGGCCCTTGGAAGTGTGGCAGAACAGAAGTTGAGGACCTTCCAGAGCTCGGGTTCTCTCCAGTGCCCCGATTCTTCCCGGATGAAGGTTCTCTCATCTTCGCTCAGGGGAAGTGAGCTGATCCCATCCTCGCCCCAGAGAACAGTCACGAGGATGTCCCTGAAAAGAAGGAACAGGCCCTCAAGTAACCGTTCAGCCGTAAGTCCCCGTTGAAGAAGCTCCGAGAAACCCCTGAACACCTCGGCGCTCCCGTCCCTCATGGCAGGGATCAGTCTCTCCAGGTCGCTCCTTCCTCCGCCGCCGAGAATGCCCCGGATATCCTCGAGAGACACAGCCGGAAGACCTGACGTTACTGCCTGTTCCAGCAGGGAGAGAGCATCCCTCAGTGATCCGTCCGACTCCCGGGCCATCTCCCAGAGGGCATCCTGCTCGATCACGGCTCCCTCAAGGGCTGAGACCTTCTCCATGCACTCGACGATGGCAGGCACGGGAATGCGATGGAAGGGGATGTGCTGGCACCTGGAGCGGATCGTCGCAGGGACCTTGTGCGGCTCTGTCGTTGCAAGAATGAAGACTACCGTCTGGGGAGGCTCTTCCAGGGTCTTCAGAAGGGCGTTGAAAGCAGGGTCGGTGAGCATGTGCACCTCGTCGATGATATAGACCTTGTACATCCCTGAAAAAGGCGAGAGGGAGATATGTTCCTTGAGTTCCCTTATCTCGTCGATGCCCCTGTTGGATGCCCCGTCTATTTCGATAACGTCCAGGTTGTCCCCCGATGCAATGGAGATACATTGGGGGCATTTTGCGCATGGTTCCCCATCCTCCCTTCGGTTGGGACAATTCAGGGCCTTGGCAACTATCCTGGCAAGGGTGGTCTTACCACACCCTCTTGGTCCGGAAAAGAGATAGGCGTGGCTGTTTTTCCCACCGGCTATCTCCCTTCGAAGCAGGCTTACAGCCGCATCCTGGGCTACTACCTCTGAGAAAACCCCCGGCCTGTGCCGTCGGTAAAGGGAAAGGTGCATCTCATCGCCTCCTGTGGAACGCTTTCATTCAGGGTACCTACCTGTGGTAATCAGCAACAGGGTGGATCGACCTCGCCCGGTTGAGCGCGGCCAGAATATTCTCCCTGAACTCCTCCAGTGAAGGCATTCCGGGAAGAAGATCCTTTGTCGAGACTATCACGCCGAGGCCAACCCTCAGCACCTTGTCTCCCTGTACCTCCTGGACGGTAACATCGTAGGGCGAAGTCTCCATCTGGAGGTGCCGGTCCAGCGACCGGGCAACTTTCTCCAGCAGTTCGGAGGGACCTTCGACGGCCGGTGCCTGCCAAACGGGCCTTCCGTCTATGTTAAGGAATATGGTCCCGTTCCTTTCGTCCGTCCCGGACCTGAGCAGCCGAAGTGCCCTCTTTCTCTCCAGGGGCCAGCCCCTCTCCCTGATAATGCCCACAAGACTCAGGACCCTTTCGCGGGTCTTGGGGTGACCAGCGTATATTCCCGGGTCGACATATGGCCTCTTCATCTCCTCCTCCTGGAGCCTCTCCATGACGGTTACCGCCCCCGACGGTTCATACCCCGACTGGAAGATAATATCCAGGCCACTCGTATCGGCCTCCCTTTCAAGGTCCTTGCTGTAGGAGTTCATTATGGCTACCTGGGCGAGGTTTGCAAGGATCGGCGCTGCTCCGGCCCCTCCGGTGGCTATTATCACCGCAAGGGCCCCAATGGTAAGCCGCTGGTTCCTTGACGACTGGATCAGCCCGTGTTTCCTGTCGGTATGGACCAGCTCATGGGCCAGGATCGAAGCGAGTTCATCGTCGCTGCGGCAGAAATCGAGCATCCCCGTTGTGAGGTAGATCCTCCCGCCGGGGAGCGCAAAGGCATTGGGCATCTCTTCCTCCACGATCCTGACCTCGAAGGGGAGGTCTCTCTCCGTGAAGGGGGTGAGTCTCGAAAGTACCATGGAGACCCTTGCCACCCGGACCGGGTCGGTCACACGGTCCCAGTGCTTCTCAACCTGTTCGGAGACCTTGTCTCCCAGTTTTAACTCTTTCTCCAGTTCATCCGTACCGGCTTCGCAATGGAATGGGGAAGCCAGGATGAAAAAGGAGAGGACGAGGACAACTACGGCGGTCCTTGTTCGCATAGGCTATCCTTCCGGGACCGATGATGGGATCCTGTACCTGATATTCTATGGCAAAGACCCGTTCACGGGAATGTCCCCCAAGAAGTCGGGGCGAATGGCCGCCGGTCGCCCGCTGGGATTTCGGGGTGTCAGTGATCCCTGAGGGAGTTCAGCAACCCCATGGTCATCTCACGGATGACCCCGGCAATCTCCCGGTAACTGGCCAGGCTGCCTCCAAAGGGGTCTGGAACTTCGAGTATGTCCCCCTCGTAGAACGGACGGGAGGCCTCGCCAAGTAGACAGACCGCCCCCCGCCGTCGGGGGAACAGGTTCCTAAGGCAGTTCACATGATCTCTCGTCATTCCCAGGAACAGGGAATCTTCCGGTGGTTCCCATGAACCGGCAGGCTTCGAGCGGTGCCGGGAGATATCAATTCCATTCTCGGACATTACCCTTACCGCAAGTCCATTGGCGGGAAGACCATCTATGGCCATGGTCCCCGACGATGAGGCGCCCCAAATACCGTCCAGGCCATGGATCTTGAGGAAATGGTTCATGAACCCCTCCGCCATTGGACTCCTGCAGGTATTGCCCGAGCAAACGAACATCATCACCTTGAGGGGATCCTTGTTAACCATGTGATCAGTCCAGTTTTTCGATGTTCACCTTTGAGGCGAGCCTGTCTATCTCTGACCTGTCCCGGAAGCCCTTCTCCACATGGAGCGAGTCCTCCCAGGCGCAGGCCGTTGAGAACCGGATGGTCTCCTCGGCATCCATCCTCTCCTCCCTGGCGATCATGAAACCGGCAACCAGGGCGTCGTCGGCGGCGAAGAGTGAGACCAGGCCCTTACGTTCGTACTCCGCCAGATAGATACCCTGGGGGGAGAAAAAGACCGCTCCGTAAGTCCTGTAGGAGACAACTGCCCACTCTACCCCGTAATCATGTACCCTGGAGACCACCTCTATGAGGTTGTCCAGGGAAGTAAGGGACACCCCTGCGACCCTGGCCATGAAACGGTGGTCTATCCTGGCAAAGGCGGGACCTCCCTCAATGGCTGCCATCAACGGCGGCCCCGCCGCGTCCAGCAGGGTCGGGACCCCCTTTGACTTTGCCCTGTCGACCAGGTCGCGGTAGATATCCTGGGGGACCCCCGGCGGCAGGGAGCCTCCGATCATGACGAACCTTGCCCTGCCTAGCATCCTTTCGTAGTTGGAGAGGAATCTCCCCAGGGCTTCCTCTGGTATGTAGGGTCCGCTTTCGGCTATTCCCGTCTCGAGGTGGCCGACCTCGTCCACAATGTACACGTTGGAACGGGTCTCGCCGGGGACGTGGATGAAGTTGGTGGTTATGCGCAGCCTCCTCAGGGCATCCCGGATGTACTCACCGTTGAACCCTGCAAGGAAACCCATAGCTACAGAGGGATACCCCACCTGGGAGAGCATGTACGAAACGTTTATTCCTTTCCCCCCGGGCGACCTGTCAACGTGGCTCGTCCGGAACCATTTCCCCGGTCTGAACTCCGGGACAAGGAACTCCTCGTCCACGGCAGGATTAAGAGTTACTGTTACTATCATGGACCGCACCTCCCCTGAGTATCAGACAAACATGACGACGCGCACCGGGGCGGCCCCGATCACGATAGGAATTTCGCAGCCTCTTCCAGGGATCCTGCCTGTTGCTTCCGTTTGATGCTCCCCTTTCTGAACTCGACCAAGGATGGAAGCTCTGTGATCCCGAGCTTCTCGACCACCCTCCGGTTCTTGTAGCCGTCAAGAAGGACCACCTTTGACGACCTCCCGGAAGAGTATTTCTCTATCTCCGATGCCAGCCTTGCCTGGGGTTCGTCGATGCTTGAGAAGATGAAGACCGTGACCTGTTCGGGCTCCATGAGAAGGCTCTGGATATGTAGCTGCTCCGATATATAGGCAGATGCAGCCATGGCTGCCGTGGCTCCATCACCGGCAGCGGTAATTACCTGCCTAAGGTACTTGTCCCTGACGTCACCGGCTGCGAATATGCCCTCTACGTTGGTCTCCATCCTCTCGTTGGTCACGATCCATCCGCTTCCGACGGAATCAACAAGCCCCTGCATGAAGGAGATGTTGGGGTCCATACCGGCGAAGACGAAAACGCCCGATACGGGAAGATCGGATGTCTCCCCTGTCCTGACGTTCTTCAGAACCAGCTTCTCCACCATGTCCTCTCCGGAGATCTCCTCGACGACGGTGTTCCATATGACCTCTATCTTCGGGTTTGACATGGCCCTCTCTATGGCCAGCCTGTCGGCACGGAAGCTGTCCCTTCTGTGGATTATGGTCACCTTCGAGGCGAACTGCGTCAGGTAGACCCCCTCTTCGACGGCCGTATTGCCCCCGCCGATGACGGCGATCTCCTGGTCCTCGAAAAAGGCCCCGTCGCAGACCGCACAGTAGCTGACCCCCCTGCCGGTGAACTCCTTCTCTCCCGGAGCCCCCAGTTTCTTGAAACTTGCCCCGGTGGCAATGATCACGGCCTCGGCCTCGATCTCATCACCATCGGTATGAATGACCTTCCTTCCTCCGACGACAGTAATACCCTTTACATCGGTCTCACGGAATTCAGCCTTGAAGTGCTCGGCGTGCTTTCGGAACGTATCGGCCAGCTCTGCTCCGCTGGCATGGATCACCCCTGTCCAGTTCTCTATCTCGTCGGTGACATTTATCTGCCCTCCCGGGATCCCCTTTTCAAGGACAAGAACGTCAAGACCCGATCTCTTCCCGTAGATGGCGGCCGTGAGCCCTGCCGGCCCTGCTCCGACAATAACCAGTTCCCTCTTTTCCATCGATGGATCCCTCCTGGGATTAATGTTTTCTTTGCATGAAAGCAAACATCATTGTATCAGAACGGAGACCTCTTCAAAACTACCACCCTGGCCGTCCCCTGCAGGTCCCTCACTATCGACACCGGGGTCAGCTCCCCTGTCCGGACGGACTTCAGCCTCTCCGCCTGTTCATCGCTCCCCGCCTCGAGGATCAGCACACCTCCAGGCACAAGGGCCGACGGGGCCCATCCGGCAAGAGACCTGTAATGGTCAAAGCCGTCCTCTCCCCCGTCGAGGGCGGAGCGGGGCTCATAACGTTCCACCTCCGGCATCAGGTCGGGGATCTGGGCAGAGGGAATGTACGGGGGATTGCTGACTATCATCTCGAACCCCGGGGGCGGAACGGGGATCCTCTCTGGGGAAGGGCAGTGGCAGAGAAGACATCTCCCAAGAAGGTTCTTCTCCCTGAGGTTCTTCCAGGCCCAGGTTATTGCGACGGGACATTTATCGACGGCAACGCACCTGCTTGCGGGGTTGTCCAGGAGTATCGATGCGGCAATGCACCCGGAACCGGTTCCCCAGTCCAGGAAGACCCCCCCCTTGAAATGCTTCCGGCTCTCGGCCACCAGAAGCTCAGTCTCGGGACGGGGGACGAGGCACCCCGGTCCTACGCGAAATGCTCTGCCCATGAATTCACATACGCCGGTTATATACTGCAGCGGTTCCCTGGCGGCCCTTCTCTCTATGGCCGCCTTCAGTGTCGGGATAAGGTGTTCCGGGAAGGGTCTATCCGGGTGGGCGAGGAGAAGGATGCGTTCCATGCCGGTAATGGAGCAGATCAGCAGGTCTGCCTCGAACCAGGGCCTGTCGATCCCGGCCTCATGAAGTTTGTCCGAGGCGAGTTTGCGGACCTCCCGAAGGTTCAAGGCTCAGCCTTCCAGGGATCTCATCTTCTCCGACTGATCGGCCATGATCAGGGCGGAGATCATCTCCTGGAGATCCCCCTCGAGCATGCTTTCCAACCTGTATAGTGTCAGTCCGATACGGTGGTCGGTCAACCGGTTCTGGGGGTAGTTGTAGGTGCGTATCCTCTCCGACCGGTCTCCAGTCCCCACCTGCCCCTTTCGCTCCGCAGCCACCTTCGCCTGCTGCTCCCTTAGCTCCATGTCATACAGCTTGGCCTTCAGGAAGTTCATGGCCTTGACGCGGTTCTTGATCTGGGATCTCTCATCCTGGCAGGTCACGACAAGGCCCGTGGGGAGGTGGGTTATCCGGACGGCGGAATCGGTCATGTTGACATGCTGCCCGCCGGCCCCGCTGGCCCGGTAGGTATCTATCTTGAGGTCCTCCTGCCTGATGTCGATATCCACATCCTCGGCTTCGGGAAGCACTGCTACCGTCGCGGTGGATGTATGGATCCTTCCGCTTGATTCGGTCACGGGGACCCTCTGGACCCTGTGGACGCCGCTCTCGAATTTGAGCTGGCTGTATGCACCCGGGCCGTCGACCTTGAACACTACCTCCTTGTACCCTCCTATACCCGTCTCGTTGCTGTTCATGACCTCCACTTTCCAGCCATTGTTCTCAGCAAAGAGGGAGTACATGCGGAAGAGGTCCCCCGCAAAGAGAGCCGCCTCATCCCCTCCGGTCCCTGCCCTGATCTCAACGATAACGCTCTTGTCGTCGTTGGGATCCCTCGGCAGCATGAGGAGCCGCAGTCTGGACTCCAGCTCCTCCAGCTGCGGCTCCAGTTCGTGCATCTCATCCCTGGCCAGGTCTGAGAGCTCGGGGTCTCCGGAGTGAATGAGACCCCTTGCCTCTTCGAGCCTGGAGAGGGTCTTCCTGTATTCCCTGTAGGTCTCCACCACCCCGACTATTTCCGAGTGCTTCTTGCCCAGACGATGCAGCTCTGCCGGGTTCGAAGCCACCGAGGGCTCGGACATCATGCGTTCGATGTCTTCCAGGGACCTTTCAAGTTCGTCCAGTTTTCCCAATATCTCCATTGTCAGTTCTCACCGCCGCATGAGGCACTCTTGGCCCCCTCTTCTTCGAGGGCAAGTTCAAGGGCCGATATGGCCACCTCGATCTGGTCCAGGTCGGGCTCCCTCGTGGTCAGGTACTGAAGCCAGAGAGCAGGGGCCATAAGCGCTCTTCCGAGAGACCTGTTCCTGGAGCACCACCGGATTATCTCGTATGAGATACCTATGACCACGGGCAGGAGCATCAGCCTCGAAACGACCCTCCAGGCCAGGGAGCCGTGCCCTGCAGCTGCAAATACGATCACGCTCACGGCGACCACAACGAGCAGGAAGGACGTCCCGCATCTTGTGTGGATCCGGGAGAAACCGGACACGGATTCCCTGTCCAGCGGCGCCTCGGACTCCCAGGCGTTGATAGTCTTGTGCTCGGCGCCGTGATAGGCGAAAACACGGGCAATATCCTTCCAGAGGCCGATAACGGCAATATATGCAACGAAGACACCGGCTCTGGTCAGGCCTTCCAGGATGTGCCCAAAAGACCTGCTCAGGCCCAGGTAGCTGACCCCCAGGTCGGAGATCCAGACTGGCAGAAGGACGAAGAGCCCTACCACTCCCAGTATCGCAACGGCAAAGGTCACTGCCAGTTCAAGAGGCCCTATCTTCTCTTCCTCGCCCAGTGCGACCTGGGCTGAAAGGGAGATGGCGCGGAAACCGGTGACAAGCATCTCAGCCATGGTCGCCAGGCCTCTGAAAACGGGAAGATCCCAGGGAAAGGAGGAGTTCCACGGTCTTACCGCCCACTTCTTGTGCCAGATACCCCCTTCGGGATCCCTGACTGCAAGAGCCCAGCTCCCGGGACCTCTCATGAGGACGCCTTCTATGACAGCCTGGCCGCCTACAGGTATCTCCCTTGCCCGAAGAAGAGATGAGTGGACAAGGGAAAGGATCAGAGAAAGAAAGGTGGTGGGTCTCAGCATCCGGAAAGGACCTCTTCCATGTCGGAAAAGGGTTGGCCGCAGGGCCTGCTCTCGAAGCAGCGACCCCTGGTGACGCAATCGGGACCGGCGATGGAGAAGAGCAGAGGCGACCTCTCTCTTGCAAGGATCAACATCTTCCGGGCCAGATCCTGGATCTCCCACTGGGCCCTCCGGCAGAGACGCATGGTGAAGAAGTGGTGAAGTTCACGGGCATTCATTGTCACCACAATCTTCGTTGACCATCCGTGGGGAAGGATGTAGCGGGCATCCTCCTTGGGGATCCCCGATCCGATCATCTTCCTGTAGGCTTCGTGCGCCTCTTCTGCGGTCCTGGAAAAAAGTTCCATGACCTCCGGATCGGAAGATACCGACGAAGGCACGACCATATCAGGTTCCTTCATGTCGACGTAACGCTGGCTCTGCTGGGAGTAGCTGGCCATCCTGTGCCTTACAAGCTGATGTGAACATACCCTGCTGATCCCGTCTACGGCGAAAGTGAAAGATGCATGCTCAAAGGGGGAGAGGTGGCCCGAGGTCCTCAGGTGGCCTATGAAACGGGAGATATCCTCCCCCTTCATACCCTCGGCGATATCCCCGGCGGATACATCACTGTAGCAGAGCCTTGCTGCAGCGGCCACCGTCCTGTCGGGATCGTGAGTACTCGCTATCAGCAGAACACTGATCGACATGGGTTCACCTCTCGGGGACCTGGGGGTCAGTCCTTCTTATCTTCCTGGGCTTCCTGGGACTCCTCGGGTTTTCCGAAGCGGGTACCGGCGTACTTCTTCTGGAACTTCTCAACCCGGCCGGCCTCAGATACCCTTGTTCCGCGCTTGCCCGTGTAGACGGGATGGCAGGCTGAACATACGGCAACCTTGATCTCCTCGACGGTGGACCCGGTCTCGAAGGAGTTCCCGCAGGCGCAGGAAACCTTGCATTTACGGTACTCGGGGTGGATATCCTTTTTCATCTGTTACACCTCCATGGATACTCATTCTTTCCATACCACAAGGGAGAAATGTAACATACGGGCGGGGAAAAGACAAGAAGGCCCGCCGCTGCACTTCAGATATGCATTACCCCCAAACCGCACCTCTCGTGGTGGGCGACGGCGTGGTAGGCGGTATCACCAACGACAGCCACGGCGACCCAGTGCCTGTTCCTCACTATGCCTATCTTCACCCCTATGCTGGCCTCCAGCATTCCAACCGAAATGAAACCGTTCATGGCCTCGAAGGCCGCATGCATAAGGGCGTGCATCTCGTTGGAGTTCTTCCGTACGATCTCCCCGTTCAGTGCCGCCCCCACTACCGCCCTGGTGATCTTCTGAGGCAGGTCGCCTGCAAGGCCCCCCACCTCTGTCGCCACGGCCTTCCAGCCGAAATCAGCGATCTGCTCCTTGAGGACCCTCTCCTCCCCGGATCCCGTCGTCGAAGCGAGGATCAGGGCAGATCTGCCTATCTGGCTGTCGTCTGAAAGGGTTATTACCACGGACAGTTCCATTGCTTTCTGCCCGGGGGCCTTGTCCGCCTCCGGATGATCTCCCGGAGTATCCGAAGGGATCCTCTCCCTCGGGCTTGCCTGTTCCGGTCCGGTATCCTTCTCTGTACCCAGTAGCTCTCGCAATCTCATAGATTTTGTTCCTCCCGGATCACATTGATGGCCTGTGAAAAGCCGCCGGATCCCTCAAGGGACCCTGTATTAGAGTATATACTAATCGGGACCCCAGAAGTGATGCACTTCATCATGGGAACAGGTCGGTACAGGAACTTGAACCAATCGTGATTTATGTATAAAATTGAAGTTGCATTGAAATTGTGGTTGCAGGAAGTCCTCCAGGGAGGTGGTTTCAGGATCCGGCCTTGCAGGACAGGGGTTTTTTTTCGAGTATCAAGACCTGAAGAAAACAAGAAGAGGAGGCGGTAGTTCCATGAAGAAGATCCTTGCACTGGCTCTGGTTATGGTTATGGCCCTGGCGGCGGGCGCCTCGGCCCAGACTTTCCTGTCCCTCGCGACAGGTGGCACAGGCGGCACTTACTACCCCATCGGCGGCGGTATTGCCGATGCGGTAAGCAAGGCCCTTCCCGATTTACAGATGACAGCTGAGACTGGAAATGCGTCCCAGGCCAACCTGAACCTGATCGGCACCCACCAGATCGAGATGGCCCTTGTCCAGAACGACGTTGCGGCCTTTGCCTACGACGGCAGGTTCATGTTCCAGACGCCCTACAGGAATGTCCGTGCCGTCGCATCTCTCTATCCCGAGACGGTCCAGGCCATTGCCATGAAGAGGTCTGGCGTCAACTCCATGCGCGACCTCCCCGGCAAGAGAGTCTCCGTGGGAGCTCCCGGCTCCGGCGTACAGGTTGACGTCTCCCTCATATTCAGAACCCTTGGCTACAAGTACTCCGACGTCAACGCCGACTTCCTCGACTTCAATCTCACCACCGAGCGGATGAAGGACGGACAGCTCGATGTCGGGTTCGTCGTTGCAGGCTTCCCAACTGCTTCGATCATGGATCTGTCAACCATGCATGACATCACCCTGATCGAGTTCGACGATACCCTGATCGAAGAACTCCATGCCCAGTACCCCTTCTTCGTCAAGGACGTAGTCCCTGCCGGCACTTACAGGGGGATCGACAAGGATATCCAGACCGTGGCCGTTCAGGCTATGTGGGTCTGCGACGGCGACCTTCCCGAAGAGCTCGTCTACAGGGTTACCAAAGCTTTCTGGGAGAACATAGCCGATGTCCAGAAGGTCCATGCCAAGGGCCAGCTGATCACTATCGAGACAGCCCTTGACGGTATCTCGGTGCCCCTCCACCCAGGCGCTGCCAGGTACTACACCGAGATAGGCCTGAAGGTTCCAACGTTCTAGGATCGGTTACCATAACAGGACAGTCCCTGAAGGGGACTCCTGAGGGAAGACACGAAGAGCGGCACCCGAAAGGGTGCCGCTCTTTTCTCTTCAACGATTGTCTTTCAGGTTAGGTTAGATCTTCTGGACGTTCGCGGCCTGGGGGCCCTTGGTCCCTTCGGTTATCTCGAAGGAAACTGCCTGGCCCTCGGCGAGGGACTTGAAGCCGTCGCCCTGGATCGCGCTGAAATGCACGAAAACATCCTTGCCGTCGTCGGTGGTGATGAATCCATACCCCTTAGCGTCGTTGAACCATTTTACTGTGCCCTGTGTTGTCAAAATCCTGCCTCCCATTTCTTCTGTTACCAGAAAGTGTTTTTCGGTGACATCCGTCACCGATAGCGAACAATAAGGTATCCGGGAGGATTTGTCAAGCCGATGGGGGTTGATCGAAAGACCGGTGACTTAAAAGCTCCTCCATCTCAAGCAAGGCTGACTCAAGGAGATCGACGAATCTTTCCATGTCTTCCATCATGGCTGTCCTTGAGGTCACGTTGAAGTGGATACTTCCGGGAAATGCCAGGTATCTGACCCCGAAGCCCTCGTCCTCAACAGTACCGAAGCCCGCAAGGAACAACCCCTTCGCCCCAGAAGTACTCGTTGACAGCAGGTTTCTTCTGAGCGTGAACCACCCCGGGGTCTCGAAGAACCCGGGCGTTTCTACTATTCCCAGATCGCTCCCCATATCCCGATAGATGTTCCAAAGTCCGAAAAGATGCCTGTCAACGCCTCTTCCGTCCCTTGCTTCCCTGGTCCTTCGGACGTGCTCTTCCATGGCCTTTCTTGCAGCGGTCGCCTTTTGCTCCAGCGACACTTCCGGTCCCCTCATAAGCCTGGTGAATTCCACCGACTCCTCCGAGACGCTCCGGACAGCTTCTGTCCTTCCGTGGAGGAATTGCCTGGTCATTACCGCCTCGTAGGTATTGGCCGGGAAACCCCGAAGATCGAAGTGGGCCAGCTGAAGAGCCATCTGTATGAAGGCATCGGGTGCGGCAGAGAGGGCCTTGATGGAGTCCCTGCCGAAACGGTCGAACAGCAGAACCCTTGCGGCGGTATCGGCGGACATCCTCTGGCACTCCTCATCAGCTCTGGAGATGAATTCCCTGAGATCGTTATTCAGATGGAACTGGATCTCCCTCCATGAACATTCGCCTTTGGAAGACTCGGGAACTTTCTCCCGGAGGTCACTCTCGAAACCCGTCAGGAAGCCGGCAAGCCTTACCATTACTGACCCGTCCGTGCCTGTATGCTCCATGTTTATTGCCGCTTCTCCACCGGGGCATACGATGAGCTGCATGCTCTTGTCGAACCAGCGTGAACGCCCGTCCCCCAGGAGCATCGTCATGGAAAGATCCTTCATGTCCTTCGGCTGACGGGACTCCAGGCAAAGAATGAACAGTGAGTTCTCAATAAGATCAAGTGATCCTGCGTTGATGGGAGACAGTGCCCTGAGGACGGCCCTGGCCTCGGCCCAGGTGTCCCGCGAAACGGCCGTGAGGACTCCCGGAGGGTACTCCGGAGGGCTTTCAAAAGAGACTATCTCAGCTAGTGCTTTCTCTATGGAGTGGCTGCTGTAGGGTCTGCCATCGTTATCAATGACATCGAGGGCGAAAAAACGCCCGTTCCGGGCAACGACTATGTGCCTCTGGTCAGGCGAGGCGGGGTTCTCTCCGGAGATGGGTGTCCTGAGGATGTCCCGGTCCTTCTGTGGGATCCTGCACGAGGAGAAGACCTTCTTGTACTGGATCATGCATATGGGGCGATCCCCCTGCATGTCAGGTCTCAGGCTCTGGCTTTCGATGAGCTCCTTGAACCTGATCATCGCCTCGACAAGCCCTGCAGCCCGGTTGAACTGGGTCTCCTCCCCGGCAAGAGTGCCCAGGGACATCATGTAGAAGATGTTGCTGTACAGGGGGAGGGGGGAACGTCCTTCAAGATACATTCTGTCCCAGAAAGGTTCCAGCCAGTTGGCCACGTCCTTCCTGGAGGCAAACTCCACCAAAGCTTCCTGGAGCAAGGGGCCTGGGCCTTCCTCAGAGCAAAAAAACGCTGTCTCTTCAGATGTTCTCTCAAGGTCTTCGGAAGTCAAAAGCGGCTTGACCCATTCCAGGAATTTTCCGCAGGTCTCTTCAAGTCCGGGTACCGGGAGTCTCGGGATGATCCTCTGGTTCCCGAAAGTCATGTCAGAGTACTGGGCAAGGTTTTTCATTCCTGGAGACCTCCCTTAGTTATCGAAGTGGGTTACTCTTCCCTTCTACATGAAACCGCTGTACCTTTCCCTTCGGACCGCCGAGTGGACGTGCCTGATCATGGTAATGAAGTCGAAGACCGGGAGATCCACAGCCTCCTGCACAGCAGCCGCATAGGGTGGAAGATCGCTGCACTCAAGTAGTACGGCCCCCAGGTCGGGGTTCTCCTCCTTCATCCTTGCCGCTACACCTGTAACTTCCTTTTCTATCTGGTCAGAGTCCATCGTCCCCTTTTCCTCGAGGATCGAACTTCTGAACTCGTACTGATCCTCCATCCCGTATACTGCCAGGGGGATCTCGGGAGTGATCCCGACAGATTCAAAATGTTCCTGGGTGAGACAACTCTTGTTGGCAGTAATTATGCCTACTACCCGGCCGGGGGGCAGCATTCTGTAAATGAAGGGAACCTGTAAAAGGCTGGAGATAAAGACAGGGATATTCACCGATTGAGCCACTTGCCTCTGGAAGAGAGCCATGAAGCCGCAGGCGCCTGTGATCGCCCTTACTCCCTCGGCCTCCAGCTCCCTTGCGGCATCGATGAAGGGCTCCAGGAGGGATGGGTCCCGCTCATTGAGGAGCCTGTCTATGGAAGCTCCCTGAACCTCCTTGTACCTTACAGGAAAATCATACGTGGTAGCGTTGCCCACGTTGCCCGGTACGCAGGGGTAGCAGGCATCGAGGATCAGAATTCCTATCGATACACCGTCCCATGACCTTGTCCTGCTTCTCACCTTGTAGAAAGCCATCTTGAACTCCCCTTGTCTGTGTGGATTCGTATGCTCTGCTCCCTGAAGGAACATTTGACCGACGTCGGACGGGACTACTGGTCCATCTCGACAAGAACCGATGTTCCGGGTCTTATACCCCAGCCTGGTGGAAACCCGGGAAACCAGGGGAACCTCTCCACCGGTCTGGGAACGGCCCCGGGGTAGACGACCAGGACAAAACAGCGGCCTTCGCTGTCAACAAGATGGGAAACCCCTGCCGGCAGAAGTCCGGGGGGGATGACCCTTTTGTACCAGACTCCGAAAACGTTCTCCCACTCACCCATACGGAAGGTCCTGCTCCCCTGTTCTGAAAGGACTTCGTCCTTCCCCTTGGGAGGGAGACCCCTGCTTTCGGGTGTGTCGTCCCGGGGGTACCACTGGGGAGGATCTGAAGGGGAGATGATCTCCACTGCGGAGGGATCCAGGCTATACCAGTTGCCATAAACGTCGACCAGGGACCTTGCAGCCTCCTTGCCATCGGGAGGGATCGCCTCCCTCAGCCACCGGTCACCGTCGAAGAACCAGTCTCCCCAGAAGGGAGCTTCTTTCAGGCCATCTTGCGGGAAAAGGGCATTTTCATACCACTCCTGGGCGGACGCTGCACTGATCGCACTAAGGGAAAACAGGGAAAACAGAAGGAGGATCACACTGAAAAGAGGGGTTCTTCGGTCCATAAGGTCACACCCCCTGTTTGAAGCCGTCAAGGCTCCTGAAAATATGTCCGTATCATACCAGATGAGGATCATGTAAATATGGGATACCATCATCAGGTCCAGAAAGTGCATGGCTCCTCCCGGAGCGAACGAAAACCTTAAAGGAGCATCCGCCTGGACCTAAAGGTCGACGATCTTTCCCGGGTTGAGGATAAGATTGGGGTCGAAGACCCTTTTGATTCCCCTGATGATCTCAAGCTGGGTATCGTCGAGGAACATCCCCAGGTAGGCCTTTCTCTTCAGACCTATTCCGTGCTCGCCCGAAAGGGTCCCCCCCAGCTCTCTTGTTGCCAGGTACAGGTCTCTCCTTGCCCCCTCGATGGCTTCATGCCAATCTTCGCAGCTCTCATCGACAAGGAGGTTCACATGGATGTTACCGTCGCCGACGTGCCCGTAATTGACCGCCTCAAGGCTGTACCTCCTGCAGGCCTCGCTTACCCTTTCCAGGAGCGGTGGGATCTTGCTGGTGGGTACAACCAGGTCCTCCTTGGCGTACTTCGTGTAAAGGACAATTATCGCCTCGGCGATATTCTTGCGGGTCTTCCAGATCTGTTCACGGAAATTCCGGTTGTCCGCAACGAAGACCTCCAGGGCGCCGTTCTCGAAACAGAGATCCCCGACCCTCTCGTACTGGTCCGAGAGGACCTCCTCGTCGTTCCCCTCAAGCTGGATGATAAGGTGTGCCCCGGCATCCTGATAGGGGAGCCTGCTTCCCAGGTACCTGGAGACAACGCTGAGGGAATTCCGGTCCATGAACTCCAGTGAGGAGGGGATCAGCTTGGCCTCCCTCATGACCCTTGGCACCAGGGCTATCGCCTCCTCTACTGTCCTGAAGGGCACAAGGAGATCGACTACCTTCTCCTGCCTCGGGACAAGCTTGAGCACCACCCTGGTCACGACACCCAGGATACCCTCGGAGCCGACGATAAGGTGGACCAGGTCCAGTCCTGTAACATCCTTTCGTCTCTTTCCCCCGAACCAGGTCACCTTTCCTGAGGGGAGTACCACCTCGAGGGCCAGAACGTTTGCCCCCGTCGTTCCGTATTTGATGACTTTGTTGCCACCCGCGTTCTCCGCCACGTTGCCTCCAATGAAGGAGGCATCTCCGCTGCAGGGATCCCCGACGTACTCAAGACCGTGCCGGGCCGCCGCAGCCTGGATCTCGGCGGTAACGACCCCCGGCTCTGCGGTGATAGTAAGGTTTTCCAGGTCTATTTCCAAAATGCGGTTCATCCTGTCGAAGGCCATCACGATCCCGCCGAAGGCCGGAACGGCACCACCGGAGAGGCCTGTCCCGGCCCCCCGGGGCGTAACAGGTATCCTTCGGGAGTCCGCATAGGCGAGGAGCGCCGATACATGTCCGGTGCTCTCGGGAAAGACAAGGACCTCGGCCCGGTACTCCCTGTCCCAGAACTGAAGCCCGACTTCATCACGGGAGTAGGACGCAAGCTTCTCCGGATTCACTGTCACGTTATGAGCCCCCAGGAGTCTTTCGAGGTCCCTGACGACCTCCCGGGTTACCGCTGAATAGGCTGTCATGTACAGACCCCCTTTCTGCCCCTGAGAGCATCTATCAGCCGGGGGACTATATCGAAAAGATCCCCGCAGAGTCCGAAATCCGCGACGCGGAATATCGGAGCCTCAGGATCCTTGTTGATAGCTACTATAAGCCCCGCCGTCTGCATACCCGCAAGGTGCTGCACTGTACCCGATATTCCTACGGCAAAATATACTTTCGGGGCTACTACCTTGCCGCTGAGACCAACCTGGTGAGAGTAGGGGACCCACTTGTTGTCCACTGCCGCCCGGCTGGCCCCCACCCCTCCGTCGAGGAGTTCCGCCAGTTCCCGGAGGAGAGCGAAATTCTCCTTTTTTTTCACTCCCTTACCCCCCGATACGATCACGTCGCGGTCCTGGATGTTGACATCGTCACCCCCGGAGCGTTCGAGGCCGAGGGGGACCACCCGGCTCTCGAAACAGTGATCGGGGAGGGTCAACTCGCTGACGTAACCTTCCCTGTCGGGGTCCGATGCCGGGATCGCGAAGGTCCTCGGTCTGACCGTCGCCATCTGCGGGCGGTGTTCAGGGGTCCTTATGGTGGCCATGATATTCCCACCGATGGCCGGGCGGGTCTGAAGGAGCTGCTTCGTCTCCGGATCTATATCGAGTCCAGTGCAGTCGGCGGTGAGACCGGTCCTCAACATGGCAGCAACGGCTGGCATGATACTCCTCCCCGATGTAGTGGCCGGAGCAAGGACTATGTCTGGTCCAATATCCTTAATGACCCTGTAGAGGATCCGGGACTGGACCTCCTGGTCGAAGAGACTTAGGCGCCTGTCCCTTACGCAGATCACACTGTCAGCCCCGTAGCCGATCAGCGTTTCGGGGTTCACATCCACCCCGGAGAACAACAACAGGGTTGACACCTCTGTGCCCAGGTCGTCGGCCAGAATTCGAGCCTTGGCTGTAAGCTCCAGTGTGGCCTGATGAAGCCGCCCCGACCTTACCTCCCCGAGGACAAGAATGCCACCAGGGTGAGAGTCTCTTCTCATGAAACTCCCTCCCTTCCAGTGATCCCCAGGTCCTCGAGCTTTATCAAGAGTTCGGCTATGCCTCTCTCAATGTCATCGCCATTGAAAAGCCTGGGTGATCTTGTGATCTGGGGGTGAAAGATCCTTACCACCCTGGTGGGGGACCCCTTGAGGCCTATCTCTTCCGGGGAAAGACCGAGACGATCCAGGTCCCAGACCGGAAGATCGGCCCTTCGTGCGGCTCTCTTTCCGGAAAGGGTGGGCATCGACGGTTCGTTTATGTCCCTCAGGACCGTAAGCAGACAGGGAATGGAGAGCCTCTGCCTCTCTATTCCGTCCTCGACTGTTCGTGAGACCACCAGGGAGTTGCCACTCTCAAATTCGATCCCGCTGACATAGGTGCTGAAAGGCACGTCCAGCATCACGGCCACTTCCGGTCCGACCTGACCCGTTTCCCCATCGGTCGCCTTTTCACCGGCAAGAATGAGGTCATAGGGTCCGGTTTTTTCTATGGCCGCAGCAAGGGTTCTGGCCGTAGACCATGTATCTGATGCCGCAAAGAGGGGATCGCTGAGGAAGACCGCCCCGTCGGCCCCGAGGGCCAAAGCCTCTCTGAGGGCCGACTCCGCCTGGGGCGGCCCCATCGATATGGCGGTGACCTTCCCACCCCATGAAGACCTGATCTTGAGTGCTTCCTGGAGTGCATGAAGGTCCAGGGGGTTGATCATAGTCCCTACGCCCTCCCGGACCATCGTCCCTGTTGCCTCGTCCATACGGACGTCATCGGAATCGGGGACCTGTTTTATCAGAACGGCAATCTTCACTGAACCACATCCTCGAAAGGGAAGATCAGGGCCCTTGATATAACAGAAAACCGGCTCTTCCCTCTGGAAGGACCGGCAGCAGTATCAGAGCCCGCAGAAGATCTGATGATCGATGGTAAAAACAACGAATTAACAGGAGAACTGGACCCGGAAAGAATATGGCGTGCCCGTCGGGATTTGAACCCGAGACCTTCGGCTCCGGAGGCCGACGCTCTATCCAGCTGAGCTACGGACACGCATCCGCGGCGCTTAGGGTACCGCCCGGAACATATGGTTGTCAAGTATATCTGTGACTCGTGACTCGGAACCCGTAACTCGTACCCTGTCGCTGCGCTCGGGGCACCTTGTAATTCGTGAATCGTGAATCGAAAAACCAAAAGTCAAAGGCGTACCCTGTAAACTGAGGTCTGCAGCTTGCCTCCTGGTTTTTCTGCCCATCCCATTTTCCGTTGACGATCTTATCGACATCTATGTCTTCCGCCTCACGGATCTTGGCCTTTCCTGCAGCCAGTCTCCTCGGTTTTCTGCCCTTCCGTCAGACCTCTCACCTCTCGTCTCGTCTCACGTTCTTGGTCTTACGGTATTTCCATATATTCGCTCTTCTCTGCGGCCCTCTGTGCTCTCTGCGGTGTATTAGGGTATTTCCATATATTCGCTCTTCTCTGCGGCCCTCTGTGCTCTCTGCGGTGTATTAGGGTATTTCCATATATTCGCTCTTCTCTGCGGCCCTCTGTGCTCTCTGCGGTGCAAAGGTTTTGCCTTTGACTTGGTTTTCCCGAGTCACGAGTTACGCAACTACCTTCTGAACGAAACTATAGTCACCCCGTAACCGCCCTCACCAGCACTGCCGAGCCGGAAATATGTGACATAGGGCAGGCTCCTGCACAGGGAGTGGACCGCCCTTCTCAGGATCCCCTCCCCGCGACCGTGGATTATAACCACTTCCCCGTAGCCGGCCCGGAAGGCCCTGTCAAGGTAGACCTCCACCTCCGGCAGTGCTTCGTCCACGGTCATACCCCTGACCATGATCGAGGATGGTACGCCCCTCGGCGCGGGAGCATGTATGATCGGGGCCTTTTTTTCTTCGGCCTGGGACGCCTTCTCCTTCACCAGTACAAGGCTTTCAAGAGGGGCTTCTACCCTCATTGAACCGGCGACCACCACCGCCTTGCCGCCCTCGACGGCTTCGACCACTCCCCTGGCCTCCGTCCCGCCAAGCCTTACGGTGTCTCCCACCTGGGGGATGCCATCTCTCTCGACCCTCTTTTTTGCAAGGGCATTCTCCCTTCGGGATATCCTCTCCTTCAAAGGCTGGGTCTCCTTTTTCACCTCTCCGTACTCCCTCCGGGCAGCGGACTCGGCCGCTCCCTCCAGTCGGGAAAGCATCTCCCTGGCCGATCTTTCGGCTTCCTCCATTACCTCTCTGGCTCTCCTGTCGGCAGCTTCGATGACCTTTTCCTGCCTGTCGTTTATCCTCCTTATCTTCTCCTCGAGCTCCCTCCTAAGGGAGGCAAGTTCCTTCCTCTCCTCTGCCATTGTCATCCCCGCGCTTTCAAGTTCGGCCTGCTTGTCGAAGAGTTCCGACATTATCTGTTCCGTCGTTCTGGCCTCTCCCGAAAGATGTTCCCTGGCAGACTCTATGACGTCTCTCGGCATTCCCAGCTTTTCTGCTATAAAAAGGGCGTTGCTCTTCCCCGGGATCCCCATGATCAGCCTGAACGTCGGGGCGAGGGTCACCGGATCGAACTCCATCCCGGCCGTCTCTACTCCCCTGCTCCCTAAGGCGTAGCGCTTTATCGGGTTGTGATGGGTAGTGGCGAGGACCAGCGACCTCCGGCCCTTAAGCGCCTCCAGGATAGCTATTCCAAGCGCAGCACCCTCCTGGGGGTCCGTTCCCGCCCCGAGCTCGTCGAGCATCAGAAGGCTGTCCTTCCCTGCCTTCTCCATCATGGTTATGATCCTTCTGACGTGGGAGCTGAAGGTTGAAAGGCTCTGCTCTATTCCCTGTTCATCACCTATATCGGCCGCCAGGTAGTCGATCCCGCCCACCAGAGTCCCTTCCGCCGCCGGGACCGGAAGACCCGAAAGGGCCAGGAATATAGCAATGGCCACCGATTTCAGCACCACCGTCTTTCCGCCCGTGTTCGGTCCGGTAATGACAAGCTGCCGGAATCTCTCTCCGCAGTGGACGCTCACAGGAACGCACCCTCTGCCGATCAGGGGGTTCCACAGGTCCCGGAAGTGGAAACGGGACCGGTCGTCCAGCTCGGGCAGGATCCAGGAGCGTTCATCCAGGAACTGGGCGCCTGCGTAGAGGACATCGATCCTCGCAAGGGCCAACTCTGTTTCGGCGATGTGGGACTCCTTCTCCAGGAGCATGGCTGTCAGCGAGGACAGGATCCTTCTCTCCTCTTCCCTCTCCTCGCCTCGCAGGATCTCTATCCTGTTGTTCAGGGGAACGACCTCTTTCGGCTCAATATACACGCCTTTGCCCGAAGAGGACCTGTCCATGGCGATCCCGTCGAATCGCCCGGAATCCTCGACCCTGACGAGAAGGGCGAACCGCCCCTTCCTGAAGTGCACGACCCTGTCCTGAAGCATGGGAGCCAGATTAGCCCTGGAGGAGAGCTCTGAACACTTGGTCCTGGCCCGGGAGGTGATATCCCTGAGGGAATTCCTGACCCTGGTCAGCTCTTCCGATGCGCTGTCATAAAGCTGCCCGTCATCGGATATCACCTGAAGCCTGTCCAGCTCCTTCTCCAGATCCCGGATGCCTTCGGCGAGCCTTTCGATACCGGGGATCTCCCCGCGGGCATCTCTGATATCTTCCCTTATCCTCTTGGAAAGACTGATGAGGATGCGGAACTGGACCAGTTCAGCCCCGGTGAGAAGAGCTGTCTCCCTGGCGCTGTCAAAGAGAGGTGCCAGGGGCTTCAGTCTTCCGTCCCAGGTCATTTCGCCACGGGTCTCCCTGTAGCGCATGAAGAACCTCAAAAGATCCTGCCGCTCCCGGGCGCCCTTTACAGATATGGCCGGGAGCATCCCCTGGAGCAAAAGCTTGCCGGTCTCCGATCTTGTCCTTCTTGACATCCTTTCAAGAACGGAGGGAATCTCGACCAGTTCGGCCGTTCTTTCTTCAACCCTCAATTTGAAGGCTCCGGGTCTTTCGGCCTCTCCCCTTCTACGGGAGGGGTCAGGTGCCACGGGAGCGACCCGGGATCAAGCAACCTTATGGAAGAGAGGGCGTTCTGGACCGATGGCCACGACCTGTCGGCAAGTCTCATTGCAACACTTTCGTTCATCCAGTAGGGCGACAAGACAGGAGAGAAGGCCATCAGGGCAGCGTAGACTATGATAAGGAGGGCAAATGCCTTCACGGCACCTGCAACTATACCCATGCCCCTGTCGATGCCGGACAGGTGAGTGAACTTGAGGAAGGCCTTCACGGCCCTTCCTGCGTAGACCCCTGCCACGAGGATAAGGATATAGATGATAACAAGTGCTACGGCCTGGGTCACTCCCGGCCGAAAAGACAGATAGGGGGAGATCAGGGACGAAACTCCGGCCGACAGCTTCCAGGCAAGGAGGAAACCGCCTATGGTCGCAAGGAGCGAAATGATCTCACCGGAAAAACCCTTGGCTGCGCCCCTGACACAGAAAGTCACGAGAATGAGGACGAACAGTATGTCCGTACCAAGCGCAAGGGTCAAAAGGACCCACTCCCCCCCAACATATCCCTGATCTTGCTCTCGGCCGATTCGATGGAAAAGGCCAGTTTGAAGCAGGCAAGAAGAAGTCTTTCATCCTGTTCCATCGAAGGATCCGCCCCGCTGACGCTCTCCTTGGCGATCTGCAGGACCCTCTCGAACCTTCTCTCGTCAAGACGGGTCAGTATGGGGTAGCTCTTCTTGCCCAGGGTCACAAAGACCCGGCGCGGCTCTTCCTGCAACTAAAGACCTCCTCTCCTGATCAGAAACGGTCCGTAAGGTCGCCCTGTTGGGAGCCCCGGTCGAACCTGAAAAGATCCCCCACAGGGTCCTCCTTTGGGGTTTCCTCGCTCTCGGGAATGGGAGGTTCCTCCTCTTCCTCGGTGGTTTCGCATTCACCAGCCGGTTCAGAGGGTTCACAGGGCTCACATGAGGCCCTCATCTTCTCCACGAGCACCGTCAGCCTGCTCTCGGTAGTCTCCCTTTCGTCCCTCAGGGTGGCAAGCTCCCTGTCCTTCTCATCAAGGATCCCCCGGAGGGTTTCCAGATCCTCGCCCATCCGGTCCCTCTCCGCCTTCAGGTTGGACATGACCTCGGAGACCCTTTCGATCAGGTTCTCAAGACTGCTGATCTGTTCGAGCATTTTAACCCCTCCCTTTATCTGATCCTTATCCCCTTTTGGGAAAGCTGTTCCCTGAGTCTTCCATGGATGCCGTCGACTTCATCGTCCCTCAGTGTCCTCTCGGGGTCCCGGTAGGCCAGCGAATAGGCAAGGCTCCGGTGTCCTTCCGGGATCCCCTTACCCTGGTAGATGTCGAATAGCCTTACATCCTCCAGAAGAGGCCCGCCCAGCTTCCTCAGAAGCTCCAGTACGTCAGAGGAGTAGACCCCCTCCTCGACCACCAGGGAGATATCCCTGTAGACAGGCGGGAATTTTCTGATCTCTCCGAAGAGGGCTCTCCCGCCATGTACCATAGGTTCCATATCCAGTTCAAAGAGATAGACTGGCGCTGGGAGTTCCAGTTCGGCCTCTATCTCCGGCTTGAGGACCAGCAGGTATCCTATGTCCCTGCCGTCGGCCATGACCCGGGCCGTCTTCCCGGCATGACCGAACGGTTCGTTCCCTGGGACAAGCTCCACTGCTATCCCCCGGCTTGAGAAGATCGCTTCTACATCGGCGGCCACGGAATGGAAGTCCTCCGTCTCCTGTTCCCCCCATGGCGAACGGCTGTCAACTCCGGGGCATACACAGCCTCCGAGCTTGAATACCTCTTCCACCTCGTCGCCTTTTCGATAGAAGACCATGCCTGTCTCGAAGATCCTTATTGCCCTTCTCCACCCGGATCTAATGTTCTTCTGGACGGACTGGACCAGTCCGGGAGCAAGGGTTGTTCTCATGAGGGACATGTCCGAGCTCAGCGGATTGGAGAGTGCCACGGGGGTGGACCTCAGGTCCGATCCGGGGAACCTCAGTGCGGAAATGGCCGCAGGGGAGACAAAACAGTATGTCACTACCTCCGAATAACCCCTCGCCATGGCCGTCGACCGGACAGCCCTTTCGGCCCTCATCCTGTCGGTAATGTCGCCGGTGCTGTGCATGACCGGGGGGAGAACGGCGTCGATCTTGTCGTAACCCCTGATCCTGGCCACCTCTTCGACCAGGTCCTCCTCGATGGAGATATCCGGCCTGTAGGAGGGAATTCTGTAGACCCTGCGGGAGGGGTCCCTGTCATCGGTGGCGATCCCGAGTCTCCCAAGGATCCCCGAGGCCATCTCCAGATCACCCGTACCGATGATCTTTTCGAGTACGGCAGAGGTCAGGTGCACCTTCCGCTCCTCCAGGGCCGGTGCGCCAGAGGCTATCCACCCCGTCGGGACCCCGGCCCCCCAGGAGGCCATCATATCCATGGCTATCGCCAGGGCCGTCTCCACCTTGAAGGGGTCCACAAAGCGCGAGAACCGGTAGGCCGCTTCGCTTGGGATACCAAGCTTCCTGGATGTCCTGCTGACCTTGATGCTGTCGAAGTTGGCCGATTCAAGGAGCACCCTGGCCGTCTTGTCGCTGATCTCGCTCTCGCCGCCTCCCATAACCCCTGCCAGGCCGATAGCTTTGCCCCCGCTGGTGATGAGGAGATCTTCACTGTCCAGGATCCTGGTCTTTCCGTCGAGGGTCAGGATCATCTCCCCGTCGCTTGCGGAACGCACGGTGATCTCTCTTCCGGGAAGGCCGGCGTCATCGAAGGCGTGAAGTGGTTGTCCGACCAGAAGCATCACCAGGTTTGTGGCATCCACCACGTTTGATATGGGTCTCATGCCCGAGAGAAGGACCCTGACCCTTGCCCTTAATGGCGAGGGCATTATTTTTACGTTGTCGATGGACCCGAGGGCGTAGAAGGGACACCCCGCGTCCGATAGGAAGACCCCCTCGAAATTGTCGAGCCTCTCGGCCCTGGGTGTGACCCTTGGCGACAGGCCCTTGTATCTCGCCTCAGGGAAGACCGCCGAGACCTCCCTGGCTATTCCTTCCATGCTCAGAAGATCGCCCCTGTTGGGAGTGATTGAGACCTCCAGGATAGTATCGTCAATGCCGAGAGCCTTCCTTGCGTCCTCTCCCTTTGCAGTATCGGGCTCAAGTCTCAGAATGCCGAACTCATCGGCTATCTCGGGAAGACCGATCTCCTCGGCAGAAAGGACCATGCCCTCACTGATCACCCCCTGGAAATCCCTGGTGGATACCTCCGTTCCATCGGCAAGCACGCATCCCGGAGGACCCCAGGGAACGATGTCTCCTTCTCTCAGGTTCTTTGCCGCCGTAATGCATGTCCCCCTCCTTTGTCCGGCATCGACAGAGAGTACGAAGAGGTCAGGTCTCCCGGGGTGCCGTCTTATGGAATCGACCTTCGCCGTTACTGCCCCGCTGAACAGCGGCACGGGGACTTCTAACCCTTCCACCTCTGTTCCGGTATCGGTAAGCTTTCTGGCGAGCGTCTGGGCATCAACAGGAATATCCACAAGTTCCTTGAGCCAGTTAAGAGATACAAGCATTATCTGCGCTCCCCCTTCGAGTTGAGAAAGGCCAGGTCGCCCTCGAAGAAGACCCTCAGATCGTTGAGCCCGTACTTGAGCAGGGCGATACGGTCGAGTCCCATCCCCCAGGCGAAGCCATTGTAGCGGGCAGGGTCTATGCCGCCTGCCCTGAGAACGTTCGGGTGGGTCATTCCAAGCCCCGAGATCTCAAGCCATCCGCTCCCCTTGCAGATCCTGCACGACGGGTTCTTTCCCGAACAGGCGACACACTCCACATCCATCTCCAGCGACGGCTCGGTGAAAGGAAAGTAGCTGGCCCTGTAACGGGCCGCCAGAGGGCGGCCGAATATCCTGTTGGCGAATGCCTCCAGGCACCCCTTGAGGTGCGCCAGGGAAATGTTCTCATCCACCAGTAGCCCCTCCAGCTGGTGGAACATGGGCGAATGGGTCTGGTCACTATCCCTCCTGAAGACCTTTCCCGGGATGATGATCCTGAGGGGCGCGCCCCACCTTCGCATGGACCTGACTTCTACAGGCGAGGTGTGGGTCCTCAGGAGAAGGCCGTTCTCGAGATAAAAGGTGTCCTGCATATCTCTCGCCGGATGGTGCGGGGGGATATTAAGGCCTTCAAAGTTGTGGAAGTCGTCCTCGACTTCCGGTCCGTAGGCAACTGAGAAGCCCATGGAGGCAAATATGTCTATCGCTTCCTGGGTGATCTGGGCGACAGGGTGGAAAGCACCCCAGGGGCGCCCCCTCCCTGGGAGGGTCACATCGAGCCACTCCCCAGCTTCCCGGGCGGCCACCTGGGCCCCGGCACACTCCTCTGTCCTTCTTGACAGGGCCTCTTCCATAAGGTCTCTAAGCTCATTGAGCACCCTGCCGGCCTCGGGGCGATCCTCCGCCGGGAGCGAACCCAGCCTCTTCAGAAGGGAGGTAACCTCGCCCTTCTTGCCCAAAAAGCGGATCCTGATCCCCTGCAGGGCGTCCAGGGTCTCCGCTGATAAAAGCTCCGATTCGAAAAGGGTCCGGATCCTTACTACATCGTCATTAATGCTGCCCAAGCGCTACCCCTCCCCAACTGTTTCGGCTTCCTGGCGAACCTCTCCCCTGATCCTGAAAAGGGCTAAAAAGTGACCCTCTGCCCGGATCTGAAAGAGAAGATACTGTCCTTTTAGTATAATACCCTCGCTAGACCGAAGTGGCCATATTTTTCAATGCCATCGGACCGGTAATACGACAGGGGTCCCCGCCAAAGCCATCGACAGGAACCCCGGGTCTGATTATTCGCTCTGACCAAAGAACCGCCCGAAGGGCAGATTACTTGACCAGTGCTTCCCTTGCACGGTCAACCAGCTTCGCGAAGGCCGGCATATCCTGCACGGCCAGGTCAGCGAGGACCTTGCGGTTGATCTCTATGTTGGCGCACCTGAGCCCGTTCATGAAAGAACTGTAGGTCATGTCGTTCATCCTTGCCCCTGCGCTTATCCTGGTTATCCAGAGCTTGCGGAAGTCCCTCTTTCTCCCCTTCCTGTCCTTGTAAGCGTTGGACATGGAGTGAAGGTAAGCTTCCTGTGCTCTCCGGAAAACGTTCTTTTTCCTTCCGAAGTAACCCTTTGTCGCTTCGAAGAGTTTCTTCCTTTTCTGATCGCTGGCGCTTCCGCCCTTGACCCTGGGCATGACCGCTCACCTCTTTCGGTTGGTTGATTCCTGGTTTATAGTTCCGACACCTACGCGTAGGGCAAAAGTGTCTTCATGCGCCCCTCGAGAGAAGAAGGTATTACCCCCTTCTGGCGGAGGCGGCGGAGGCGGGTGGCTTTCTTCTTCCCGAGAAGATGTCCGCGGCCGCTTTTCTTGTAAACAAATTTCCCCGTCCCGGTCCTCGAGAACCTCTTCTTGGTCCCAGAGTGGGTTTTCATCTTCGGCATGATCCAATTCCTCCCTCTATCTTCTAACGATGAGGACAAAAGGGCGCTCCGGAAACTACTCCTTCGCCACGTGCTCTTCTGTCCCTTCCTTTTCCAATTTAACAGCCTTGTCGGTCTCTGCCGTCTTCGGCTTCCTGGCGGGCTGCGGTAAAGGCATGAGCATCAGGCGCATGTACCTTCCCTCCATGCGGGGGGGCATGTCCACTTTCCCAATTCCATCGCAATCCCTTACCACCTTGTCAAGAACTTCTCGGCCCCGGTCCAGGAATGCCATCTCCCTGCCCCGGAAAAAGACGGCAACCTTGACCCTGAAGCCCGAAAGGAGGAAATCCTTGATGGCGCGCACCTTGAAGTTGTAGTCGTGCAGGTCGATCTTGGGTCTCATCTTCATCTCTTTTACGACCTGCCCCTTGGACTTCTTTCTTGCGTCCTTGTCACGCTTCTGCTGCTGGAATTTGTACTTGCCGTAGTCAAGGATCCTGCAGACAGGAGGATCGGCCTGGCCCGAGACCTCAACCAGGTCCAGCTCCCTCTCCTCGGCAAGCTCGAGCGCCTGCGCAATGGGGACCACTCCGACCTTGACGCCCTGGTCGTCGATCAGAAGGACTTCCTTTGCCCGGATCTCTTCGTTGATGCGCGGTTCTTCGCTGTTTTTAGCTATAACTCGTCACCTCCACGGTAAAAAATGGCCGGACTCATCGAGCCCGGCCTCTATATCCCATATGATCCGGAGCGCAAAACCTCATCTTGCGGCCCGGCATATATACCCTTAAACAGCCCATCAAGGCGTCGGCGGGTGGGAGGCTTGGCTCCTCTTCATCGTTATTCCTTTTTTGTCCCGGAAAGGGACCGACAAGGGATTCTAGCACATAACAACTAGCAGGTGCAAGTGCTCCTTCGCCCGCTGACAGGATCAGGCTGCCTCCTGATAAGTTCCTCGAAACCAGAAAGATCCATGGTTCCAAGGTCGCCCTCGCTCCGTTCCCTTACGGACAGGGTCCCGTTCTCAACCTCCCTGGCGCCCAGAACGACCATGAAGGGGATCTTCTCCACCTGGGCGTCCCTTATCTTCTTGCCCAGCTTTTCGTCCCTGATATCCTTCTCAACCCTGAGACCGATCTCCTTGAGCCTTGACTCAACTTCGGCGGCGTAGGGGATGTGATCCTCCTTTACCGGCACGATCCTTACCTGGACCGGTGCCAGCCAGAATGGGAACGACCCGGCATAGTGCTCTATGAGGATCCCCATGAACCTTTCAAGACTACCAAAGACCGTCCTGTGGAGCATTACTGGGCGATGCTCGTTCCCGTCCGGACCGATGTAGGTCATATCGAACTTTTCGGGCATCTGGAAGTCGAGCTGGATCGTGCCGCACTGCCAGGTCCTCCCGATGCAGTCCTCGAGGTGGAAGTCGATCTTGGGTCCGTAGAACGCTCCGTCGCCGGGATTCACCCTGAAATCGGTCCCGAAATCCTCAAGGGCCTCCTGCAGGGCCTTCTCGGCCTTCTCCCACATTACCGGGTCTCCCATGGCCTTCTCGGGCCTGGTGGAAAGCTCCACCCGGTATGAAAAGCCGAATACGTCCCTGTAGATGAACCTGACCAGGTCCATGATCCCGATGATCTCCTGCTTGATCTGTTCCGGTGTCACGTAAAGGTGGGCGTCGTCCTGGGTAAAGGACCTTACCCGCATCAGCCCGTGCAGGACCCCCGAACGCTCGTGGCGGTGAACGGTACCGAGCTCGGCTATCCTCATGGGAAATTCACGGTAGCTCCTTATTCTGCTCTTGTAGACCAGGATCCCCCCGGGGCAGTTCATGGGCTTCACCGCGAAGGGGCGCTCGTCGATCTCGGTGAAGTACATGTTCTCACGGTAATGGTCCCAGTGGCCCGACCTTATCCACAGGTCCTGGTCGAGTATCAGCGGCGTCCTTATCTCAGCGTATCCCCTTCGGGAGTGCTCGGCCCGCCAGAAATCCACGAGTCGGTTTATGATCACCATACCCTTGGGGTGGAAGAAGGGGAACCCCGGTCCCTCCTCCTGGATGCTGAAAAGGTCAAGCTCTCTACCAAGTTTCCTGTGGTCCCTGCGTTTTGCTTCCTCTATCCTGTTAATGTGATCATCCAGGGCCTCGGCGGTGTCGAAGGCCGTCCCGTAGATCCTCGTGAGCATTATGTTCTTCTCGTCACCTCGCCAGTAGGCTCCTGCCAAGGAAAGAAGCTTGAAATGCTTCAGCTGCGAGGTGGAGATCACGTGGGGGCCCCTGCAGAGGTCAACGAAGTCGCCCTGTCTGTAGAGCGAGATGAGCTCGTCGGGGATCTCCGAGACCAGTTCGACCTTGTAGACGGCATCTCTTTCGCTGAAAAGATCCAGGGCCTCTTCCCTGGGCAGGAGGAGCCTCTCCACTGGAATATCCTCGGAGGAGATCTTCCTCATCTCCTCCTCGATCCTGGGAAGGTCCTCTTCGGTGATCTGGCCGGCTATCTCCATGTCGTAGTAGAAACCGTCCTGAATCGAGGGTCCGATCCCCAGCCTTGTTCCGGGAAAGAGCCTCTGGACGGCCTGGGCCATCAGATGCGATGTGGAGTGTCTCAGGATCTCCAGTCCTTCGGGGCTTGAAGAGAGCACTGGCTCTACGAGGGAGTCAGACTTGACCACAGCTGCAAGATCGATCCGTGTCCCGTCAACGACGGCGGCAATGGATCCTTCAGAAAGTCCCCATCTCGACAGTATCTCCCGGGCCTTCAGAGGCTCGGAGGAGTTTAGTTCCAATCCTTCAGGACCTGAATAATTAGGCAATTTAAAGTCCTCCATCTTGAAAAATGACCCATCCCTGACGCTCCTGCGACAAAGGTCAGGTGGATTGCATTCTACAACAGCAGGACAGCGAGGTCACCCTTCCCTGTAGTGTATATAATATACACTCCCGGGGGCGTATGGCAACGCCTTATTTTTTCTGGAAAAAAGAACCTTGTTCTCCTATAATCGGTTTAAACCTTTCTTTACTTTTTTCCTTTTGTTCATTTTCCCGTGGAGGGGGTGGAACAGGGAAGATAGTTAAAAATACCACATTCATGTTTTCCCAGAACAGGATCTTCCGTTCCAAAAACTCTCACCAAGGAGGGATTCAAAGCATGGCCGAGATCAAAAAGGCCGACCAGTGGTCTACCCGATGGGGTCTTATTCTCTCTTGCATTGGTATGGCAGTAGGTACGGGTAACATCTGGCGGTTTCCGCGAGTCGCGGCCTCCCAGGGTGGCGGTGCTTTCGTCATCGCTCTTTTGATCGGACTGTTCCTCTGGGCTATTCCGCTCCTCATGGCAGAAGCCGTCTGGGGTAAGGTATCAAGGATGGGCGTCATAGGGTCCTTCAAGGAGATGGCAGGCAGAAAGTGGACCTGGATGGGTACCACCGTCGCCGTCATCTCTCTTGGGATCGCCTTCTACTACTCCGTTGTGGTTGGATGGTGCATCCGGTACTTTCTGTACGCCATAACGGGGGTCATCAAACCAGGGCTTGATACGGAAGCTCTCTGGGCCGCCTTCTCCGGCACACCAGGCGCGATGGTACCGTGGCATATCCTGACCATGGTCGCCGCCACAGTGATCCTTTTCAAGGGCATCTCCCAGGGTCTCGAGAAGATCAACAAGGTCCTCATTCCCACCCTTTTTGTCATGCTCGTTGTCCTGGCCATCAGGGCCAACATGCTCCCCGGATCCACTGAAGGTCTGAGATACTTCTTCGAGCCCAAGTGGGCCGACCTCCTCAAGGGCCGCGTCTGGCTCGAGGCCTTCACCCAGGTCGCATGGTCCACGGGGGCGGGCTGGGGACTCATGCTCACCTACTTCGTCTACACCAAGAAGCGTGAGGACATTGCCCTCAACGCCACCACCGTATGCTTCGCCGACACCATGGCCGGCTTCCTGGCCGGTCTGGCGATAATCCCCACCATCTTCGCTCTTTCGCCGGATCCCATGGCAGCGGTTGCAAGCGGGAACACCGGGCTCGCATTCATCCACCTCACAAGCCTTTTCACTGTTATGCCCGGAGGGGTCATCTTCGCCTCCATCTTCTTCCTGGCCCTTATCTTTGCGGGCTTCAGTTCGCTCCTATCCATGGTCGAACTCGGCCTCCGTCTCCTGATGGATGCCGGCTGGACACGCAACAAGGCAGCCATAGCTGCAGGAATCGGCATCCTTGTTCTTGGCCTGCCCTCAGCCTGGAGCATCTCCTTCCTGGACAACCAGGACTGGGTCTGGGGCGTAGGTCTTCTCCTGAGCGGTCTGATCTTCTCCATCGCAGCAATGAAGATCGGCGTCAACAAGATCTGGGACCAGTACATCGCCCCCGATTCCGACCTGAATGCTCCATGGATGTTCAAGCTTATCTACCTCTTCCCGGTATGGTTCGTGATCATCTTCTGGTGGTGGATCGCGCAGGCCGCAAGCTGGTACCCCGACACCTACATGAAGTGGCTCCCCATCTCGGAGTACACCTTCACTGTGGGTACTATGGTCTACCAGTGGGCGATCGTGGTTGTACTCGCCCTGGTAACAAACAACTGGCTGGCCGACAAGTCGACGGTAAAGTTCGAGGCTACCGAATAGAACGGCTCCCAGTCCCGCTACCGGTTTCTGTTTGAGCAAGACGACTTACAGGGAGGGATTCCGATGGGTTGGCAGTTCAACATGATAGTCATAATGGCCCTTGTCTTCGGCGGCACCGGCTGGTGCGTCTACAGGACCATGAAAGCCGAGGAGAAGAAATAGTCCCGGGAAACAAGCGATAGAGCAAGAACAGGGGGCCGCCCCTATGGACGGCCCCCTGTTACGTTCAATGCCTTTTTTGAGATCCTACCTTCCCGTGCTTCCGAAACCGCCGCTGCCCCGGTCCGTCTCGCTCAGAGAGTCAGTCTCCTCCCATTCGATCCTGCTGACAGGTGCCAGGATCATCTGGGCGATCCTGTCCCCCTTCTCTATCTCGAAGGGGTTTTCACCCAGGTTGACAAGGATCACTCTCACTTCACCCCTGTAGTCGGCATCGATCGTCCCGGGTGCATTCAGCACGGTCACACCGTTCTTCAGGGCCAGGCCGCTCCGGGGCCTCACCTGGCACTCGTATCCTTCGGGTATCTCGAGCCGGATCCCGGTCCCCACCGCCGATCTCCCACCGGCGGGGATGGTGACCCTTTCGTTGGACCTTAGATCGACCCCTGACGAGAAGGGTGTAGCGTAGACCGGCAGGGCAATATCTTCATCGTCGCGGAAGATACCGAGCCTGACCACTTCCTGCATGGCTACCTGTTCCTGTCCCCGGAACTACTCCTGCGGGGCCCACTGTGGGATCTTCTGTCGCCGGAAGGTCTGTCCCCGCCCGGTCTTCCACCAGGTCTCGGAGCTCCTCCCCTCTGGTTCCTGTCACGGTCGCCAGATGGGGGCAGAGCCTTGATCCTCTCTTCCCTGGCATCCTCCAGAACGAAGGCATCGGCGAACCTTTCGGCCAGTTCGGGCTCGTTCTTCCTTTCAAGGGCTCTCCTCCTGGAGAGGTTGATCCTCCCCATGTCGTCGATCTCCTTGACCATCACAAGGACCGAGTCACCGGAGCTGAAAACGTCGTCGACCTTGCCCACATGGGTAGTGCTGATCTCGCTCACGTGCAGGAGCCCCTCCTTGCCTGGCAGGACCTCCACGAAGGCTCCGAAGGCCATCAGCCTGGTCACCTTGCCGGAGAAGACCTCTCCCGCCGTCACTTCCCTGATGAGATCGTTGATCATACCGAGGGCCTTCTCTGCGGCCTCCGTCGTCGGAGAGGCCACGAAAACCCTTCCGTCGTCCTCCACGTCGACCTTGACGCCAGTCTGGGAGACTATGTTCCTGATCATCTTGCCGCCCGGGCCGATAATGTCCCTGATCTTGTCCAGTGGGACCGTAAGGGTGTAGATCCTTGGAGCATAGGCCGAGACGTTATCCCGGGGTTCTGTTATGGCACTCTCCATCTTTTCAAGGATGAAAAGCCTGCCCCTCCTTGCCTGGTCCAGGGCTCTTTCCAGGATGCTCCTGGTTATGCCGCCGGCCTTGTTGTCCATCTGGAGGGCCGTGATGCCTTCCCTGGTCCCCGTGACCTTGAAGTCCATATCCCCGTAATGATCCTCCAGCCCCTGGATGTCGGTGAGGATCGCCACCTTTTCCCCTTCCTTTATTAGACCCATGGCGACGCCGGCAACGGGCTTCCTTACCGGCACTCCTGCATCCATGAGCGAGAGGCTGGCACCGCATACCGAGGCCATGGAACTGGAGCCGTTGGATTCAAGGATGTCCGATACCACCCTTACCGCATAGGGGAATTCCTCTTCACCGGGGAGAAGGGCCCTTACGGCCCTCTCTGCCAGTGCCCCGTGCCCTATCTCCCTGCGCCCGGGCCCCCTCATGGGCCTGACTTCTCCGACGGAGAAGGGAGGGAAGTTGTAGTGGAGCATGAAGCGCTTCGACGGCTCGTCGTGCTTGAGGCCGTCCACGAGCTGGTCGTCCTCTCCTACCATCCCCAGGGTGGTCGTCACCAGCGCCTGGGTCTCACCCCTGGTAAAGAGAGCTGAACCGTGTACCCTTGGGAGGATCCCCACTTCACAGGTGATGGGCCTTACCTCATCCATGGCCCTTCCGTCTGCCCTTTTGCTCTCTTCGACGATGAGGGACCTCATGGCCTTCTTGACCATCTCCTCGACGGCAGTCTTGATGTAGGACTCCGATTCGGGGTACTTCTCAAGCAGGTTATCCAGGGCCTTCAAAGTGGCGGAGTCGATCGCCTCTCCCCGCGGCTTCTTGTCATGGATCTGCACGGCCTGGTGGATATCTCCGTAGAGTTCCTTGCCGATCCAGTCATCGATCTCGGGAAACGATGGCGGTTCCGGTAGTTCCATTACGGGTTTCCCGAAAGCCTTGGCCATCTCCCCGATCTTTTCCGTAATGGCGGTTATCTCCCGCTGGGCCAGATCAAGGGCATCGACCATTAACTGCTCCGGGATCTCCCGGGCGCCAGCCTCGACCATGGTTATACCACCGGCATGTCCGCTTACGACAAGGTCAAGGGCGCTCTCTTTCATCATGTCTTCCGTAGGATTGACAACAAGCTCGCCATCAACAAGACCTATCCTTACTGCTCCCACAGGCCCTCCCCACGGAATCCCCGAGAGCATTAGCGCCGCAGAAGCACCGTTGATGGCCACTATGTTCGGCGGGTTCGACTGGTCCACTGAAAGGGTGGTCGCAACAACATGGATGTCGTTGCGGATGTGCCCCGGGAAGAGCGACCTTATCGAGCGGTCAATTATCCTGGACGTCAGTGTTGCCGTCTCGGAGGGTCTCCCCTCCCTCTTTATGAAGCCCCCGGGGATCTTGCCGGCCGAATAGAATCGTTCTTCGTAATCCACAAGCAAGGGCAGAAAGTCCAGCCCTTCCCTTGCCTTGTCAGCAATGCAAGCCGTCACAAGGATCGATGTCTCCCCCATTGTGACCTGAACCGAACCGTTTGCCTGTTTGGCAAGCTTTCCCGTTTCGAAGGTCAGGGGACGCCCCCCGACTTCAATAATGTATCTTTCCGCCATAATTCTGTTTCCTCCTCATATTTTTCCCGTCTTTTTTCCCGTTAAAGGATAACACAAGCGGACAAAAAAGAACGAGGGCAAAAGCCGCCCTCGTTCCAAAACATGCCGTGTCCTGCCTTTTGGTCTTCCAGGGATTATGCGATCAGTGCCTCAGACCGAGCTTCTGGATGAGATCGCTATAACGTCCGAAATCCTTGTTCCTGAGGTACTGCAGAAGCCTTCTCCTGCGCCCTACCATCTTGAGGAGACCCCTCTGGGAGTGGTGGTCCTTCTTATGGATCTTCAGATGTTCCGTCAGATCCCTGATCCGGGTGGTCAGGATCGCTACCTGGACCTCCGGTGAACCCGTGTCGGCGTTATGGGTCTTGAACTCCTCGATGATGCCCTGTTTCTTCTCCTTTTCAAGCACTGCCTTCACCTCTTGGTGTATATTCCCGGAACCAAGTAGTGCGCATATCCGCAGAACCTAGTATCGGGTGCAGGAATTATATCACCATATAGTGTGCCGGGCAAACAAATCCAATTATGGAAAAAATATAAGGTTCCGCTCATTCTGCACTCGACATTTTCTTAATTATATGCTTTCATTCTTAATATAGACTCTACAGAATCTGATCGAAAGGAAGGATAAACTCCATGAAGATCCTCATCGTAGAGGATAACAGGGACCTTGTGCAGGTCCTCTCGGAAGGGTTCAACGACCTTAACTATTCAGTGGAAAGCGCCTTTGACGGTATTGAAGGACTGAACAAGATCCGAAACAGCGACTATGACTGCATCATTCTGGACATCATGCTACCTGAGATGGATGGCTATGAAGTTGTAGAGAGGGCAAGGGAAGAGGGGAAGGACACCCCGGTGATAATGCTCACCGCCAAGGACTCCATAGAGGACAGGGTGGAAGGCCTCAACCGGGGAGCCGACGACTACCTGGTCAAACCCTTCGATTTCCGTGAACTGGTCGCCAGGATCAACGCGGTCACACGCAGGAGAGCGGAGCTGAAGAGGCCCATTCTCAACTGCGGACCGCTGGTTCTGGACCCCATTGCCAGGGAGTGCAGGGCCGAAGGCGAGACAGTGCCTCTCAGGAGAAGGGAGTTCGACATCCTGGAGCTTCTTATGCGCTACGAGAACCAGGTCTTCACCAGGGAGAGGATCATTGCACACGTATGGCAGAAGGAGTACGACGGGACAAGCAACGTGGTCGACGTTCATGTAAAATACCTCAGGGACAAGCTGCGTCCCTACAACCTCGACACGGTGGTCGTTACCGTCAGAGGGGTCGGATACAAGGTGACCTGCCCCGACTACGAGTAGCCCTCCGGCACCTTGAGACCACGACCTGGGAGATGTTGAAATAGATGGCAAGGTTATCCGACGGGCGGTGGCCGTTACGGCTCCGCTCGTTTCGTTTCAGGCTGGTTTTCTTTTCCGCCCTGACCATCATGGTGACCATCGCGATCTTCGGGATGGTCGTCTTTACTCTTTTCACCTCTCTTGAGATCAACAGGATCGACCGGACCCTGTCGGTTTGCCTTGAGGAGGTGATCTCCTTCCGGCAGAAGGCGGGAAGATTCCCTATCCAGGTATGGGAGGGCAGGTCCCGGGGTGTGGTATTACAGGTCTACGACCAAGACATGTCACTTCTTTTCCACCTCCCTCCAGGCCTTTCGGCCCCGATGATCCCGGGGGATCTTCTGGAGGCGGCATCCGGACGTAAGCACCCCTTCACCTTCGACCCGGCAAAAAGCAGATATCTTCCCAGGCTCTGGTGGGTCCTCCCATGGAACTATCTTTCTCACCGAAACCTCTGGAGGACCTGCACAACCGTTGCGCTTCTTGGTGAGAAAGAGGTCTTCCTTGTATCGATGGTCCCGATGGTATGGCTCCTCGAATCGAGGCAGCTGCTCTTCTGGATGATCGTCATCGCCGGGATCGCAGGCATGATAGTCTCCCTTGCTGTGGGAAGGCTGCTGGCGGCCCGGGCCATCAGGCCGCTCAAGGACATAAACAGGGCCCTTTCGGAAGTCTCCATCAGCAACATGTCGATCGACCCTACCCCATTGGGCACAGACAGGGAGATCGACGAGATCGTCAACCACATCAACACCATGCTTAAAAAACTGGACATGAGCATGAAGAACCTGCAGCAGTTCACCTCCGATGCGAGTCACGAACTGAGGACACCCCTGGCAGTGATGAGGGGCGCCGTCGACGTAGCACTCCTCAGGGAGAGGGACCCGGCCTACTACATCGGCAAACTCCAGGAGCTCATGTACAACATCGACGACATGCAGAACCTGGTGGGAGCCCTCCTGGAACTGGCCAGGCTGGACGACTTCAAGGGGCTGGATTCGAGAGAACCGGTGGATCTTCTCCTGACCGCCGAGGATGCCATCGCCAACATGGAGGCCATAACTCAGAGGAGAGGTCAGACCATCGAGAAGGACCTCCACCCTGCCCCGACCCAGGGACGGGACGCCATGGTCCTGAGGCTCGCCTACAACCTCCTTGAGAATGCCAGCAAGCACTCCCCTCCGGGCAGCAAAATAGGTGTATCAACCTATATCGACCAGGAGAGGGACCACGCGGTGATGGAGATCCGCGACGACGGACCCGGTCTCGACCCTGAGGAGATAAACCAGTGCTTCGACAGGTTCTGGAGGGCCGACTTCTCGAGGACTACCCCCGGCTTTGGCCTGGGGCTTCCCCTGGTAAAGAGGATCGCCCAGATACACAGTGCCTTTATAGAGGTCGAATCCAGCAAGGGAGGGGGATCCCTCTTCAGGGTCAACTTTCCCCTGGACTCGGAGGCCCTCAAGGACTACGACTTCGAATAGAGAAAAAAGGGGGCCCTTCAAGGGCCCCCTCCGGTGCTTCTTGATGACGCTACAGGTTTGCCGATACGTAGAAGGTCCGGCCCTCCCGAAGGACAAGCATGGCAAGGCTCTTCAGGTCCCTTGAGAGTATCTCCTCTAACTGGGCATGATCCTTGACGGTCTCACCGTTGATCTCGAGGATCACGTCGCCCTCCCGAAGACCCATCCGGTGCCCTAGCGACCCCGGAAGGACACCGGTGATGATAGCTCCCCCTGTCTCCTCGATGCCGTACTTCTCTCTCAGTTCAGGGGTACCGGAAGCGATCGAGATCCCCAGCTTCGACGAGCTAACGGGCTCGTCCTTGACGGGGGCCTCCGACACCTCCTCCGTCGGTACCGCCGACAGAGTAACGTTGATCTTCTTCTGGACCCCCTTGCGGATGACCGTAAGCTCTACCTTTTCTCCGGCAAGGTGTTGCCTGATGGCTACGATAAGGTCGCCGTGATCTTTTACCTTGCGGCCGTCGATGGCGGTGACCACGTCACCTCTCAGGATCCCGGCCTTCTCCGCCGGCGCCCCCTTCACAACGTCGCTGACAAGGGCTCCCTCACCCGACTTTATCCCGTAGGCGCTGGCGAACTCCCTGGTCAGAGGCTGGAGGTATACCCCGAGCCAACCCCTGTTTACCTTGCCGTACTGGATAAGGTCGTCCATGATCTGCTTTGCCATGTTCACTGGCACCGCAAAGCCTATACCCTGGGCATAGGGGACGATCGCCGTATTGATCCCGATCACCTGTCCGTCAAGGCCTAGCAGGGGTCCACCGCTGTTGCCGGGGTTAATTGCCGCGTCGGTCTGGATGAACCCGTCGAAGTTGAGGTTCCTGGCCCTGACGGACCTGTTCTTCGCGGAGACGACGCCCACGGTTACGCTGCTCTCGAAACCGTAGGGGTTTCCTATGGCTATGACCCACTCTCCTACCTCTATCCTGTCGGAGTCACCCATGGGTACCGTCGGCAGGTCAGAAGAATCGATCTTAATGACCGCCAGATCGTAGGACGGGTCCTTTCCGACCACCCTGGCCGGGAAGGACCTGCCATCGGAGAGAGTCACCTCTATGGTCATGTTGTCGGGACCGTCCACCACATGGTTGTTGGTCAGGATATAACCGTCACCAGTGACGATGAAACCCGAACCCTTGCCCCTCATGGGCACTTCCCGTGAAAAACGGTCAAACCGGTCACCGAAGAACTCTCTGAAGAAGGGATCGTCAGGGAAGGGCGAAAAGGACCTCTGGACCATCGCTTCGGTATCTATGTTGACCACTGCCGGCGAAGCTTCCTTGACTATCTTTGCGATGGGGTTGCCTGTGAAAACGTCCTGTGCCGCGGCTGTTCCTGATGAAAGGGGTAAGACGACGGCTGCGGAAAGGAGGAACACCAGCGCCGCCAAAAAGAACCTTGATCCTTTGGATCTTTTCATCCGAGCCACCTCCTGTATGCTTTACGGCAATTATCCTCCCTCAGGGTCTTCCTGGAATCGTCAATTCTACGGAAATGGGGTCTCCGGGTTTAAAGCCGAGCATGTCCGAGGCCCTGCCCCTGTTGACCGCGATGGAGACGAAACCCCAACTGTCCTCAAGGGCGACCATATCCCCGGAACTTACGTCCGAGAAGGTGCGTCCCACAGGGATGCTGAAAAGCCAGCCACAGCTGACCTTTATCTCCGAATCTCCCAGTTTCCCCAGGAGGTTCCAGGGGATGTCGGTCCGAATTGTGCCAAAGGCGTCAACTAGGGTTACGTGGCCAGAGATCTTGCCCGGCGAGGACTGCGGTGCCGGGAGCGGGAAGCGGTTCAGCCCGCCCCTGGGGATCTCGATGCCGCACTTTTCGGGGGGAACCCCTCCGACGAGGTCGGCCACTACGGGAGCCATGATGTCCCTTGCGTGGAATGTTGGTGAGACCTGCTCTGCACCTGCCGGCGGACGCTCGATGGACCAGCTGCTGCTGATGCCGCCGGTCCTCTCGGCCGCGGGGACGAGGAGGCCGTTGTCGGGGCCGACGAAGAGGTCTCCCCGGACGGAACGGATCACCAGTATCTTTCTGTCGGTCCCAACACCGGGGTCCACTATGGCCAGGTGGACGCCCACAGGCATGTACAGGACCGCACCGGCGAGCATCCATCCACCCGAAATTACGTCGAAGGGGGGCACCTCGTGGCTGATGTCAATAACCGGCAGGGTCACCCCCCTTCGAAGAAGGAGCCCCTTGCAGCAGGCCACTGTCTCATCGGACAGCCCGAAGTCAGAGAGAAAGGTGACGCATCTGAATTCCCCTGTCATTTCCGAACACCCCCGATAAATATACCATCAGCATCTCCGGGCAGGGTAAGACAACGCGCCCGGCGGGGCCGGATCACGCAGGGGTACCTGCACAAAAGGCAGGTAATCCTCTTCAGGCCTTCCCCTGGGAGCCCTTCCGGGCTGGAGACACTACGACTCTTCTCATGGGCTCGGAACCGACTGAGCCGGTTGACACGTCGTCCCGTTCCTTGAGGGACATGTGGACGATCCTTCTCTCCCAGCTGGTCATTGGTTCAAGCCGTATGGGACGCCCCTTTCTCTGGGCTTCCCTGGCGGCGGCAAGGGCTATCTTTTCGATGCTATCCTGCCTGCGCGCCTTGTACCCGCCGCTGTCGATCCTTATCCTCCTTCCCGGGTCCTTCTCCCGGAGGACCAGGTTGGTGAGGAATTCGACGGCCTTGAGGGTCTCTCCGTTCCTCCCTATTACAATTCCTGTGTCCTCCCCGGCAAGGTCAATATTATCCCCGTCGGTCATCACTGGCTCAATGGAGAGGTCCATCTTGCCAAGAAGCTCCTCCAGGAAGGGGATAGACCCTTGCGGAGGAGAAGCTTCAGGCCGGCCCAACTTCCTGGAGATGGAGACACGCATCTTCTTACCCAGGAGGCCGAAAAGCCTTTTGCCCTCGTCAACGACCTCGATCTCAACATCCGAAGGTTCCACGGACCAGCGGAGGGACCCTATATGCCGGGCCTCCTCCAGGGAATTCACTTCAACAACAAAAGACTCAAGCTCTTCCACGGCATTGACCCCTTTCATTCCAGTAGGGAATTACTGTCTGCCTTCCTTCTTCTGGGGCTTTTCCTTTAGAAGAACGGGCTTCTCCTGCATCTCCACCTCGGTCTTTCTCTTGATGTGCCACTGCTGCCCCACGCCGATGAGCGATGAGACACCCCAGTAAAGGAGCACACCGCCGGGCAGGCTGAGGCAGATAAATGTGAGGAAGACCGGCATGAACCAGTTCATGAACTGCATCTGCGGATTGGAACTTCCGCTGAGTTTCTGCTGGAACCAGGTGAGGTAACCCACGACGAGCAGGAGGACCAGGTTGGCCGCGTAAACTCCCACATTGGCCAGACCGGCCGGGTTGGCGGCAATAGCCGACATTACCTGTCCAATGCCGTGGGTCTCTGCCACGAGGCCAACGGCCTCTCCAAGGGTGGAGAGGACCGATCCCTCAAGACTGATCCCAAGGAAGGTCGCCCCGCCAAGGTCCAGGTTCATCAACACCCTGAAGAGGAGGATAAGTATGGGGAGCTGCACCAGGAGTGGGAGACAACCCGCCGCCGGGTTGACGTTGTTCTCCTTGTAAAGCTTCATTATCTCCTTGTTCAGGGCGTCTTTGTCGTTGGCATACTTTTCCTGCAGGATCTTGATGCGGGGTTGAAGCTTCTGCATCTTCTGCATGCTTACCAGCTGCTTGTGCGAGAGGGGGTGTAGCAGGATCCTGATCAGGATAGTCAGAATAATTATGGCTATCCCGTACGAATGTGTGAACGTGTAAAGGCTGTTCAGCACGAAAAGCAGGAAATCGCCCGCCGCTTTCCAGAGTGCGCTCAAAGGATTCACCTTCCCTTGGGAGAATATTCTCTTTGATGGAGAACCCTGTCAAATAACGACGGGAATTCGTCCGGAACAGGATCGTAGCCGCCGCTGTGCCAGGGACCGCATTTTATTATACGTAAAAAAGCAAGTGCTGTTCCCCTGGCCAGTCCAAACCTCTCTATCCCCTGGATCGCATAACTCGAGCACGAGGGGTAGAACCTGCACCGGTCACCAAGCAGGGGGGAAATGAACCTCTGGTAGAAGTGAATGACCTTTACGGCCGTTCTTGCAGGAAGACCCTTCATCCCTGGTTGCGCCTCCTGTCGATATCCCAGTCCGGCCCTGGCCATTCCGGCCCCAGGAGACCGGCTCTCTGGAACACCTTTGTCATGTCCAAGTATACATCTCTTGCGTTCTTTCCTATGGCTGGTGTCTTTATAGTGCAGACTATCCAGAAACCTTCCTTTACCCATGGACGGAGCCTCCTCAGGGACTCCCGCAGCAGCCTTTTCCCGCGGGAACGCAAGGGCGAACACCCCTGCTGCTTGCCCACGGCAACTCCGTAACGGGTCGTCCCGTCGGGGGAAGCCATAAACAGTAACCGCACCAACGCGCCACTTTCCCGGCGGCCGGTGCGGAAAACCTGATCGAACTGCCAGCCCTTTTTAAGCCTGTCCTGGGATGGGAAAACAAAAGAAGCCCGCAACTAGACCGCCAGGCGCTTCCTGCCCTTGTTCCTCCTGTTCTGGAGGATGCGCCTGCCGCTCGGGCTGCTCGAGCGCTGTAGGAAGCCGAGCTTTCTCTTTCTCTTTCTATTATGCGGCTGGAAGGTCTGTTTCAATTGCTACACCTCCTCTGGCTATCGCTTGGGAACACCGGGGAAAAACCAGCCCGGATACTATATCATACAGGGTAACCCACAACAAGTATTGAAGAGCAAGCTGTGGCGGGAGCAAGCAAAGGTGTCAGCCCGTACACTTTTGATATTTCCACGTTATTTTACACGGAAGTCTTTGCTCAAGCTGTTGACCCTTCTCCACCATCGCCCAGATCGTCGCCAGGCCTGGATCCCCCCGTCGAGGCAGACATGTTGACCGGTGGTGGCAATCCCTCGCCCTAACGGCATACCTCAGCCACCAAACCCCCTTATGCTCTCTCACTTTTCAGAATGGAACAGACCCATTGGTCCTGGAACTTCCCCCGGGCCCACTCGTAATTGCGCAAAAGTCCCTCGGTATTGAAACCGAGATCTTTCAGCAGCCCCAAAGACCTTCCATTGCCTTCAGTTACAAAGGCCTCTATCCTGTTGAGACCCATGCCATCGAAACCATACTCCAGTGCTGCCGACATCGCTTCCTTCATGTACCCCTTCCCCCAGTGATACTTGCCCAGTTCATATCCTGTTTCAGCACGGAAATGTTCCTTCTTCCAGTTGTGGAATCCGCAGGTCCCCATTACCGTTCTGTCCGAAAGCATTGTTATCACCCACCTGATCCCTTCACCCCTCTCATGAAGCCCTTTTAGCAGATCGATCATGGCGACGGTCTCTTCTTCCGCCCCAAAGGGGTCCAGAGTCATGAATTCCATGACCACAGGGTCAGACCATATTGCATGGAGCAAAGGCGCATCATCCCGGGAGAACTGCCTAAGGACAAGCCTCCTTGTCGTAATTACCGGGAAGGGATCCCTGTTGCAGAACGGATCGGCCTTAACTCCTGCTTTTTGTTCTGTCATAGACTTTTCTTCTCCTTCCCTGAAGGGGTCACTTTTTCCTTTTGGGTTTCCCCCGATGTTCAGTCACCTGTCCTTTTGATCGTCCCTGTCCGCGCCTCAAGCTGCCCCATGGCCAGCTGAAGAAAAGTTGTCCTGCCTGCCCCGTACGCTCCAACGATCCACGTCCATCCTCCCGGGAAATGGACCTTCACATCCTCGAATAACGGTGACGTGTTTCCCGGGTAGGCGAATGAAACGTGTTGAAAAGATATCGACATGATCGTCCTCCAGAGCGGGCAAGAGGTTCCCTTCGGGTAAATCTTTCAGGATCCTCTCCTGGGCCTATTCTCCCATGACCTTTACAACCACCCTTTTCCTTCGCTGGCCGTCTGCCTCCAGGTAGAAGATCCGCTCCCAGGGCCCCAGATCCAGCTTGCCCTTCGTGACGGGTATCATCGCCTGGTGGTGTACGAGGATCCTTTTGAGATGTGCGTCAGCATTGTCTTCCCCGGTACGGTGATGCCTGTAGCCGGGTTTGGCAGGAGCGAGATCTTCAAGCCATTCCCATATATCCTGGTGCAATCCCAGCTCGTCGTCGTTAACGATGACACCGCTTGTGATATGCATGGCACTTACGAGGGCGAAGCCTTCGCTGATCCCTGACTCCCGTAAAACTTGCTCAACATCCCGGGTGATCGGAACGATCTCCCGCCTGTTTTGCGTATTGAACCAGAGGTATTCGGTATGGAATATCATCTGCTGGCCTCCATTTCATTGGGGATCATTGTTCCGTGAGCAGCCGGACCTTCGATCCCTTCTTTGCCTGGAGTTCCGTCTCCAGAATCTCATAGTTCATGCTTATGGTAACATTTCGCAGCCTTCGCTCCATAAACCCCGTTGTTGGCAATATCGCATCAAACCTCAGACAGGCCCGGAACCAGGTCTTTGTTCCGGTATTCCCCCTGCGAAAGAAAAAAACACCTTGCACATCGGAAAATGATCGGATCTTTCCAGGGGTTAATGAACATGGAACAAGAATGAATAATTCTTGTATTTGCCAATTTGCAGTGCTAACATAACCTTAGGTTTTTCAGTACGGTTATTGTATTCAAATGACGGATATATCCTTTACAAGGAGAGTGAGCCCGCCAGAGAGGAGATGAGAGGAGTGTTGAAGGACCGTATCGCTTTCAGGGTCGCTGCGGTTCTGTTCTTCGCCCTTCTGACCACGCCGGTTTTTGGGACCTTTGCCCAGACAATAACTACTGCTCCAATGCCTTCAAAGGTCCCGGAACTTCCAAAGGTGAACCTTCCTGAACTGGATCTGCTACAACCCCCGGACCTGGTCATCGAAAGTCTCGAGATCGAAACCGGGAAAGGAGCCAAACACGGCGATGAAACCTGGTACCCCTTCTCACTTGGGGTAAAAAACATCGGAAAACTTCCCGTGACCGACCATTTCTATATCGTTTTTGAACGCGACTTCGGAGGACAGGGATCGTGGGAGCCCGACCGGGAAAGATCTAACGCAATAAGGATCGATAAACCAATTCTCCCGGACCAGGCAATAGGGGTATCAGGCCACCTTAAATTAAGGATCTCCCAGGTCTCCGAACGGACCGTTGTCGTCAGGGCCCTCGTCGATTCGGCCGTTTTCGAGGAGTTCCCCCCTCCTGACGGTTACATCAGGGAATTGAACGAGAACAATAATTCCAGCAACGCTGTAACCATACAGGGCAGATATCAGCCCAACCTGACAGGGATCAGTATCGACAGGGCGCTGAAAGGCGCTGACGAGGTTATCATCACGGGGAGCGGATTCGGATCCCAGGATCCCGGTCGGACAGTACTCCTTCTGAAAGACTCCCAGAAGTTGCCCGCCGAGATAACCCGCTGGACGGAGCACAGTATAGGATTCCAGGTCCCTGTATCAGCCCAGCTCGGATATACCAGGGCATGCATAGGGAGCAGTGATACCCTTTTCCCTGTTTCCAACTCCCAGGGTTTGATCGTCCTCGGCAGCTTGGAACTGCCCTGGGTCGATCTGCTGGATGCGTTCAACATCTTTATGAGGACCTTCTTCTCCATCAGGCTTCACACCTGGACAGGAAGTTCGAACTACGAGAACATTTCGGCAATGGAGGTCTACGGGCAGGAAGACCCGTTCCCTCTCGAAGTCCCGTTGGTCCAACTGGACACTGACGTAGGGCATTACCGCTTCCTCATCAACGACCTTAACAGCGCCAGGGGTATTGAGTGGGGTTTCAGCATGAACAGGAACAATTGCGAGGACAACCAGTTCAGACTCGTTATCGATTTCGAGAGCGAAGGATATGAGCTGATAGGTTACTACAAGGTACTTGGCCCTGCGGGAAAGTGGGACCGCACAGGCGCTCCTGATGTAGACGTAGATAAAGTCTCGGTCGAGGTCCTTTTCCGCTTACGGGATGCAGGGGGAGGCAGACTCGACTATGACGCCGGGGCTATCTTCAAGGGTGACGTCAGCGCATCCGGGCCTGTATGGAACTCCATCCTGAACACTTTTCAGAAAGGCTGGAGGGACGACATCGAAAAGGAAGTTGGGCTCAGCGTACGGATCGGTGTGAACGAACAACAGACCCGCTACCAGATATGCAGCAGTTTCGTTACCAGCATCCGGCAGCTGCTGAAGATGAAAGACAACGAAAAGATCAGCGGTTACAATTTCACATCCAACGGCATACAGGTACTCTACTACTAGCCCTGGCTCTTTGGAGCGTATCTCCTTGTCCCAAGGCATTTAAAGGCTGAGGCTGAACATGTCAAGTTCAATTATTCATTGTTCAATTATTCATTGCTGAACCACTTACTGTGGTTTGGGAAAAGACCCAAAATCGGAGGCCAGGTTCTAGCCTGGCCTCCGATCGATATTTGAGATGTTCAAAGGCTCAACCTGGAGCGGATCACCCATCATCGACAGGACCAATTGGCTTCCGGGGAATTAACGATCGGAAAGGACGATATAACGTCATTGCAGGAACCGAGACTGGGAACCTTTCTTATGTCTTTGCCGTTGCCCCAGTAGGCGGTAAGGTACCCTTGTGAGTTGATGTCCTTGTAGACATAGACACCTTGGCATTTCTTCCCACCTTGATGGAGATTATTGTGTCGTTCCAGACCTTGCCTGCGTTCCATGGGAATGTGTAATACCTGAGACCGTTCCCTTCCTCGGGAATCTTGAAAATAATCAATTCCCCTTTAAAGTCCCATGCTCATAAAAAAAGACCTAGTCACAAGCAGGATCCGCCGTAGGTTTTGTTATTATTTTCATTGAAGATATCACGTCACCCTTGCCGGACTGGTGGAAATTAGCTGTTGAATTGGTCCCCTCAAAATTATCAAGGTATCCCTTGAAGTGTATATCTTTGTAGAGATAGACATTTTTTGCGGCGGGGTTATCAGGAGGCTGCGCATCCGCTTCACATACAAGGAAGAGAGAGAAAAATGACCAAAGCGGCCTGGTAAAACCTCTTTTTGCCCAAGGTTCTAACCCTCCCGTCATTCGGACCTGTTTCTCTTTTCACAACCACGAACATATCCTGATCTCCTGGAAAATCCTTTCTCCTTTAGCGATCGGCATGCCTCCCTTGATTAAGGATGCGTTGTAACTTGTTGTATTTTTAGTATTATAAATCTCTACCAGTCTAAATGAAAATGTCGGTTTCCGGGCACAGAATTGTTTGAGGACTGGGTCATTACGTGACTGATACGTTAAATTTATCAAAAGCGTGGGTCTTTCTGCTGCCGCGCTTCCCTGTCACCCAGGTACCACCATCTTATATAGAAAAGGGCAAGAACAGCCCCAATAAGATCCGCGCAAAGGTCAAGCGCAGTATTGATGTAGCCTCCTACTCCTGATCGGGGGATCAGGCTGGAAACTATGAATTCAACTATCTCGTTGAGAGCGCCCATGCCGAGCCCTGCCATAACCAGGACAAAACCTACTGCAACGGGGTTCCTGCGGGGGGCCTTCAGGGACCTGGACAGGAGGCAGAACGCCACCAGCGTCGATGCTCCGAAACCCCAGATATGGACCACCTGGTCGTATCGTAAAATGGGGAACGTTTCCGAGAGGGGGAGCAGGATAACATCATAGAGTCTGCCTTCGCCTACGGTGATGCCACCTCCGGCAAGGTGAAGGGCAGACCACACCGTCAATCCGACCAGAGCAGACATGGTGTAATCGACCTTGTTGATGCTGAACGCTACCAGGCACAGGAAGAATACGATCACCCCTACATAGATGACGAATTCATGGTTCTGCCTCGCAAGGAAAAGCGTCCCGAATCCAACTATCAGGGCCAGGTTGATCAACAGGAGAACAATATGTTCTTTCCTGATGGCTGCAGACCACCTGCCTGTTTCCAAAACCGATCACCTCTTCAAGTGAACAGTCGATAACATCGATCAGATAATAATATACAAAAATATTGAATTTGCTTATGTCCCGGTCGGGTTATTCCCTCCAATGTACAATTTACATCATAAGTTTTAAACCAATACCCAAAAGTCATAAAGGTCTTGAGAAGGATCAGGCCTACGCCCCATTCACAGATTCGCGACTTCTATCTTTATATTTGCAAAAAAGCGTAGACCCCGACAGGTGATCCATGACAAAACCGTCGTCGAAGCTGCAAAAGGGTTAGACATAAATTGATCAGGGTGTATATTTAACAAGATACTTGACAAATACGATCACTTGACTTTCCCAGGACTTAACTAGCAACAAAAAGGGAGTGATAGCCATGGGAAAGACCTGGCGAAAGGGTTTGCTGTTTCTGACCTTCTTCCCCGTCTTTTGTTTCCTGACAGGGCTCAGTCATCTCACGGTCCCGGCTTACGGTTCACATTCCGATACCATTCCTGTTTCCATACATGCTTACGCACAATGGAATCACATCGTCAAAGACTCCAAAGGCGAGGACCTCTATGAAGAATCGGGTTTCTACAGGATAATGATCAGCGGTTCCATGACCCTTGACCGTTCCGGCAGTCCCGTGGTCAGCCAACAGGGCACAATGGTTATGCCCGTCGAGAAATACCTGCCGGACAACCTGAACGCGACGTGGGTTTACGAAGAGATCGCAAAAGATCTCAAAAGCGACAACCAATGTCCTATCACAACCGTATATAAGGGAAGCAATTCAGCCAGGATCACCGATGGGCCCGGGCTTTTAATAAGCAGCTTTTCCTCCGCGGCAGCTCCATTCATGGGAAACCTCCCGGAACAGGAAAAACAGTTCGCCGCCCAGTTGCAGGCCCAGTTTCAGTCACAGATGAAGAACACCATGCCCGATCACTTCCAGTTAGCCCTTTCCGGAGGAACCCCTTCCATGGGCCCTCAGGAGATCACGGTAAAGGGAAGCCGGTTGAAAGACTCAAAGAAATGCATCTACGAGGATGTTGAAAAAAGCTTCCCCGGTTTTTCCATAGGCCTTCAGATGCGACTGCCGGCGTCAGGGACCATGACCGGTTATCGCTTCTGGAAGTCAAACTATGAAGGGGGTATCCCTGGTTTCGGCATCTCCGTTTCGGACATGACCGAATTCAAAGGGGAAAAACCCTTTGACCCTCCCCAGGGTGGCAACGGGGACGTAAGTTACACCCTTATCTGGTTCATCGGGGTAGAACCGATGCCGGTCCAGGTGGGCGCGGAAGAGGACGAAGAAGAAGATGACTGCGAAAAACTAGCGGCGAGAATAAAAATGGTCAGGAATATCCTGGAAGCCTACGGTGATCCGATGCTTCGTGAAGCGATCAAATCAAAGTACGGAGACAATGCCAAGAAAGAGTATCAGGATGCGGTGGAAAAAAAAGTTATGGACCAGGTACCGAGAGCACCTGGAGAGGCACCCCCTGAAGCCGAGGCTTTATTGTGGACCACCCCCTTTACGGACAGCCCCCAGGGAGGGAATGTCACGAAGGCAACAATTAACGGAAATGTTGGTGGTACGAACACGGAGCTCATAACCTATGATGGCAACGGTAACGAGGTGGGCGGAGACTATGATTCCATTGAGGCAATGCTCACAGAATGGGAGAACAACTACGGGGAAGATGCCGGGAGAAATATGTTCAACGCCGCCCTGGCCCATGAAAAAGTCCATGTTGGACAATATACGGACGATGAGCGCGGAATCCCCGAAACAGTCGATGATCTCGCCGAATATGAAATGGAGGGATTCTCGGAGGAAATGAACTACCTGATGAGGGAGTTCGAAGAGATGGGGTGCTCCTCAGAGTAAGACCTCCTGAATGACTGTTTGCAACTTCGCCAAAGGGTCTAATTTTGGTTCAAAATTTTCGCTTGACTTTTAAAGCAGGGTAGTGTATTTTTTCTCTACTTAGTAAAAGCCCTCAGCCGGGAACATTCCCGGTTTATATAGGGGTCTTTGAGGGGCTGTTAGGCACAGCAAAGATCCCAAAAGCGGAGGCCGGGTTTAAGAACCTGGCCTCCGCCTTATACTGTATTTGAAACCGGGTCCAGAGGGATCATCCGATTTCCTGGCCATTTCAAGAACTCTCTTCTCCAGGGTTATGTCCTTTCTCATGGCCTCTTCGGACCGCTTGCTCACCCGGGTCGCTCACGATAAAGATATCCCGTACAGGTCTCCGATATCCATCAATTTCGCCCTGCTGTCATAAATAATACGAAAGTGCAGATCACACTGGGCGGGGAACTCTGATTCTGTCAAATGTGTACGGGCTGTTGCCCAATTGAGTCCCGCAGGTTTAAAAAAGGCAGATCAGGCAAGACATTTAACCTGTCCCCCTATGTAAGTGAGGCGAATCTGCCTGAGAACGATTGAAAAAAGAGAACAGGCCCTCGAAAGGCTTGGCTTCAAGACTCGGACTGTCACTGCCGGATTTTTTACCGGCCTGTTCTCCCGGCTGAGCAGGACCTGTATGTTCTGTACGACACAGGTCAGGTACTCCTGGATCTGCACCTTCCATAATCCTCTCCAACGGGCCCGGTCATAGCCGTAACGCTTGCCCCTGGCGAAGGAGCGTTCCATGAGGTGCTGCCTCTTCTTGATGTCTCTTTTTGAGTCTGCACTGCGGCTTTGAAGCCTCATCACATCCAGGTCATCCTGTCTGAGATGGCGTTTCACGGTCCTGCCCATTTTGTTGCTGGTGCATAGGGAGCGCAGTTCGCAGGCTTGGCAGTCCGTTTTTCTGGCCGCATAGTCGATGCTCTGGCGTTCCTGGTGAATGCTTTTGAACCTTAGCTCTTTCCCGGCGGGACAGATGTAGATGTCCCTTTCCCTGTCGTAATGAAAGAGCGTCTCGGGGTATATGCCCCGCTTTTCTTCACGCTTGACGGCAGAATTGCTCAAATCGGGCATGTGCGCACCTATACCCATGTCGAAACAGGCCAGAAAGTTCTCTATGGTCCCGTATTTGCTGTCCGCGACCACCGTGGAGGCTGTCTTGCCTGTAGCCCCGCGGTGTCTTTGGAGCAGCTCTTCCAGCATGTGACCCTCGCTTACGTCACCGGGGGTGACGGCCGTGGCGGTAATGATCTCGTGGGCCTCATCCACCGATCTGTGGACCTGGTAGAAAAGGTCCGGCTTGCCTCTGCCCACTATGGCAGCATCGGGGTCCGTCCCCGATATGTACCGGTCGTTGACCTTGCGGTAGCTGCCGCTTCGGTCAGAGCGTTCGCTCTTTTCCTCTCTTTCATTGCGCTCTTCCAGGCGGGCTTCCAGTTCTTTATAGTTCCTTCGGAGCTGATGCTTCAGAGATTGGGTGTCGATGACGGAGTTGTTCGAGGCGTCGGCTTCAACCAGGCTGGAGTCCACAAAGATCTTGCTCCCGTCCACCAGACCTGCCTCAACGCACTGAAGCACGATGCGTTCAAAGAAGCTTTTGAATATTTCCGCTCCCCAGCGCTTCCGCGCCTTGGAGAGGATGCTGTGGTCGGGGATCTTAGTGTCCAGGTCGTAACCCAGGAACCAGAGCCAGTCCAGTCTCTCAGGCAGGGTGGACATGAGCTCCCGCTCCGATCTGACGTT
>ERZ747221.89-NODE-89-length-100206-cov-9.307603_pt1 | contig 100206 bp, 97 predicted proteins | sample MGYA00374949_ERZ747221 | MGnify/ENA primary metagenome ERZ747221 (study PRJEB28779, sample SAMN05720172) | bioreactor metagenome | isolation source: Anaerobic biogas reactor | place: USA:Washington, USA | collected 2015-08-08 ... | reverse complement strand
CTGGAGAGCGCCGTTCTGAAGCGCGCTTTGGGCGAGGCGGTCCTGGGGGAAGGGTGCTGCTTCGCCGTTGACACGGGGAACGAGGATTCGGGCAGCGCCATCGTGCGGTACGCGTCGGGCATGCACGTGAATTATTCCCAGAACTTCTTCGCCCGCAAGGGCGCGCAAGCCCGCGGGGCGACCCTCCTGGGCTATCTGGGCACCCTGCAGTTTGACTTTTTCAAGGGGGTCGTCAAGGTATTCATGCACCATACGGCCAGGACGGAAACCTACGAGCTCGAGCAGGGGGAAAACCACTATGGCGGGGACATGGAGCTCGCCCGCGAGTTTGTCCGTGTCGTCAAGGAAGGCGGGCCTTCCGCCTTTCCGCTGGAAGCGGGAATCCTCAGCGCCTTGATGTGCCTCAGGGCCACGCAGTCGGCTGAAACGCAAACCTTTCAGGAGATTCGGTATTCCGCCGACGGTTTCCGCGCGTAAAAGGCTGAAAACCGGCTCGCCGCGGTTCGCCTGACCGGGCTGCCGCCGAAGCCACGCGCAAAGGGCAGGGGCGAGGTGGCGCGGGCGGCACGCTCAGGGGATTACGCAAGCGAACGGCTGAAAACAACGCCCCCGGCGGTTCAGGCGGCCGGCCGCCCGAACCGGCGCATTCGCCCGGAAGGCTCACGCGCCCCTTCCTTCCGGAACGCCGGTTTGCCCGCCGCGGAAATCCGCCGGCGCAATCGCCGCAGCGCTTCCCGTCACACCGCCTGTACAAGCCGGGCCGGCTTGATTGATAAGCCGGCGGGAACCCGGTAGAATACCCAGGGAGCCGGCAGGCATCAACCAGGATTGAAAGGGAGAAATCGGATGGGAATCCCCGAAAGGCGGACACAGCTGCACGTTCCCCGGCACGAGGTGCTGAAGCCCCGCTTCCCCGCCATCGACACGCACACGCACTTCGGGAAGCTGCTGGGCGTCATGCTGAACGCCGGCGACCGCTATTTTGACCTCTATGAGACGCGCGACGCCGTGGCGGCCATCCGCGGGAAAGGCGTCGTGAAGGTCGTCAACCTGGACGGCGGCTGGGGGGAGGAGTACCTCCGCATCACCGAAAAGCTGAAGGACGCGGGCGACTTCATCCTTCATTTCGGCCACGTGGACGTCGCGCGGTTCGAGGAGCCCGGCTTCGAGCGCCTGGTCTACCAGACCGTCAAGGCCCACAAGGAAAACGGCGTCAGGGGGCTCAAGTTCTGGAAGGTCATCGGCCTGGTGATGAAGGACAGGACGGGCGGCTACCTGCGCCCGGACGACGCGCGGCTTTCCTGCATCTGGGCGGCGGCCGCGGAATTCGGGCTGCCGGTGCTCTTCCACATCGGGGACTTGAACGCCTTCTTCGAGCCGGCGGACGAGACCAACGAGTACATCGACACCTTCCTGGAGCACCCGGAGTGGCAGTTCACCAACCAGGGCCAGTTCTCCTTCCCGGAGCTGATGCGCATGCAGGAAAACCTGCTGGAACAAAACCCGCGCACCACCTTCATCATTCCCCATGTGGGCTCCTTCGTGGAAAACCTGGAGCAAGTCGGCCGCTGGCTGGACCGCTTCCCCAACATGTATATCGATATCGCTGACCGCATCAACGAGCTGGGCCGCCAGCCCTACACCGCCCGCCGCTTCTTCACAGCGCACGCGGACCGCATCCTCTTCGGCACGGACATGCTGCCCACGGACATCGGCCGCTACCCCATCTATTACCGCTTCCTGGAAACCTTTGACGAATACTTCCCCTACCGCACGGAAAAGGGCATCAAGCTGGGGGACTGGAACATCTACGGCGTCGGGCTGGACGACGGGACGCTGAAAAAAATCTACCACGACAACGCCGCCCGGCTGCTTCAGCTGAGGTAGGTCTTTTCGCGCCAATCGGTCGGGCGCGGTTCGCCTTGCCCTTGCGCGTCTGGCACCTGGCTTCAACGTTTGCGGCTTGCCTGTGGCGCGCCCGGCACGCAGGCGGAAACGTTGCGGAGGGGCGGCAGACGGGCGCCCGCTCCTTCCGCGCAGCCCGCAGGCCGGGTGAACCGCCTGAAATCAAACCGGGCTCCGTGCCTTTGGCGCCAAATACCCCTTCGTTCAAGTCACATCACCCACCGGCGGCTTTGGGCGGCCTCGCTGTCTTCGCGGGGCTCCGGTCCTGCAAAGGCACTTTCCCGATGCATTTACGCTGTGCGCCCCCTTGAGCGCTTCGCCAGTCTGTGATAGAATGCCGCCAAGTCCAGGAAGGAATGCTGCGCCGATGAGCGGTCTTCAATAACCGGCACACTGGTATAAGGGCCGGGGCAGCCAAACAGAGATACGGGCGTTCATCGACTGATTGCGCAGTGCGACGCCATACCGGTCCCGGCTGTGGATTCGGTAAAAGCCGTTCAAGCCTTTGAAGCGGTTCAGGCGCATTTCAATTCCGGCCTGTCAAGAATCTTCTGACGTAACGCTTGGAGAGGAAGATATCGCTTTGGGCAATTATTTCAGCATGCGGCATATCACGAAGGAGTTTCCCGGGGTGGTCGCCTTGAATGACGTGACGTTCGAGGTGGAACTTGGGAAGGTGACCGCGCTGGTCGGTGAAAACGGCGCGGGCAAATCCACGCTCATCAAGATTATCGCCGGGGTTCACACGCCCAACCGGGGCGAAATCTATATCGACGGGAAAAAGACGAAAATCGCGAAGTCAAAAGACGCCATGGACCTTGGAATCAACGTCATCTACCAGGAATTGAATATTTTCAACAAACTCTCCATCACGGAAAACATCTTCATGGGCAGGGAGAAGAAGAAAGGCCTCTTCTTCGACCAGAAGCACCACCGTCAGAAAACGGAGGAGCTGCTGAAAACCATCGGCCTGGACGTAAGCCCCGACACAAAGATGAGGGACCTCTCGACCGCGCAGAAGCAGATGGTCGAGGTTGCGCGGGCGCTGGCCTTCAACGCGAAAATCATCATCATGGACGAGCCCACCTCTTCGCTGACGGAAACGGAGACGCGGATTCTTCTGAACCTGATCGGGGAACTGAAGAACAAGGGCGTGGGAATCGTCTACGTGTCCCACCGGATGGAAGAAATCGTCGAGATTGCGGATACGGTCGTCGTGCTCCGGGACGGGGAGCTGGTCGGCGTCCTGGAGGAAGGCCAGATTGAAAGAAACCGCATCATCAATCTGATGGTCGGCCGCGAAGTCAACGAAATCTTCGCAAAACGCGACCCGGTCGCGGGCGATGTCGTCCTGCGCGTCGAAAACCTTTCCAGCGGCTTTGTCAAGGACGTCAGCTTCGAGCTGCGCTCCGGGGAAGTGCTCGGGTTTTCGGGGCTGGTCGGCGCCGGGAGAAGCGAAATCATGCGCGCATTGTTTGGCCTGGACAAAAAGGACGCGGGCAGGATTTACATCGACGGCAAGGAGGTTTCGATCAACAGCGCGGAGGACGCGGTCCGGCACCGCATCGGTTTCCTGCCGGAGGACCGGAAGGAACAGGGCTTGATTCTGGGCCTGGATATCGTCAAGAACACCTCCCTCGCCCATCTGAAGGCCTTGAGGAAAGGGCTGTTCATCCAGCAAAGCACGGAGAGGAGCCTCGCGCTTTCCTTCATCGGCTCGCTGGACATCCGGACGCCCAGCGAAACGCAAGTGGTGAAGAACCTTTCCGGTGGAAACCAGCAAAAAGTCGTCATCGCGAAGTGGATGAGCACCAACCCGAAAATCCTGATTCTCGACGAGCCGACCCGGGGGATTGACGTCGGCGCGAAAAAAGAGATTTATGACCTCATCAACAGGCTTTCGCGGGAAGGCGTGGCAATCATCCTGATTTCTTCGGAACTGACCGAGGTTATCGGTATTTCGGACAGGATTATCGTGATGCACGAAGGGGCTGTCAAAGGCGAAATCATGGCAGACGAGGCCACCCAGGAAAAAATTATGCATATGGCTTTTTTGAAGAATGGGAGGACAAATGAAAACCAGCCAGTTCGCGCTTGATTCGAGGGTCAGGAAAGTCACGTCGTCGATTCCGTTTAGTATTTTTGTGGTTTTGGTCGTGATGTGCGTCGCGCTGAGCATTGTCAACCCGACCTTTATCACCGTCAACAATCTGCAGTCCGTCACCCGTGCGTTTTCATACATCGCGATTATGGCCATCGGCGAGCTGCTGGTCATCCTGACAGGCGGAATCGACTTGTCCATCGGCTCGATGGTAGGGCTGGGAGGGCTGCTTTCGGCCTATCTGATCGTCAATGCGGAATTGCCCGTCCTGGTTGCGGTGCTGGCGGCGATTCTGGCGTGCACCGCCTTCGGTGTCATCAACGGGTTTTTAATCACCCGGGTGAACCTGCCGCCCTTCATCGCCACCCTCGGCATCATGAGCATCGCCAGGAGCGTATGCTACATCATCACCAAAGGCTATCCGATTCTTAGGCTGCCGAAATCATTCCTGTACATCGGGCAGGGGTATGTGGGGCCGATTCCTTTCCCGGTTATTCTGATGGTTTTGGTCGGGGTCGGCGCATCCGTCTCCCTGCGGAAGACCGTGACGGGGAGAAGGATTTTCGCGCTCGGCGGCAACGAGGAAGCGACCCGGTTTTCCGGCATCAACACCAATCGCATCAAAATGCTGGTATACATCCTGTCCGCGACGCTGGCGGGGTTCGCGGGCGTCATCCTGACCTCGCGGATGGGCTCCGCGCAAAGCTCCGTCGGGATATCCTATGAGCTGGACGGCATCGCGGCCGTCATCATCGGCGGCACAAGCATGAGCGGCGGCGAAGGGTCCGTCATCGGGACGATCATCGGCGCGGCGATCATGGGCATCATCAAGAACGCCCTCGTGCTGCTCCAGGTGGACCCCTACTGGCAGCAGCTGATCATCGGCCTGGTCATCATCCTCGCGGTGAGCATCGACCAGATCCGGAAAATGAACACCCGGGTGACGCTGGAGAAGGCAAAGATAACATAATCCGCATTCTTGCGGATGTGTATATAAAATCGGGGAGGAACGGCAATGAAAAAGGCACTCGCACTGGTACTCGCACTCCTGTTTGTTGCTTCATTCGCAACGTACGTACAAGATGCCGCAGCCCAGGAACAGGCTGCCGCGCCGGTCAAGGAGGCCAAGGACATCAAGATCGCCATCGTCAGCCAGAACCAGGGGAACCCGGTGTTCCTTGATCTGGAAGCGGGCGCCTTCGACAAAGCCAAGGAGCTCGGCATCCAGTTCGAGTGGACCGCGCCCCCGACGGCTGACGCGGTGCAAATGGCGGAGATGATCGAGACGCTGTCGAATTCGGGCACGGACGCGATCGGCGTCGTTCCGCTCAACTCGACGCTCAACGACCCGATGCAGAAGGCCACCGAAAAAGGCGTCATCATGGCCGCCATCAACGGCATCGACATCTTCTACCCGGGCCTGGCGTTCATCGCCGGGACGCCCCAGTTTGAAGGCGGCTATGAGTGCGGAAAGCTCGCGCTGAAGTACCTGACGGACAAAACGAAAACGTACAAGATCGCGATGATCGAAGGACAGGCCGGAACCGAGACGTTTACGCTCCGCATGGACGGGTTCAAGGCGTGCCTGGACGAGAACGGCGTGAAGTACGAGGTGCTCGGGCCGTATCCGTGCAATGACGACTTCGCGCTCGCGGGCGACCTGGTGGAGCAGGCCACAAACGACAACCCCGACCTGGATATGTGGTTCTTCTCCGGCGGCTGGCCGTTCTTCCTCGATCCCGCCGCGATGCCGAACTTTGCGGCCTGGGAGAACGGCGTGGACCATGTCTGCATCACCTTTGACTCCTTCCCGCCGATGGAAGTGTACTTCACCGAGGAGCTCTGCTCGGGCGCCGTCGGCCAGGATTACTACCAGATGGGCCAGATGACGGTGGAATTCCTGTACAAGCTCGTCCGCGGCGAAGAGCTGCCCCCCAAGGATGAGGATTTCAAGGGCGTGGACTGGTACAGCACGGGCGTCGAAATCATCACGCCCGAGAACTACAAGGAAATTTTTGCCAAGAAGCGCCCGTGGTAAGCAGGACCCTGGCATAGAAAACCGGCGGGGCCGAACCGTCTCGACGGATTGGGTTCATTTTGGGGCGGGGCAGCACGTTTCGTGCTGCCCCGCCCTGGTTGTCGGAAAAGGCCTGCGGGCCTTTTTCGATCCGGAGGATGGCTGCGGAATGTTTTCGCTGTTCGCGAAAACGCCCCGCGCGTCCGGCAGAGCCGGACGACACGATGATAATCGGTGAGCCGCCGCCACCCGGAGCCCCCCGCATCTCGCTCTACAGTAAGGTTGTTTGACAGCCTGGGCGGGGCAACACGGTTTGTGTTGCCCCGCTCTTCATGATTATAGGGAAATGGCGCGCTTGATGTGATTGATGGCGATTTTATGCGCGAAGGGTCCCAAAACCTTGAAAGGCGGGCCGTGCGGGCGCAGCCGGGGTCAGCCGTACGTCAGCTTGATAAAGAACGGGTTGCCCCAGACGTAGTAGCTCATCCGGATATCCCGCACGCCGTGCAGGTCCTTGCGGGTCAGCAGGTAGCAGCGGTAGCGCACCGTCTGCCCGGCGGGCACGTCGAAGGACAGGTTCACGTCCTGCCCCAGCGCCTCCTGCTGGGAATAGCACATCACGTCGCCCGGGACCGGCGCGATCTGCGCCTCCAGCATCTCCGCCCTGATAAAGCCCCGGTTGCTCACCTGGATGGTGTACTGCAAAATGACGTAGTCCTCTGCGTTCCCGGTCAGGGCTGGGTCGTAGACCACCCCGCGGGCCGCGCCGGCGCGCAGCAGGGAGGCGAGGCGGTCGAACTCGTCCCGGTATTCCGATGCGGGCAGCACCTGGACGTTCTCCACCCGTATATCCAGCTGCGCGCGGGCGAAGCCCCACAGGGCCGCCCCGCCGAGCAGCAGCGCAATCGCCAGCAGGACCAGCGCGAACTTCTTCATCAGGGCCGCTGCAGCAGCAGCTCGTTCATCTTCTGGATCATCTCGCTGTCCTTGAGCCGGAACTGGATTTCGACGCGCCGCGAGGCGTCCATGTTCTCCGTCCCGTCGGCGTTGTAAATCCGGTCCGAAAAGCTGCGCCCCTTCGCCGTCAGGATGTCCTGCAGCAGCTGCCGCTGCTGGAAGGACAGGCCGGGCATCTGCAGGCAGTAGGTGGCCACGCCCAGCGCGCGGTCCTGGGACAGCTGGAGGTTGAACAGGTAGGCGCCCTTGGAGTCGGTGTGCCCCTCGATGACGATTTCCGCCAGGTAGTCGCGGTATTCAGGCCGCAGGAGCACGTCCAGGTACACGGGAATCAGCCGGGACAGCTGCGCCTGCCCGGAGGGCAGCAGCACGTCGTCCCCGGTCTGGAACATCAGCTGGCTGTCCAGCATGATGTCGCCCGTGTCCGCGTTGACCTTCACGCCCAGGTTGCTCTGCTGGAAGGCGGCGCTCAGGTCCCGGATAATCTTGGTGCGCACGCCCAGCAGGTCGTCGATTTCCTGCTGCTGCCGGCTCATGGCCAGCTCCATCTCGTTGAGGGAGGTCTCCTGCTGCGCCAGCTGCAGCTGCAGCAGCGCCTGCTCGTCCTGCTTCGTTTTGAGCGCCTCCTGCGCGGCCTTCAGCTCGTCCTCCTGCTGCTGCAGCTGAATCTGGATGGAGGCGACTTCCTCCTCCTTGCCCATCAGCTCGGCCTGTGCGGTCTGCAGGTCCTGCTCCTTCTGCACCAGGATAATCTGCGTCCGGTCCAGCTCCGCCTGCTGCGCCTCCAGTTCCCGGGTCTTGAGGCTCAGCACCGTGTAATACTGGTAGATGCTCACCATCAGCGCCAGGATGAACACCAGCAGCAGGCTGGAGAGCATGTCCGAAAAGGAAATCCAATAGCTGCCGATGTCCGGCTTGGACACCAGCCTGCGCGGCGCGCCAATCAGGCGCATTTACGCGCCCTCCGCCATCTGCTCGGCCGCCCGCGTCGCGCGGGTCAGCGCCTGGGTCATGTCGCTCAGGGCCTGCTGCACGCGGGTGAACTGCTTCAGGTCGATGGCGGCGCCGCCGCCCCGGTCCACCGCCGCCTGGATGTCCCGCACCATGCGGCTGGTCATGTCGTGCATGTTCTCCTCGAACAGCCCCATCGTCCGCGCGAGGCCGGAGGAGATGTTCTCCACAAAACTCGTATAACTTTCCTGCAGCGCCTTGCCGCTGCGGCTCATCTCGTTGGCGACCTCGTGCGCCCGGTCGGAGGCGGCGTCGGACTGCTTCTCCACCGCTTCCAGCACCCGCCCGGACCAGGCGGCGTACTGCTCCATCTGCCGGGACAGGTCCCCCTGCGCGTCCTGCAGCGCCTGGAAGCGCTCGTTTTGCCGGGCGACGTCCTGGTGCATGCCCGTGAGGATGCCCGCGGTCTGCTCCGCCAGCTGCGCGCCCGCCTCCTGGGAGCGGCTCAGCTCCGCCACGTAGCCGTCGAAGCGCTCGATGACCGTCTGGGTCACCTGCCCGGTCTTCTGGATGCTGTCCAGGATGGTGTCCGCCGCGGCCATCGCGTGGTTGACGGATTCCAGGCTTACGGCCTGGGACTGGTTCAGCTGGGACAGGGTCCTGCCCAGCTGCAGGAACTGCCCGCCCAGCGCGTCGTTCATCTGGGCGACGAACTGGTTGACCACGTGGTTTAAGCCCTCCACCTGGCATTGCGTTTCATTGAGGATGAAATGCTGCATGCTCTGCCCGATGGGCGCGAAGGAGCGCTCCACCGCCAGGCCAATACCGCTTTCCAGCTTCTGGTGGATGTCCCCGAAGGCGCCGGAGAGGAAGGCCGCCTGGTCCTCCATGTAGCAGGTCTGCCGCACCTCGTCGTCCAGCGGCCGCTGCATGACGACCTCGGAAAAAGTCTCGTTGAAGTCGTCCATCGCGCCCGTCGCGGCGCCCTGGGCGGAGCGGAAAAAGATGTTGAACAGCAAAGAGGCCGTCAGCCCCGCGATGGAGGTTCCGTAGGCGAAGGTCATGCCCCGGATCATCGTGTGGATGGACACCACGGTCCTGTCCGCGCTGCTCAGGTCCAGGCTGCCCAGCCCGCGCATCAGCCCGATGAAGGTGCCCAGGATGCCCAGCGAGGTCAGCAGCCCCGGGATGACCTCCGCCAGCTGGAAGCGCGCCATGTCCTGCAGCACCGTCTGGTCGTTGATGTAGTTGCGCACCTCGCAGCTCAGCCCCCGCTGGTCCAGCTGCTCGGCGTTCTGCAAAAAGTGCTTCCACTGGTTCTGCATGGGCTTTCCCAGAAACAGGCTGTCCTGCCAGTCCGGGCGCCCCGTGCCGGCCGGCTTGAACACGGCCAGGCTGTGGATGCCCCGCCGGAACAGCCGCGCGGCCCGCCGCAGCGGCAGGACGCACTTGCTCATCCCCAGCAGGAAACAGGCCGCCACCGCGCCGTAAATGAGCAGGTCGATCATCCTGCCCGATAGGGTGCGCAAAAACTCGTCCACGTCGTTCACCGCCTTTATGACCAGCATTGTAACTTTTATTTCTTATTATTGCAACAATTCTGTTACTTAACGAAATATGTAGGGCGATGCAAGAAACGCGCGGCCGGCTGCGTTTAATTAGAGTTGGTATGCGTTTTCTTTCCAAATAACCAGTTAACAATCATATCCGGCCTTTGGGCGATGGATTGCGAAGGGAATGCGTCATGGACAGACAGAGTAAAAAGGTGGCACGGGAGCATCTGGAGGGCAAGCTGCACGAAGCCCGTGAAACGCTGCAGAGCCCGGACAGGCTGGAAAGGTTCCTGGACCGCCTGGAGGGCACGATGAAGGTCATCCCGGACGAAAACGGCTGGTTCGCCCATGTCCCGGACCTGGCGTCGCTGGTTCGGGACTTTGCCGATAAAAAGTTCATGGAAATCCCGGCGCCGACGCTGTTCATCATCGCCGCCGCGCTGTCGTACCTGGTTTCATCCTATGAGGCCGCGCCGGGCGGAATCCCGGCCGCCGGGCACGCGGACGCCGCCGCCGTCGTCGCGGTGGGCTGGCAGCTGGCCGAGCTGGACATGGACCGCTACCTGGAATGGAAGGAAAAAGCCGGCCGGCCGTTCGCCGATTGACCGCGGCTTCCGCCTGCTGTCGGCCTGGCTCCGCTTGAACGCGCCAGGCCTTTCCTGTATACTCGTCGGGAATTTGCAGGGTGCCCTCGGGCGGGAAGGCGGTGCGCGGTGGTCCTCCTGAGCGATATGGTCGCGGGTCTGAACCTGCGTGTCTTCAATTCCTCCACCCGGGAGGAGCTCAACATCGAGGCGGCGGAGTTCCACCGCCCCGGCCTGGAGCTGGTGGGCTACTACGAGCATTTCGCGTACGAGCGCCCCCAGGTGCTGGGCAACGTCGAAATGGGCTACCTGATGACCCTGGACGAGAAGGAGCGCCACAAGCGGCTCGAGCGCTTCTTCTCCTACGACATCCCCTGCGTCATCCTCTGCCGCGGCCACGTGCCCCCGCCGGAGATGCTGGAAATCGCCAGGCGCCGCGACCTGCCCATCCTGGGCTACGACAAGGCCACCACCGGCTTCATCTTCGCCGGCATCATGTACCTAAACCGCGTCCTCGCCCCGCACACCACCATGCACGCGGTGCTGGTGGACGTGTACGGCCTGGGCGTGCTCATCACCGGCGAGTCGGGCGTGGGCAAGAGCGAGGCGGCGCTTGAACTGGTCAAGCGCGGCCACCAGCTGGTCGCCGACGACGTGGTGGACATCTGCCGGGTCACCGAGAACCGCCTGGTCGGCGAGGCGCCGGAGACGGTGCGCCATTTCATGGAAATCCGCGGCATCGGCATCATCGACATCCGCCAGATGTTCGGCATCGGCTCCGTGCTCATGAGCAAGTCCATCGACCTGGGCATCCACCTGGAGGTCTGGAACGAGCAGAAGGAGTACGACCGCCTGGGCTTGGAGGAAAACTTCATCACCATCATGGACGTGCGGGTGCCCAGCCTGCTGCTTCCGGTCAAGCCCGGGCGCAACCTGGCCATCATCATTGAGGTGGCCGCCCGCAACCTCAGCCTCAGGAAGCTGGGCTATTCCGCGGCGCGGGAACTGGACAAGCGGCTCAACGACATGATGGGCCAATAATCGGCTGGGGGAACAGTATGGTATTTATCGGCATCGACGTGGGCGGCACCAAAATCGCCTGCGGCGTCACGGACGAGGAAGGCGTCATCCTCTCCCGGGTCTCGACCGGCACGCTGGCGCACCGCCCCTTTGCCGCGGTCGTGCGCGACATGGCGGACGCCGCCCTTGAGGCCCTCGCCCAGTCCGGCCATGAAATCGCCGACGTCGGCGCGGTGGGCGTCGGCATCCCCGGCGTGGCCGAGAACGTGAACGGCACGGTCATCTTCTGCACCAACCTGGGCTGGGAAAACGTGCCGCTGCGCAGGGAGCTGAACCGCTACATCGACAAGCCCGTCTTCATCGACAACGACGCCACCCTCGCCGGCCTCGCGGAGTCCGTCGCCGGGGTCAGCCGCGGCGCCGCGTCCAGCGTGTTCATCACCCTGGGCACCGGGGTGGGCGGCGGCATTATCTTAAACGGCCGCCCCTGGGCGGGCGCGCAGGGCGCGGCCAGCGAGCTGGGGCACATGACCCTGTGCATCGACGGCGTGCCCTGCTCCTGCGGCAAGAAAGGCTGCCTGGAGCGCTACTGCTCCGCCACCGCCCTCATCCGCATGGGCCGGGAAGCGGCCGCGGAGCACCCGGACAGCCTCATCCTGACGATGGCGGGCGGGGAGCCGGACAACATCAACGGCAAAATCGTCGTCGATGCCGCCCGCCAGGGCGACCCGGCGGCCCTGTCCGTCTTCGACCGCTACACCACCTACCTGGCGCTGGCCGTCAACAACGTCGTGACCTTCCTGGACCCGGAGGTCATCGTGCTGGGCGGCGGGGTCAGCCAGGCCGGTGCCTTCCTGGCGGACGCCGTGCGCGAGAAGGTGCCCGGGCTGCTGCTGTTCAAGGCGCTGTCCTTCGGCCGGCTGGAGCTCGCGGTCCTGGGCAACGAGGCGGGCATCATCGGGGCGGCGATGCTGGGCAGGCTGATGAGGGGGGGAGAAACGCTGTGAGCAGGATGGACATCGCGAAACTATACCGGACGCCGCCTGGGGACGGCAGCGAAATCACCGTCGCCGGCTGGGTGCGCACCGTCCGGGACAGCAAGGCCTTCGCCTTCGTCGAGGTCAACGACGGCTCCTCCTTCCGCAACCTCCAGGTGGTCTGCGAGGCGGCGCTTCCCAACTTCGACGCCGTCACCCGGCTCACCCTGTCCTCGGCCGTCGAGGTGAAGGGCCGCCTGGTCCATACGCCGCAGATGAAGCAACCCTTCGAGCTCAAGGCGGAGTCCCTGACCGTCCTGGGCGCCTGCGACGCGGACTACCCGCTGCAGAAGAAGCGCCACAGCTTCGAGTACCTGCGCACCCTTTCCCACCTGCGCCCGCGCACCAACACCTTTTCCGCCGTTTTCCGCATCCGCTCCCTGGCCGCCCAGGCCATCCACGCCTTCTTCGCGGCCCGCGGCTTTGTCTACGTGCACACGCCCATCATCACCACCAGCGACGCCGAGGGCGCGGGGGAGATGTTCCGCGTGACCACGCTGGAGATGGACCGGGTGCCCAAAACCCCGGACGGGCAGGTGGACTACGCCCGGGACTTCTTCGGCAAGTCCGCCTCCCTCACCGTTTCCGGCCAGCTGCAGGGCGAGGCCTACGCCCTGGCCTTCGGCGACATCTACACCTTCGGCCCCACCTTCCGCTCCGAGAACAGCAACACCGCCCGCCACGCGGCGGAGTTCTGGATGATCGAGCCGGAAATCGCCTTCGCCGACCTGCAGGACAACATGGCGCTGGCGGAGGACATGGTCAAGTCCGTCATCTCCGACGTGCTGGAAAAGGCGCCGGAGGAGATGGCCTTCCTCAACCAGTTTGTGGACAAGGGATTGCTCTCCCGGCTGGAGCATGTGCGTTCCAGCGACTTCGCCCGCGCCACCTACACCGAGGCCGTCGACATCCTGCTGGCCTCCGGGGAAGCCTTCGAGTACCCCGTGTCCTGGGGCATGGACCTGCAGACGGAGCACGAGCGCTACCTGACCGAGAGGCACTTCGGCCGCCCGGTCTTCGTCACCGACTACCCCCGGGACATCAAGGCCTTCTACATGCGCCAGAACGAGGACGGCAAGACCGTCGCCGCGGTGGACCTGCTGGTCCCGGGCGTGGGGGAGATGCTGGGCGGCAGCCAGCGCGAGGAGCGCCACGACCGCCTCCTGGCCCGCATCCGCGAGATGGGGCTCAAGGAGGAGGAATACGGCTGGTACCTCGACCTGCGCCGCTTCGGCACCGCCAGGCACGCCGGCTTCGGACTGGGCTTCGAGCGCTTCGTCATGTACCTGACCGGCATGGCCAACATCCGCGACGTGCTGCCCTTCCCGCGCACCGTCGGGCACGCGGAGTTTTAAGGGGAGGGAAGGAATGGGGCGGGGGACAGCGTCCACCGGCACTCCTGCCAGGAGACTTCGCCCCTGGCCCGTCCATTCGTCAAAAAGCCGGCCTCCCTGATGGGGGGCGGTCAGACTGTCGAAAAAGGTCTGCGGACCTTTTTCGATTCGGAGGATGGCTGCGGAATGTTTTCGCTGTTCGCGAAAACGCCCCGCGCGTCCGGCAGAGCCGGACGACACGATTGTAATCGGTGGGCTGCCGCCCCCCGAAGCCCCCTGCATCATCGTCTGTAGTAGGTTTTTTGACAGCCTGGCCGGCCTCCCTGATGGGAGGCCGGTTTCATTCAAAATGTATTCAACTTCCAGTTTCCGTCATTGAAGGCCCGCTTCCCGCCGCCTCACGCCTCCGCCAGCCATTTCAGCGCCGCGTCGCGCCGGGGGAAGAAGCGGACGGACTTGCCCAGGTTGCTCTCAAAAATGAAGGCTTTGACCGCCAGGCTTTCAATCCAGGAAAAATCCCCGTACACCGCCAGTTTCAGCCGGTAGTTGGTGATTTTTTGCGCGAGCTCGCCCGCGAACCCGGTTTTCAGGTCGAAAAACGACTCGTCCAGCAGCTCCCGCCCCGCCAGCATCCGGTCCATGCGCCGGTTGAACGCGATTTCGCCGATGAGGTCGTGGACGTCCCCGGCGCCTTTGACGCTCCCGGGCTCGCCGGTCACCTCCGCGATTCTGGCACCCCCGACGGCCAGCTCCCTGATTTCAGGCATCCGTCTTGTCGCTCAGCGGCCGGATGAGGATGAAGGGCGTCAGCTCCTTGCCCTGCCCGGAGGGATTGTCCCGCATCGCGTCCTGGATTTGCGCGTCCGTCAGCGGGAAGCCCGCGCTCTTGCCCAGCTGGTCGCGCTGGAAGTCGTTCGCGTCCATCAGCACCACCGGCACGCCGGTCCTCTTCGCCAGTTCGTCGCACAATTTGTCCGGCTGTGGCGGGTTGATGACCGCCAGCTCGTGGTACACGTCGAAATCCGAGTCCGGGTAAAACCCGTCGATGCCGCCCACGCCCTTGCCGCACACCTTGTAAAACACGCCTTTCACGCCGAAGGGCCGCGTCACGGCGGACAGGAAGGCGGCCAGCAGCATCCGGGGCAGGCCCACCATCTCCACCACCAGCTGCAATTTATAGGGTTCGTGCATGCCGATGCCGGTGGAGTTGCGCCCCGCGAAGCGCCACAGCGCCTTTGCCCAGAAGCCGGGCTTGACCTGCTCCCGGGTCCTCACGCTGTTGACGCACATGCCCATTACCTTCGCGCCGAAGGACAGCGCGTCGCCCGGTTGGTACAGCGGCTTCACGTAGCGCTCCACCAGCTTCGCCGCGTCCTCCCCCGGCTCCACGAAGTGCGTGCGGATGGCGAAGCGCTGGTACGCCGTACCGTCCGCGCCCCTGACCGTGCCCCGGTCGAAATACTCCACCTCGCCCAGCTGCCGCCGCTGCTCCGGCTTGTTCCGGGTCGTTCCGTCGCCCATCTGCCCGCCCCTTCCGCCCGCCCGCTTCGGGATTTCCCCCGCCGCGCGGGCCAAAACGCCAACGGCATCTTATCACCCGCCGCTTTGGGGCGTCAAGGCGGCGCCGGCTTGACGGCGCCCGCGCCAACCGCTAAAATAAACCAAATAAAATGAAAACGAAGCGAATGAGGTGATTGGATGGATCTGAGCGGTCAGGTCGTCTTGGCATATCTGGAAGAGGACGACGCGCGCCACGTCCTTTTCCGCGTGCGCCCGCTGCTGACCACGACCGGCGGCGTCAGCCCGGAGGACCTGGAGGCGTTCGAGCAGGACGGCTTCCTGCGCATCGCGCCGGACAAGCAGGAGCAGCACAGCTTCAAGGACCGGATGCGTTCCCTGGGTACCCTGTGCCTGATCAACCTTGCCAACGCGCCTTCCTCCATGGGCAAGGTGCGCCCCAACAAGAACTACGCCCCCCACCGGGGGGAGACCAACCGCTACATTGTCTATTCGGACGCCGTGCAGGCGCTGCCGGAGGGGCTGCTGTACGAGGTGGTCTCGGGGGACAAGGCGGCCTCCCTGACCCCGCAGTACTACCTGCGCTCCGGCGGCCGCATCAGCGGGCCCTACGCGCTGGGGGACGAGCCGGGGGAGGGCGCCCACTCCCTGCCGCCGGACTGCGACCGCCTGTTTTTGGTGGAGATGCCGGACAAGAGCAGCCGGATGTTCTACTGGCCGCAGCCCGCGCAGCCGGACCCGGCCCCGCCCGCGTCCGCGGCCGCGGAGGAGGCGCCCCCGCCGCCGGAGCCCGCTGAACCGGAACCGGACGCGTTTTCCGCCGCCGTGCGGGACATCCGGGCGGTCCTTTCCGAGACGGGGTTCGATTGCCCGGAGCCCGTGTGCGGCTACATGCTGCTGCTGTGTGTCAGCGCCTCCCGCCTTCAATTGGCGGGGGAGACCCTGGCCGACGCCCGCCTCGCCGCGAAGACGCTGTCCGACCTGTGCGGGGACGGCTCCCTCTCCTGCCAGGGCGCCCGTGAAGGCGAGGGCCGACCCACCCGGCTGATGTTCGCGCCGGGGCCGGAGATTCCTTCGGAGCTGGTCGCCCGCTACCTGGTAAACCCCTGGCCGGTCTGCGCCCTGCCCTGCGTGAAAGGCTGGCCGGCGCCCTACCCGCCCGCCCGGCGCAGCCTGGATTACGCCGCCCTGCGGGAGGAGATGACGGAAAAAGCGAAGGCGGCGCCCGCCCCGCCGGCTCCCTGGCCGGAGGATTTGCCTGCGCGCATGAAGGCGGCGGGCTGCGCCCTGCCCCTGGTTATCCGCAGGCGCCTGATGGAGTTTGCGCGGCTTTCCGCGCTGTATATGCCAAAGCACGCGGCGGAGGCGCGGGAGTTCGCCCTCCGGTGCTGGGCGGAGCCCTGGCTGCTCCACCACGGCGTGCCCGCCCGCAAAATCGCGGAGCTGCTCCGGCCTTGACCGCACTTTCCAGCGTCTCCAACCCCCGCGTCAGGCAATGGCGCCAGCTGCTGGCGCCCAAGGGCCGCCGCGCCCACGGGCTGTTCCTGGCGGAGGGTGAGCACCTGGCGAAGGAGGCGGTCGCCGCGGGCGCGGCGGAAACGCTGCTGGTGCTCTCCGGCCAGGAAGAAGCCTACGCGGAGCTGGCGCGCTCCGCGCCCGAGGTCGTCCGGGTCAGCCCGCAGGTGCTGTCCGCCCTGACGGACAGCCGGACGCCCCAGGGCGTGCTGGCGGTCTGCCGCCTGCCCGCGGCCGGCGGGCTGGAGGCGGCGGGGCCCCGCCTGGCGGCGCTCAACCGCCTTCAGGACCCCGGGAACGTCGGGGCCATCCTGCGCACCCTGGACGCCGCGGCCTTCGACGGCCTGCTGGTGGACGCCGGCTGCGCCGACCCCTTTTCCCCCAAGGCGCTGCGGGCGTCCATGGGCGCGGTGTTCCGTGTGCCCGTCTATGCCTGCGGGGACTTGCCCAGGGCGCTGGACGCGCTAAGTGGCTACGACCGGGTCGCGGGGGACCTGCGCGGGGAACCCTACTACGCCCACCCGCCCTTCGGCCCCCGGGTCTGCCTGTTGGTCGGCAACGAGGGCGCGGGCCTGGACGCGGACGTGCTGTCGCGCGCGGACTTCCGCCTGCGCCTGCCCATCCCCGGCGGCGCGGAGTCCTTGAACGCCGCCGTGGCCGCCGGGCTGATGATTTACGACGTGCTGCTCAGCGGGGAGAACCCTCCGGTTTAATTCATGGTTCCTAAGAATCGGGGCAAGCCGCCCGGCCTGCCCTTCAGATTGTCAATAAACCATTTCATGGGAGGTATCGGAGGGCGAAGCCCTCTGATGGTAATCCGCGGCAGCGACATGTGCGGTGCCGCGGGTTTTGGCTTTAGACAAAACATTTCCGCGAATTTCTGCTGGCCGTGAGGCAAGCATAGCGATGCCGAACAGGCAGAAATTCCCGTTCCTGCTTAATCAAAGAAGTGTCCGCAGACACTTCTTTGACACACTGAGGGCAGGCCGTCCGGCCTGCCCCGATGGTTGTCCGGGCGGTTTTCCGCCCTGGAGCCGGGGGTTTACCTGCGCACCATCCTCGCCAGCCAGATGACCAGGCAGGCGCCCGCGATGGCGATGAGCAGGGACACCAGGTTGAAGCCCTCGGCGTAGTTGAAGCCGATCAGGCTGGCGATGAAGCCGCCCACAATCGCGCCGACGACGCCCAGGATGACGTTCACGACCAGCCCGTTCCGGCTGCCCATCAACTGCCCCGCAATCCAGCCGGCCAGGGCGCCGAACAGCACCCAGAGAACCAGGTTCAGCAGCATGGCACATTCTCCAATCCGTCAGTTTTGCCTTGCCAGGCACAAGGGGAATATACCCGCCCCGTCCGCGCGGCCTGGCCGCGGGGCTGGGTATAATGCCCCTGAGGAGGTGGCTGAACATGGAAAACCCGGACAAAAAGCACATGGACACCGCCAATGAAGAACCCATGGCCGGGGCCGGCGGGCAGGCGACGGACGGCGACGCGGGCGCGCTGCAGAAAATCGTCATGTCCGGCATCGGCGCCATCGTGACGGGCGTGGAGAAGTCCCGCGACGCCATCCGGGATTTCGTCGACAGCGACCTGGCGCGCGACCTGACGCAAAAGGGCGAGAAGGCGGTGCAGGCCGCCGTGGACGCCGGCAGCAAGGCGGTTCACGCGGCGGCGAATGCGGGCAGCAAGGCGGTGGAACAGGTGCGCGGCGTCTTCACGGAGTCCGAGGAGCACAAGGAAAAGCGCAGGGAAACCACGCGCGTGACCGACGTCGCCTACCTCTTCCACTCCCTCTCGGCGCAGCAGCGCGAGGAGGTGCGGCGAATGGTGGACGAGCTGGACCAGATCAGCCGTGAGGCGGAGCAAAGGAAGGAGGCGGGGGAAGAGCCCCTGCCCGACGAGGGCATCGGCAAGCCCGGCGTCACGGACACCGACTTCGACCTGGGCGCCAAATACCCGCCCAAGGGCCAAAAGGCGCCCCAACGGCCCGGGGACGACCCCCTGGCCTACGCCACGCCCACCGCGCCGGATGACGACATGAACGTCCGACGCTCCCAGACCAACAACATGAACGAGCACCTCAAGCAGAACGTCCCGCCCGACTTTTAGGCCGCGGGTTCTCCCTTGCGCCCCCATTCAAAAGGAAGGGTTCAACCCTTCCTTTTACTTGCCGGAAAAGGCCCGCGGACCTTTTTCGATTTGGAGGATGGCTGCGCAATGTTTTGCTGTTCGCAAAAGCGCCCCGCGCGTCCGGCATTGCCGCACGACGCGGTTTCCATCTGGAGCCTGCCGCCCCCCGGTGCCCCCTGTTATTCACTGCTGCGGTAAGGTTGATTGACATCCTGCGGAAGGATTGTGCCCTTCCTTCTTTATCAACCCGTCCTAATGAATCAGGCGGGCGGCTCCGTGTCCCGCCGCGCAATCATCCGCCCCGCCCGCTTCGGGTTCCTGATGTCCCGATAGGGCTTGAACCGCAGCGCGGACCAGTCCTCGTCCAGCGCCACCTGGCTGACCGGCTCGTAATCGTAAGGGAGCAGCCCCTCCCACCCGGTGTCCCGGGTGATGTCCGAGCGGTAGCGCCGCGAGGATTTTTTCGGGTAGGCGAACCAGACGACCGCGCCGGGCGCCAGCCGCGGCATGACGGTTGAAATCAACCCGTCCAGTTCTTCCCGGGTTTCCGCGAAGGCCAGCACCGCCACCGCGCCCTGCGGGGGAAGTTCCGTCCGGACGGCCTCCGGGGGGAACAGCGCGTCCAGCGCCCCGGGCAGGCGGACCAGGCACAGGGCTTCGCCCTTCAGCTGCAGCTTCTTCATCAGCGGGTTCACGCCTTGCCCTCCCCGTCCCCTTCGTGCAGCATCGCGTGCCGCAGGGCCCACAGGCGGTCGGACAGGTCCACCTTGAACGCACTCGGGTACACCAGGCGCAGGTGCTGCTCCCAGATGGTGCCCTCGTCCTGCCGGCGCCAGGCCTGGATTTCCGGCAGCGCGGGGGAGGGGCCGGCGGGCGCGCCGCCTGCGAAAAAGGGCTCCAGCAGCTTGCGGGCCGTGTAGTCCGTCAGCGTCATCTTTTTCCAGGTGTCCTGCGGGTCGAAAATCGTCAGCGGCCGGGTGAAGTCGAATTCCTCGTCGGCCAGCGCAATCAGGTCCGCCGCCGCCATGCCGTCCGCAGTGTACAGCCGGTACAGCTCCTGCCGCCCGGGCAGGGTCACCTTCTCCGGGTTGTCCGACAGCTTGATTTTGGGCTCCATCCGCCCGTCCGTCTCCAGCGCGCACATCTTGTACACGCCGCCGAAGGCGGAGCGGTCGGCGCTGGTAATCAGCTTGGTGCCCACGCCCCACACGTCGATGCGCGCGCCTTGCAGCTTCAGGTCCCGGATGATGGTTTCGTCCAGGTCGTTGCTGGCGACGATGAGGGTCTTCTCAAACCCCGCGTCGTCCAGCATCCGCCGCGCCTGGATGCTCAGGTAGGCCAGGTCGCCGGAGTCCAGCCGGATGCCCACCGGCTCGTGTCCGCGGGCGCGCAGCTCGCGGAAGACGGTAATCGCGTTGGGCACGCCGGAGGCCAGGGTGTCGTAGGTGTCCGTCAGCAGCAGGCAGTTGTCCGGGAAGCTGTCGGCGTAGGCGCGGAAGGCCTCCAGCTCGCTGCCAAAGCTCATCACCCAGCTGTGCGCGTGCGTGCCGCTCACGGGGATGCCGAACAGCTGGCCGGCCTTGACGTTGCTGGTGGAGCCGCAGCCGCCGATGAAGGCCGCCCGCGCGCCCAGCACGCCCGCGTCGGGGCCCTGCGCGCGCCTCAGGCCGAACTCCATGACCCGCCCGCCCTTCGCGGCCCGCGCGACGCGGTTGGCCTTGGTGGCGATCAGCGTCTGGTGCCCGATGAGGTTGAGCATCGCCGTCTCGATCAGCTGCGCCTGCGCCAGCGGCGCCTCCACGCGCACGATGGGCTCGTTGGGGAAGATGATGCTGCCCTCCCGGACGATGTCGATGTCCCCGGTGAAGCGGAAGTCCCGCAGGCTGTCCAGGAAATCCCGGTCGAACAGCTTCAGGCTGTCCAGGTAGCTCAGGTCCTCCGGCCCGAAGCGCAGTTCCAGCAGGTAGTCCCTCAGCTGCTCGTTTCCCGCCATCACCGCGTAGTTGAGCCCCGGCGCATGCCGGAAAAACATCGTGAACTCGGCGCGGCGGCCGCTCATGCCGTTTTTGTGGTAGCCGTACAGCATCGTCAGCTGGTACAGGTCCGTCAGCAGGGTCAGGTTGCGCATGTCGTCCCTCCCGGTTTATTCATCCCCGTCGATTGTACCCAGCCAGGCCTCCGCGGACATGTCGGAGGGCATCGCGAAAAACCCCCGCGGCGACAGCGACACGCCCAGCGGCGCCGGGCCGTCGGGCAGGCAGCTGCGCTTGAACTGGCTGCGGAAAAACCGCCGGAAAAACCGCGCCAGCATCCCCGAAAGGGCCTCCCGCCCATATTCCCCCCGGAAGGCCTCCTCCGCCCGCGCCAGCAGGGCTTCCGGCGGCACATCCTCCGCCAGGAACAAATGGAGGAAAAAGTCGTTGACGAGATAGGGCCCCAGGATGTCCTCGGTTTTCTGGGCGATGGCGCCGTCCTTCGCCGGCAGCAGCTCCGGGCTGACCGGCGTGTCCAGGATGTCGGCCAGCACGCCCCTCAGCCCGGCGTTCTCCTCCTTTTGCGCCAGGTGGGCCAGGACCAGCCGGATGGCGGTCTTGTACAGGCCGGCGTTGACGCCGTACATGCTCAGGTGGTCCCCGCCGAAGGTGGTGAACCCCAGCGCCAGCTCGCTCAGGTCGCCCGTCCCGGCCATCAGGCCGCCCAGCTGGTTGGCCTTGTCCATCAGCACCTGGGTGCGCTCCCGCGCCTGGGCGTTCTCGAAGGCGGCGTCGTGCAGCCCCTCGTCCTGCCCGATGTCGCGCAGGTGCAGGCGGATGCTTTCCTGAAGGTCGATTTCCCGCTCCTGCAGCCCCATTGCGCGCATCAGCGCCAGCGCGTTGCCCCGCGTGCGGCGGGAACTGCCCAGCCCCGGCAGCGAGCAGGCGTACAGCCCGTCCAGCGGCAGCTCCATCAGTTCGAAGGCGCGCCGGGCAATCATCAGCGCCATCGCGGAATCCAGCCCGCCGGACACGCCCAGCGTCAGGGCGCGCGCGCCGATGCGCGCCATGCGGGCTGCCAGCCCCCGCGCCGGGATTTCCAGGCAATCCATGCACCAGGCGGCCTTTTCATCACCGGGCGGCGGCGCGTAGGGCATCCGGGGGTCGCGCGGCGGCGCCGGAGTCTCCGGCACCTGCAGGGCGCTCCCCGCCGCGCCCAAACGGCATTGCGCCGACGCCATCCCGAAGGAGAAGGGGGCGCAGGCGTCAAGGCCCCCGCCCGCCGCGGCGGCGCACAAGCCGTCGAAGACCTCGTCTGTCGTGGACTCGTTGGCCCCGGCGTTGGCGAACGCGATTCCGACGCCGCCCCTGGCTAGTTCTTCCAGGCGTTCAAGCAGCGGGCCGCTTCCCCCCGCTTTGGCGGGGATCCGCGCCGGCAGTGCCAGCACGGTGCCGCGGTTTTCCGGAAGCGCCCGCGTGTTGAGCAGGGGCAGGTCGTCGTAAAACACAACCCAGGCGTCCGCCTCCGCCCCGCCGGGCAGGGCGTAGCGCCCCTCCGGCACGCAGGGGACCGTCCCGCCGCCAAAAACGGCTCCATCCGGGCACGCCGCCTCGAACAGCGCGCGGTGGCGGCACCCCAGGCGCTGCTTGACGACAAAGGCCGTCAGCCTGCCGTCCCGCGCGACGGCCGCGGCGTTGTACAGCCGGCCGTCATGAAGCAGGGGCAGCCCGAATACGCACAGCATCCCGCCCGTTTCCCGGACGAGCCGGAGCGCGGCCTGCCGGCAGGCGTCCTGCAGCGCCCCGTGGCGCATCAGGTCCCCGCAGTCGCCCGTCAGGCACAGTTCGGGCAGCGCCAGCAGCAGGGCGCCCGCCGCTTTCGCCTCCCGCACGCGCTCCAGGGCGGCGTCCAGGTTGCGGCTGACGTCCCCCGGCGAGCCATGGGCCGGGGCCGCCGCGCAGACCCACCGTTTTTCCGCCATCCCCGCTCCTTTTCCGCCCGCGAGCGGCCTATTGATTCCGTCCCCATGATAGGCCAAGCCCCCGCCCTTGGCAAGAAGCCGGCTTGGCTTCCCGCGCCGGCTTGGGCTATACTGTCCCCGGTAATGGAGGAGGGCGTGGCATGCGGCTGGGCATCATGGGCGGCACCTTCGACCCGGTTCACCGGGGGCACCTGGCCGTCGCGCGCGCGGCGCTGCAGGAGGCGGACCTCGACGAGGTCCGCTTCCTGCCCGACGGCGACCCGCCCCACAAGACGCCGGGCGCCCCGGGGGAGGACCGGCTCCGGATGGTCCGCCTGGCCGTGCGGGGGAAGCCCGGGCTCACGGTCTCCGATATGGAGTTGCGCCGGCAGGGCCGCACCTACACGGTGGACACCCTGCTGCAGCTGAAGCGCGAGGAGCCGGGGCGCGAGCTGTTCTACGTGGTCGGCTCGGACACCCTCTTCCTCTTCCCCACCTGGCGCACGGCGGAGCGCGTGGCCGGCCTGTGCCGGATGCTGGTCGCCCTGCGGCCGGGGGATGGGCGGGCGGAAGTCGAGGCCCAGCGGCGGGCGATGCGTGAGCGCTACGGCCTGGTCAGCGAGCTGCTCCTTGAGACCGGCCCGGACATCTCCTCCAGCCAGGTGCGGGAGGCGGTGAGACGGGGGGAGGACCTGGGCGCCCTGGTGCCGCCCGCCGTCGCCCGGCACATCCTGCGCCGCGGGCTCTACCGGGATGAAACGCCTGCGGAAGGCGCCGCCCCCTGAGCGGCGCGGGGCCGACGCGCGCGCGTCTGCTGCTGTCCCTGTTCCCATTTAGACGTTTCGGAAAGTGGGGTCGTTCCTGCGCATGAGGTTTCTGGGTGAACTGGCCGCCCTCGGGGCGGCCCTGAGCTGGACGGTCAACAGCCTGGTGCTGGAGCGGCACGGCCGCGGCTTTTCCGCCTGGGCGCTCAACGCGCTGACCAAGCTGGGCGGCCTGTTGGCGGTCAGCCTGCTGGCGCTGTTCATGCAGGGCGCCCTCCTGCCCCGGGCGGACGCCTCCCAGTGGCTGGCCCTGCTCTTGTCGGGTCTCCTCGGCTTCTCCATCGGGGATGGCTTCCTCTACATCGCCTTCCAGCAAATCGGCGCGCGCCGCACTTTGCTCATCTTTGCCGCCAACCCCGTGCTGGCGGCGCTGCTGGGCTGGGTTTTCCTGGGCGAGGCGCTCAACCTGCTGCAGATTCTGGGCATCCTGCTGGCGCTCCTGGGCATCATGACGGTCATCGCCGGGGATGTGCGCGCGCCGGAGAAGGCCGTCAGCCGGACAGGCCTGCTGTTCGCCGCGCTGGCCGCGCTGGGCCAGGCGGCCGGCGTGTTGCTGAGCAAGCTGGGCATGCTCGATCTGGGCGCGGTGCCCGCGGCGCAAATCCGCCTGGTGGGCGGCACCCTGGGCATGGCGCTCATCCTCTCCCTGCTGCGCCAGTGGCGCTTGGTCCCGCCCATCCTGAAGAGCCCGGGCGGCCGCACGACCCTGGCCTTCAGCGTGCTGCTGGGCACCCTTGTCGGCATGGTGCTGTCCATGCAGTCCATCAAGCTCATCCCGGCGGCCGTCGCCTCCGTGCTCTTCAGCCTGATGCCGGTGATGATCCTGCCCATCTCCGCGTTCTTCCTGAAGGAAAAGGTCACCGCGCGGGAAACGCTGGGCGCCCTGGTCGCCGTGGGCGGCGTCGCGCTGCTGTTTTTGTAGGGGCGCCAAGCAAAAAACGCCCGGGGGCGTTCAGACTGTCAATAAACCATTTCATGGGAGGTATCGGAGGGCGAAGCCCTCTGATGGTAATCCGCGGCAGCGACATGTGCGGTGCCGCGGGTTTTGGCTTTAGACAAAACATTTCCGCGAATTTCTGCCGGCCGTGAGGCAAGCATAGCGATGCCGAACAGGCAGAAATTCCCGTTCCTGCTTAATCAAAGAAGTGTCCGCAGACACTTCTTTGACACACTGAACGCCCAGGGGCGTTTTCTGCTTCTCAGGGAAGCGTCCGCGGACACTTCCCTGCAAATAAAAAAACCGCCGTTTCCGGCGGTCTTCTTACTTCTTAGAAGCGGTTGTTGTGCTTGCCGAAGCAGTCGTGGCAGTACACGGGCCGGTCGCCGCGGGGCTGGAAGGGAACCTGGGTGGTGGCGCCGCACTCGTCGCAGATGACGGAGTACATCTGGCGCTCGCCGCGGTTCTGGGAACGGCGGTTGGCACGGCAGCTGGGGCAGCGGCCAGGCTCGTTCTGGAAGCCCTTTTCGGCGTAGAAGGCCTGTTCGGAAGAGGTGAAGGCGAACTCGGCGCCGCACTCGCGGCAGGTCAGGGTCTTGTCGGTGTACATGATAACATGTCCCTCCTTGATGATTGTCCAAACCGATGCGATCTGAGTTCCATGGCCGCCGCATCAGTTTCCTGATGAACAATACCGGAAGGAACACCTCAATCCCTGGGCTTGGTCCGGATGTATCCTATCACAGCCATGCCGACTTGTACAGTATTTTTTCACCGTTTTTCCGCAAGTTTCGTCCGGCGGCCCCAAAAACCGCGGCGCGGGGCGAAAACCCCGCGCCGCGGAAGCGAAAACCGGGTTTCAGGCGGCTGGCCGGGGCTTGATGAGGATGCCCGCCAGCAGGGCGACGGCGCCCACGATGAGCAGAATCAGCCGGTTGTCGATGATGAACTGGTTGAAGGAACTGCCCGACGGCGCGCTCTGCACGCCCGTCGCCTCGACGGCGTCCGTGATGGCTTCCTCCCCCTGGCTTTTGACCCCGCCGTCCGTCTGCGCGATAAACCCGTACACGCCGGCGACAATCAGAACCAGTCCGATGATAATCAGCAAGATTTTCATACAAAACCCCTCCATTCGTTTCTTCCCGCACAAACATGTGCACTATTGTATACCCATTCTCCCGGATCATAAGCCGGAACCGGCGCGCACCGGCCTCCTTCGGGGGCGCCGGCCTTGAAAGCGCGGGCGGTTTGGCGTATAATGGACGCAGCAAACCAAAGGAGCCGGATATGAAGTTTATCGTGGAAACCTCCGCCCGCCACGCGCACGTCAGCGAGGCGGACCTGGAAACCCTCTTCGGCAAGGGAGCCCAGCTGACCTTCAGAAAGGCGCTGTCCCAGCCCGACCAGTTCGCCAGCAACGAGAAAGTCACCGTCGTGGGCTCCCGCGGCCAGCTGTCGGTCACCATCCTGGGGCCGACCCGCAAAAGCACGCAGGTGGAGCTGTCCATGACCGAGGCGCGCCAGCTGGGCCTGTCCGCGCCGGTGCGCGAAAGCGGTGACACCGCCGGCTCCGCGGGCTGCAAAATCGTCGGTCCCGCGGGTGAAATCGAGCTGAAGGAAGGCGTCATCGTCGCCAAGCGTCATATCCACATGACGCCGCCGGAGGCGGAGCGCATGGGCGTCAAGGACAAGCAGGTCGTGTCCGTCCGCGTCGACACAAAGGACCGCTCCCTCGTCTTCGGCGACACCGTCGTCCGCGCCAACCCCACCTACGCCCTGGCCATGCACATCGACACGGACGAGTCCAACGCCGCCTGCGCCGCGGGCGAGGTATACGGCGAAATCGTCGGCTGAGCCGGCTCCCCATGCGATAAAAGCCCCGTCCGGGGCTTCAGTGTGTCAAAGAAGTGTCTGCGGACACTTCTTTGATTAAGCAGGAACGGGAATTTCTGCCTGTTCGGCATCGCTATGCTTGCCTCACGGCCGGCAGAAATTCGCGGAAATGTTTTGTCTAAAGCCAAAACCCGCGGCACCGCACATGTCGCTGCCGCGGATTGCCATCAGAGGGCTTCGCCCTCCCAGGCTGTCAAAAAATCTTACTACAGACCATGATGCAGGGGGCTTCGGGGGGCGGCAGCCCACCGATTACAATCGTGTCGTCCGGCTCTGCCGGACGCGCGGGGCGTTTTCGCGAACAGCGAAAACATTCCGCAGCAATCTTCCGAATCGAAAAAGGTCCGCAGACCTTTTTCGACAGTCTGAGAGGGCTTCGCCCTCCGATACCTCCCATGAAATGGTTTTTTGACAGTCTGATGCCCCGTCCGGGGCTTTTTTGTGTCTGGGGCGCCAAAACCGGCCTGCCGTCCTGGAACGGACGCCCTGCTCCCTATATCTGCCGGACGTCGCGGGTGGGCGCGCGCAGCGCGACGCCCGCCCGGTCCAGCCGGGCCTTGACGTCCTCTGTCAGCTTCAGCTGGGTGTCCCAGAACTCCGGCGTCCGCGCCCAGCACCTGAGGGTGAACTGCAGCACGCCGTCCGCCATCTTGTCCAGGAAGGCGGCGGGCGCCGGTTCCGGGAGCACCGTGGGGATGCTCCGGGCGGCTTCTTCCATCAGCGTACGCACGGCCTGGCTGTCTTCCGTCAGCCCCACCGTCACGCTCACGTCCACCCGCCGGGTGTCGTGCCAGGTGAAGTCCGTGATGACGCCGTTGGACAGCATGGCGTTGGGGATGACCACCTTCTTGCCGTCCAGCGTCCTGAGCGTCGTGTACATCACCGAGATGCTCTGCACCACGCCCTCCGCGCTGTCGGTCTTGATGTAGTCGCCCGAGCGGAAGGGGTGGAAGAACAGCAGCATCATCCCGCCGGCCAGGTTGCTCAGGCTGCCCTGCAGCGCCAGGCCGATGGCCAGGCCGGCGGAGGTCAGGATAGCGACGAAGGAGGCCGCGGGCACGCCCAGGTAGACCAGCACGCTGATAATCAGGGTGAAGCGCAGGGCGATGGAAATCGCGTTCTCCAGGAAGTCCTGCACGCCCGGGTCCAGCCTGCCCTTTTGCATCGCGCGGCGCAGCAGGCGCACGGCGAAGCGGACGAGCCGGAACCCCGCGAAGAGCATCACGGCGGCGCCCAGGATTTTCAGCGCCACGTCCGCCGACGCCGTGGCAAAGAAGTTGACGACGCCCTCCCACAACTCCCGCATCAGGCCCTCCCGGTCATTTTGTTTTGCCTGATTATCCTTGCTTTCCCGCGGGCTGTCAAGGCGCGGCGGGCTTTGCCCGGCTTCCGCATAGGACTATGCAGTCCTGTATATTCATGGTAGAATGAAAAACATCAGAAAGACAAAAGAGGCTGCCATGCGCGTAGAAGTGTTCAGTGAAATCGGAGCGCTCAGGAAAGTGCTGGTCCATCGCCCCGGCCCGGAATTGGAGCAGCTGACGCCGCCCCATCTGAGCCGCATGCTCTTTGACGACATCCCCTACCTGAAGGGCGCGCAGCAGGAGCACGACCGCTTCGTCCAGGCCCTCCGGGAGGAGGGCGCCGAGGTCTGCTACCTCCGGAAGGCAGCCGCGCAAAGCCTGTCGTCGCCGCAGGCGCGGGCGGACTTCATCCGGGACTTCATCCGGGAGGGGGGCGACGCCGCCCGGCAGGAGGAGGCGGCGCTGACCCGCCTGCTGTCGGACATCCCGGACGACGAGGCGCTGATTGAAAAGACAATGGCCGGCGTCACCTACGACGAGGCCGGCGTCTACCGGGGGCGCCCGCTGACCCGCGCGGTCCGGCGCGACACCCGCTATCTGCTGGATCCCATCCCCAACCTCTACTTCACCCGCGACCCCTTCGCCGCCGTGGGCCGGGGCATCGCCTTTTCCCGGATGTACGCGCTCACCCGCCAGCGGGAGACGATTTACAGCCGCTACATCTTCTCCCGCCACCCGGATTTCCTGGGCCGGGTCAAGTCCTGGTACGGCCCGGACGCGCCCTTCAGCCTGGAGGGCGGCGACCTGCTCAACCTGGGCAACGGGGTGCTGGGGGCGGGGCTGTCCCAGCGCACCCAGCCGGAGGCGCTGGAGGGCCTGGCGCGCGCCGTCCTCTCGGACGCCGACAGCGGCATCGATGCCGTCCTGGTCTTCCACATCCCCAACATCCGCGCCTTCATGCACCTGGACACCGTCTTCACCCAGGTTGACCGGGGCACCTTCACCTACCACCCCGGCATCCTGCCCCACCTGAAGTGCTACCGGATGACGCAGTCCGGGGGGGAGCTTCAGGTCAGGGAGCTCCAGGGCGCCCTGTCCGACGTCCTGTCCGGGGAGCTGGGGCTTGACCGGGTCACCCTCATCCCCTGCGGGGGGGAGGACCTCATCGCCTCGGAGCGCGAGCAGTGGAACGACGGCAGCAACACGCTGTGCGTCAAGCCCGGCGCCGTCATCGTGTACGACCGCAACGCCGTTACCAACCGCATCCTCAAGGACCACGGCGTCCGCACCATCGAGGTGCCCGGCGCCGAGCTGGGCCGCGGCCGGGGGGGTCCCCGCTGCATGTCCATGCCGCTGAAGCGCGACCCGGTCTGAGACCGCCCCATCACATCACAGAGGAGGAACCCCTATGCCCGTCCAGCTCAAAGGCCGCTCCCTGCTGACGCTCCTGGACTATTCCGCCGAGGAAATCCGCTACCTGCTGGACCTGGCGCACGACCTGAAGCGCAAGAAGCGCGCCGGCATCCCGGGCGGCCTGCTGCGCGGCCGCAACGTCGTGCTGATTTTCGAGAAGACCTCCACCCGCACGCGCTGCGCCTTCGAGACCGCCTGCTGGGACGAGGGGGGCAACGCCACCTTCCTGTCCAACTCGCAGATGGGCAAGAAGGAGTCGCTGGAGGACACCGCGAAGGTGCTGGGGCGCTTCTACGACGGCATCGAGTTCCGGGGCTTCGCGCAACAGACCGCCGAGGAGCTGGCCCGGTTTTCGGGCGTGCCGGTCTGGAACGGGCTGACGGACCTCTACCACCCCACCCAGGCGCTGGCCGACCTGATGACCCTGGAGGAGCACGCCGGGAAGCCGCTTGCGGACTGCAAGCTGGCCTATGTCGGCGACGCGCGCAACAACGTGGCCAACTCCCTGATGATCATCTGCGCCAAGCTGGGCCTGCGCTATGCGGCGGTCTGCCCGAAGGAGCTCAGGCCCGAGGCCGGCCTGCTGAAAGACATGACGAGGCTGGCGAAGGCGAACGGCGGGAGCGTCACCGTCTCCTCCGGCCTGGACGCCGTGAAGGGCGCCGACGCGGTGTACACGGACGTCTGGGTATCCATGGGCGAGGAGGCGCGCTTCGCGGAGCGCATCCGTTTGCTCAGGGGCTATGCGGTCACCCCGGAGGTGATGGAAAAGACGGGCAACCCCCGCGCCATTTTCCTGCACTGCCTGCCGGCCTTCCACGACCTGAACACCGCGACGGGGGCGGAGGTGCACGAGCAATACGGCCTTTCGGAAATGGAGGTGTCCGACGCGGTCTTCCGCTCGGCGCAGTCCCATGTGTTCGACCAGGCGGAGAACCGCCTGCACACCATCAAGGCCGTCATGGTCGCCACCATCGGCCGGCAGTGAGGAGAGGGAGATGAGAAAAGTCAGGGTCGTCCTCTGGGGCCTGGGCGCGATGGGCCGCGGCATCGCGGAATTGCTGTCCCGGCGCGAAGGCGTCGAAATCGTCGGCGCCTGCGACATCAACCCCGCCCTCGCCGGGCGCGCGCTGCACGAGGCGCTGGGCCTCCCCGCGCCTGGAGGGAAGGCGGTGCCCGTCACGCCGGACATCGCGACGGCGCTGGAAGGCACGCCGGTGGACTGCTGCGTCATCGCCACGGATTCCTTCGTCAAGGGGGTCTTCCCCAAGGTCAGGGAGGTGCTGTTCCGGGGCGTCAACGTGCTGACCATCGCCGAGGAGATGAGCTGGCCCTGGGCGTCGGAGCCGGAGCTGGCGCGGGAGATGGACGGGCTGGCGAAGCGCTACGGCGTCAGCGTCCTGGGCACGGGCATCAACCCGGGCATGATGATGGACCTGCTGGCCGTCTGCCTCTCGGGCGTGATGCAGGAGGTCCGCCACGTGCGCTGCGAGCGGGTCAATTCCCTGAGCCCCTTTGGCGAAACCGTCATGCAGGAGCAGGGCATCGGCATCAGCCCGGAGGACTTTGCGCGCGGCGCGCGGGACGGCTCCCTGGCCGGTCACGTGGGCTTCCGCGAGTCCGCCGCGATGATTGCCAGGGCGCTGGGGATGGAAATCGGCCGGTTCGAGGCCCAGATGGCGCCCATCATCACGGACAGGGACCGCAAAAGCCCCCACGGCTTCGCGCCCAAAGGCAGCGTGGCGGGCGTCAGCATGACCGCGCAGGCCTGGGACGAAAGCGGGGAAATCATCGACCTCGTCCACCCCCAGCAAATCGAGCCGGAATCCGCCGGCGTCCACACCGGGGATTACATCACGCTGGAAGGCACCCCGCCGGTACACATGGCCGTTCAGCCGGAGGTGGACGGCGGGGCGGGCACCGTCGCCATGGCCTGCAACGTCCTGCCCTTCCTGGTCGCGGCGCGCCCGGGCCTGCTGAGCATGCTGGACCTGCCGGTGCCCCGCTGCGTGATGGGCGATTACCGCGACATCGCCTTCGGGAGGGATGAGAATGGCGAGTAAAGGGGACTGGGTGTTGCTGCGCAGCGTCGTGCTGCGCCCCGGGGAGCGCGCGCCCCAGGTGCCGGAGGACACGGCCCGGGTGCCGATGATGAAGTGGGTCAAGGGCTGGCTGACGCAGGACGCGCAGGTCGGGGAGACCGCCCGGGTCAGGACGCTGACCGGGCGCGCGGAGGAGGGGGAGCTGCTGACGGCCAACCCTTCCTATTCCCACGGCTTCGGGGACTTCGTCCCGGCGCTGCAGCAGGCGCGGGAGAGCATCCTCGCCGCCTTCCGGGAAGGAGGGCCGGGCGATGGGCGCTGACAGCTACCTGCAGGTCATGGCCCGCCGCGGCGACATCATGAAGTCCGCCGTCGGCCTGGATTATTCGCGCTTCGAGCGCGGCGGCTGCGCGTTTGACTACGAGGCCATGATGGCCGCCTGCGGCATGGGCCTGGACGAGGTCGCGCAGGTGCTGCGCGGTTTCGGCGTGGGGGACACGCCGCTGGCGGAACTGAAAAACGTCACCGCCCTGGCCCGCCGCTACGCCGCCCCCGGCTTCGGCGCCCGCATCCTGGTGAAGGACGAGGCCTGCAACCCCTCCGGCTCCTTCAAGGCGCGGCGCGCCGCGCTAAGCGTCCACATGGCGAAGAAGCTGGGCTACCCGGGCGTCATCACCGCGACCAGCGGCAACTACGGCGCCGCGGTGGCCTCCTGCTGCGCCAAGGCGGGGCTGCGCTGCATCGTCGTGCAGGAATGCTACGATTCCCGCGGCGTCGGCCAGCCGGAAATCGTCGAGAAGGCGCGCAAGTGCGAGGCCTTCGGCGCCGAGGTGGTGCAGCTGAGCGTGGGGCCGGAATTGTTCTACGTCTTTTTGCGGCTGCTGGAGGAAACGGGCTATTTCAACGCCTCCCTGTACACCCCCTACGCCGTGCTGGGCGTGGAGACCCTGGGGCAGGAGCTGGTCGCCCAGTGCCGGGCGCGCTTCGGGAAGGACCCGGACCTGGTCGTCGCCACCAACGCCGGCGGGGGCAACCTGACCGGCACGGCCCGGGGCATGGAGAAGGCGGGCTGCGGGGCGCCGCTCGCCGCGGCCTCCGTCGACCTGCGCGGGCTGCACATGGCCAGCGACGGCCAGTTCAACCGCAAGTCCTTCACCACCGGCCACACGGGCTTCGGCATGCCCTTCACCACCTGGCCGGACCGCTCCGACGTGCCCCGCTCCGCCGCGCGGCCGCTGCGCTACATGGACCGCTACGTCACCCTGTCCCAGGGCGAGGTGTTCTACGTGACGGAGATGCTGGCCGTGCTGGAGGGCATGGAGCGCGGGCCCGCGGGCAACACCAGCCTGGCGGCCGCCTTCTGCCTGGCCAGGGAACTGCCGGAGGACGCCCTGCTCGTCGTGCAGGAGACGGAGTACACCGGGGCCGGCAAGCACCAGAACGCGCAGCTGTCCTTCGCGCGGCGCAGCGGCGTGGAGGTGTCCGTGGGCGACCCCGCGGGCGAGGAGCCCGGGAAACGCATCGTCCTGCCGGAGCATCCCGGCCAAATCCGGGCGCGGGACGTGGACCTCGGCCGCCTGCGCGCCTCCCTCATCCGCAACGCCCTGGCCGGGCGGAAGGACAGGCCGGGGGAGGCGGAAATCGCCTTCCTGATGGAGGAAACGCGCGCGGACGCCGGTTTTGTCCGCAAAACCATCGACGACATGCTGGAGGGCCATCATGAACCGCAATGACGACTTTTTAACGCGCCGGGCACACCTGGAAGGCCTGGACGACCAGGCGCTGCGGGAGCGCTTCTGGTCCCTGGCGGACCGGCTGACGGCGCCGCTGCTCCAGATGGGGAGGGAATACACCACGCCCTCCATCGAGCGCAGCGTGCTGCTGCGCATGGGCTTCTCCTCCCTGGAGGCGGCGGCCCTGGTCAAGGGCTGCCTGGAGCACGGGCTGCTGGGCCACGGCGCGGGGCACCTGGTCTACAAGCTGGGGCTGAAGCGCTCCCTGCCCCCGCGCGAGGCCGGGCTGGAGCTGCTCTCCGGGGGGGACTGGGAAGGGGCCAAAGCCCTGTTTGAAGGGGGGGAGCCGGCATGAGCGACTTCCGCCTGAAGCCCGACGCGCCGCTGGACGTGCGCGAAATCCTCAGGGACCTGGAGCATTACCGCCCCCGCCGCCGCGGGTGGACCTGGCGCAGGCCCGCGCCGGGCCTCGTGCTGCACGGGTTTTCCTTCAGGGACGCGTCCGAGTCCCTCAAGCGCTCCGTGCCCCTGCCGCCCGCCCACCACTTCGGCGGCATCGACCCCCAGCCCGCGCCGGTCATCACGACCGAAATCGCCTCCGGCCGGTTTGAGGACGATATCCGCCGCATGCGCATGGCCGCCCACCACGGGGCCGACCACATCATGGTCATCCGCACCGCCGGCCAGAGCCACTTCGACGGCCTCATCGAGGGGACGCCCCAGGGCGTGGGCGGCGTGCCCATCACGCGCAAGCAGCTGCGCGCCCAGCGCAAGGCGCTGGACCTCATCGAGGACGAGGTCGGCCGCCCCATCAACTACCATTCCTACGTCTCCGGCGTCGCGGGGCCTGAAATCGCGGTGCTCTTCGCCGAGGAGGGCGTCAACGGCGCCCACCAGGACCCCCAGTACAACGTGATTTACCGCAACATCAACATGGTGCGCTCCTTCGTTGACGCCTGTGAGTCCAAGACCGTCATGGCCTGGGCGGACATGGCGCAGATCGACGGCGCGCACAACGCCAACGCCACCGCCCGGGACGCCTGGAAGGTGATGCCGGAGTTGATGGTGCAGCACGCCGTCAACGCCAGCTTCTCCCTGGGCTGCGGCATGCCAAGGGACCTGGTCTGCCTGTCCACCGTGCCGCCCACCGCGGCGCCCGCCCCCAGCCTGTACATGGACCTGCCCTACGCGGTGGCGCTGCGCGAGCTGTTCACCGGCTTCCGCATGCGCGCGCAGATGAACACCAAGTACATCCAGTCCTCCGTCCGGGAGGCCACCGTCACCCACGTGCTCAACATGCTCGTCTCCAAGCTCACCAGCGCCGACATCCAGTCCACCATCACCCCGGACGAGGGTCGCAACGTGCCCTGGCACATCTACAACGTCGAGGCCTGCGACACCGCGCGGCAGACCTTTTCGGGTCTGGACGGGCTGATGGAGATGGTCGAACTGAAGGCCGCCGGCCCCTTGCGGGAAAAGGCCCGGGAGCTCAAGGAGCGCGCCGTGCTGTTCATGGAGGAGCTGCTGGAGAACGGCGGTTACTTCGAGGGCGTCGCCGCCGGGCAGTTCGTGGACTCCGGCCTGTATCCCGAGCGCGCGGGCGACGGCATCCGCCGCGCGGTCGACGGCGGCATCGGCGCGGGCACGGTCGTCCTGCGCGAAAAGGACTACCTGGCCCCCGTCACCGCCCACTACGGCTACAACAACCTGTCCCAGTACGGCCTCATGGAGGGGGAGGACCCCGCCCGCCTCATCGGCGGGTGCACCTTCCAGAAGCCGGAGCTCATCCGCTATATCGACGAGCTGGACGAGACGGACAACGTCTCCGTCCGTATGGCCGAGCACGAGCGCCTGCGCCAGCCCGGCGCGGAGGGCATCCAGCCGGAAATGGAGTGGCTGGGCGACGGCGTGGTGCTGCTGACGATGTTCTTCCCCGCGGAGGCCCGTCTCGCCCAGGCGGCCGCCCTGGAGGCGGCCCGCCGGATGAAGCTGCGGGAGGCGGAGGTCATCTCGGTGGAAATCATGCACCCGGTGGACGGGACCCGGGTCGAGGTGAAGGCCAGGGTTCCCTTCGAGATGGACATCGCGGGCCTGACGCTGCCCAAGGAGCCGGAGGTGATGGGCGAGGACGCCCTGCGCGAGGCCTTCGCCGCACGGCCAATGACCGTGGTGTGCGGCACGGTGGGCGAGGACGAGCACTCGGTCGGCCTGCGTGAAATCATCGACATCAAGCACGGCGGCATTGAAAAGTACGGCATCAGCGTGCACTACCTGGGCACCTCCGTGCCGCCGGAGAAGCTGGTCAACGCGGCCGTCGAGCTGGGCGCGCAGGCCATCCTGGCCTCCGCCGTCATCAGCCATGACAACATCCACTACAAGAACATCGCCCTGGTGGACCGCCTGGCCCGGGAGATGGGGGTGCGGGACCGCCTGGTCTTCCTGGCCGGCGGCACCCAGGTCACGCCCGAACTGGCGCGGGAGGCCGGGGCGGACGAGGGCTTCGGCCGGGGTACCCGCGGCGCGCACGTCGCGACCGCGCTGGCCCGGCTGAGGGAAGCGCGGGACCTTTGAGCGCGCGCGAGGTCAGGGCGGACGCCCTGGTCGCGGAAATCGGCTCCACGACCACCCTGGTCAGCGCCTTTTCGGGGCTGGCCGGGGCGCCCCGCTTTTTAGGCCAGGGCATGGCGCCCACCACCGCGCTGGAGGGCGACGTGACCCGCGGGCTCGACGCCGCCATCGGGGACCTGAAGACCCGGCTGGGCGCCCCCGGATTGACCTGGCGGGAGATGTACGCCGCCTCCAGCGCGGCGGGCGGCCTGTCCATGAGCGTACACGGCCTGGTCTACGACATGACCGCCCGCGCGGCGCAGATGGCCGCCCTGGGCGCCGGCGCGGTGGTGCGCCAGGTCACGGCGGGCAAAATGGGGGAGGAGGAGCAGCGCGCGCTCCGGGACCTGACGCCCAACCTCATCCTGCTGGCGGGCGGCACCGACTACGGCGACCGGGAGACCGTGCTGCACAACGCCCGGGCCATCGCCGGCCTGCGGCTGGGCATCCCCGCGGTGTACGCCGGCAACAGCCAGGCGGCCGCGCAGGCGGAAAGAATCTTCAGGGACGAGGGGCAGCCCCTCGCCGTCATCGAGAACGTCTACCCCCGCCTGGACGAGCTGAACGTGGAGCCCGCCCGGTGCGCCATCCAGGACCTGTTCGAGAAGCACATCGTCCGCGCGCCCGGCATGGCGCGCATCCGCGACAGGGTCGGCGGCGCCATCCTGCCCACCCCCGGCGCGGTCATGGAGGCGCTGCGGCTGCTGCACCCCCTGCTGGGGGACCTGCTGGCGGTGGACGTCGGCGGCGCCACCACCGACGTGCATTCGGCCGCCCGGGGCAGCGAGGAAATCGCCCGCATCCAGACCCAGCCCGAGCCCTTCTTCAAGCGCACTGTCGAGGGCGACCTGGGCGTCTTCCTGAACGCCCGCCGCGTGGCCGCGCAGGCAGGCGCCGAAAAGCTCGACCGCGAACTGAGCCTGGACACGGAGGCCCTGCTGGCCGCCTGGCCGCCGGTGCCGGAGACCGAAGCCCAGCAACGGCTGGCCGCGCGCCTGGCCGCGGAGGCCGGCGCCATCGCCGTCTCGCGCCACGCCGGCCGCGTCCGGGAGGTTTTCCTGCCGGAGGGCCGGCGCCGCTTCGCCCAGGGCAAGGACCTGAGCGAGGCCGCCACCCTCGTCGCCACCGGCGGCGCCCTGACCCGCCTTCCGGGCCGCGGGGCCGCGCTCGCCCGCCTGCGGGACCTGAACGCCTCCGGCGCCATGCTCTACCCCAGGCCCGGCGCGCTGCGGGTGCTGGCGGACGGGCGCTACCTGATGGCCGCGCTGGGCACCCTGAGCCGCGCCTGGCCGGAGGCGGCGACGGCCCTGCTGATGGAAAGCCTCGAGGAGGTAACGCTATGAACGCCCTTCCCGCCATCCAGGCGGATTTGCGCCTGCTGTCCCAGAACGCCCGCACCATCCTGGACGCCTGCCGGCGGCACGGGGTGGAGCTGAGCGTCGTCACCAAGGCGGTCTGCGCCGACCCGCACATCGCCCGGCTGCTCGCGTCTTCCGGCGCGGCGTCCCTGGCGGACTCCCGCGTGGAAAACCTGCGCGCGCTGCCGGATTCCCTGCCCCGGCTCTCCCTGCGCGTGGCCGACCCCGCCCAGGCGGAGGAGCTGGCGCTGTGCGCCCAGCAAAGCCTCCAGTCCACCCCGGAGGCCGTCCTGGCCCTGGGGGAGGCGACCCGCAAACTGGGCCGGCGCCACGCGGTCATCCTGATGGCCGACCTGGGCGACCTGCGCGAGGGCGTCTACCACCGGGAGGAGCGGCTGCTGCAGGACCTGGCCGCGCTGACGCTGTCCTTTCCCTCGCTGGAGCTGCTGGGCGTCGGCGCCAACCTGACCTGCTTTGGCGGCATCCTGCCCGACGGGGACAACCTGGGCCGCCTGGTCGCGCTGGCGGAGGGCCTCAGGCGCCGCTTCGACGTCCCCCTGCCCCTGGTTTCCGGCGGCAACTCCAGCTCCCTCCACCTGCTCTTCGAGGGCCGGCTGCCCCGGGGCGTCAACCACCTGCGGGTGGGGGAGGGCCTGCTGCTGGGCATGGACACGTCAAGCGGCAAGCCCTTCCCCCACCTGTCCCAGCACGCCTTCACCCTCTTCGCACGCCTGGTCGAGGTCTACGAGAAGCCCTCCCGGCCCGAGGGGCGGACGGGCCCCAACGCCTTTGGCGAGGCGGTCTCCTTCCCGGACCTGGGGCCCATGCGCCGCGGCATCCTGGCCGTCGGCCGGCAGGACACCGACGAGGCGCGGCTGACCCCCCTGGATCCGGGCGTGCGCGTCCTGGGCGCCAGCTCCGACCATCTGCTGGTGGATTTGACCCGCGCCGGGCAGTATACTGTCGGGGACACCCTGGGCTTCACCCCCGGCTACGGCGCGCTGCTGCGCGCCTACACCAGCCCCTACGTGCGCCGGGTGACGGCGGGGGACTGAAAGGAGGCGCGATGGCCTTCCTCATCCGGATGGGCCGCCCGCAGGACGCGGACGGCATCGCCCAGACCGTCGCCGAGGCCTTCTACCCCGAGTTCCGGCGGCTGTCCAGGGACCCCGCCCGCCTGGCGAAGGCGCTGTCCGGCATGGTGGACCCCGCGCGCTTCGCCGTGGCGGAGGAGGGGGAGACCGGCGAAATCGTCGGCGCCGCCGCGCTGTCGGACGGCGCGGGCTATGCCATCACCGCCCGCCGGGACGCGCTGGCGCGGGCCCTGGGCGCCGTCCGGGGCGGCCTGTCCTTCGGCGTCCTGAAAAGGGAGCTGCAGCGGCCGGCGCGCTTCGCGCCCGGCCAGGCCCAGGTGGATTTCGTCGGCGTCAGGCTTCGGGCACGGGGGCGGGGCCTGGCGCGCGGCATCCTGGCCTTCCTGCTGTCCCGGGGCGGCTACGCGCGCTACACCCTGGACGTGATGGAGGGCAACGAGCGGGTGCTGCCGCTGTACGCCGGCCTGGGCTTCCGCGAAATCCGCCGGGAAAAGGAAAAGGGCGGCTGGTACAAGGGCTTCTCCTTCCGCTACGTGATGGAGCGTCCCGGGCAGGAAACGGGCGGGGGCGGCCTGCCTTGAATCCCACTTGAAGGAGCAAACGATGAACACCCTGGTCGTCGCCCTGGGCGGCAACGCCCTGCAGCGATCCGGCATGCCCGCGGACGCGGACAGCCAGCTGGCGGTCGTGCGAAAGACCGCCGCCCAGCTGCTTCACATCCTCAAAACCGGACGGCCGATGGCCGTCGTGCACGGCAACGGGCCCCAGGTGGGCCGCATCGTGCTGCAAAACGAGGCCGCGGCGGCGGTGACCCCGCCGATGCCCTTCGACGTGTGCGGCGCGATGAGCCAGGGCATGATCGGCTACCACATCCAACAGGCGCTGGGGGAGCTGATGGCGGCGGAAGGCCTTCCCGGCCTCCCGGCGACGCTGGTCACCCAGGTGCGCGTGCTGGCGGACGACCCGGCCTTTTCCAACCCCACCAAGCCCATCGGCCCCTTTTATTCAGAGCGGGAGGCGCAGGCGCTCAAGGCCCGCACCGGCTTCGCGTACAGGGAGGACGCCGGCCGCGGCTGGCGCCGCGTGGTGGCCTCGCCCCTGCCGGTCGAAATCGTCGAGCTGGCCCAGGTCAAGGCCCTGCTGGCGGCCGGCTTCATGCCCATAACCGCGGGCGGCGGCGGCATCCCCGTGGTGCGGGAGAACGGCGCCCTGCGCGGCGTCGCCGCTGTCATCGACAAGGACCTGGCCGCCTGGCGGCTGGCGGAGGGCCTGGGCGCGGACGTCCTGCTCATCCTGACGGAGGTGGAGCACGCCTGCCTCGACTACGGCAGGCCCGGGGAGCGTGCCCTGCGCCGGGTGAGCGCGAAGGAGCTGCGGGGCTACCTCGCGCAGGGTCACTTCGCCGCCGGCTCCATGGGCCCCAAGGTGGAGGCGGCGCTGCGCTTCGCGGAGGGCGGGAAGAGCCGCATGGCCGTCATCACCAGCCTGGAAATGGCCGGGCCGGGCGCGGCGGGGCAGGCGGGCACCGTCGTCACGGGCTGAGCGCGTTTGTTTTTTCATTGTTTATGCCTGCCGCGGCGAATGGTTGACCGTTTCGTCCATTGAAGCCGCCGTGCCGGCGGCGGTATGATGCGCGCAATGGCGATGACCGGGAACGTGTAGCGGTCTGAAGCCCCTCAAAGAGAGCGCCCGGCTGGTGGAAAGGGCGCAGGGGCCCAGGCGGTAAGTTCCTCCCGGAAGCCGCAGGCTGAAACCCAAGTAGGCCGTGCCGGAGCCCTGCCGTTACCGGGGAAGGCAATGTTGGTTGCCGGTGAGTTGTCTTCGGACAAAAATTGAGGTGGTACCGCGGTTCATCCGCCCTCTGCAAGCGCAGGGGGCGTTTTTGTACAGATGGACGATATCAAGCCAAGGAGGAAACCGTCATGAAGAAGCTGACCCTGGCCCTGGTGATGACCCTGACCCTGATACTAATGGTGCTGCCGGCCTTTGCGGACCAGATCCGGCCGGTCGTCGGCATCATCCAGATTGTCAACCACGACGCGCTGGACGCGGCGCGGGACGGCTTTCTGAAGGCGCTGGCCGAGGAAGGCTACGTGGACGGGCAGAACATGACGGTGGACTACCGCAACGCCCAGGGCAACCAGGACGTGCTCGCCAGCATCGCCGACTACTTCGTGGGCGCCAAGGTGGACCTCATCCTGGCCGTGGCCACGCCCTCCGCCCAGGCGGTCGCCGGCAAGACCGAGACCATCCCGGTGCTGGGCACCGCCATCACCGACTACGTGGAGGCCAAGCTGGTCAAGAGCAACGAGGCGCCCGGCTACAACGTGACCGGCACCACCGACATGAACCCCGTGGAGGCGCAGATCGGCATGATCCAGCGCCTGGTCCCGGGGGTGAAGACCGTCGGGCTCATCTACACCTCCAGCGAGGTCAACTCCCAGATCCAGGCCAGGCTGGCCAAGGCGGAAATCGAGCGCCTGGGGCTGTCCTGGAAGGAGGTCACCGTCAACAACTCCAACGACGTGCAGCAGGCGGTGACCGCCATCGTGGCCGAGAGCGACGCGCTGTACATCCCCACGGACAACATCCTGGCCTCCGCCATGCCCATCGTGTACGAGGCGGCCATCGCCAAAAAGGTGCCCGTCGTCGCGGGCGAGGCCAACATGGTCCGCCAGGGCGGCAACTTCACCCTGGCCATCGACTACTACAAGCTGGGCGAGCAGACCGGCCGGATGGCCGCGCGCGTCCTGCGGGGCGCGGACGTGTCCGGGATGCCGGTGGAACAGCAGGAGAACCTGACCTACTACATCAACAAGACCGCCTGCGACGCGATGGGCATCGTGATTCCCGAGGACCTGCTGCCCTACGCCGAGGAGACGGCGGTCGCCACCTCCCCCAGCCCGTGAGAAAAGCCGCGCCGGGGGGCTTCCCTCCGGCGCGGCCGCCTTGTGCTTCGATTCCCTTCAGGGCGCCGGGCTGGGCGGCGCCGGGGTCAGCCCGGGCTGGATGTTCTTCACGTCCAGCGAGCTGTACTCCCACCCGGCCTTGACCGGCTCGTTCCGGAAGGAGAACAGCTCCGACACGGTGACGAACTGGTAGCCCTTCTCCGCCAGCTCCGGCAGCAGGGTCTCCAGCGCCAGGGCAGTGGACTCCCAGACGTCGTGCATCAGGACGATGGCGCCGTTTGACACCTTCTCCCGGACCGTGGACACAATCTGGCTGGCGCTGCGGGTCTTCCAGTCCAGGGAGTCCACCCGCCACAGGATGATGGGCAGCCCCATCTGGGCCAGCGGCCGGCGGGAAATGCGGTTGGTCGCGCCGTAGGGCGGGCGCATTATACGGGGCGTCAGCCCGGTGACTTCAAACACCTTGTCCATCGTGCGCCGGGTCTGGGACTCGACCACCGACGCGGACACCTTGGTGAAGTTGGGGTGGGACCAGGAGTGCGTGCCCAGCTCGTGCCCGCTTTGGGCGATTCTCCGCAGCGTCTCCTCGTTGCCCGCGATGTTCTTGCCCAGGATGAAAAAGGTGGCGCGGGCGCCGAAGCGGTCCAGCGCCGCGAGCACCTTCTCCGAGGAGGGCTGCGGCCCGTCGTCGAAGGTCAGGGCGACCATCGGCCGGTTCGGGTCGATGCCGCGCAGCAGCGCGTTGTGCCGGGTCAAATCCGGGGTGGGGGCGGGGGTCGGCGTGACCACCTCCCGGGGCGGCAGGCCCTGGGGAAAGTCCAGGTAGGCCTTCATCATGTAGCCTTCCCGGCCGTCCTTCATCCGCACGCGGCAAAAGTCCCCCGCGTCCGCCAGCGCCGCCAGCTGCGTGCCGGTGGGGTAGCGCCCCAGGGAGGCGGCGCCCTTGTCGGGCTCCTTGCGCAGGTGCAGCGGCCCCTTGGCGACCACGGCGGGAAACGCCCCCTCGGCGGCGGCGCCGGCCGGGGGGAGCAACAGCGCCAGCAGCGCCAGGGCGCACAGTGCCAGGGACAGGGCTTTCCGCATACGGCCTCCTTGTTCCGCCTGATGATACCCGCGCCGGCAAACCCTGTCAACAAACCCTGTTTTCGATTTGTATTTCACCCTGTTTCGATGCATCCGGCCATTATTCGGCCGGAAATGACATTGAGCCCGCCCCGCCGCCGAAGGTAGGATACGCGTATCAAAGGCGTCGACGGGGAACAGGTAGCCCTCCCCCTCCCTTCAAGAGAACTGCCGGCCGGTGCGAGGCAGCAGGGGACAGGAGCGCGAGTACATCCCTCGAGCCGCAGGCTGAACCGAGTAGGCCGCGCCGGAATCCCACCGTTACAAGGGAAGGCAATGATGGTTGCCGTTGAGCCGTCTTCGGACGGAAAATCGAGGTGGTACCGCGGATCTCCCGCCCTCTGCAATGCAGGGGGCGTCTTTTTTAGGGAGTGACATCGACAAAGGAGGACCTCAGGATGAAAAAACGGTTCGCGATTCTGTCCCTGCTGCTGGCGCTGGCGATGGTGATGCCCGTCTACGCCCAGGAGCTGCCCCTGGTGGGCATCCTCCAGTACGTGCAGCATCCCGCGCTGGACGCGGCCCGGGAGGGCTTCATCCAGGGCCTGAAGGACGAGGGCTTCGTGGACGGGGAAACCGTCCGCCTGGACTACCAGAACGGGCAGGGCAGCCAGGACATCAACGCCAGCGTCGCCGACAGCTTCATCGCCCAGAAGGCCGACCTGGTGCTGGGCATCGCCACGCCCTCCGTGCAGGCGCTGGCCGGCAAGACCGAGACCATCCCCATCCTGGGCACCGCGGTCACGGACTACGTCGCCGCCAAACTGGTCGAAAGCAACGAGGCCCCGGGCTTCAACGTGTCGGGCACCACGGACATGAACCCCGTCGCCGACCAGATCGCCATGGTGAAGCGGCTGGTGCCGGAGGCCGCGACCCTGGGCCTGCTCTACACCTCCAGCGAGGTCAACTCCCAGCTGCAGGCCGACCTCGCCCGGCAGGAAGCGGAAAAGCTGGGGCTCAAGGTGGTGGAGGTCACCGTCAACAACTCCAACGACGTGCAGCAGGCGGCGGTCAGCGTGCTGTCCCAGTGCGACGTGCTCTACGTGCCCACCGACAACATCATCGCCTCCTCCATCTCCCTGGTGGCGGAGGAAGCGCTCAGCCGCAACATCCCCATCGCCTGCGGCGAGGAGGGCATCGTCCGCGGCGGCGGCACCTTCACCCTGGGCATCAGCTACTTCAACCTGGGCGTCCAGACGGGCAAGATGGCCGCGCAGCTGCTGCGCGGGGAGGCCAAGGTCTCCGAGATGCCCATCCAGCGCCAGAGCGAGTTCACCTACCTGGTCAACAAAACCTTCATGGACAGGATCGGCCTGGAAATCCCCGCCGATTTGCTGCCCTTCGCGGAAGAAATCTAAGGAGCGTTCCGCCCGCCCGGGGTTTCCCGGGCGGGCGGCGGAGGAAACGTGGAACAAATCCTGCTGGGCGCCCTTTCCCTGGGCCTGCTGTGGTCCATCATGACCATCGGCGTGTACATCTCCTACCGCGTGCTGGACGTGGCAGACCTGACGGTGGAGGGCTCCATCACCCTGGGCGCGGCGGTCTGCGCGCGCCTGATTTCCGGCGGCGCGGACCCTTACCTGGCGCTGCTGGTCTCCTTCCTGGCGGGCATGGGCGCGGGGCTGGTGACCGGGCTCCTTCACACCAAGCTGCGGATTCCGGCGCTGATTTCCGGCATCCTCACCATGATCGCCCTGTACTCGGTCAACCTCCGGGTCATGGGCATGGCCAACGTGTCCCTGCTGCGCATGACCACCGTCTATTCTCTGCTGGGCGGCCTGACGGGGCTGGATAAAACCGGCTCCGTCATTTTGCTGGGGGGGCTGCTGTCCCTCTTCGTGGTGGGGGCGCTGTACTGGTTCTTCGGCACCGAAATCGGCAGCGCCATCCGGGCGACCGGCAACAACCCCAACATGGTGCGCGCCCAGGGCATCCACACGGACACCACCATCGTCATCGGCCTGATGCTGGCCAACGCCCTGGTCTCCCTGTCCGGCGGGCTCATCGCCCAGTCGCAGAACTACGCGGACGTGCAGATGGGCACCGGGGCCATCGTCATCGGCCTGGCCAGCCTCATCATCGGCGAGGTGCTCTTCGGCAAGCGGAACTTCTTCAGCCGCCTGCTGTCGATGATATTCGGCGCCATCACCTACCGGGTCATCATCGCCCTGGTGCTGCGCCTGGGCATGGCGGCGGACGACCTGAAGCTGTTCACGGCCATCACGGTCGCCCTGGCGCTGGCCCTGCCGAGGATGAAGGACCTGCGCGACACGCTGCGCGCGGGCCTGGTGGGGAGGAAGAACCATGCTGAAGGTTGACCGCCTGACCAAGGTCTTCAACCCCGGCACCATCAACGAAAAGCTGGCGCTGGACAACGTCAGCCTGCACCTGCGGCCGGGCGACTTCGTCACCGTCATCGGCGGCAACGGCGCGGGCAAGTCCACGCTGCTCAACTGCGTCGCCGGCGTCTTCCGCCAGGAGGCCGGCAGCATCGTGCTCGACGGCGTCGGGCTGGACCGGCTGCCGGAGCACAAGCGCGCCAAATACCTGGGACGCGTCTTCCAGGACCCCCTGATGGGCACGGCGGCGGACATGGAAATCGAGGAAAACCTGGCGCTGGCCAACCGCCGGGGCAAGCCCCGCGGCCTGTCCTGGGGCGTCACCGCCAGGGAGCGGGCGCAGTTTCGGGAAAAGCTGGCCGCGCTGGAACTGGGGCTGGAGGACAGGATGGCCGTCAAGGTACGGCTGCTCTCCGGCGGCCAGCGGCAGGCGCTGACCCTCCTGATGGCCACCCTCAACGCGCCCAAGCTGCTGCTGCTGGACGAGCACACCGCCGCGCTGGACCCGAAGACCGCCCGCAAGGTGCTCTCCCTCTCCGACCGCTTCATCAGCGAGATGAAGCTGACCTGCATGATGGTCACCCACAACATGCGCGACGCCATCCAGTACGGCAACCGCCTCATCATGATGAGCCAGGGCAAGATCATCCTGGACGTGAACGGCGGGGACAAGAAAAACCTGAGCGTGGAGGAGCTGGTCCAGCTCTTCAGCCGCAAGGCGGGCGAGGAGGCGGCCAACGACCGCATGCTGCTGGGCTGAGGCCCGGTGGCCTGAGGGTTGTGGGCGCGGACGGGACGGAGAAACCCCCCGTATGCCCGAAATGAAAGAAGTGTCCGCGGGCGCTTCCTTTCGTTCCGGCGGCGGGCATACCCTTGCCGTTTACCGCATCCCTCCTGGTTGCGGCCGGTATACGTTCAGCAGCACGCCCTTTTTCGTGCTTTGGCTGCTGAGGAGGGAAAAGGCGCGGCTGCCGGACGCTCCCTGGAACAGCTTTTTGCCCTTCCCCGCGATGAGCGGGAACACCATCTCCCGGTACTCGTCCACCAGCCCCGCTTCAAACAGCGCGCGGACCAGCTGGCCGGAGCCGTAGACCAGCAGCCGCTTCGCGTCGCGCAGCCTGCCGATTTCCGCCAGGGCGTCCTTTTTGATGAACCGCGCGTTCCACGCCGGCTCCTTCAGGGTGGACGTGGGGACGAACTTCCCGATTCCGTTCATGTAAGCCGCGCCCTCGTCCGGGCTGTCCGGCCAGGCGGCGGCGAACTGCTGGTAGGTGACGCGCCCCAGCAGCAGCGCGTCCGCGTCCTTCTGCGCCATATCCTGGAAGTCGGACAGCTGCTCCTCCCAGTAGGGCATTGTCCAGGCCGGCGCCTCCATCACGCCGTCCAGCGTCAGGTACATGGCCACCGCAATCCGTCCCATCGAACCCCTCCTTTCCGTGTGGAGGTGATTGTACCCAGCAGAACGAAAAACAGGGCTTCCGCCCGGAGGCCCCCGGGCTGTCAAAAAACCTTACTACAGACGATGATACAGGGGGCTTCGGGGGGCGGCAGCCCACCGATTACAATCGTGTCGTCCGGCTCTGCCGGACGCGCGGGGCGTTTTCGCGAACAGCGAAAACATTCCGCAGCAATCCTCCGAATCGAAAAAGGTCCGCAGACCTTTTTCGACAGTCTGAGGGCCTCCGTCCGAAAGCCCCGTTTCCCGTCCGTTCCGGGGACGATGCCCCGCTTCAGGTGCGCGCCGCCGGCATTCCTGCCAGCCATTGCGCCGCCCGCTCCAGTTCCTCGTCTCCCGGCGCGCCGAAGCAGGCGTCCGGCGGCGCGGTAAAGCGCAGGGGAACCCCGCTGATGGGATGGGCGAAGGCCAGGGACCAGGCGTGCAGCATCAGCCGCGGCGCGCCCGGCGAGTCCCGGAAGGTGTACAGCGGGTCGCCCAGCACCGGGTGGCCGGCGTGTGAAAAATGCACGCGAATCTGGTGGGTGCGCCCGGTGTGCAGCCGGACGAGCGCCAGCGCGCTGCGCGGGTCCTGCTTCAGCAGCCGCCACGCGGTCCGGGCGGGCCGGCCGCCGGGGACGACCGCCATCTTCTTGCGGTCCCTGGGGCTGCGGCCGATGGCGCCAATCATCTCCCCGGCCTCCTCCCGCAGGGTCCCGGCCACGCGGGCCAGGTAGAGCTTTTCAATCTTCCGCTGGGCTAGCGCCTGGGAGAGGGCCAGGTGGGCGCGGTCGTTCTTGGCGACCAGCATCAGCCCCGAGGTGTCCTTGTCCAGCCGGTGCACGATGCCGGGGCGCTTCTGCCCGCCGATGCCGGAGAGCCGGTCCAGGTGGAACACCAGCGCGTTGACCAGGGTGCCGGAAGGGTTGCCGGCGGCCGGATGGACGACCAGGCCCGCGGGCTTCACCACCACCGCCATCGCCGCGTCCTCGTACAGCAGGCAGATGGGGATGTCCTCCCCTTTGGCGGCGGATTCCTCGGGTTCCGGAAGGTCGATAACCACAATATCGCCGGTCTTTGGGATAAATGACGGCTTGTCCGCCACAATGCCGTTCACCCGGGCCTGCCCGTCCCGGATGAGCCGGGCGGCCTGGGAGCGCGAGAGCGCCCCGCCGGAGAGCAGCAGGTCCAGCCGCCGCCCGTCGCCTGTCTTCTCAATCCGCTCCAAGGGCGTCCTCCTTGCCAAGCAGCGAAACCATCAGGACGCCCGCGCCCAGGGTCAGGCAGGCGTCGGCCAGGTTGAACACCGGGAAGGCCATGAACAGAAACTGCAGGTAGTCGCCGACCGAGCCGTGCAGCAGGCGGTCGGCCAGGTTGCCCGCGGCGCCGCCCAGCATCAGCCCGGCGCCCAGGGCCGGGAGGCCGCGCATCGGCCGGCGCGCCAGCCAGGCGGCGGCCAGGACCAGCGCCAGCGCGGTCACCGCGGTGCTCATCGCGGGGCTCGCGCTCAATAGCCCGAAGGCCACCCCGGCGTTCCGGGCGGAAGTCAGCCCCAGAACGCCCGGAACCAGCGCCCGGGCCTCCCCCAGCGGCGCCCATTTCAGCGCCAGGTCCGCGCACAGTGCCAGGCAGGCCGTGGCCGCGGTCGTCCGCGTCATCGTGTTCCCCATCGGGGCCATTATACCGCCTGCCCCCGGGAATACAAAGCGCGTTGAACGCAGGCCGCCACGGGTACATTCCCTCTATACCTGAAGGAGGCGCTGTATGCAATTAATGCTGTCAATCCTGCTGGTCCTGGTCCTGCTGGCCGGGCTGTTCGTCGCCGTTCCCGTCACGCGGGCCGGGGCCGAGGAAGAGAAGACCATCTACTTCGCCGGCGGCTGTTTCTGGGGCGTGGAGCACATGATGCAGCAGGTGCCCGGCGTCACCGAGGCCGTCAGCGGCTACGCCAACGGCACGCTGGAAAATCCCACCTACCAGCAGGTCCTGACCGGCGGCACCGGCCACCGGGAAACGGTCCGCGTGCGCTACGACGCGCGGCTGGTCACCCTTGAGGAGCTGCTGGGCCTCTTCTTCTCCGCCATCGACCCGACGGTGAAGAACCGCCAGGGCAACGATATCGGCACGCAGTACCAGACCGGCATCTACTATGAAAACGAGGAGGACGGGAAGGTCGTCCAGGCCGCCGCAGAGGCGGAAAAGGCCCTGCACCCGGCCTTCCATGTCGAAATCGCGCCGCTGACAAACTTCTGGGACGCGGAGGACTACCACCAGGATTACCTGGTCAAGAACCCCGGCGGCTACTGCCACCTGGGCGCGGAGGACTTCGAGCGCGCCCGCCAGACCGGCAAGCCCCGGGAAGCCCGCACGGCGGAATACCGCAAAATCACGCCCCAGGATGCCAAGGCCGCGATGGACGGCGGGCAGAAGCCCGTCATCGTGGACGTACGCGAGCCCTTCGAGTTCGCGGCCGGGCACATCCAGGGCGCCGTCAACCTGCCACTGGGGCAGCTGACCCAGCTGGCGGAAACGGAGCTGCCCGACAAGGACGCCCTGATTTACCTGTACTGCCGCTCCGGCTCCCGCAGCCGGGCCGGCGCGATGCAGATGGTGCAGCTGGGCTACACCAACCTCTACGACCTGGGCGGCATCATCGACTGGCCCTACGAAGTCGTCAAGTAAAAATTACTTGTTCAACGCAAGAATCCGCGGCGCCTGCCGCGGATTCTTTGATAATGCCTTGCGAAACAGCGCCTTCCGCGGGGCCGCCTACTCGTACAGCGTATACAGGGTCAGGCCGTTGCCGTCCGGGTCCTGGAAGTCGAAGTAACGCAGCACGCCGGGCACGTCGGTGATTTCCTCCACCTGGTGGCCCATTTTCACCAGGCGCCTGCGTTCCTTCTCCACGTCCGGGACCCCGAGGCGCAGCGCGGCGTCCGAGGGGATTTTCTCCCGCTCGAACAGCTGCAGCCACACCGGGCCCAGCTGCATTTCGGCGATGCCCTGCACCGGCCGGACGGCCTTGCGGATGCCGAAGGCCCTCTTGTACCACTGGATGGCCTTCTCCAGGTCGGATACGGAAAAGGCCACGGTCACGCTCTGGATGTTCACGTCGCGCGCTCCCCCCGGATGAGCCGGTCCATCGCCCGCGCGGCATCCTTGCCCGCGCCCATCGCCAGGATGACGGTGGCCGAGCCGGTCACCGCGTCGCCGCCGGCGTAGACCTTTTCCCGGCTGGTCAGCCCGTCCGGCCCGTCGGTTTTGATGCCGCCCCACTGGTCGGTCTCCAGCCCCGGCGTGGTCAGGCGGATGAGGGGGTTGCTGGAGGTGCCGATGGCGATGACCACCACGTCCGCCGGCAGCTCGTAGTTGCTGCCCGCCTGCTCCACCGGGCGGCGGCGGCCGGAGGCGTCCGGCTCGCCCAGGGTCATGCGGATGCATTCCAGGCCGCGCACCCAGCCCTTGCCGTCGTCGAGCACCTGCACGGGGTTGGTCAGCATGCGGAAGGTGATGCCCTCCTCCTGCGCGTGGTGGACCTCCTCCAGCCGGGCGGGCAGCTCCTTCATCCCGCGCCGGTAGACGATGGAGACCTCCTCCGCGCCCAGCCGCTTGGCGCAGCGCGCGGCGTCCATGGCCACGTTGCCCCCGCCCACTACCGCCACGTGCCGGCCGTGCATGATGGGGGTCAGGCTGTTCGCCTCGTAGGCCTTCATCAGGTTGATGCGGGTCAGGTACTCGTTGGCGGAATAGACGCCCTTGAGCGACTCCCCGGGGATGCCCATGAAGCGCGGCAGACCCGCGCCGCTGGCGATGAACACGGCCTCGAAGCCGTACTCCAGCAGCTCGTCGATGGTCAGGGTCTTGCCGATGACGGTGTTGAGCGTGATTTCGACGCCCTGGCGCTTCAGCGCCTCCACCTCGGCCATGACGATGTCCTTGGGCAGGCGGAACTCCGGGATGCCGTAGGTCAAGACGCCGCCGGGCAGGTGCAGCGCCTCGAACACCGTCACCGCGTAGCCCATCCGCGCCAGTTCCCCGGCCGCGGTCAGCCCGCCGGGGCCGGCGCCCACCACGGCTACCTTGTGCCCGTTGGGCGCGGGGCGCGGCGGCGCCGCGCAGGCGTTCTCCCGGTGCCAGTCGGCGGCGAAGCGCTCCAGCCGGCCGATGCCCACGCTCTCGCCCTTCAGCGCGCGCACGCACTTTTCCTCGCACTGCGTCTCCTGCGGGCACACGCGGCCGCAGACCGCCGGCAGGGCGCTGTCGCGGTTAAGGGTCAGAAAGGCGCCCTCGAAATCCTCCTTCGCGATCTGCCCGATGAAGGCGGGGATGTCGATGCGCACCGGGCAGCCGTCCACGCAGGGCTTGTGCCGGCAGTTGAGGCAGCGGGCGGCTTCCTCCACCGCCATTTCCTTCGTATAGCCCAGGGCGACCTCGGAAAAATTGCGGTTGCGCTCCTCCGGGTCCTGGGCGGGCATGGGCACTTTGTTGGGGGACATATTGCGCGCCATTCATTCCACCTCCTTGTCGAACAGGCGGCAATTGTCCTCCCGCTGCCTGGACTCGTATTCCTCGTAAATCCGGTTGCGGCTGATGACCTCGTCGAAGTCCACCTCGTGCCCGTCAAAGTCCGGCCCGTCCACGCAGGCGAACTTGATTTTGCCGCCCACCGTCAGCCGGCAGCCGCCGCACATCCCGGTCCCGTCGACCATGATGGGATTCATGGACACGGTGGTCTTGATGCCGTGGCGCTTGGTCAGGAGGCTGACGAACTTCATCATGACCAGCGGGCCGATGGCGATGACCTCGTCATATCGGTTGCCTTCCTGGATGAGCTTCTCCAGCGCGTCGGTCACCAGCCCCTTCTCGCCGTAGGTGCCGTCGTCGGTCATCACCTGGAGGCGGTTTGACACCTTCGCGAATTCCTTCTCCAGGAACACCATTTCCTTGTTCCGGAAGCCGATGATGACGTGCACCTCGCTGCCCTGCTCGAACAGCTTGCGCGCGACGGGATAGGCGATGGCGCAGCCCACACCGCCGCCGATGACACAGGCCTTCGCGATGCCTTCCGTCCGGGTCGGCATGCCCAGGGGGCCGACGAAGTCGTGCAGGTTGTCGCCGGACTCCAGCGTGTCCAGCTCCATCGTCCCCGCGCCCACCACCTGGTAGACCACCGTGACGGTGCCCTGCTCCGGGTCCCGGTCGTGGATGGTCAGCGGGATGCGCTCGGAGTTTTCCTTCGCGCGCAGGATGATGAACTGGCCGGCCTTCGCCTTTCTGGCGACCAGCGGCGCCAGCACGGACATCTTGGACGCGTTGCCGCTGAGCTTGGTTTTCGCGACGATGGTGTACATCAAGACCCTCCTGTTTTTTGAATGGGCTCGGGGACGACGTGCGGCAGGCGCCTGAGCGCCTTGGCGCGCCGGGCGTGGTCGGGCATCAGCCCGGACAGCGCCCGGTAGAAGGCGGGGGAGTGGTTCAGGTGCTTCAGGTGGGCGGCCTCGTGGGCGGCGACGTACGCCACGATGTCCCCGGGGGAGGCCATCAGCCGCCAGGAGATGCAGACGACGCCTTTCGCGTTGCAGCTGCCCAGGCGCTTTTGGGCGGAGGTAATCCGGACGCGGGCGGGCCTGGCGCCCAGCGCCGCGGCGTAGCGGGCGACCAGGGGCGGCATCAAAAGGGCGGCTTCCCGCCGCATCGCCTGCTGTTCCTGCGCTGACACCAGCCGGGGCGCCGGACGGGGGGCGCTCAGGTGCCTGTCCAGCCATTCCCCCCGGGAAACCAGGAAGCGCTCCACCTCCCGCATCGGCAGCCGGGCCGGCGCACGCACGATGACCTCGCCGTCCGGCCGGATTTCCAGGGACAGCGTCCTCCTCCGGCTGCGGACGAGCCGGTACGCGGCGTCCCGGCCGGGGAGCTTCCCCGCGGGCTCACTCATCCTTCCGGTGGAACAGCTGCCGGACCTGCTCCAGCGCCTTTCGCGGGAAGCGCCCGGCCTTCCTCAGCCGCATCTCGGCGTCCAGCGCCCCGCGGCGGTACTCCAGGCTGCCCGGCTCCATGCGCACGGCGGCGCGCCAGGCCTGGTGGCTGCTCAGGTACTGCCTCAGGCCCCCCAGCGTCTCCCCCTGCAGGGCGTACCACTCGGCGTCCTTGTTCTCGGCCTTGCTCAGTTGCAGCAGGGCCATCTCGTACTGCCTGCGCTCCAGCAGCTTGCGGGCCCAGCCCTTGGCCTGCTCCAGCGGCAGCGCGGCGGCGGGGGTCTGGCGGGATGTGGCGATTTTCATCGCCTGCTCATAGGCCAGGTTGATGCCGATGAGCCTTTCCTGCCCGGCCCGCTGCGCCTCCGCGTCCAGGAAGCTGTCCGGGTGGCAGGCCTTGACCAGCCGGTGGTAGGCGGAGCGGATGGCGGCCTCGTCGGCGTCGGGCTGGATGCCCAGCAGCTCAAACGCGGACGGCATCGCCGTTGTACTCCGGTTGGCAGGGCTCCCGCCTGATCTGCGCGCCCAGGGCGTTGAGCTTGCTCTCCAGGTGCTCGTACCCCCGCGCGATGTTTTCCGGGTTGTAGATTTCCGTGGTGCCCTGCGCCATCAGCCCCGCGATGACCAGGGCGGCGCCGCCGCGCAGGTCCGGCGCGTACACGGGCGCCCCGTGCAATTCCGGCACGCCCTCGATGTGGGCGACGCGCCCGTTGATGACCGCCTTGGCGCCCATCTTGCGCATCTCGTCCAGGTGCTTGAAGCGCGACTCGAAGATGTTCTCGATGACCTCGCTGGTACCCACCGCGCGGGTCAGCAGGGCGGACATCGGCTGCTGCAGGTCGGTGGGGAAGCCGGGGTACTCCTGGGTGGAAAGCCGGATGGAGCGGTGCCCCTGCTTGATTTTCACGCCGATGACGTCGTCCTCGCTGGTCACCATCACGCCCATCTCCAGCAGCTTGGCCGTCAGCGCCTCCATGTGCGTGGGGATGCAGCCGCGGATGGTCACGTCCCCCCGGGTCGCGGCCGCGGCAATCATCAGGGTGCCCGTCTCAATCTGGTCGGGGATGACCGCGTAGGCGGCGCCGCCCAGGCGGCTGACGCCGCGGATGCGGATGGTGTCCGTGCCGGCGCCGCGGATGTGCGCGCCGATGCGGTTTAAGAAGTTGGCGGTGTCGACGATGTGCGGCTCCCGGGCGCAGTTGGTCATCAGCGTGTCGCCCTCCGCGCGCGCGGCCGCCAGCATCACGTTGATGGTCCCGCCCACCGTCACCATGTCGAAGTTGACGTTGGCGCCCTTCAGCTTGCCCTCCAGCACGATCATGCCGCCTTCCTCGCGGATGTCGGCGCCCAGGGCGCGGAAGCCCTTCAGGTGCTGGTCGATCGGCCGGCTGCCCAGGTCGCAGCCGCCGGGGTACCCCACCCTGGCGTAGCCGTAGCGCCCCAGCAGGGCGCCCATAAAATAATAGCTGGCCCGCATCCGCTGGCTCAGCGCGAAGGGCACCGTGGTATCCGTCAGGCTGGAGGCGTCGGCCAGCATCACCTTCTGGTCCGGCTTCCAGTCGATTTTCGCGCCCAGGTGCCGCAGGATGCGGACCAGCACGCGCATGTCGGCGATGTCGGGCAGGTTGTCCAACTGGCAGGGGGACTCGGCCAGCAGCGCCGCGGGCACGACGGCCAGCGAGGTGTTCTTCCCGCCGGACACGTGCGTCTCGCCCATCAGTTCCCTGTTGCCGGAAATCACCAGTTTATACTCAGGCATCCGCCGGGAATCCTCCTTGTCTCATGCCCCCGGATTATAGCACAGCGCGCCATAATACTAAACTCAATCGAAAACGCTTTGATGGGGCGGCCTTTTTGCGTCTCCGCGTTGCCTCTTTCACTCGGCGCAGGCTCCGGCTGCGCCTCGTTCTTTCGGCTGGGCGGAGCCATCATACATTCTCATCCCTTCTGTGCGTTTTCTCATTCGTTTAGGATATGCGCCAAACCAATCAAAAAAGCCGCGTGCCGCGGCCATGCGAAGGGATGCCTCAACTGCCCGGCGCGTCTTTTCCGTCCCCGGCGCCGCCGTTTTGTTCGCCGGGGGAGGGAGGCCCGCTTCCCGCCTCCGGCGCGGCGAGGCCCGCCAGACCGCTTTTGATGAACTTCATCGCCTCGTCGACCACCTTCTCCAGGTCCGCCTTCTTGTCGAAGAAGACGTACTTGAGCCCGATGAAGTTGGAGATGCCCATGAGCATATAGGCCAGCACGGTGTTGTCCATCGGGAGGATTTCCCCGCGCGATTCCTCCAGCTGGCCCGCGTAGCGCCGGGCGAAGGTCTCGTAGTAGTCGACGAACAGCTTGGGGTTGATGTAGAGGGATTCCCAGATGATCTGGTACATGTGCGGCCTTTGCCGCACCTGCTTCAAAAAGGACAGCAGGCCCTCCCGCTCGGCCTGAAGGCGGGTGCCGCAGCCCTCCGTCGCCTCCGCGATGCTGCGGCGGATCTGGTGGCCGTATTGCTTGAGCAGGTGGCAGTACAGCGAATACTTGTCCTCGAAATAAATATAGATCGTCCCCGGGGCGACCTTGGCCCGCAGGGCGATGTCGTTGACGGCGGTGTTGTGGTAGCCCTTCCTGCCAAACTCCGTCTCGGCCGCGTGGATGATGCGGTTCATCGTGCTCTGCCCGCGGCTGGTCTTTGGCTTGTTCATCTCTCCTCCGTCGTCGTCCGGGCCTCAGGGCAGGACGATGGGCTCCCCGTGGTTGACAAAGCCCATCAGGATGGCGGAAAACAGGTCGGGGCGCTCATAGAAGGCGGCGTGCCCGGTTTTGGGCAGGATGACGTGCTGGGCGCCCTTGATGCGCTCCCGCATGAAGACCTGCTCTTCCACCGGCGTCACGTGGTCCTGCTCGGAGGAAACCAGCAGCACGGGGCAGTCGATTTCGTGCAGCTGCGCGGACACGTCGTGCGCCTCGGCCGAGCGCGTCAGCCGCTCCATGCGCGAGAGGAAGCCGGGGTCGTTAAAGGCGGTCTGTGTCAGCAGTTCCTTGCGCCGGGACATCCAGTCCGCCCGGCGGTCGTAGAAGTCCGGGCTGTAGATGACGGGGATGGTGGTGGAGTAGTAGGCCAGCGGGTTGCCCGCGGCCAGCACCCAGGCGTCCCCGATTTCCTTCAGCCAGGCGTTGGTGCGGGCGACGGTGTTGGCCAGCGCCAGCCGGGAGACCCTCCCAGGGTAGCGCACCGCCAGGTTCAGCGCAACCTCGCCGCCGTAACTGGTGCCGAACACCGCGGTTTTTGCGACACCCAGCGCTTCCAGCAGGGCGTCGAGCATCTCCGCCTGCAGCGGCAGGCCGAAGGGCCCGTCCATCGCCTCGCTCTGCCCCTGGTCCAGCAGGTCGACCAGGATCAGCCGGTTCCCGCCCTGCTGGAAGGCGTCCAGGAAGGGCGCCCAGGAGCGGGTGGACATCATGATGCCGTTCAACAGAAGGAGGGGCTTTCCTTCGCCGACGGTCTCGTAGTAGACCTTCTTCCCCTGAAAGGCGAAGGCGCTCATCGCGCGGACAGGATGCCGATGTCCAGCGCCTGGCGCCACAGCTCCTCCCGGTACTTCGGGTGGGCGATGCCGATGAGCAGCTCCACGCGCTCCCTGATGTTGGTGCCGCGCAGGTGGGCTACGCCATACTCGGTAACGACGTAGTCCACGTCGTTGCGGGAGAGGGAGACGGCGGCGCCCTGCATCAGCTGGGGCACAATCTTGCTCTTCTCCTCGCGCTCGCCGGTTTCCGGGTTTTTGACCATCGCGGTGGAGTAGAGGCAGATGAAGGAGCGGCCGTTTTTGCTGTTCTGGGCGCCGATGGCGGTGTCCGCCTGGCCTCCTGTGCCGGAAAACTGCGTGCTGCCCAGGGATTCGCTGGCGCACTGGCCGGTCAGGTCGATTTCGATGGTGGAGTTGATGGACACCATGTTGTCGTTTTGCGCGATGACAGCGGGGTCGTTGACATAGCTGCCGGCCAGCACCTCCACCCCCGGGTTGTCATTGGCGAAATCGTACAGTTCCTTTGAGCCCATGATGAAGGTGCACACCATCTTGCCCTTTTGCCGCTGCTTTTTGCTGCCGTTGACGGCGCCGGACTTGTACAGGTCCATCATGCCGGTGGTCAGCATTTCGGTGTGGACGCCCAGGTCCTTCTTGCCGTGCAGGGCCTCGGCCACGGCGTTCGGCATGCCGCCGATGCCCAGCTGGATGCAGTCGCCGTCGTTGATGAGGTCGGCGATGTAGCCGCCGATGACGCGGTCCTTCTCATTGGGCTCCACATAGGGAAGGGCCGGCACGGGGTAACTGGCCTCAATCAGGTGGGTGACCCGGGAGACGTGGATGTTCACGTCGCCGAAGGTGCGCGGGTAGTTGGGGTTGATCTCAAGGATGGCCACCTCGGCCGCCTCCAGCATCTGCACCTCGTAGGTGTTGGAGCAGGAGAGGGAGATGTAGCCGTGTCGGTCGGGCATGGCGGCGGCGCCGATGAAGATGCGCGGCTGCTTGTGGTAGAGGCGCTTGGTGGCCGCGAAATGCAGGTTGTTGGGCACAAATGAGGTGCTGCCCGCCTTGTGCGCCTTGCGGGTGGCGGGGTTGTAAAACCAGCTGTCGTGCTTGAAGCTGGCCTTGTAGGCGGGGTCGTTGAAGCAGGGGTAGTCGCCCATGGGCAGGCAGGTGGAGATGGTGACGTTCTGCAGCCGGTCCGCCGCGGTGTGCAGGTGGCTGAAGAAATCATTGGCGGTGGAGCAGCCCAGCCCGGTCACAATGTAGTCGTTGGACCGCACCAGGTCCACGGCTTGCTGCACGGTGATCAGCTTGTCTTTGTAATCCATGGCGTTTCCTTTCAGCGCTGGGGAATCTTTGTGGGGCCGCCCGTGCCTCATGCGGCAGGGGCTGGCATAAACGGGGGAGGAAGCCCCGAAGCTCCCTCCCCGGGAAAGGTCTGCGCCCCAGGGGGCGTCGCCAGGCTTACTCGCCCAGCAGCTCGCCGATGGACTTCATGCCGTCCACGGTGATGAAGGAGGTGGCGGGGTCGGTGTAGTTCTTGACATACTTGGCAAACGCCATGCCGTCCAGGCCGATGCGCTGCGCGTTGGAGTAATCCACGCCGCCGGAAATCGGCACGTTGATGCGCTCGGATTCCATGGCTTCCAGGAAGGAATCACGGGTGATTTCCTTGTCCGCCAGGCGGTTGATGCCTTCCATGAAAACATTGACCGCGATGAAGGAGGACATGGAGTAGGCGGAGATGCTGTACGCGGTGGCGGCTTCCTGGGTCACATAGCCCTTCTCAACGCCCCAGTCGAGGACCTTGAGGAATTCGGCGATGTCAGCGGCCTGGCGCTCTGTCTGCGCGGCGGGGTCGATGACGACCCAGGCGCCGCCGTAGATGTCGCCGGCGTCGGCTTCATTGGCAACGGCGGGCACGAAGGTGGGCGCCACGTTGACATAGGAGACGATGACCGGGATGCCGCGGGTTTCGGGGTTCTGCTGCATGGCGGTGTAGATGCCGTTGAAGTAGGGCTGGTTGCCGCCGATGATCACGGCGTCGGCGCCGGCCAGCTGGGCCACCTGGCTGGTCAGCTCGTCAGCGACGGTGGTGTTGACCTGGACGCCCAGGATTTCGGGGCGCCTGGACGCTTCGAGCGCTTCCAGCTGCATGTTCACGCCCTGCAGGATCTGGTTGCCCACATCGTCGGCGGAGTAGATCAGGCCGACCTTCTTGACCTCGGCGACGTTGGAGTCGGCGATGGCGGGCAGGTTGACGGCGCGCAGCAGCATGATGCGGCCTTCGGTGATGTAGATGGGCTGCACGGGGAAAGTGAAGCGCTGGTTGCCCTCGGCGGGCAGGTAGTACTGCAGCGCGGAGCCGGTGCCCCAGTAGACGGAGGGCACGCCGGATTCGACGATGTAGTCCTGGGTGGCGGCAATAATCCAGGTGCCCAGGTTGCCGACCATGGAGAACACTTCGTCGTCCTCGACCAGCTTCTCGATGTAGGTCTTGGCCAGGGGGCCTTCGGACTGGTCATCATAGGAGACGTGGTCCAGGTAGTAGCCCACGCCGTCAGCGCCCTTGGCGACGCCGCCCATGACTTCGTTGATGTACTTCACGAACAGCTTGTAGAACTGGCTGTAGGGCACGCCGACACCGGCATAGGCGCCGGCTTCGCACATGACCGAGCCGATTTTGACGGTGCCCTTGTACTTGACGCCGTCCTTCTCCACCGGGTTGGTGTCCACGCCCGTTTCCGCCAGCGCGCCGGCGGCCAGGGACAGGAACATCATGAGGACCAGGACCAGGGACAGGATTTTCTTCATGGGTTCTCTCCTTTGGTTTCCGTTTTATTTATCAAGCGCGTTTCGCCGCGCCCAACATCGTCTTTCAGGCCTTCTGGCCGCCCAGGTAGGCCTCGACCAGGGTTTCGTCGTGGATGAGCTCGTGGGCGGGCCCCTGCATGGACACGCGGCCCAGCTCCAGCACGTAGGCGTAGTCCGCGATTTTCAGCGTCTGGAAGGCGTTTTGCTCCACAATCAGGATGGTGTTGCCCGCCTCCTTCAGCTGCTGGATGATGGCGAAGATATCGCGGATAATCAGCGGCGCCAGGCCCAGGGAGGGCTCGTCCAGCAGCAGCACCTGGGGGCTGGCCATCAGGGCGCGGCCGATGGCGAGCATCTGCTGCTCGCCGCCGGAGAGGGTGTTGGCCTGCTGCCTGCGCCGTTCGCCCAGGATGGGGAAGAGGCTGTACACGCGCTCCAGGTTGCGGCTGACCACCTGCTTCTTCGGCTTGCCGGGTTTGCTGCGGAGGCCGTAGGTGCCCACCATCAGGTTTTCCTCGGTGGTCAGGCCCTGGAGGATGAGGCGGCCCTCGGGGGACTGGATGACGCCTCGTTCCGCGATTTTATAGGGGTACATGCCCAGCAGTTCGTGCCGGCCGCCCAGCAGGATGCTGCCGGATTTTGCCTTGACCACGCCTGATATGGTGCGCAGCAACGTGGATTTTCCGGCGCCGTTGGCGCCCAGGATGGCGACGATGCTGCCTTCGTCCACCTTCAGGTTAATGCCCTTGAGCGCGTCAATTGCGCCATAGCTGACATACAGGTCCTTGACTTCCAGCATGGTCTGGCTCATGCGGTCACCTCCTGCAGCTGGGCTTCGCTGGTGCCCAGGTAGGCGTCCTGCACCAACTGGTCGTTCTGGATTTCGCCGGGCGTTCCGTAAGCCAGCTTCTTGCCGAAGGAAATGGCGCAGATGTTGTCGCACAAATCCATCACCAGCCCCATGTTGTGCTCCACCAGGAAGATGGTCGCGTCGTAGTCTTTCTGTATCCGGCGGATGAGGCGGGTCAGCTCGATGGTCTCCTGGTCGTTCAAGCCGGCGGCCGGCTCGTCCAGGATAATCAGGTTGGCGCCCGCCATCAGCGTGCGCGCCAGCTCGATTCGCTTGAGCACGCCGTAGGGCTGCCCGACCGGGGGCAGGTCGCGGATGGCGCTCAGGCCGCAGTACTCCAGCACCTGCAATGCGCGCTGGCGGATGACCTGCTCTTCCTGGCGCACCTTGCGGGTGTTGAAAATCTGCTGCCAGAGGGAGCTGTTGTACTGCGGGTGGGCGGCGATGAGCAGGTTCTCCAGGATGCTCAGCTCCCCGATGACCTCCACGTTCTGGAAGGTGCGCACGATGCCCTTGGTGATGATTTTGTGGACTTCGTAGTTGTTGAGCCGCAGGACATTGCCTTCCCGGGTGCGGTAGAGGATGCTGCCGGCGGTGGGCTTGTAGAATTGCGTGATGCAGTTGAACACCGTCGTCTTGCCGGCGCCGTTGGGGCCGATGAGGCCGAAGATTTCGCCGTGCTTGACGTCAAAGCTGAGGTTGTCCACGGCTTTGAGGCCGCCGAAGGTCATGCTCAGCCCATCCAGCCGCAGGATGACGTCTTCCGGCAGGTGGTGCTCCGCCTGGCTTTCGCTCTCGCGCAGTTTGGCCTGCTTGTCCTTCAGGCGGGCGTTGTACCTTTTGACCTTCTCCAGCTGCCGCTTTTCAAAGGCCGCCAGGCTTTTCGTGTCCTTCTCCAGCTGCCGCGCCTCCATGCGCTTCAGGCGCCCCTCCATGTCGTCCACGCCCTGCCGGTACCGGGACATGCCGGTTTCCCGTTCCGCCTGGGGGAGCAGCCTGGCTTTCGCGTTTTCCAGCAGGCTGTTGTAGAGGCTGCTTTGCTCAAGCTTGTGCGCTGTTTCCAGCGCTTCCAGCTCCTTGAGCGCTGCGGCGCTGAGGGCTTGCTGCCCGTCCTTGAGCCGTCCGGCCTTGTCCAGCAGGCCTTCTTTGCGTCGCAGGTTCTGGCGCAGCAGGCGGTAGGCCAGGCGCTGGCGCTTCTTCAGCGCGGGCAGTCTGTCTGCCAGCTGCTCGTTTGCGGCTTCTTCCGGGCTTGCCAGCTTCAGCCGCAGCCGGTCAAGCGGGCGCAGCATGTTCGCGCGGCGCAGGCCCAGTTTCCTGCCCCTGCGCTGTTCCAGCAGGCTGCCTTGCAGCGTGACCGTTTCCTGCGCCAGGCGGATTTCGCTTTCCAGCCGTTCAATCTGCTCAAACAGCTTACGCCGCTGCTTGGCCGCGGCCTTGTCGCCGAAATAGCGCGGGTCAGTCGTCTTCGCCATACTTGTATAAGCGCCTCTTCGCTGTCAGCCGGTGAATGGCTTGCTTGAGCTTCTGGCCCAGCTGCACCAGGCCGCCGGGGTAGAACATGACAATCAGGATGATGATGGTGCCGATGGTGACGTTGATGACCCAGGAATTATCCCGGAAAAAGGGGATGTCCTGCAGGAAAATCGGCGTCAGGCCAAAGACAATCAGGCATCCCAGGAAGGTGCCGACCAGGTTCTTCGAGCCGCCGATGAGCACCGCCGCCAGGATGTTCAGGGAGAAGATGATGGTGTAGTTGGTGGGCGTGGAGAACTTGAAGTAGCTCATGAACATCACGCCCGCGAAGCCGGCGAAGATGGTGGACATCAGGAAGGCCAGCAGGCGGTACTTGAGCAGGGAGATGCCCATCGCCTGGGCGGCCGAGCTGGAGTTCTTCATGGCCAGCATCGCGCGCCCGGTGCTGGACTTGCCCAGGTTGTAGGTGAGCATCATCAGGCCCACGGTGATGACAACCAGCAGGATGTAGAAGGAGCGGCGCGCGTCAAGGGTCTTCATGTCAAAGACGGCCTTCAGCAGCGGCACCTCGGAAACCCTGGCGAACCAGTCCGCGTTGAGGGCGGACAGCCAGTTGCCCTCATTCTGGAAGAACTGGAAAATGGGGTACTTGGAGATGCTCGAGCCCATGGAGCCGTTGGTGAATCCCAGCCAGTTGTTGAAGATCTGGTAGAAGATTTCTGACAGGCCCAGGGTGACGATGGCCAGGAAGATGCCCTCGATGCGCAGGCTGATGAAGCCCACCGCCACCCCCAGCACCACGGAGACCAGGACCGCGCCCAGGATGACGCCCAGGTAGGGGACCTGCGGCTGCTCACGGATCAGGTAGCCCGCGATGTAGGCGCCCAGGCCCACAAAGCCGGCGGTGCCCAGGCTGGCCAGGCCCGCGTAACCCAACAGGAAGGTGAAGCCATAGCCGACGATGGAATACACCATCACCGAGGCAAAGCCGTTGAGCATGGAGGACTTGACGAAATCCACCCCCAGGATGCTGAGCACCTGCAGGGACAACAGCAGCAGCCCAATCAGCAGAAAACCCGCGAAAGGGTGTTTCAGCGCGCGGCGCACCGCGCTTTCAGGCTGCAGGCTTGCGTGGTTTTGCATCTTATACCTTCTTGATGAGTTTCTTGCCGAGGATGCCGTTGGGGAAAATCAGAATCAGCAGCAGCACCGCCAAAAAGGTCATGGCGTTCTGCCACATTCCCGCGTTGGGGCCCATGATGCTGGTGTTGCCGGCGAAATTGTAGACCAGGGGGATGATGACCGCGCCCAGGATGGGCGCGGGGAAGCTGCCGAAGCCGCCCAGCACGCAGGCCAGGAAGCCGAAAACCTGGGCATTGCCCATCAGGGTCACTGAAAGCGGCGCGCCGGCCCCGGTAAAGAAACCGCCCACGGTCGCCAGGGCGCCGGCCAGCGCCCAGGAAAAGGCGGTGATGACGCGGGTGTTGACCCCCAGCATCTGCGCCACCGTCTCGTTGGCGGCGGTGGCGCGCACGCCCAAGCCCCACTTGGTGTACTTCAGCGCGGCGAAGGTGACGCCCAGCAGGACGACGGCCATGGCAAAACCCAGCAAACCCATTTCGGTGATGTTGAACCTCATGCCAAGCATGTCGAACTGCAGGATACCCTGCGAGAAGCTCCGGCCCTGGGTGTTGTAGATAATCAGGTTGTTGAAGGCGACCGGCGTCACGTTCACCAGGATCATCATCACGCCCATGGTAATCATCTGCTTGCCGGAGGGGGTGATGTGCCGCGCGCGCCGGATGAGCGCCACGTCCACCAGCATGCCCAGCACAAAGGCGACGGCCATGCCCAGCAGCAGGCACAGCCAAAGGGACAGGCCGGTCCATTGCAGCGCCGCCCAGGTAATGGCGAAGGTGCCGAAGGTGGCAATCAGCCCCTGGGCGAAGTTGGTGGTGGCCGTGGTGCGGAAAATCAGCACGATGCCCATGGTGACCAGCGCGTAGCGGCCGATCATCGGCAGGCTGTTGAGGATGGTTTGCAAAAAATCCTGCAAGCTCATGCGTCTTTCGGCCCCCATTTGACGATGTTCGCCGCCCACACGTAGCCGATGCCGGCCGCCAGCATGCACACGACCGAGCCGTCCTTCACCTTCCCCTGCCCAAGCGCCAGGTGCAGGGAGAGAATCTGGTCGACCTGGCCGATGTGGCCGTAGTCCTCCAGGTAGATGGACTGCTCTTCCGAAAGCCCCAGGTCGCGCAGCATCCCCAGGTGGCCGGAGCGCTTGATGTGCAGGATGGCCAGGTAGTCCAGGTCGGAAAGCGCCAGGCTGGACTTGCGCAGGGATTCGCCGATGCAGGTCATCCAGTTCTGGGCGGACACCGCGTTGAGCCGTTCCTTCATCTTCGCCGGCTCCATCAGCCGCAGGGACTTTTTGGACGCCTCCAGGTTCTCCGGGGTCAGGGGCTCCGCCTGCCCGCCGATCTGGATGCCCGCGGTGCGCGCCAGCGAGCCGTCGGAGAGGATGTGGCTGCCCAGCAGCAGGTTGCGGCCCAGGTCCTTCTGCAGCAGGATGGCCCCGCCGCCCGCGGCCAGGTTGTACATCATGGACATGTCGCGGTCGGCATAGTCCACGAAGTCCCCGTTGCGGTAGCCCCCGGCGATGAGGACCGTGTTGATGTCCCCGTCCGCGAGCATCATGTCCCTGGCCATCTTCATCGCCGTCACGCAGGTGCAGCAGCGGTTCTGCACGTCCACGCCCCAGGCGTTCACCGCGCCGATGCGGTCCTGGATGTACAGGGCGGATGTGGTCAGCGGGTATTCCTTCCACTCCTCCCCGATGCACAGGATGACGTCGATGTCCCGGGGGTCCGCCCCGGTGTTCTTCAGGCAGTCCAGCGCCGCCAGCGCGCCCATCTCCTGGGTGCCGTCCGTCGCCGGGTCCAGGGGGACGACCTTCTGCACGACGCCCAGCTTGTCGCGCACGGCCTCCTCGCTCCAGACGCCCTGGGTTTGCTGTGATATCTGCCGGGCGGTCATCCGCCCCCCGGGCAGGTAGACGCCCGTTCCGACGATGCCGACGTGGTGTTGCTTCATGGGTTGGTCTTGCTCCTTTGGTGTTTCCGCCACCGGCGGTTTGAGGGGAAGGGCGCCCGGCGGGGCCGTTTCGCGCGCGCCCCGCCGGGCGCCGCCGCGCCTCAGAGGCGCATGCCGCCGTCCACCTGCAGAATCTGCCCGGTGATGTAGCTGGATTCGTCCGAGGCCAGGAACAGCGCCGCCTTCGCGATTTCCTCCGGCTCGCCCATGCGGCCCAGCATGGTCATGGAAGCGAACTTGTCCAGCAGGTCCTGCGGCACGGTCTTGACGATGTCGGTGAGGGTGTAGCCCGGCGCGATGGCGTTGACGCGCACGTTGCCGCCCTTGAGCGAAAACTCCTTCGCCCAGGTCTTGGTCAGCCCGAAGAGGGCGGACTTGGTCGCCGCGTAGTTGGCTTGGCCGATGTTGCCGAACACGCCCACGACGCTGGAGATGCTGATGATGGCGCCGCCGCCCTGGGCCTGCATATAGGGGCCGACGTGGCGGGTCAGGTTGAAGACGCCCTTCAGGTTCACCGCGATGACCGCGTCCCACTGCTCGTCGGTCATCTTGCGGGTCATGGCGTCCTTGGTGATGCCGGCGTTGTTGACCAGCACGTCGATGCGGCCGTACTTGTCCTTCACGTGGTTGAACAGCGCCTCGCAGGCCGCGCCGTCGGTGACGTTGAGCTTGTAGGATTCGACGTTGTCCGCCTGGTAGGTCAGTTCCATCATGTCCGCGGCGACCACCCTGGCGCCTTCTTGCGCGAACAGCTGCGCCATCGCGCCGCCGATGCCCTTGGCCCCGCCGGTGATGATGGCCACCTTGTCCTGCAACCGTTTCATAAATCTTCCTTCTTTCCTTCCTCTACGCTTTTCGCTCAGACGCGCTTGACGACGACGGCGGTGCCCATGCCCCCGCCGATGCACAGGCTGGCCAGGCCCACCTTGCGCCCGGTGCGCTTCAGCCCGTACAGCAGGGTCACCAGGATGCGGTTGCCCGACGCGCCGACGGGGTGCCCCAGCGCGATCGCCCCGCCGAAGAGGTTCGTCCGCTCCTTGATTTCGTCCTCCGTCATCCCGTGCTCTTCGCTCAGTTCCCTGACCACCCCCAGCGACTGCGCGGCGAAGGCTTCGTTCAGCTCGATGAGCTCCATGTCCTTCAGCTTCAGCCCCGCCTTCCTCAGCGCCTTGCGGATGGCCGGCACCGGACCCAGGCCCATCACCGACGGCTCCACGCCGCCCTGGCCCACCCCCAGAATCTCCGCCATCGGGGTCAGACCCAGCTCCTTCACCGCCTTCTCGCCGGCCAGCACCACGAAGGACGCCCCGTCGTTGATGCCCGACGCGCTCCCCGCCGTCACCGTCCCGTCCTTCTTGAACGCCGGGCGCAGCTTGCCCAGCTTCTCCAGGTTCGTCCCCCGGTTGGGGAACTCGTCCGTGTCAAACGTCACCTCGTCCCGCCCGGCCTTCACCGTCAGCGGCACAATCTCCTCCTTGAACGCGCCCTCGTCCACCGCCTTGATGGCCTTCTGCTGGGACGCCCACGCGAAGGCGTCCTGCGCCTCCCGCGTAATCCCGTGCTTCGACGCGATGTTCTCCGCCGTGATGCCCATGTGTACGTCCTCGAACGCGTCCGTCAGGCCGTCCCGGATCATGTGGTCCTCCACCTGGTAGGAGCCCATCTTGATGCCCTTGCGCACGTCCTTGGGCAGCAGGTAGGGCGCCCCGGTCATGCTCTCCACGCCGCCGGCCACCACCACCTCCGCGTCCCCGTTCTGGATGGCCGACACCCCGTTGAGCACCGCCTTCATCCCCGAGCCGCACAGCATGTTGAGCGAGTACGCGCACACCTCCACCGGGATGCCCGCCTTCACCGCAATCTGCCGCCCGATGCCCTGGCCCAGGCCCGCCGACAGGATGTTGCCGCAAATCAGCTCGTCCACCTTCTCCGGCGGAACCTTCGCGTCCTTCAGCGCCGCCTTCACCACCTCGGCGCCCGCGTCGGCAATCTTCGCCCCGCCCAGCGCGCCCATGAAAGCGCCGATGGCGCTGCGCCGCGCCCCTACGATGTACACCTTGCCGCCCATCCCGTTTCCTCCTTTTCCCTGCCTCCTCAGGCCGCCTGACGCGCGCCTGAATATGAAAGGTGATTCATGTTACAGGTATTTTCGCACCTGGATTTCATGATGTGAATGGCCGAAATGGGGAATTTTTTATACATCCGCCTGCCCGCCCCGCGGGGTCGGGCGGGTTGACGGCGCGGGGGCGCGTTCATATAATGAAACCAGATTGACAGCCGGCATAGGAGGGCGCAGACATGACGCAGAAACTGACCATTGATACCGGCCGCCGGAAAACCGCCTACTACCGACTGGGGGACCCCGCCTCGCCCACGCTGGTGCTGGTGCACGGGAACGCTTCCTCCTCCGCCTTTTTCTTCCCGACCATCCTGAAACTGGCCGAGCATTTCGACGTCGTCGCCCCGGACCTCAACGGCTTCGGCGACACGGAAGCTTCGCCCGTCCACGCGCCGACGGCGCTGTCCGACTGGGCGGAGGACGTGGGGGCGCTGATGGACGCGCTGCAGGTGCCGCGCTTCGCGCTGCTGGGCTGGTCCCTGGGCGGCGGGGTCGCCTGGCGCTTCGCGCTGGACCACCCCCAGCGCCTCACCCACCTCATCCTGCTTTCGCCCATGTCGCCCTACGGCTTCGGCGGCACCCGGGGGGCGGAGGGTACGCCCTACGACGGCGAGGGCTGGGGCTCCCCCGGCGGCTTCGCCAACCCGGACTTCATCCGCAAGCTGGCCGAGAAGGACCGCGGCGACGGGCCGATGACCGCCCGGGAGGTGCTGGGCAAGTCCCTCTTCGCCGCCGGCTGGCCGCTGGACCGGGAGTGGCAGGACCTGTTCGTGGACGAGCTGCTCAAGGTCCGCCTGGGGGAGGACTACTACCCCGGCGACTTTCGCCACCTGCCCGCCTTCCCCTACGTGCTGCCCGGCGCGCGGGGCATCTCCAACGCCCTCTCGCCCCAGTACGCCGACGTCTCGGCCTTTGCCGCGGTCGACCCCAAGCCGCCGGTCCTGTGGATTCACGGGGATAAGGACCTGCTGGTCTCCGACCGCTCCATGTCCGACCTGGCCACCCTGGGGCTGCTGGGCCTGCTGTCCGGCTACCCGGGCGAGGAGGCCTTCCCGCCCCAGCCCATGGTGAGCCAGACCCGCGCGGTGCTGGAGAAATACCGCGTGAACGGCGGCTCCTTCCGCGAGGTCCTGCTGGAGGGCTGCGCCCACGCCGCCCACCTGGAGGCGCCGGAGCGCTTTGTCGCGGAGGTCGCGGACTTCATCGACGGCTGAGCCGCCTGCCCCCCAAACCCCCGTCCCCGGCGCCGCGGCCGGGGCTTGTTCATCGGCACCGGAGCCTATTTTCCGCGCCCCCGCAGCGGGGGCGCGCCCGGGAGGAAGCATGAAGCAGACCTGGACCGAACGGCTCAAGGCCCTGTCCAAACGCTATTTCATCGACGCGATGAGCTCCATGGCCCTGGGGCTGTTTTCCTCGCTCATCATCGGCCTCATCCTCTCCCAGCTGGCCGCCATCCCCTTCCTGTCCTTCCTGAAGGAGTTCGCCGCCCTGGTCTCAGCCTCCTCCCCGGTCGTGGGCGCGGCCATCGGCGTCGCCATCGCCTCAGGCCTCAAGGCGCGGCCGCTGGTCATCTTCTCCTCCGCCGTCTCCGGCGCCGTGGGCTACCACTACGGCGGGCCGGTCGGCGCCTACCTGTCGGCGGTGACGGGCGCCGAGGCGGCCTCCCTGATCGCCGGGAAGACGCCGGTGGACATCGTGCTGGTGCCGGCCGCAACCATCATCGTGGGCGGCCTGGTCGGCCTGTTCACGGGCCCGGCGGTGTCCGCCTTCATGAACGGGCTGGGCGGGGTGGTCAACCGCTCCACCGAGCTGGCGCCCCTGCCCATGGGCGTCCTGGTCGCCGTCATCATGGGGCTGGCGCTCACCGCGCCCATCTCCTCCGCCGCCATCAGCATCTCCCTGGGCCTGTCCGGCCTGGCGGCGGGCGCCGCCTGCGCCGGCTGCTGCGCGCAGATGGTGGGCTTCGCCGTGCAGTCCTACCCGGACAACGGCGTGGGGGGCTTGGTCAGCCAGGGCCTGGGCACCTCCATGCTGCAGTTCGGCAACATCGTCAGGAAGCCCGTCATCTGGCTGCCGCCCACCCTGGCCTCCGCCGTCCTGGGGCCGCTCTCCACCGTGGTGTTCCGGATGCCCAACAACCCCCTGGGCGGGGGCATGGGCACCAGCGGGCTGGTGGGCCAGTTCGCCGCCTGGGCTTCCATGAAGGAGACCTTCGGGCCGGTTTCCACGCTGCTGCTCATCCTGCTGATGCACTTCGCCCTGCCGGCCCTGCTGACCTGGCTCATCGCGGCGGGCTTCCGGAAAAAGGGCTGGATTCTTCCGGGGGACATGAAGCTCAACCTGAACTGAGCCCGCGCCCAAGGTTCACACACCGTCCACATACCGCGCCGCCCCCGGGCCGCGCGGTATGCTATAATCAGGCGAAACAGGGGGGGAGGAAGCGCTTTGTTCGGCAAACTGCTCAATAATTTCTACTACGGGAAAAGCGGCAAGGGGGACTACCGCCGGGACGACCTGCCGCGCAACCGCTGGCAGCTGTTCTGGGAGATGCTGCGCATCCGCCTGTCCGGCCTCTTCCGCGTCAACCTGATGACCGCGCTGGCCTTCCTGCCGATGATGTACGTGTGGGTCGTCATGGTCAACGGCCTGTTCTCCCACCTTCTGGAGGTGTCCGACGCCCTGGGCGCCGGCGCACAGAGCGCCTCCGAACTGACCGCGCAAAGCCCGCAGGTCATCTACGGCATCCTGTTTTCGGGCTTCGTGCTGCTCATTCCCTGCGTCGCCCTGACCGGCCCGGTGCAGGCGGGCCTGGCCTACGTGACCCGCAACTGGGCGCGGGACGAGCACGCCTTCGTCTGGTCGGACTTCAAGGACGCGGTGAAGGACAACTGGAAGCAGGCGCTGGGCGTCTCCGCCATCACCGGCGTGATGCCCCTTGTCATGCTGGTGTGCTACCGCTTCTACGGCGCGATGGCGGAAAGCGGCGGCGCCTTCTTCCTGCTGCCGCAGATTCTCACCCTGGCGCTGGGCGCGGTGTGGATGCTGGCGCTCACCTTCGCCTACCCGATGATGGTCACCTACCGCATGGGCTTTGGCACCCTGCTGCGCAACAGCTTCCTGCTGGCCCTGGGCCGCCTGCCGCAGGTGGCGGGCGTCCGGCTGGCCATGCTGCTCCCGGCGCTGGCCGCCGCCCTCGTCGCGTTTTTCACCCCCTACCTCCTCTACGCCTTCATGGCGCTGTGCGGCTACTACCTGCTCATCGGCAACGCCCTGGCGCGCTACGCCTACGCGGCCTTCACCAACGCCGTCTTCGACCGCTTCATCAACGCGCGCATCCCCGGCGCGGAAATCAACCGCGGGCTGGCCCAGGCGGAGGAGGGGGAGGACGCCCCGGAAGAGGCCGCGGGTGTACGGTGACTTCGCCCGTGTCTACGACCGGCTGATGCGGGACGTGGACTACGGCGCCTGGGGCGCCCATTACCGGAAGCTGCTGGAACAGGCGGGCGTCCCGCGGGGCGGGCGGGTGCTGGAGGGGGCCTGCGGCACCGGGAACATGACGATGGAGCTGGCCGGGCACTATTCGGTCACGCCGGGCGACGCCTCGGAGGAGATGCTTTCCGTCGCCGCGCGGAAGGCGCGGCAGGCGGGGCTGTCCCTGGCCTTCACCCGCCAGGATTTGCGCGCGCTGGCGGCGCACCGGCCGGCGGACGCGGTCGTCTGCGCCTGCGACGGGGTCAATTACCTCCTGACCCCGCGGGATTTACGGCGCTTCCTGCTGTCCGCCTACCGGGCGCTCAAGCCCGGCGGCGCCCTCGCCTTCGACCTGTCCTCACACTTCAAGCTCAGCCGCCTGCTGCCGAAGGCCCCGCAGGTGCTGCTGGAGGAGGACATCGCCTACGTCTGGCTCAGCCGCTGGGACCAGCGCGCCCAAAGGCTGCACATGGAGCTGTCCGTGTTCGCCCGCCGGACGGACGGCGCCTTTGACCGCCTGGTGGAGCGGCAGGCGCAGCGCGGCTGGTCGCGCGGGGAAATCGAGGCGGCGCTCCGTCAGGCGGGTTTCGGCTCCGTCCGCTGCTACGGCAACCTGACTTTGCGCGCGCCGGGCCCCCAGGCCCGGCGGCTGCACTTCCTGGCGAAAAAGCCCCTGGAATGAGGACGACATGACGCAATCCCTGATTTATCCCGACCCGGATTCCCTCCTGCGCCTGACCCTAAGGAAGGGGCAGGCCCGGGCGCTCATGGCGCGTTCCACGCGCATGGCGCAGCAGGCCGCCGACATCCATCGGGCCAGCGACGCCGCGGCCGCGGCCATGGGCCGGCTGCTGCCCGCCTGCGCGATGCTGGGCGGGCTGGTCAAGGAGGAGAAGGGGCGCCTGACCGTCACCGTGACGGGCGACGGCGCCGGCGGCAGGATGACCTGCGGCGTCTCCGGGAACCGGCTGAAAATCTCCGTGGAAAACCCGCAGGCCGAGCTTCCGCCGACCCCCGAGGGGCGGCAGGACGTGGCCGGCTTCGTGGGGCGCAGCGGCCGGCTGGTCGTGGTCAAGGATTTTAACGCCGGCGAGCCCTTCACCTCGGTCATCAACCTTGTCTCCGGCGAGCTGGGGGAGGACTTCGCCCACTATTTCACCATTTCCGAGCAGACGCCCTCCCTGGTGGCCCTGGGCTGCCTCAACGAGGCGGGCACGGTGCTCTCCTCCGGGGGCATCCTCATTCAGGCCATGCCCCAGTGCCAGGAGCGCACCCTGCGCGCGCTGGAGCTGCGCATCCCCTTCTTCGCCAACATCAGCCGCGAGATTTACGACCGCTCCCTGAAGGAACTGGCGCTGGACTGGTTTTCCGACCTTGAGCCCGACGTCCTCGCGGAGGAGCCGCTGGCCCTCCGGTGCGACTGCAGCCGGGAGCGGATGCGCAAGGCGCTGGGCGCGCTGGGCCGGGAGGAGCTGGAGAAGATGCTGCGCACGGGCGAGGACGCCCGGCTCACCTGCCACTTTTGCCGCACGGAGCGCGCCTTCGGGCCGGAGGAGCTGCGCGCCCTGCTTTCGGGGGAGGCGACGGATGGAGCTGATTGACTTCGACGGCCGCTTCGCCGGGTTTTTGCGCGCCTGGCTGGAGGAGCACCAGGACGAGGCGCACGACCTCGCCGAGGTGGAGGACATGATGCCGACGCTGTACGAGGAATTCCTGGACACGCCCGCGCCCTGGCTGTCCGGGGAGGCGCCGCGCGGCTATTTTGAGGGGGAGTCCAGCCCCGGCCGGCTCATCCGGCAGATGCTGGATTACCTGCGCCACGGCGTCACCGTGCCGGAGCTGCTGCTCGCCCGCCTGCATGCGCTGGGCGCGGCGGCGGAGGCGCCGCTGGTCGACCTGCTGCGCGAGGGGGACGCGCCGGAGGAGGCGCGGATGCTGGCCGTCCGGCTGCTGCTGGAGCTGGGCAGCCTGCTGCCCCTGCCGCTGTACGTCTCCTGGCAAGTGGACCGGGCGGAGCGCGACGCGCTGGCCGATTTCGCGCTGGAGAGCCTGGAGGAGATGGGCGAGGAAGCCGTGCCGGCGATGCTGGAGGCGCTGGAGGAGGCCAACGAGCCGGGGCGGGAGGCGCTGCTGGGCATCCTGAGCCACTACCCGCGGTATCCCCAGGTGTATTCCGCCCTCGTCCGCCTCTTTGACGCCTGCCCCGGGCGGCAGGCGGTGCTGGCCGCCTACCTGGGCCGGCTGGGGGACGAACGCGCCCTGCCCCTGCTCCTGGAGCGGGCGCGGGAGGAAGGCCTCCGCTACCTCGACTACATCGAGCTGCGCTCGGCCATCGAGGCCCTGCGCGGCGACGCGCCGGAGCGCGACTTCGGGGAGGACCCGGAGTACGAGGCGCTCCGGGGCCTGACGGAGCCTTGAAAGCGATGAAGTGCGGCCAGTGCGGGCAGCAGTCGGACGCCGCCTCCCGGGTCTGCCCTGCCTGCGGCGCCTACATGGGGGAAAAGCCGCCCAGCGTGCAGGCGGCTGAGCCGGTCGCGCCGGAGGACCTCTCCTGGGGGCACCGCCCCCCGGCCGCGCGCAAGGCGGGCGGCAAGCCGCGGCGCAGGCGCAAGAAGCGCCGCAGCCGCCTGATCCGCAAGAGCACCTACCAGAGCCGCATGGTCAACTGGGTCAAGGTGGGGGCCTTCGCGCTGTCCATCCTGTTGCTGCTGGCCGCGGCGGCCTTCATCTGGCTGAAGGTGTCCGCGCCGGGGCAGCTCATCCTGGCGCGCATGGGGCGGGACGCCAACGCGGACGCCTACTGGGCCCTGGGCACGGAATACCTGGACCAGGGCTATATCAGCCGCTCCATCGCCAGCTACCTGAAGGCGGAGGAGAAGGAGCCGGAGCGCCCCGACCTGGCGGAGAAGCTGCTGCTGACGGCGGAGGCCTACGAGGCGGCCGGGCAGATGGGGGACGCGGAGCGGGTCTACACCCGCATCTACACCGAGCTGGACAAGAAGAGCGCCGCCGCCTACCGGCACGCCATCGGCATCCTGCTGGAGCAGGAGCGCCTGCCCGAGGCGGTCGCGCTGATGCAGAAGGCCTATGAGGAAACGGACGACCTGGGCTTCTTCAACCAGCGCTCCGCGCTGGTGCCCCTGCCGCCCACCGCCTCCCTGCCCTCCGGGCGCCACATGTTTTCCAAGGAGGTGTCCTTCCTCTCCTCCCAGGACTACGACATCTTCTACACCACCGGGGAGGGCCCGCTGCCCGACTCGGGCACCCTGTTCACCGAACCCATCACCCTGAACGAGGGCACCTACAACTTCCGCGCCGTCGCCGTGTCCAGCCAGCTGGTCAGCGACGAGATGGCCATCCGCTACACCATCACCCTGCCCACCCCGCTGGCGCCCAAGACCAACATGGAGTCGAAGACCTACCAGCGCCCCATCCGCGTCTCCCTGCGCATCGTGGACGAGGAGGACAAGGAGGTCGAGCTCTACTACACCATCGACGGCACCAAGCCCACCATCGACTCCCCGCGCTACACGGGCGAGCCCATCCTGCTGCCCGGGGGCAGGGTGCTGCTGCGGGCCATCGCGGTGAACCGCTACGGCAAGCGCTCCAACGAGATGATTGTCGAGTATAAGATCCAGACCGGTTTCAAGAAGTTCTTCCGCGCGGAGGACGGCTTCTCCGCCTTCACGCTGCTGAAGACCACGAAAGAGCAGTTCGCCGCCGAATTCGGCCAGCCGGAGGCGGAGGAGCCGGTCACGGACGACGCGGTGGCCGGGGACGCGTTCCTGCTGCGCTACCCCTGGGGCGAGGCGCGGTTCTTCGACTCCGGGGAAGGCGTGCTGCTCTACGACGTGACCACCCGCCTGCCCTCCATGAAGGGCCCCCGCGGCAGCGCGGTGGGCATGCAGATGAAGGAGGTCACGGACCGCTTCCGCGACATGGGCCAGCTGCCCAACGACCGGGGCGACCGCGGCATCTACTACGACATCGCCGAGGGCTTCGCCAGCTACAAGGTGGCCTCCGACGACCCGGATACGGGCCTGCTGCAATATGTCTACGTGGGCAGCCCCGACGCTACGACCACGCTTTTGCACTATGACATCAAGGACGGCCGGGTCGCGGGCATCCGGCTGCGGTTTCTCAGCTACCGGCTCTCCATGGTGGAGTGACCCCGAGGAGGCGGACGGACATGAAAGAAGTCAAATCCCCCAAGAAGCCCCTGATGCTGTATTACGCCATCGCGATGGTGGCCATCATGCTGCTCAACGCCTTCATCTTCCCCCGGGTCATGCAGCCGCAGGTGACCGAGGTGCCCTACAGCGCCTTCCTGAAGATGCTGGAGGAGGGCAAGGTGGGCGACGTCAGCCGGGACGATGTGCAGATCACCTTCTCGGACAGGGCGGCCCCGCCCGCGCTGTACAAGACCGGCCTGATGGACGACCCAACGCTGGTGGACAAGCTCAGCGCCGCCGGCGTTCAGTTCTCCGCCCCCATCGTGGAGCCGGCCTCCCCCCTGACCAGCTTCCTGATGTCCTGGCTGCTGCCCATCGGCTTCTTCCTGCTCATCGGGCAGTGGATGAGCAAGCGCATGGGCAAGCTGGGCGGCATGAACGCGATGCAATTGGGCAAGAGCAACGCGAAAATCTACATCGAGCCCATCACCGGGGTCTCCTTTGCCGACGTCGCCGGGCAGGAGGAGGCCAAGGAGGCGCTGCGCGAGGTCGTGGACTTCCTCCACAGCCCCGAAAAATACACCGAGGTGGGCGCGGTCATGCCCAAGGGCGTGCTGCTGGTCGGCCCCCCGGGCACCGGCAAGACCCTGCTGGCCAAGGCGGTCGCCGGGGAGGCCAACGTGCCCTTCTTCTCCATTTCCGGCTCGGAGTTCGTGGAGATGTTCGTGGGCATGGGCGCGGCCAAGGTGCGCGACCTGTTCAAGCAGGCCTACGAGAAGGCGCCCTGCATCGTCTTCATCGACGAAATCGACACCATCGGCAAGCGCCGGGAGTCCGCGGCGGGCTTCGGCGGCAATGACGAGCGCGAGCAGACCCTGAACCAGCTGTTGAGCGAGATGGACGGCTTCGACGGCCGCAAGGGCGTCATGATCCTGGCGGCCACCAACCGCCCCGAAATCCTGGACCCGGCGCTGACCCGCCCGGGCCGCTTCGACCGGCGCATCCCAGTGGAGCTGCCGGACCTGCCGGGGCGCGAGGCCATCCTGAAGGTGCACGCCAAGAAGGTCAAGCTCGGCCCGGACGTGGACCTCAACCGCGTCGCCCGCGCGGCGGCGGGCGCCTCCGGCGCCGACCTGGCCAACATGATTAACGAGGCGGCGCTGCGGGCGGTCCGCCGCGGCCGCAAGACCGTCACCCAGGAGGACCTGGAGGAAAGCATCGACGTGGTCGTCGCCGGCTACCAGAAAAAGGACCGCGTGATGAGCGACCGCGAGAAGAAAATCGTCGCCTATCACGAGGTCGGGCACGCCCTGGTGGCCGCCCTGCAGGAGGGCTCGGCGCCGGTGCATAAAATCACCATCATCCCGCGCACCTCCGGCGCCCTGGGCTTCACCATGCAGGTGGAGGAGGAGGAGCGCTTCCTGCTGAGCAAGGCAGACCTGGAAAACAAGATCGCGGCGCTGACCGGCGGCCGGGCGGCGGAGGAGCTGGTGTTCGACTCCATCACCACCGGCGCCGCCAACGACATCGAGCAGGCGACCAAGCTGGCCCGCTCCATGGTCACGCGCTTCGGCATGGCGGAGGAGTTCGGCATGGTCGCCTTCGAGCGCCCCCAGGGGCAGTACCTGGACGGCGGCTTCGTCAGCAGCTGCTCCAGCGACACCCAGGGCCGCATCGACGAGCTGACCGTCGCCATCGTCAAGGGCCAGTACGAAAAGGCCCAGGGCCTGCTGCGGGCGCACGAGGCCAAGCTGCACGAAATCGCCCGCGTGCTCTACGAGACGGAGACGCTGACCGGCGAGCAGTTCATGGGCATCCTGAAGGGGCGGCCCGAACCCGCGCCCGCCCCCGTGACGGCGCCCGCGCCGGAGGCCCCGGCCGGCGCCTGAGCCGGGCTGCGCCGCGCGAACGCCCCCGCCGAAAAGGCGGGGGCGCTTTCAAACTGCCAATGTATGATCCCTGTCCAATGACGGGGCGCCCGCCTTCGGGCAGCGCTCACCCCGCGATTTTCCGGCGCTGGCGCAGTTTGCCCAGCCGGCTGCGGAAGCGCCCCTTCGCCCGCTTGGGCGGGGGCAGGCTGATGACGTGCCCCTCGTCGTGGTAGACCCGCTCCGGCGGGGATTCCAGCAGCTGGGGGTTGGTGATGAGGTGCTGGTACAGCTTCAGGAACTGGCTGTACACCATGCCCGCGCAGATGCGCTCGTCCACCGTGACCCCGGCGGGCAGGATGCGCTTGCGCACCGGCTTGCCCTCCGCGTCGATTTCCACCGTTCGCTCCACGTTGCCGATGACCACGAACTGCGAGGTGGTGCCGAAGTTGTAGATGTGGTGGTACACCGGCGGCAGGCCGATGGAGGCGTTGTTGCTGAAGAAGAGCCCGGTGTGGAAGGGGCTGGCGTCCAGCAGGTAGCGCGGCAGCAGCCCGTAGCGGTCCAGCACGCGGCCCAGGACGGAGACGAGGTTGGCGGCGTAGGGGTTCTTGAGGATGTTGGCCACCTTCATCGTGCTGTTGGCGGCGCTTTCCTTGCGCGTCTCCTCGATGGCGCTCTTGATGCGCGCGGCCACGTCGAAAATCGTGTCCCGCGGGTCGAACTTGCACTTGGCGATGTTTTCCTTGATGGAGCCGTCGGCGGTGTCCTGCAGCACCGCGAAGGAGCACACGATGTCCTTGCGGGTGTAAAAGCGCTTGTTGGCGATGAAGCGGTTGAGCTCCGGCAGCTGGGACACCGTGCGCACATAGGCGGCGAAAAAAATCTCCATGAAGGTGATGCGATGGCCCTCCCGCGCCTTTTCCGCCGTGTAGCGCGCCAGCTTCTCGTAGTCCAGCCGGTAGTTGAGCATCACCTGCGCGTCGCAGCGCATGGGCATCAGGTAGGGCGTCAGGGCGATGATGGGGTCGATTCCCTTGACCAGGTAACCGTCCCCGCGTTTTCCAAACATGCGCGGCCCTCGCTTCAATCGTGTACCCCAAAGGGGTTGAGGTGAGTATAGGGGCGGGGCGGGGCGGTGTCAATTTGGGGGCGCCCCGCCCGCGCCGCGAAAAGGGGGAAAGCCCGGCCCCGCGGTTTGACAGCCCCCGCTTCCCGCTGTAAAATAAAGAAAAAGCGCTGCCGCAAGGCAGGAGGAGGATTTATGCCAATCGTCAACTCGCGGGAGATGTTCCGCCGCGCATACGAGGGCGGGTACGCCGTCGGCGCGTTCAACGTGAACAACATGGAAATCATCCAGGGCATCGTGGAGGGCGCGCAGGAGGAAAAGGCGCCGCTCATCCTGCAGGTGTCCGCGGGCGCGCGCAAGTACGCCAACCACACCTACCTGATGAAGCTCATCGAGGCGGCGGTGGAGACCAGCGGCCTGGACATCGTCGTCCATCTGGACCACGGCCCGGACTTCGAGACCTGCAAGTCCTGCATCGACGGCGGGTTCTCCTCCGTCATGATCGACGGCTCCCACCTGCCGCTGAAGGAGAATATCGAGCTGACCCGCCGCGTGGTGGACTACGCGCACGCGCGGAACGTGACCGTCGAGGGCGAGCTGGGCCGCCTGGCGGGCGTGGAGGACGACATCAAGGTCAAGGCGGAGGACTCCAGCTACACCCGCCCCGAGGACGTGGAGGAGTTCGTGACCAGGACCGGCTGCGACAGCCTGGCCATCGCAATCGGCACCAGCCACGGCGCGTTCAAGTTCAAGGGCGAGCCCAAGCTGCGCTTCGACATCCTCGAGGAGGTGGAGCGCCGCCTGCCCGGCTTCCCCATCGTGCTGCACGGCGCCTCCAGCGTCATCCCCGAGTACGTGGAGATGATCAACCGCTTCGGCGGCAAGCTCGACGGCGCCCAGGGCGTCCCGGAGGAGATGCTCCGCAAGGCCGCCTCCATGGCCGTGTGCAAGATCAACATCGACTCGGACCTGCGCCTGGCCTTCACCGCCATGATCCGCAAGCACTTCGCCGAGCACCCCGACCACTTCGACCCCCGCCAGTACCTGACCGACGCGCGCGCCGCGCTCAAGGGCATGGTCCGGCACAAGATCGTCAACGTCCTGGGCTGCAACGGCAAGGCCTGAGGACCTCCCCGCCCGCGGGCAGCCCCCGCGGGCGGATTTTTGCCCACTACCATCTGAAAGGGAGAACTGCAATGGAACTCAAAGGCAAGGTCGTCGTCGCCCAGGGCGGCGGGCCCACGGCGGTCATCAACCAGTCCCTGGTCGGCGCGGTGCTGGAAAGCCGCAAATTTCCCCAGATCACCAAGGTTTACGGCGCCGTGGGCGGCGTGCGCGGCATCGTGGACGAGGAGTTCATGGACCTCACCCAGGAGACGACGCACAACCTGGAGCGCGTGGCCGTCACCCCCTCCTCGGCGCTCTCCTCCACCCGCGACAAGCCGGACGCCAAGTACTGCGAGGAAATCTTCAAGGTCTTCCGCGCCCACGACGTGCGCTACTTCTTCTATATCGGCGGGAACGACTCCTCCGACACCGTGCGCATCGTCAACGAGCAGGCCGAATTGGCCAGGTACGAGTTCCGCGCCATCCACATCCCCAAGACCATCGACAACGACCTGATGGTCAACGACCACACCCCCGGCTTCCCCTCCGCGGCCAAGTTCGTCGCGCAGAGCTTCGCCGGCATCAACCTGGACAACCGCGCCCTGCCGGGCGTCCACATCGGGGTCGTCATGGGCCGGCACGCCGGCTTCCTGACCGCAGCCTCCGCGGCCGCGCGCAAGTACGCGGACGACGGCCCGCACCTGGTCTACGTGCCGGAGCGCGCCTTCGTGATGGAGCAGTTCCTGGAGGACGTGAAGAAGGCCAACGACCGCTTCGGCCGCTGCGTCATCGCGGTGTCCGAGGGCATCCAGGACGAGAAGGGCACGCCCATCCTGGCGCGCCTCATGGAGACGGAGCGCGACGCCCACGGCAACATGCAGCTGTCCGGCACCGGCGCCCTGGGCGAGCAGCTGGCCCAACAGATCAAGGACAAGCTGGGGCTCAAGCGCGTGCGCTCCGACACCCTGGGTTACCTGCAGCGCTCCTTCATCGGCTGCGTGTCCGACGTCGACCAGCGCGAGGCCCGCGAGGTGGGGGAGAAGGCCGCCCAGTTCGCCATCTGGCACAACGTGGACGGCTCCATCACCATCCACCGCACGGGCACCTACGCGGTGGACTACCGGCTGACAAACCTGAAGGAAATCGCCGCCAAGACCCGGCTGATGCCCGACGAGTTCATCAACAAGGCCGGCAACAACGTGACCGAGAGCTACAAGCACTACCTGACCCCGCTGCTGGGCTCCGACATGCCGGAGCCGTCGATGCTCCGCGCCCCCAAGGCCCCCAAAATCCTCAAAATCTGAGCGTCCGGCCGGGGGGCTTCACCGGCGCGCGGGCACTGCCCGCGCGCCTTCACGCAAAAAGGAGGGATGACATGCGCATGAGGCAGCCGGCCGCCGCCCTGCTGCTCGCGGCGCTCCTGGCCCTGCCCGCCTGCCTGGCGGCACCCGCCCGTGCGGAAAGCCCCAGCCCCGCGCCGGCCGGGGACGCCTTCCCGGCGGCCCTGGCGGCGGACGCGCTGTCCCTCGCCCCCCTGCCCCTTCCGCTTCAGATGACCGGGGAGGAAACCGCCCGGCAGGCGCGGCGGCAGGACGAGGCGCTGGCTTCGCTTGGCATGGCGGGCGCCTTTGAGCCGCCCCTCTTCCCCTCCGGGGAAACGAAGCCCGGGGACTTTTACGCTTCGGTCCGCCTGCTCTCCCTGTCCCCGGACGGCGGGCAGGCGCTGGCGGAGTCGGGCGGCGGCCTGTGGCTGCTGGCGCTCGCGTCCGGCCAGGCCCGCGCCGTCGTGCCGGAAGCCGGCTTCCGGGAGCCCGGCCAGGTTGAAAACTGGCAAAGGGTGTCCCGGAACGTGGAGACGCAGTCGCTCTCCTGGTCTCCGGACGGCGCCTCCCTGCTGGTCAGCAGCCCGCGCGCCGTGCTGACGATGCTGCGCCTGGGCACCAACGTGTTCCTCATCGACGTGAAGGCCGCTTCGGCGCGGCCGCTGTTTCCCGGCCTGCCCGCCGCCCTGGGCCTGACCGACGGCGCCCCGGCGGGCCTGCCCCTGCGCGCGGCCTTCGGCCCGGACGGCCGGCTCGTCTTTGTGGAGACGCTGTTCCCGGGCGGGGACGGCCTGCGCGGCGAAATCCAGGCCGTAGACCCGGCGACGGGCGTGTCCGCCCGCGTCGCGGACTTCAATCCCCTGATGGCCGTCACCGACGGCCGGCTCTGGGCCACCGCGGACGCCTTCCTGCAGGTGACGGCGCAGTCCGGCGGCCAGGACGCCGCGGGGCTCCTGGTGACCGGCCTTTCCGGGGAGCGCAGGCTCATCACCTACGCGCGCCCCTTCCGGGAACAGTACTGGCCTTCCCTCAGCCTGGCCGGGACGGCGGGGGGCACCGTGCTGCTGCGCACCGATTTCACCCGCTTCGCCGCCACGCCCCAGCCGGCGCTGCTGCACCTGGCGGACCCGGGGGCGCAGGACGCGGTGCTTGACGAAACGCTGGCCCTCAACGAGGGCGCGGCGCCCGCGGAGCGGCTGCTGCGCCTGCCGGCGGCGGAGCTGATGGCCGGCGCGCCCGAGGGCGTCACGGTGCCGGACAACGGGGCCCTCTCGCCGGACGGGCGGCTGCTGCTGCTCGCCGTGCGCGACCGGGACCGCCGCAACCCCCGGCTCTACCTGCACGACTTTTCTACCGGCCTGACCGGCCGGGTCGCCCTGCCGCCCGAGACGCGCAGGGACCCGTTCTTCGCTTTTTTCATGCCGCCGATGAGCGATTTCGCCGCCGGCATCCAGTGGGCGGGCGGCAACCGCCTGCTGCTCTGGGCGGACGGTGCGTACCGCGCCTATGAATTCTCGCCCGCGCCCTGAGGGGCGGGCCGGAACAAACCGCAGGACGACAGACTGACACGGCGCGGGGGAGGTGCCCCGCGCGGGAAGGACGCCCCATGAAGAAAATCGCGGTGCTGACCAGCGGGGGGGACAGCCCCGGCATGAACGCGGCGGTGATGGAGGTCGCGCGCTTTTCCGCGCTGGCAGGCATGCCGCTCGTCGGCATCAAGCGCGGCTACAACGGCCTCATCGGCAAGGACAAGCCCCGTGACAGCTACACCCACATGAACATGGACACGGTGCTGGATATCGCCGACCTGCCGGGCACCTACCTGCGCACGGCGCGCTGCGAGGAGTTCTACCTGCCCGAACACCAGCAAAAGGCGGTGGAGTTCCTCAGGGGCCTGGACGTCGCCGGCCTGGTCGTCATCGGCGGGGACGGCTCCTTCCGTGGGGCGCAGAAGCTGGGGGAGCTGGGCATGCCCTGCGTGGGCATCCCCGGCACCATCGACAACGACCTGGAGTACTCCGAGACCTCGCTGGGCTTCGACACCGCGGTCAACGTGTGCATGGAGGCCGTCCGCGCCATCCGCGCCACCTCCCGCTCCCACGACCGGCCGGCGGTGGTGGAGGTCATGGGCCGCAACTGCGGTGACATCGCGATGTCCACCGCCATGTCCACGGGCTCCGAGGCCGTCGTGGTGCCGGAGGTCAAGAACTGGAAGGTGGAGGACGTCGCCCGGCGGCTCTCCGGCCTGCTCGCCCGGGGAAACACCCGCGCCACCGTCATCATCGCCGAGGGCGCCTTCAAGACCATGAAGCCCTTCGACCTGTACGGCTACCTCAAGCCCCACACCCAGGTCTTCGAGGGGGAGAAAATGACGGCCTACCGCCTGGCCAACGTGCTGGAGTACATGACCGGCGCCCAGGTGCGCTCCACCGTCATCGGCTACACCCAGCGCGGCCACGAGCCCACCGCCCAGGACGCCTCCTTCGCCTTCGAGGCGGGCAACATGGCCGTGGAGCTGCTGCGCCGCGGGCAGGGCAACCAGGTCATCGGCCTGCGCCACGGCCGCATGTTCCACATGCCCATCGAGAAGGCCCTGAAAATCAAGCCCCGCTTCAAGCGGCACATCTACCAGCTCATCAATACGCTGTAAGGTTTGCGATAAAGCCGAAAGAAAAACGCCCTCCCCGGAAACCCCGGGAGGGCGTTTTGGCGGCGCCGCGCGGAGAGGCCCCGCGCGCCTCAGTCCCCGGCCGCGGGCGGCGGCCCCACGGCGACGACGTCCGTCAGCCGGCGCCCCCCCTTGTAGGGCTTGTTGACGATTTCCCCGTTGAACCACATGATGGCGGACTGCCCGCCGTCCAGGTTGTAGGCGGCCTGGCAGCCAAGCCCCGACATGAAGCGGCTCAGCTCCTCCAGCGTCATCCCCCGGCTTTTGCTGCTGCGCCCGTCCACCACCACGAGCATGTAATGCCCGGGGCTGACGTACCCGATGGCGCTGCGGGGGTTCTTGCCGCGCACGGGGGAGGTGAATTCGCCGATCGGCCGCCCGTCTTTCAGGAGGGCCGGCCCGAAGAGGAAGGAGTGCCACACGCCTTCCGCCAGCATCTCCTCCGCGGTTTTCTCCTGCCGGGGGTAGGTCACCATCCGGCCGTCCGAAAGCACGAGGCAGTTGTCGCGGGCCCTGTTGTCGGTTTTCCGGTAGACCACGCCGTTGCCGACCGACAAGCCGGCGTTGAACAGGCTGGCGTAGTCGCCCGTCATCGCCAGCACCATGCCGGCGTCCGGCGCGATGGTTTTGATGGAGCGCATGTCGCCCTTCCATTTGTTCAGGGAGTAGACGCGCCGCAGGTAGTCCACCGAGGCTACCCGGACCTCCGCGACGAAGGCGTCGGACCTGGCCTCCTCGTCCCGGACCTGCCGGATTTCGATGGAGAAGTGCTCGCTCTTGTAGCTGTTTTCCGTATACTGCGGCGGCTCCCCGGGCGCCAGGAAGGTGCCCTCCGGCGCCAGAGCGCGCAGGTCCGCGGGCGCGGGCGCCTGCGGCGCCTCGGCCGAAACGCCCGGCAGGGCGGACAGCAGGGTCAAGAGCAGGAGGTTGCAAAGCAGGCCCCGGAACGGTTTGCGCATCATGGTGTCCCTTCCGCCCCGCGCGCGGCGGAGCAGGGCTATTTTATCCCAATCCCCGGGCCGCCGCAAGGCGGGGGATTGTCGGGGCTCTACCCTGGCCCAGGCTGTCAACAAGCCTTGCGGCAAAGCGGCGTGCGGGGGGCTTCGGGGGGCGGCGGCCCGCCGGTTGTCATCGTGCCGTCCGGCATAGCCGTACGCGCGGGGCGTTTTTTCAAACTGCGAAAACATCCCGCGGCCATCCCCCGCGCCGAAAAAGGCCCGCAGGCCTTTTCGATAAACGGAGCCGGGGCAGGGCCCCGGCTCGGTTCGCCCGGAAGGGCGTCAGAACAGCGGCTCGCCGCTCATCTCCGGGGGGATGGGGATGTGCATGGCCTTGAGCATCGTGGGGGCGATGTCCGCCAGCCGCCCGCCCGCGCGCAGCGCCTTGCCGGCGAACTCCGGCCCGCAGGCGATGAAGGGCACCGGGTTGGTGGTGTGCGCCGTGAAGGGGCCGCCGGTCTGGTAGTCAATCATCTGGTCGGCGTTGCCGTGGTCGGCGGTCACGAAGGCGCGGCCGCCCCTTTCCAGGATGCGGTCCACCAGCAGCCCCACGTCCCGGTCCACCTCGCGCACCGCCTGCACGGCGGCGGGGATGACCCCGGTGTGCCCCACCATGTCGCAGTTGGCGTAGTTGAGGATGAGCACGTCGTACTTCCCGGAGTCGACGATGTCCAGCGCCTCCTGCGTGACCTCCGGCGCGGACATCTCGGGCTTCAGGTCGAAGGTGGCCACCTTGCTGGAGGGCACCAGCACCCGCTCCTCGCCGGGGTTGGACTTCTCCACCCCGCCGTTGAAGAAGAAGGTGACGTGCGGGTATTTCTGCGTCTCGGCGATGCGCATCTGGGTCAGCCCCAGGCCGGAGAGGTACTCGCCCAGGGTGTTCTCCAGGTCCTCCGGCGGGTTCACCACCTGAAGGCCGGTGAAGGTCTCGTCGTACTGCGTCATGGTGACGTACTGCAGCGGGAGGAAGCCCCGAGCGCGCTCGAAGCCGGCGAAGTCCGGCTGGATGAAGGCGCGGGTCATCTGCCGCATGCGGTCGGGGCGGAAGTTGAAGCAGATGAGGCTGTCGTGCGCGTTGACGGTCGCGACCGGCGCGCCCAGCTGGGTCAGCACCACGGGCTTGACAAACTCGTCCGTGACCCCGGCCTGGTAGCTGTCCAGCACCGCCTGCACCGGGTTCTCCGCGAAAACGCCCCGGCCCAGCACCACCGCGTCGTAGCCCAGCTTGACCCGCTCCCAGATGTTGTCGCGGTCCATGCCCCAGTAGCGGCCCTGGATGCTCGCGATGCGCCCGACGCCCAGGCCGTCCAGCTTTTCCTGCAGCCGCCGAACAAAGCCCGCGCCGCTGTCCGGCGGCACGTCGCGGCCGTCCAGCAGGCAGTGCACGAAGACCTTTGTCAGCCCGCGCGCCTTGGCCATGTCCAGCAGGGCGAAGAGGTGGTCGATGTGGCTGTGCACGCCGCCGTCGGACAGCAGGCCCAGGAAGTGCAGCGCGCTGTCCTGCCGCAGGGCCTCCTCCATCGCCCAGGTCAGCGCCGGGTTGTTGAACAGGCGCCCGGTCTGGATGTCGTGGGTAATCTGCATCAGCTCCTGGTTGACGATGCGCCCGGCGCCGATGTTCAGGTGCCCGACCTCGGAGTTGCCCATCTGCCCGGGCGGCAGCCCGACGTCGGGGCCGGAGGCGGACAATTGGGTGTGGGGGAAGGCGGCGCTGAGCCGGTCGATGTTGGGCGTGCCGGCCTCCAGGATGGCGTTGCCCAGGGGGTTGGGGTTGATGCCGAACCCGTCCATGATAATCAGCGCGGTGAGTTGCTTGGACACGGATGCTCCTTTGCGGGGCGGCGTTTCCGCCCGCCCTTATCGGTCGAAATGGACCACCTGGGCGAAGTCCGCCGCCTTCAGCGAGGCGCCGCCGATGAGGCCGCCGTCGATGTCCGGCTGCGCCATCAGGCCCTTGGCGTTCTTGGGGTTCATGCTGCCGCCGTACTGGATGCGCACGGCGTTGCCCACCCGCTTCCCGTAGCGCGCGCTCAGCGCGTCCCGGATGACCCGGATGGTCTGGTTGGCCTGCTCGTCCGTGGCCGTCAGCCCGGTGCCGATGGCCCAGACCGGCTCGTAGGCGACGATGACTTTTTTAACCTCCTCGGGCGTCAGCCCGGTCAGCGCGATGAGCGTCTGGTAGGTGACCAGCGCGTCGGTGTAGCCGGCTTCGCGCTGCTCCTTCCGCTCGCCCACGCACACGATGGGCACCAGCCCGCCCGCGACGGCGGCCTTCACCCGCAGGTTGACCGTCTCGTCCGTCTCGCCGAAGTACTGCCGCCGCTCGCTGTGGCCGATAATCACATACTCGGCGCCCGCCTCCCTGAGCATCGCCGCGGACAGCTCGCCGGTGAAGGCGCCGGAGGGCATGTAGTGCACGTTTTGCGCGCCCAGCCTGATCTTGCTGCCGCGCAGGGCCTGCCGGGCGCTTTGCAGGTCGACCGCGGGCACGCACAGCACCACCGTCGCCTTCGCGCCCTCCACCAGGGGCTTGAGTTCCAGGATGAGTTCGGCCGCTTCCTTCGGGCCCTTGTTCATTTTCCAGTTGCCTGCGATGACGGGTGTGCGCATGGGCACCTCCTGAGAATACTTGTACAAACCCGGGACATTATACCCGCCCGCCGTGCCGGACGCAAAGCGGGCGGGCTTTTTTCGCAGTGGACCCTGCCTACCGGTCGTTGAGCGCCGCGACGCCCGGCAGCACCAGGCCTTCCAAGAACTCCAGCGAGGCGCCGCCGCCGGTGGAGATGTGGCTGATGCGGTCCGCGAAGCCCATCTGGGCGACGGCCGCGGCGGAGTCCCCGCCGCCGACGATGGTGGTGGCGCCGCTGTCCGCCAGCGCCTTCGCGACCGCCCGGGTGCCCTCGGCGAAGGCGGGCATCTCGAACACGCCCATCGGCCCGTTCCACACGACGGTCTTGGCTTCCCTGACGGCCTTGGCGAAGGCCGCCTGTGCCTTGGGCCCGATGTCCAGGCCCTGCCAGCCCTCCGGGATGTCCAGCGTGGGGACCACCCGGGTGTTGGCGGCGTTGTCGAACTTGTCCGCCGCCACGGTGTCCTCCGGCAGCAGCAGCTTCACGCCCTTCTTTTCCGCCTTCTCCAGCATCTCCCGCGCGTAGTCGACGCGATCCTTTTCCAGCAGGCTGCCGCCCACCTTCCCGCCCTGCGCGGCGGCGAAGGTGAAGGCCATGCCGCCGCCGATGATGAGGGTGTCCACCTTCTCCAGCAGGTTGTTGATGACGCCCAGCTTGTCGGACACCTTCGCCCCGCCCAGGATGGCAACGAAGGGGCGGTCCGGGTTTTCCAGCGCCTTGCCCATGAACTGCAGCTCCTTTTCAATCAGGAAGCCGGAGACCGCGGGCAGGAAGTGCGCGACGCCCTCGGTGCTGGCGTGGGCGCGGTGGGCGGTGCCGAAGGCGTCGTTGACGTACAGGTCGGCGAGGGAGGCCAGGCTTTTCGCGAAGTCCGGGTCGTTCTTCTCCTCCTCCTTGTGGAAGCGCAGGTTCTCCAGCAGCATCACGTCCCCGTCCTTCAGGGAAGCCGCCAGGCGCCGCGCGTCCTCGCCCACCACGTCCTTGGCCATCAGGACTTCCCGGCCCAGCAGCTCGGAAAGCCGCCGGGCGACGGGCGCCAGGGAATACTTGAGGTTGAACTCGCCCTTGGGGCGGCCCAGGTGGCTGCACAGGATGACCTTCGCCCCCTTGTCCGCCAGGTAGCGGATGGTCGGCAGCGCGCCCTGGATGCGGTTCTCGTCGGTGATGCGCCCTTCCTCGTCCATCGGCACGTTGAAGTCCACCCGGACCAGCGCCTTCTTACCCTTTAGCCCGACGTCGCGTATGGTTTTCTTGTCCATGGTTCTCCTCCTTGATGTTCTCTGGCGGCAGTTCCCCGGATTCCGACAGCAGGGACAGCATCCGCCGCGCCACCCCCTCGTCGATGACCAGCGCCCAGGGCGGGTGCCAGCGCACGGCGGCGAGCACCGCCTGGGCCTTTCGCGCCCCGGCGGCCGCCATCACGGACAGCGCCTGGGGCTTTCCGCTGCCCAGCTCGCTGGACAGCGAGGGGCTTTGGTACACTACGCGGCCCTTGATGTCGAAAAAGTCGCCCAGCGCCTCGCCGACCGCGCCGTCGCGCTGCAGCTGCCGGCGCAGCGACAGGGACATGCCGCGCCGCTGCGCCATGTCCTCCGACCGGCCCACGCCGTAGAGGATGATGTCGGCGTTGCGCATCAGCGCCAGCGTGGCGCGCACGCCCGGCAGCTTGGCCGCCTTTTTCAGCGTCTCCTGGTCCATGCCCTCCGGCAGGTGCATCAGCCGGTAGTCGCCCCCGATGCGCTGAGCCAGCTCCCCCGCCACGGCGTCGGCCTGCATCTGCGCCAATCGGCCGAAGCCGCCCCGCGCGGGGACGACCATGACGTTGCCGGCCACCGGGGCCATCGCTCGCGCGACCTCGCTCATCGTGCTGCCGCCGGAGACGGCGATAATCATGTTGTCGTGCAGCACCTGCTCGAGCACCTGCGCCGTCGCGCGGCCCAGCCCCACCAGCACGATGCGGTCCGCGTCCGCGTCCCCGGGCACCAGGGTCAGGTGGGAGACGGGCAGCAGCTGCTTCAGCGCGCTCTCCAGCTCGTGCAGCCCGCTGATGGAGCGGCACAGGCGCCGCACCTCCGGCAGGATTTTGACGCCGGCGGGCGCCAGCCGCATCCCCGCCGCGCTCAGGGTGATGAGGCCCTCCGCGCGCAGCGCCTCCGCGGCGGCGCGCACCTCCCGCTCGGAGAGCTGCATGGAGACCGCCAGCGTGCGCCGGCCGACCGGCCCGATGGCGTCAATCCGCTCCAGCAGCACCGCCCGGCGGCTGATTTCCTCCACCTGGTCCGCCGCGATGCGCTTGAGCGTCGACCACGTAATCTCCTGCATCCGCCTCACCCGCTTCCCGGTGCGGGGCGTATTCCGCCCGCCCGGCGAATTATATACCAGCCCGCGCCCCGGCGCAAGGGAAGAACCAAAGCCGTACAGGGGAGGCGCGGGAAATGGCCTGCCGGAAAGGCCGGAAACGCCGGCAAAAAGGCGCGGCTCCCGGCCCCACCTTTCCTTCCGGAAGCGCCTGCGTTTCCTTCCCGGCTACGCCAACGCGGCGGGCGGAATCCGTCCCGGCGGCTCCGGGAATCGCATCAGACAGGTTTGCCTTCGGGCAGATGAAGCCCCGCTTCTCCCAAATCAAAGAAGTGTCCGCAGACACTTCTCAGGCTGTTAAAAAACCTAACTACAGACCATGATGCAGGGGGCTTCGGGGGGCGGCAGCCCACCGATTGTCATCGTGTCGTCCGGCTTTGCCGGACGCGCGGGGCGTTTTCGCGAACAGCGAAAACATTCCGCAGCCATCCTCCGGATCCAAAAAGGTCCACAGACCTTTTCGACAGTCTGAGAAGTGTCCGCAGACACTTCTTTGGGGTTGCGCCGGGGTTTCCCCGACCGCCGCTTTCGCTCAGCCCATCTGCCCGCTCAGCGGCCGGCCGCCCAGCACGTGGAAATGCAGGTGGGGCACGCTCTGGCAGGCGTCCGGCCCGCAGTTGGACACCAGGCGGAACCCGCTTTTGTCAATGCCTTCCTTCTTCGCGACCAGGGCCGCCGCGCGCAGCAGGCGCGCCAGCAGGCTGTCCTCCACCCCCTCCAGGCCGCAAAGCCCGTCCAGGTGCCGCTTGGGAATGATGAGCACGTGCCTGTCGGCCTGCGGGTTGATGTCCCGGAAGGCCAGCAGCGCCTCATCCTCGTACACGGCGTCGCAGGGAACCTCGCCCCTGACGATGCCGCAGAACAGGCATTCGTCCATGTCTCTTCCTCCTTCAGCGCCTTTTTGGCGCGTTCTCTTGGCGGCTCTCCCCGCCTCAGCGGGCTTCGGCCAGGAAGGCGACGCCGATGCCGCCCACGCCGAAATGCGCGGCGATGGCCGGCCCCAGCAGGGTGATGACCGTGTCCTTCGCGCCGGCCAGGCGGATGCGCTGCGCCAGCTTCTCCGCGGTTTCCCGCACGTCGGCGTGGCTGATGTAGACCACCTGGTTCTTCAGGTCGAAGGCCCGCTCGGCCACCACCTCGAACAGCCGCGCGACCGCCTTGTGGTAGCTCCTCACCCTGGCGTACACCGTGAACAGCCCTTCGGCGCTCAGCCGCAGCACCGGCTTGATCTGCAGGATGGTGCCCAGCGCCGCGGCGTAGGCCGTCAGCCGGCCGCTGCGGCGCAGGTAGTCCAGGTCGTCGAGGGTGAAGAAATGCGCGACGCGCAGCCGGTTGTCCGCCACCGTGCGGGCGGTCTGCTCCAGGCTCATCCCCTCGTCCCGGCACCTGGCGGCCATCTCGACCAGCAGCGCCTCCCCCATCGCGCCCGAGCAGGTGTCCAGGCCGACAATCCTGCGTTCCGGGAAGCGCTCCCGCAGCAGGCCCAGGGCGATTTCGCCGGACTGGAAGGTGCCGCTCAGGGTGGGGGACAACCCCAGGTACAGCAGGTCCCGGCCGGCTTCCAGCAGGGGCTCGGCGAGCTCCACGAAGGCCTCGGGCGCCGGGGCGGAGGTCTTTATGACGGCCTTTTTGCGCAGCTGCGCGTAAAACTCCTGGAAGGAGATGTCCCGTCCGTCCGGGTAGTGCTGGAAGGCCTGACCGTCCACGGTGATGGGTACGGGAACGGCCGTGACGCCCAGCGCGGCCAGCCGCTGCGCGTCCAGGTCGCAGGCGGCCTCCGTCAGGATGGCGAAGGAAGCAGCCATTCGCCTCCCTCCTTTCGCGTGATGGGGTTTTGCGTTTTCCAAGTCCAACAAAGCATACCCCGCGCCGGGGGCGCTGTCAACGAAGGAGCCCGCCTACAGCAGGGTCCCCGCGAACCCCTCGCCCTCCAGCGCGTCCAGGCGCACCGCCCCCAGCGCGCCGGGCTGCCCGCCCCGGGCGCGCACGGGATGGTAGTCCGGCGTATGCCCCAGCGCGAAGCCCTCCCCGTCCGCCTGCTCGAAGAGCACCTCCTGCGCGCTGCCCAGCAGGGCGCGGCGGCTTTTCTCGGAGAGTTCCGCGCCAAGGCGGGCCATCCGCGCCGCGCGCTGCGCCTTGACGGCGCGGGGCAGCTGGCCCGGCATCCCCGCCGCGGCCGTGCCCGCCCGGGCGCTGAAGGGGAAGACGTGCAGCCGGGTGAAACCGATTGCTTCGCAGAAGGCCATCGTCTCCCCGAACTCCTTGTCCGTCTCCCCCGGGAAGCCGACCAGCACGTCGGTGGTCAGCGCGCAGCCCGGGAAGGCCTCCCGCAGCGCTTGGGCGGAAGCCCGGTATTCCTCCGCCGTGTAGCGGCGGCGCATGCGCCGGAGCACCGTGTCGGAGCCCGACTGCAGCGAGAGGTGGAACTGCGGGCATACCGCCGGGATGCCCGCAAGCGCCCGGGCGAAATCCCTTGTCGCCACGACCGGCTCCAGCGAGCCCAGCCGCAGCCGGGGCAGGCCGGGCGCCGCGGCGGCGCGGACCGCGTCCAGCAGGGTCGCCTCGTGCAGGTCGCGCCCGTAACTGCTCAGGTGGATGCCGGTCAGCACGATTTCGCGGTAGCCCGCGCCGAGCAGCCGCAGCGCCTCCGCCCGGATGTTTTCCGGGCTGCGGGAGCGGATGCCGCCCCTGACGCTGGGGATGATGCAGTAGGCGCAGAAGCGGTCGCAGCCCTCCTGGATTTTCATGACCGCCCGCGTCCGGCCCTCCTGGCTGGAAATCCGCAGCTCCTCGAAGGGCGCGCTGCGCACGTCCTCCACCGCGACCACCAGGCGGTCTTCCGCAACGGCCCGCTCCAGCAGCTCCACCACCCGCTCGCGGTGCCTGTTGCCCAGGATCAGCCGGGCGCCCAGCCCGGCCAGCTTCTCCGCGTCCTTCTGCGCCAGGCAGCCCGCGGCGACCAGCAGGGTGCCCGGGCTTTGCCGCAGGGCGCGGTGCAGCGCCTGGCGGCTTTTCTGCTCGCCCGCGGCGGTCACCACGCAGGTGACCACCACGCTGACGTCCGCCGGCTCGCCGGACGCCACCCGACGGTAGCCGGCCTCCTGGAACTTTTCCAGCATCGCCTGGGCGTCGTACTGGTTCACCTTGCAGCCCAGGGTGTGAAACGAAACGGTCTTGGCCAATGAACGTCCTTTCGCTCAGCGCCCGGCGAAGTCGTCCGCCAGGGCCAGCAGCATCGCGATGGCGGCGACGCCGGCGGTCTCAGTGCGCAGCACCCGGGGGCCCAGGGTGACGGGGACGGCCGGCATCGCCCGGATTTCCTCCGGCGTGAACCCGCCCTCCGGCCCGATGACCAGGGCGACGTCGTCCGCGCCCCGGTAGGCCGCCCGCAGGGTCTGCCCGCGCTCCATCTCATAGGGCACCAGCGCCTGCCCGTGCCGGGGCAGCCGGGCCAGCAGGGCCTCAAAGCCGAGGGTGTCCTCCACCCTGGGCACGACCGTCCGCCCGGACTGCATCGCGGCCTCATGCGCAATCCTGTTCAGGCGCTCCGCCTTCCTGCCCTCGCCCTCCGGCCGGGGCACGCTGCGCGCGAACACGCAGGGCACGATGGCGAAGACGCCCAGCTCCGTCGCCTGCCGCACCACCTGCTCCAGCTTCTCGCCCTTGGGCAGCCCCTGGTAGAGGGTGATGGCGGTGCGGGCCTCGCTGCCCGGCAGGGGCGAGAGCAGCCGCGCGAAGGCGGCGTCCCCCCGGGTCTCCAGCGTCGCCCGGTACCGCCGCCCGCCGACGACGGCCTTCATCGCGTCGCCCGGGCGCATCCGCAGCACCCGCAGCGCGTGCCGGGCGTCCTCGGGGCCAAGCGGCGCCAGCCCGTCCGTCTCTGGCCCGCAGAAGAAGTCAGGCATGCCGCTTCTCCATCACCAGGGCCACCCATTCGCCTTCCGTTTCCCGGTCCACGAGGGCATACCCGGCCTTTCGGCAGGCGTCCAGCACGTCCTTCTCGCGCTCCTTAATGATGCCGGAGGCCAGGAACCGCCCGCCCGGCAGCAGCAGGGGGTGCAGGCCAAGCGCCAGGTGGATGACGGCGTCCGCCAGGATGTTGGCGCAGGCGAAGGCGAACTTCCCCGAAACGCCCCGCGCCAGGTCGCCTTCCCGGACGCCGACCCGCCCCGCAAGGCCGTTGCGCGCCACGTTTTCCCCGGCCACCCGCACGGCGACCGGGTCGATGTCCACCGCCAGCACGCTTTGCGCCCCCAGCTTCGCCAGGGCGATGGCCAGGATGCCCGTGCCGGTGCCCACGTCCAGCGCGCGCCCGCCCTGAAAGTGTTTCTGCAGCATCAGCAGGCACAGCCGCGTCGTCTCGTGGGTGCCGGTGCCGAAGGCCATGCCCGGGTCCATCTCGATGACCAGGTCGCTTGGCCCGGGCTCGTAGGGCTCCCAGCCGGGCTTGACGACCACGCGCTCCCCGACGCGGACGGGCTTGTAGTATTGTTTCCAGTTTTCCGCCCAGTCCTCGTCCCTGACCAGGGCCGTCCCGAACGTGAGCGCACCCAGGCCGTCCCCGGCGTCAGCCTTGAGGGCCGCCACGGCCTGCCGCGCCGAATCCGCGTCCCGCTGGCTTGAAAACCAGGCCTTGACCACCGCCTGCTCCGGCAGCCCCTCGAACAGCTCCGGCCCGAACAGCTCGCCGTAGCCGGGCTGCCCCCGGAAGGCCAGCATCTCCGCCCGGTCGATGATTTGCGTGCCCTTGGCGCCCGCGCGCATCAGTGCCTCGGACACCCGCTCGGCGCCCGGGCCGTTGGTCGAGACGGACGCCTCCACCCACTCCATAACCGTCCTCCCCTCCCGCAGTCGCGTCATTATAGCGTCAGGGGCCGGGGCGGCGCAATCCGGGTATGCTTTGGGGGAGGGGAGGCGGGCGCGTGGAGAAGGGGGACGGGGTGCGGGCGAAAGCCCCGGGGCTTTCCCGGCTGGAGCGGGAGCCCTATTCGTTCTCGGCGGACAGGAACGGCCGGGTGACGGTGTTCCGCCGGGGGCGGGCGGTGAGGTCGCTGGGGGCCGCGGCCTCCGAAAAATTCCTGCGCAGGGCGCAGGGCGCCGCGCCCGACGCCCTGCAATTGCTGATGGCGCGGGCCACCGGGCACTACCGGCACGGGAACGAGCGCTGAGCCGGCGGCTCCGGGCTGTCACATCCCATCAGCCGTAAGGCTGCCAGCCCTCGCGATAGCCGCACGCCCCAACCCCTGCCAATAAAGAAAAGGCTTTCGGTTTGAAAGCCTTTTTTGGACAAGCGGCTTATGGTTCGTCCGCCGGCGCCGCCGCTCTGACCGGCCGTTCCCGGCGCTTGCGGGTCTGGCCCAGGTAGGCGTCGCGCACCCGCTGGTTGCCCAGCAGGCTCATCCCGGTGTCCTCCATCGTGATGCGCCCGGTCTCCAGCACGTAGCCGTAGTCGGCCGCGCGCAGGGCGGCGTTGGCGTTCTGCTCGATGAGCAGGATGGTGATGCCCTCCTGCATCAGCCGCTGGATAATCTGGAAGATGTCGCGCACCACCAGGGGCGCCAGGCCCAGGGAGGGCTCGTCCATCATCAGCAGCTTGGGCCGCGCCATCAGCGCGCGCCCCACGGCCAGCATCTGCTGCTCCCCGCCGGAGAGGGTGCCGGCCATCTGCCAGTGGCGCTCCTTGAGCCGGGGGAAGCGCTCGTACACATAGTCGATGGAGGCGTTGACCTCGCCCGGGTCGTCGCGCAGGTAGGCGCCGATTTTCAGGTTCTCCAGCACCGTCAGGTTGGGAAACACGCGCCGCCCCTCCGGCACCATCACGATGCCCTCGGACACGATTCTGGACGTGTCCAGCGAGGTGATGTCCCGGCCGTCGAAGTTGATGGAGCCGGACCGGATCGGCACCAGGCCGCTGATGGCGCGCAGGGTGGTGGACTTTCCGGCGCCGTTGGCGCCGATCAGGGTGACAATCTGCCCCTTCTCCACCGTGAAGGAGATGCCCTTGAGCGCCTCGATGCCGCCGTAGGAGACCTGGAGGTTCTGGACGGTCAGCAGGCTCATTCCTCTTCCACCCCCAAATAGGCCGTGATGACGTCCGGGTTGTCCTGCACCTCCTCCGGCACGCCGTGCGCGATGAGCTTGCCGAAGTCAATCACGTACACGCGGTCGGAGATGTCCATCACCAGGTCCATGTGATGCTCGATCAGGAAGACCGTCAGGCCGAACTGGTTCTTGATGCCGGTGATGAAGCGGCCCAGGTCGTCGGTCTCCTGCGGGTTCATGCCGGCGGCCGGCTCGTCCAGCAGCAGCAGCTGGGGCTTTGTGGCCAGCGCGCGGGCGATTTCGAGGCGCCGCTGCTTGCCGTAGGGCAGGGAGGTCGCCTTCTCATCCTTCAGGTCGGCCAGGCCCACCACCTCCAGCATCTCCAGCGCGTGCCGGCGCATCTGCTGCTCCTCCCGGTAGTTGAGGCGGAAGGCGGCGGTGAAGAGGTTGCTGGTCTTGTGCAGGTGGGTGGCGATGAGCACGTTCTCAAACACCGTCTGCGTCTTGAACAGCCGGATGTTCTGGAAGGTGCGGGCGATGCCCATCTTGGTGATGCGGTCGGGCGTGTTGACGACCGTCTCCGCCGGGAAGGCCTTGTCGCTGCCCGCGTACAGCTCCTTCATCCTGCCCTGGGGCCTGTTGCTGATGATGAGGTTGCCCAGGTAGCGCACCTGGCCGCTGGTGGGCGTGTACACGCCGGTGATGCAGTTGAAGGCCGTCGTCTTGCCGGCGCCGTTGGGCCCGATGAGGGCGACGATTTCGCCCCGGTCCACCCGCATGGAGAGGCTGTCCACGGCCACCACGCCGCCGAACTGCATGGTGACGCGGTCCAGTTCCAGCACCCGCTCAGCCATTGGCGCCGCCTCCCTTCCGGGGGGACAGCCTTCGCGCGATGCGCTTCAGGCTCAGTTCCTTGTCGCCCATGATGCCCCTGCGGTAAAACAGCACCACCGCCATGATGATGACGGAGAAGACCACCATCCGGAAGCCCGAGCGCATCAGCGGCAGCTGGAAGGAGCCGATGGCCTGCTCGTTGTCCAGGAACCGCAGCCACCACTCGCTGGCGGCGATGAAGAGGAAGCTGGCCATCACCGAGCCGGTCAGCGAGCCCATGCCGCCGATGACCACGATGAGCAGGATTTCGTAGGTCATGGCGCTGGTGAAGGCCGCCGCCTGCACCGTGGTCTGGTACATCGCCAGTAGCGCGCCGCCCACGCCGGCGAAGAAGCTGCTGATGACGAAGGCCAGTTGCTTGTGCCGGAACAGGTTGATGCCCATCGCCTCGGCCGCCACCTCGTCGTCCCGGATGGCCTTGAAGGAGCGGCCGTAGGTGGAATGGATGACCAGCGCGATGAAGGCGACGCAGGCGCCGGCCACCAGGAAGGGGAAGAGCACGGTGTCGAAGGTCGGGTACTTGCGCAGCAGGTTGGAGCCGTTGGTGATGGGCCCCAGGCCGTCGTACTGGAAGACCGCGCGGATGATTTCCGCGAAGCCCAGCGTGGCGATGGCCAGGTAGTCGCTCTTGAGGCGCAGGACGGGCAGCCCGATCAAGAAGGCGAAGAAGGCGGCCGCCGCGCCCGCCAGGGCAAGGGCCGCCAGGGTGGGCAGCGCGAACTGTACCAGGCCGCCGTCGTAGTACTGGTACACCTGCGCGCGGCTCTGCGTCTCGATGGTGAAGATGGCGAAGGTGTAGGCGCCGATGAGCATGAAGCCGGCCTGGCCCAGGGAGAACAGGCCGGTGAAGCCGTTGAGGAGGTTCATGGCGACGGCGACCAGCGCGTAAATCGCGCCCTTCTTCAGCACGGTAATCAGCATCGTGCCGGAGCCGACGACGGACTCCAGGATATACACCCCGGCGTAGAGCAGGCCGATGAGCAGCGCCGGCAGCGCGGCCTTCCTGATTTTGCCCGTCCGGTCGAAGACGGCGCCCAGCAGCAGCGCGCCCGCGAGCAGCAGGAACAGCCCGGCCGCCGTCAGGGACGGCCGGTTGCGGTAGACGAACAGCTCCCGGGCGACGGTCCCGCCGGTGTCCAGCCGGTCCGGCCAGCCGTCCAGGTAGCGCTCCAGGCTGCGGAGGACTTTCTCGCGGCTGCCTTCCGCAAGCGCGTCCAGCACGCGGTCCTTCGCCTTCTGCATCTTCGTGTCCTGCGCCGCCGCGCCCTGCGCGTCCATCCGCTCCAGCAGCCCCGGCAGCTTATCCTTCGAGGACTCGGCGGCAATGACCAGGACGGCGGCACACAGGATGAGGAGGGCGGCAAGGATGATTTTCACTGTCTTCATGCGCGCCTCCTACACCTTTTCGTGGACCGCTTCGCCGAAGAGGCCCGTGGGCTTGAAAATCAGGATGATGATCAGCAGCGCGAAGGTGAAGGCGTCGGAGAAGGTGGTCAGCCCCATGGCCTTGATGATGTTCTCCGCGATGCCGATGATGAAGGCGCCGATGACCGCGCCGGGAATCGAGCCGATGCCGCCGAAGACTGCGGCCACGAAGGCCTTCAGCCCCGGCATCGCGCCGGCGGTGGGCGTGACGGCGGTGTAGTTGGAGAAGTACAGCATCGACCCGACCGCCGCCAAAAAGGAGCCGATGACGAAGGTGACGGAGATGACGCCGTTGATTTTGATGCCCATGAGCTTGGAGGTCTCGAAGTCCTTGCTCACCGCGCGCATCGCCATGCCGATCTTGGTGTGCCGGATGAGCTGCGTCAGCAGCAGCACCAGCACCAGCGTCAGCACCGGGGTCACCAGGGTCACCATCTTGGTCGTCGCGCCCAAGAGGGTCACGGAGCTGGAAATCCACGGGATGACGGGGTACTGCTTGGCCAGGCCGCCGGTCACGTACCACATCAGGTTCTGCAAAAGGTAGCTCACCCCGATGGCCGAAATCATGATGGACATCCGGGGCGCGTCGCGCAGGGGCTTGTAGGCCACCCGCTCCACCGCGAAGCCCAGCAGCACGGTGATGACCGCGGTCAGCGGCAGGGAGATGTACAGCGGCATCGTGGCGTTCATGTAGACCATCAGGTAGGCGGCGACGGTGAAGATGTCGCCGTGGGCGAAGTTGATGAGCCGCAGGATGCCGTAGACCATCGTGTAGCCGATGGCAATCAGCGCGTACTGCCCGCCCACGGAGATGCCGGCCAGCAGGTAGGGAAGGTTGGCGCGGATGAAGTCCGACATGAAGTCCCCCTTGCAGGAAGCGGGGGGGGCCGACGCTCGGACGTCAGCCCCCCGCCCGGTCAGACCGGTTTATGCCAAGGTATGGTTATTTCTCCACGCCCTGGACCTTGACGAAGGTCCAGGCGCCCGCGGCGTTGTCGGACTTCTTGATGAAGGCCTGGTCGCGCACGGCGTCGCCGTTCTCGCCAAAGACAATCGCGCCGGTCACGCCGTCGTAGGTCACTTCCGCCATGATGTCGGCGATGTCCTGGCGGTCGCCGGAGTCGGCCTTCTTCAGGGCCTCCAGGGCGACCATGTAGCCGTCGTAGCCCAGCGCGGACACGGCTGCCACGATGTCGTTGCCGCCGTTGTTGGCCAGCTTGTCCGGGTTGGCGTTGAGCCATTCCTTGAAGCCCTTGACGAACTCCGCCGCCTTGGAGGAGGTGTCGCCCTCGTCGAAGAAGGTGGAGACGCTCACCGACAGCTCGGTGCCCTTCGCGGCGTCCAGGATGACGGAGGAGTCCCAGGTGTCGCCGGCCAGGATGGGAATCTTGACGCCGTTGGCGGCGGCTTGGGTGATGATCTGCGCGGCGAACTCGGTGGAGGTGGGGGAGAAGATGACCTCGGCGCCGGCGTTCACGGCGTTGGTCAGGTAGGCCGCGAAGTCGCTGGTGCCCAGCGGGAAGGTCTCGCCGGTCACCTCGCCGCCCTTGCCCTTGAAGGCCTCGGTGAAGTAGTGGGCCAGGCCCACGTCATAGTCGTTGCCCAGCTGCGCCAGGGTGTAGGCCTTCTTGGCGGCGTACTCGTCCATGGCGAAGTTGGCCAGCACCGTGCCCTGGAAGGGGTCCAGGTAGCAGATGCGGTAGTACAGGGGGTTGCCCAGGGTCACCTGCGGGTTGGTGCAGGAGATGCCGACGGCGACGACGCCCGCCTCGTTGAAGGTGGGCGCGGCGGCGATGGACACGCCGGAGCCGTAGGAGCCCAGCACGATGGACGAGCCCGCCGAGACCAGCTGCTGCGCGGCGGAGACCGCCTTGTCGTTGGAGGACTGGTTGTCCACCTCGACCAGGTTGATTTTGTACACGCCGTCAGACAGCTCGACCGTCGGCTGCACGAAGTTGGCGTAGTAGATGCCCAGGGTTTCCTGCTTGCCGCCCGCGCCGTTGGGGCCGGAGGCCGGTTCGTAGATGCCGATGGTGATTTCGCCCTTGACGCCTTCCGCCGTCGCCAGGACGGGCAGCAGCATCAGCAGGGACAGGGCCAGCGCGATCCATTTCCTCATGATGGAATCCTCCTTGTCAGTCTATTCGTGTATTCGTCCGCGGACAGATGTATGTGCGGTAATTCTACACCCGGCCCCTTGAAAATGCAAGCGATGGGGTTTGGCGGCGGAACCAAAGCCGTCCGGCGCGCCGGGAGGGTGCCGGCGCGCCGGGAAAGTTTGGGAAAACCGGTGTGACGGCGCTTGTCAGCTACGGGACGCCGGAGCCGCCTACCTTCCGGCGGGCGCCGCGCCCAGGCCTACCGCGGCGTCCCGGCTCCGGGCGGCCGACCGGTTCGCGGAACGCAAATCCAGGCAGCCGATCAGGACGGTCCACACGTAGGCCAGGGTCTTGGGCACCATCAGGATTCCCACCGCGGGGACGGCGTCCGCCCACAGCACCACGGGCAGGTAGAAGGCGAAGCTCAGCGCGATGGTCAGCCACATGTGGCGGAAGGGCGCATCCCCCCGCTCCCGCGCGCTGTTGTAAAACAGGAGGATGACCGCCAGCCCCATCGCCGAGAAGGGCAGGTTGCGCAGCACGCCCCAGAGCAGGGGCGGCGCGGGGCTGGTCCACCGGTTCTGCGGAAGCAGGCACAGCGCCACGCGGACGGCGGCCAGCCCGTAGACGGCCAGGGTCAGCCCCATTTTCCCCGTCACCCGGTAGCGGCTGCGCCAGACGTGGTAGAGCAGCACGTAAAAAGCGGTCATCGTCAGGGAGGTGATGAACTTGCCGGTGCCCAGGGCCGCCGCGTGGCTGGCAAGCCCCGTGGTCAACAGCGCGTAGGCGCGCGGCAACAGGTGGAAGGCGTCCCCCGCGCCCAGGGTCACGGCCATCGCGCCGAACAGCAGGGACTGGCGCCGCCCCCCGGCGTTCCTCAGCATCAGGATGCCCAGCGTGACGACGCCGGTCAGGTAGAGGGCGTCGAAAACGGTTTCGAAAATCGCTTGCATGGGGTTCCTCCTTCATGTGGCCGGCCGTTGCCGGCATATTGAACAACGTTCAGTTTGGGGCCTGGAAACCCCGCGTTTCCGCGGGGGGCGCCGGCGGTCAGTAAATCGCCTGCGATACCAGTGAAATCAAAGGCTCCGGGTCCTCCTGGCCCCGCATCGCGCGGGACAGGAGGGTGTCGAACACCAGCCCGACCAGCCCTTCCGCGCTGAGCCCCCGGGCGAAGGCGTCCGCCCGCACCCGCCCGTCCCGCTGCAAAATGGCGAGCAGGCATTGCCGGATGCGGCTGACGTAGGCCTCCATTTTCGCGCGGCCGGCCTCCCTGCCGGCGGCGGCGAGGCTCATCGCGTGCACGCTGAAAAAGCCCGGATAGCGTTCGCGGCCGGCCGCCAGCCGCCCCGCGAACCACCGCATCCCCTCCGCAAAGCCGCCGATGTCGGGGGCGTCGCCCGGCACGTGGAACACGTCCTCCCAGACCTCGCCGGTCACTTCGCGCAGCAGCTCCTCCTTGGAGGGGAAGTAGTTGTACAACGAGCCCACCGCGATGCCGCAGGCCCGGGCCACGCTGCGCATGCTGACGGCGCCCAGGCCCTCGCGCATGACCAACAGGCGGCTTTCGCGCAGGATGTCCCCCCGGGAGGTGACGGACTTGTTCACGGCGGCCTCCTTCCCTCAAACTGAACACTGTTCATTATAGCCGTGCCGGGGCGCCTGTCAAGCCCCCGCATCCAGGTTCCCCGCCCCGCTTTGACCGGAGGTCGGCGCCGGCTTATAATGGCAAAAAACATGCATAAGGAGGCGGGCGCCATGGGGATTCTGGAGCGTTTCAGGATGGACGGCAAGCGCGGCTTCATCACCGGCGCGGGCTATGGCATCGGCAAGGCGCTGGCGGAAGGCTTCGCCGAGGCGGGCGCGGACTTCGCGGTGACCGGCCGGTCGGTGGACAAGCTGGAGGAGGTCGCGCGGGACCTGCGTGCGCGCTACGGGCGCAGGGTTTTCGCGCTGCAGTGCGACGTGTCCGACGCGGAGAGCGTGAAGACGATGGTGGCGGCCTGCGCGAAGGAGCTGGGCGGCCTGGACTTCGCCGTCAACAACGCCGGCGTCGTCGACTTCTACCCGCTGGAGGAGGCGGGGCTGGAGGAGTGGATGCGGGTCATCAACGTGAACCTGGTGGGCACCATGCTGTGCGCGCAGGCGGCGGCGAAGGTGATGATTGCGCAGGGGACGGGCGGCGCCATCGTCAATATGGCGTCCATTTCCGCGCGCATCGTGAACGTGCCGCAGCGGACCTCCAGCTATGTCACCTCCAAGGCCGCCGTCCTCCACCTGACGCGCTCCATGGCCGTGGAATGGGCGCGCTACGGCATCCGCGTCAACTCCGTCAGCCCCGGCTACATCTCCAATCCCTTAAACGACGATTTCCCGGCCGCGCAGCAATGGCGCGAGGCCACCCCGCAAAAGCGCATGGGGCGGGCGGACGAGCTGACCGGCGCCTTCCTCTACTTCGCCAGCGACGCCTCCACCTACACCACCGGCTCCGACCTCGTCGTCGACGGCGGCTACACGCTGCTGTAGGGGGTTCCCCGGCGGGGGGAGCTGCCATCACGGCAAAAGCAAAGAAGTGTCCGCAGACAATTGGGGCTGTCAAAAAACCATTTCATGGGAGGTATCGGAGGGCGAAGCCCTCTGATGGTAATCCGCGGCAGCGACATGTGCGG
>ERZ747221.72-NODE-72-length-111430-cov-7.930554_pt1 | contig 111430 bp, 120 predicted proteins | sample MGYA00374949_ERZ747221 | MGnify/ENA primary metagenome ERZ747221 (study PRJEB28779, sample SAMN05720172) | bioreactor metagenome | isolation source: Anaerobic biogas reactor | place: USA:Washington, USA | collected 2015-08-08 ... | reverse complement strand
GGGACGGATCCCGGTGTGCGGGACACGGCACACGTCGTGTCGCAGCGCCGGGGCGACGGGGTTGCATCATGTACCGATGATCGCCGTCGCGTTGCTCGTCATCGGTGTCGCCTTGCTGAACGTCTACGCGTCGGCGTTGGTGGTGCTGCGCGCCCCGCTGTTCTCGACACGCCTGTACCGGCCGATGGTGCTCAACATCGGGCTGTCGCTCGCTCCCGCGGTGGTGTTGGCCGTCACCTTCGGCGCGATGGTCGTGTCGGCATTCCTCGGAAGCTCGCTGCTGTTGTGGTCCACGCTCGCGGTCGGGGCCCTCGTGTGGTTGCTGGCACTCCCGAATTCCGCGTATCTGATCACCGAGCTGAACTTCTCGCATCGTCAGGAGGGCGAACGGGTTCCGCTCTGGTACGATATCGTGCTCACGCTGTCGCTGGCGCTGTCCGGGATGTTCAACACGCTGCTGAACGTGCTGCTCGTACAGATGCTCTACGTGCTGGTCGCGCGCCCCAACGAGGAGGATCCGCTCGGCGGGAACGACTCGTGGGTGATCGTCGCGGTGGTGTTGGTCCTGGTTCCGTTCGGTATGTATCTGGGCCGCTACCTGCGGTTCAACAGCTGGGACGTCACGCATCCCCGCGCTTTCGCCGGCAAACTCGTCCGGCATTTCCGCACCCGGGGCACCGCGTCCGAGGCCCTGGGCTTCTGCCTCACCCACACGGTGCTGCTGACGATCCTGTACGTGGTCGTGGTGATTCCGGCGGTCGTGCTGCTGTGAGCCACATGCACGCGAGGGTGGTGTCCCCGCCGACCCTTCGGATCGATCGGGACACCACCCTCGATGCGTGTCCTGCCGCTGGAACCGTGCTCAGCCGGCGTGCTTCTGCACGAGTTCGCCGAGACGCGGGAGCGCTTCGACGACGTGCTTCTGAGCCGACGACCGCAGCGAGTCGTAGACCTTCTTGACCGCGGTCTTCGAGGTGCCGGCGATCCGCTCGTCGGTCACGGTCAGCAGCGCGTCGGCGACCTGGTCACCGCGCGCGGTGAGGTAGTCGGCGAACGAGCCGTTGCCCGCGTAGTCCTGCCAGAACGGCTGGATCTTCTCGACGAACTCGGGCAGGAGACCTTCGATGGCACCCGGCACGATGGACGGGCCGACCTTCTTCACCGCGGCGTATCCACCCTTGAGCGCGAGGCCCGACGCACCCTTCTTGTCCGACACCTCCGCATCGATCAGGGCCTCGACATCGGCCCGGACCGCCGGGAACTTGTCGGCGCCGAGCAGAGCATCGCTCAGAGCTGCAACCACTTCCACTGCCTCCGTTTGTGAAGATTGTGACTGATGGGACGGCCCGAACGATATACGACGCCGCGGCTGCGAACCTACCCCGACCACGACCCGCATTCCATCCGGCCTTCCACACCGACCTCGCGGGCATGCGCTCGGCCCGGTTCACCCGAGCAGGGCGTGGGTCCTGCGGATCCGCTCGAACCACCACCGGCGACGGTCGGGCGCGACCGCGAGTTCCGCGATCATCGCCGGGTCGGGCACCACGGCCACCGGCGCCAACGCTCCCGCGGTCGGGTTCCGCGGCGCCGCCACATCGGCCGCGAACAGGCCGCCCGTGCCGAGTCCGCACGCGAACGGCAGATCCGGCAGTGCCGCGGCCGCGGCGAGTCCCGCACCCATCCCGACCGCCGATTCGAGTGCACTGGACACGACGACGGGGACGCCGTGACCTGCCAGTTCGTCGGCCAGCGCCAGCAACCGTCGGATTCCGCCGAGCGGGGCCACCTTGACCACGGCCACGTCGGCGCCGCCGGCCCGCACCACCCGCATCGGGTCGTCGGCACGGCGAATGCTCTCGTCGGCGGCGATCCGCACATCCGGCATCCTGCGGCGGACCTCGACGAGTTCCGGCACGGTCGCGCACGGCTGTTCCGCGTACTGGAGCGGTGCGTCGGCGGTGAGCGCGGTGAGCGCGGTGACCGCCTCGTCGACGTTCCAACCGCCGTTCGCGTCGATCCGCACCTCGGGAACGAGCGCGCGCACCGCCGCGACCCGCGCGAGATCCTGGGTGAGGCCCTGACCCCGTTCGGCGACCTTGACCTTCGCGGTGCGCGCACCCGGGAATCGGGCCAGCACCTCGGGTACACGATCCGGATCGACGGCCGGCACCGTCGCGTTGACAGGAACTGCGGCACGGCGCGCCGGCGGTGCGGGGAGCCACGCCGATTCGAGCGCCGACCGCAGCCAGTCGGCCGCCTCGGAATCGTCGTACTCGACGAACGGCCCGAATTCACCCCACCCGGCCGGTCCCTCGACGAGCACGACCTCCCGTTCGGTGATGCCGCGGAAACGCACCCGCATCGGCAGCGACACGACGACTGCGCCGGCGAGCACCTCGTCGAGCGGGGGCGGAACGAACGGTGGCGCGGTCACGGCTGACCGGGGAGCAGTTCGATCATCAGCGCCTCGCAGTCGGCGAGCACATCTCCGTCGAGGTCGCGCAACTCGGCGGTGCAGAACGCCTTGCGCCCGTCGACCCGGTCGACCCGTCCTTCGACGACGAGTTCGGTCTCGATCGGAGTGATCTTCCGATAGTTGACGTGGAGGTAGCCGGTGCGGGCGATGGGCCGGCCGTGGGCGTGGATCACCATCCCGAACAGGTCGTCGAACAGCAACGGCAGCGTGCCACCGTGCGCGGCCCCGTTCCCCCCGAGGTGGTAGCGACGGAAGGTGCCGCGCGAGCGCACCCCGTCGGCGTCGAACTTCTCGATCGTCCACGGCAGCATCAGCAGGCTGCCCCGACCGGGCAGTTCCACCGCGAAGCCGGCCGGCGACTCCCCCTCGCGCACGCGGTGCGGTTCGAGGAGGTCCCCGAGTGCCTCGGCCTTCTCGATCGCGTCGCCCAGCACCGCGTCGGGGAGGTGGGTCGACACGGCGAGGTCCTGCAATCGACGGAACGCCTCGACGAATCTGCCGAAGTTCGGCCCCGCCTGCACCGGCCGATACACCGGGAACCCACCGTGGTGTTCGTAGTCGTCGTCGACGCGGTCCGCCTGTTCGCTCATGACCCTGCACGTTATCCGGCGGGCGGGTCCACGTTCGGGCGACACGGCCTTAAGGTGACGACGTGACCTTCAATCCTGAGTTGTGGCGCCCTGTTCCCGGTTTCGAGAACCTCACCGACATCACCTATCACCGTCATGTGTCGCAGGGCACCGTCCGTGTCGCGTTCGACCGTCCCGAGGTGCGCAACGCCTTCCGCCCCCACACCGTCGACGAGCTGTACCGCACCCTCGATCACGCGCGGATGACCGCCGACGTGGGGTGCGTGCTGCTCACCGGCAACGGACCGAGCCCGAAGGACGGCGGCTGGGCGTTCTGCTCCGGCGGCGACCAACGGATCCGCGGGCGCAGCGGCTACCAGTACGCGGACGGCGAGACCGCCGACACGGTCGACGCGGCACGCGCCGGACGCCTGCACATCCTCGAGGTGCAGCGTCTGATCCGATTCATGCCGAAGGTCGTGATCGCGCTCGTCAACGGATGGGCGGCCGGCGGCGGGCACAGCCTGCACGTCACCTGCGACCTGACTCTCGCGTCCCGCGAGCACGCCCGCTTCAAGCAGACCGACGCGGACGTGGGCAGCTTCGACGGCGGTTACGGCAGCGCGTACCTCGCGAAGATGGTGGGTCAGAAGTTCGCGCGGGAGATCTTCTTCCTCGGCGACACCTACACGGCCGAGGACATGCACCACATGGGTGCCGTCAACCGGGTCGTCGACCACGACGAGCTCGAGAACGTGGCGCTGGAGTGGGCGGCGAAGATCAACGGAAAGTCGCCGCAGGCCCAGCGCATGCTCAAGTACGCGTTCAACCTCACCGACGACGGTCTCGTGGGCCAACAGTTGTTCGCCGGGGAGGCCACCCGCCTCGCGTACATGACGGACGAGGCCATCGAGGGCCGCGACAGCTTCCTGGAGAAGCGCGACCCGGACTGGTCGCCGTTCCCCTGGCACTACTGACCGATCGGCGCCACCCGACCGATTCGCAGCACCGACCGGTTCGCCGCCGTCGTCGTCCACCCCGATCCGGCCGGACGACGACCGGCGACAGGTACCGTCCGGCACACTCGACGCATGGCCGACCGCGAGCGACCCGACCCGGCGCACGTCCGCCCCGACGGTGTGTCGGACGCGACCGTCGAAGCGGTGGGGAAACTGTCGGAGGCCCTCGAGACCGTCGAGCAGGCCCGCGGCCACCTGTACGGCTTCCACCAGTTGATGGGGCGTGCGGACCGGCAGGTCGGGGAGGCCGCGGAGTTGTTGCGCGCCGCCGGGCACGAGGCGCTCGCCGAGCGGGTCCGGCGCGAGCTCGTGGGGCGCAACGTCGCGGAGGGCCGGTGGACGTTCCAACTCGTCGAGGAGTTCGACGACGGCTACTGGTCGGAACTGCGCGCACTCGACGCCGACGTCCGAGACGCCCTGGTCGCGGGTCGGCGGCACCTGTACGAATCGGAGTCGAAGGAAGCACGCCGCACGCGTGGTCGCAGCGGCCACGAGTCGCGCCCCGGACGGGAGGGATGAGACGTGGAGATCCTCAGCAGTCGCATGATCCTGCGACCCGCGGACTACGACGCGGCGCTCGAGTTCTACGGGACGACGCTCGGGTTGGCGATCGCCCGGGAGTATCCGGGCGGCACCGTGTTCTTCGCCGGACAGGGCCTCGTCGAGATCGCCGCGCACGGCGACACCGGATCCTCCTCGGACCCGCAGCGCTTCCGCGGCGCGCTGTGGCTGCAGGTGCGCGACGTGTATGCGGCGCAGGACGAGTTGGTCGCGTCGGGTGTGACGGTGGTGCGTGAGGCCCGGGCCGAACCGTGGGGTCTGCACGAGCTGTGGATCGCCGATCCCGACGGCATTCCCGTCGTGCTCGTCCAGATCCCTCCGGAGCATCCGATCCGCCGCGACGTCCGCTGACCGGACCCGATTCGGGACCCGAACCGGGTGACATCGGGCACAGTGCGCGTCCTCCGTCACCGGTCGGACGTCACGAATTGTTCACGTGTCGGTATTCACCCGTTTCCCGGCTGTACTTTCCCCCCCTCACTACCTCACAATCGTGAGACGTGACCGCAGAGTTCGTTGTCCTACTGGTGGTGGTCGTCACTGCCCTCGCTTTCGACTTCACGAACGGCTTCCACGACACGGGCAATGCGATGGCCACATCCATCGCCACCGGTGCGTTGAAGCCGAAGACTGCGGTCGCCCTCTCGGCAATCCTCAACCTGGTGGGCGCGTTCCTGTCGGTCGAGGTCGCCGCGACCGTCGCCAAGGGTGTGGTGAATCTCGACAGCACCAGTGGTTCGGACCTGTTGCTGATCGTGTTCGCCGGGTTGGTCGGCGGCATCCTGTGGAACCTCGCGACATGGTTGTTCGGCCTGCCGTCGAGTTCTTCGCACGCCCTGTTCGGTGGCCTGATCGGCTCGGCGCTCGCCGCGATCGGCGTCGGCGGTGTCGTGTGGGACGGCGTACTCGGCAAGGTGATCATCCCGGCGCTGCTCGCCCCCGTGGTGGCGGCGCTCGTCGCGTCCGTCGGCACGTGGTCGGTTCATCGGATCACCCGTGACGTCCCCGAGGGCACCCGCAGCAAGGGCTTCCGGATCGGTCAGATCGGCACGGCGTCGCTGGTCTCCCTCGCGCACGGTACGAACGACGCGCAGAAGACGATGGGCGTGATCTTCCTGGCGCTCGTCGCGTACGGAACGCTCACGCCCGACACCGAGATGCCGTTCTGGGTGAAGTTCGCGTGCGCGGTCGCGATCGCCCTCGGCACCTATCTCGGTGGCTGGCGGATCATCCGGACCCTCGGCAAGGGTCTCGTCGAGATCACACCCCCGCAGGGCATGGCCGCGGAGTCTTCGTCCGCCGCGATCATTCTCACGTCCAGCCACTTCGGGCTCCCGCTGTCGACCACGCACGTCGCGACCGGCTCGATCCTCGGCACGGGACTCGGCACCAAGGGCGCCGAGGTTCGGTGGGGCATCGCGGGACGGATGGCCGTGGCCTGGCTGATCACACTGCCGTGCGCAGGTGTCGTCGGTGCACTCTGCTGGGCGGTCGCGCATCTGATCGGCGGTCTCGCCGGAGTGCTCGTCGTGTTCGCGGTGCTGTGCGCGCTCGCGCTGCTGATGTACCTGCGGTCGCGTCGTCAGCCGGTCGATTCGTCGAACGTCAACGCCGACTGGGACGGCGCCGGTCACGACGATGCCGCGTCCGTCGCCGTGCCCGCCGATGCGGAGGCCCGCCCGTGAACCTGCTGGTGCACACCCTCGATTCGCTGTGGCAGGTCGTACTCGTCGGCGTCCTTCTCGGTGCCGGACTGCCCGCGGTGTTCGCCCTGGGAATGCGTTCGCTCGCGTACGGGCAGACCGAGGACGGGCGCGCGACCCTCCTCGGTCGCGTCGGCGCCGCCGTCTGCTTCGCTGTCGTGGTGATCGCGATCGTCGCGGGGATACTGCTGTTGACTGCCGACTTCCTGTCGAACAGTCTCGGTATCCACGTCTTCTGATCACGGTCGAGGAAAGGGACGAACGATCACTGTGCCCAGATACTCGCTGCGTTCGGTTCTGGACTGGCTGCACGCAGGCTATCCGGAGGGCATCCCGCCCAAGGACCATTTCGCGCTGCTGTCGGTCCTGCGTCGCCGGTTGACCGACGAGGACATCGGCCGCATTCTCGATCTGTCGGTCGCCACCGCGCACGAACACCCGGAACGCCACGTCGACTACGACACCCTGCGCCGGATCATCGCCGGCGTGTTGCAGGAGGACCCGTCCCAGGAGGACATCGACCGTGTGACGGAACACCTCGTCGCGGGGGGCTGGCCCGTCGTGGCGACCGACGACCCCGACGAGAACACCGGCGGCGACGAGAACACCGACCCCGACGAGAACACCGGCGTCGACGGGGACTCCGACGACGGCTCACGGTGAGGGGAACCGGATGCTTCCCCCGTTCCTCGCCTCCATCATCGAATGGCTCCGGGCCGGTTACCCCGAGGGAGTGCCGGAGCAGGACTACGTTCCGCTGTTCGCACTGCTGAAACGGCGACTGTCGGACACCGAGGTCGATCAGGTCGTCGATGCGCTCGTCGACGAAGGCGATCTGCCGATCAGCAAGACCGACATCGCAGTGCTGATCACCAGGATCACCAACGAGATGCCCCTCGAGAACGACGTCGACCGGGTGCGCAGGCACCTCGAGGTCGGCGGGTGGCCACTGACGGGTCACGACCTGTGACGGCGCGTCTCGAGGTCCTCACGGTGCCGTCCGGTGATCGGGTCCTCGACATCCTCCCGGTGCTGCAGCGCATGCTCGACGGTGACGGTCCGGCTCTGCTTCCGGTGCCCGCCGACGACGACCGCGAGATCCGGCGCCTCACCGACGCGCTGCAGCCCGGGCAACCGATCGACGCCGGTATCGGGCTGGTCGTGGCGACCTCGGGAACGACCGGGACCCCGAAGGGCGCCCAGTTGACCGCGGGCGCGCTGCGCGCAGGTGGTGACGCCACCCACCGTGCCCTCGGCGGCACCGCATCGTGGCTGCTCGCGCTTCCCGCACATCACATCGCCGGGATGCAGGTCCTGTTGCGCAGCGTGCTGTCCGGCACCGTTCCGACGGTCGTCGACGTCTCCGACGGGTTCGATCCGGCGGAGTTGCCGACGGCGATCGCCGCGATGCCCGGGCCACGTCGATACGCCTCGATGGTCCCGACGCAGCTCGTGAAGTGTCTCGATCGTCCCGAGGCGCTCGACGCGCTCGCGTCCCTCGACGCGATCCTCCTCGGAGGTGCCGCAACACCCGCGCCCGTTCTGCGCCGCGCGCGGCAGTCGGGTGTGCACGTCGTGCGGACGTACGGGATGAGCGAGACGTGCGGTGGCTGCGTGTACGACGGTGTACCGCTCGACGGCGTCCGGGTCCGAGTGGACGACGACTCCCGCGTGTGGCTCGGCGGCAGGACGCTCGCCTCCGGCTACCGAGGTATGCCCGATCATCCGGCGTTCGCCGAACCCGGATGGTTCCGCACCGACGACGCGGGCATCGTCGACGACGGAGTGCTGCACATCGTCGGCCGTCTCGACGAAGCGATCTCGAGCGGTGGACTGACGGTGGTGCCGCAGGTCGTGGAGGCGGTGCTCGTGGAGCACCCTGCGGTGCGCGAGGCCGCGGTCGTCGGCCTCCCCGACGACCGACTGGGGCACCGCGTCACGGCCGTGGTGGTCGCGGCCGGACCGGACTCCCCGGATCTCGCCGAGCTCCGCGCGTTCGTGAGCGATGCTCTCGGTGCTGCCGCCGCACCCCGCGAACTCCACGTCGTCGATGCGCTGCCGTTGCGCGGCCCCGGCAAGGTCGACCGACGGGGGTTGACCGCGCGTTTCTCCTGAGCCTCGCCCGGACGCGGGACGCCGCGGACCGGGTGCGAAGATCGACGCATGGCAACCGCTGGTCAATGGCTCGAAGGCGCCCGCCCGCGCACCCTCCCCAACGCGATCGCACCGGTGCTCGTGGGAACGGGTGCGGCCGCCGCTCTCGACGGCGCGGTGTGGTGGAAGGCGCTGCTCGCGCTGATCGTGGCGCTGTCGCTGAACATCGGCGTCAACTACGCCAACGACTATTCCGACGGGGTGCGGGGCACCGACGACGAACGGGTCGGTCCCATGCGCCTCGTGGGTTCCGGACTGGCGTCGCCGGGCGCGGTGAAACGCGCCGCGTTCGCCTGTTTCGGGGTGGGCGCGGTCGCCGGCCTGGTTCTCGCCGTGACCAGCGCGTGGTGGCTGCTGCTCGTCGGCGTCGTGTGCATTCTCGGAGCCTGGTACTACACCGGTGGCCGCAGCCCGTACGGGTACAGCGGGCTCGGCGAGATCGCCGTCTTCGTGTTCTTCGGGTTGATCGCCGTCCTGGGTACCCAGTTCGTGCAGGCCGGGCGCGTCGACTGGGTGGGTGTGGTCGCGGCGGTCGCGGTCGGGTGCTTCTCCAGTTCGGTGATGGTCACGAACAACCTCCGTGACATCCCCACCGACCGTGAGTCCGGAAAGCGGACGCTCGCGGTGCGACTCGGGGATCCGCGCACCCGCCTCCTGCACATGACGCTCGTGACGGTGCCGTTCGCGGTGTCGATCGCGTTGGCATGGTCGACTCCCTGGGCGCTGGCCGGGTTCCTCGCGGTGCCGTTCGCCGTGCGCGCACACGCGCCGATCCGGCGCGGCGGGATGGGCTTGGAACTGCTGCCCGCGTTGCGCGACACCGGACTCGCCATGCTCGTGTGGGCGGTCGTGACGAGCCCGGCGCTCGCATTCGGCTGACGGTCCGCGGTCAGTCGCGGTCGGGCACGATCAGCCCGAGCACCAGGTTGACGATGGAGATGATGACGGCACCCCAGAAGGCCGCCCAGAACCCGTCGATCGACAGTGCACCGTCGATCTGGCCGCTCACCCACGACGTCAGCCACAGCATCAGGGCGTTGATGACGAGGGTGAACAGGCCCAGGGTCAGGATCACCAGCGGCAATGACAGCAGCTTGACGATCGGTTTGACCAGCGCGTTGATCACCGTGAAGATCAGGGCCACGAGCAGCAGGGCCAGCGCGGTGTCGACCGTGAATTCACCACCGTCGACACCGGTGAGGACGATGCCGCTGACGAGTCGCGCCGCGAGCCACAACCCGACCGCGTTGATGATCAACCGCAGGATCAGTGAAATCATCCTGACACTGTGACACACCCGCGCCGGTCGACGCGTGCCCGCGCCCGTCGCGTCACGCAGCGGAATCGAGGCGGTCCGTGAGGACCCGGCGCAGTGTCGCCCGCGGCACGTGCGCGTCGATCAGGGACGCGGTCGCCGGGTCGTCGCCGCGCAGCACCCCGAGCGCGAGATGTTCGGGCCGGATCGCCTTCTCCCGTCGGGCGACGGCCTCACGCAGGGCCAGTTCCAGCGCGCCCTTGGCGTCCGACGTGAACGGGACGTGGTCGCCGAACAGCTTCTGGAGTCGGCTCTTCTTCCCGGGGGGCGTGGCACGGTCGAGGACACCGTCGCCGAAGGACGCCTCGAGCCGGGACCGCACCTCGTCGAGGTCGATACCGATGGATTCGAGGGCCTTCGCGTCGTCGGGGCCGAGGGGGTCGTCGGCGCGACCGGCGAGAGCGCTGCGCAGCCCGTCGGGGGTGAGCCCGACGTCGGCGAGTGCGGTGCGCAACGATTCGTCGGCGACGAGCACACCGAGCAGGAGGTGGGCGCCGGTGATCCGGTCGGTGTGGGCGCGGACCGCTTCGGTCTGCGCGGCCACGACCGCCGCACGGGCACCGTCGGTGAATCGTTCGAACATGGTCTACCCGCGCTTCCGGTTGTATTTCTGGTGGACCGCCTGTTTGCTCACCGCGAGCGCGTCCGCGATCGCCTGCCAGGACCAGCCCTGGTGACGGGCGTTCTCGACCTGCACCGTCTCGAGACGGTCGAGGAGGCGCCGCAGTGCGCGCACGGCGCGCAGCCCTTCGGCGGGATCGGGGCTCGTAGCCGAGGCGGCGAGCGTGGTCGCATCGTTCATGTCGTCAACATACATTGACAACCCTCGGGCGTCAACACGTGTTGACGCCCGAGGTGGCGGGTGCGGGCCGCCGGAAGTCCGGCCCGCGGCTCAGCCCGCCGAATCGACCCACTTCCCGGTGCGGACGAAGGTCTCGAGCACCTCGTTCGGGCCGGTGAGATCCAGCCCCTCCGCCGCCACCCACTCGTCCGCGTAGTACGTGTCCGAATACCGTTCGCCGCCGTCGCACAGCAGTGTCACGACGCTGCCGCGGCGCCCCTCCGCGAGCATGTCGCCGATCAGGCCGAACGCACCCCACAGGTTCGTTCCCGTCGACCCGCCCACCCGGCGACCGAGCGCGGCGCTGCCGAATCGCATCGCCGCGATCGACGCGGCGTCGGGAACCCGGATCATGCGGTCCACCACCCGCGGCTCGAACGACGGTTCCACCCTCGGCCGCCCGATACCCTCGATCCGTGACGGCAGGCCCGTCTCGTAGTCGGGAGCGCCCGTCTCGTAGCCACCGAAGAAGGCCGACCCCTCCGGATCGACCACGGCCAACCGGGTCGCGTGCCGTCGGTACCGGATGTAGCGGCCGATCGTCGCGCTGGTGCCACCGGTGCCCGCCCCCACGACGATCCAGTCCGGCACGGGGAATCGCTCGAGCCGCATCTGCGAGAAGACGCTCTCGGCGATGTTGTTGTTCCCGCGCCAGTCGGTGGCCCGTTCCGCGTTGGTGAACTGGTCGAGATAGCAGCCGCCGAGCTCGTCGGCGAGCCGTTGCGCTTCGCTGTAGATCTCGGGTGGCCGATCGATGTAGTGACAGCGACCCCCCTGGGCCTCGATCAGCGCGACTTTCGCGGGCGATGTCCGCCGGGGCACCACCGCGACGAACTCGAGCCCGAGCAGGTGCGCGAAGTACGCCTCGCTCACCGCGGTCGATCCCGAGGACGCCTCGATGATCGGCGTGTCCTCCCGGATCGCACCGTTGCACAGCGCGTACAGGAACAGCGAGCGCGCGAGTCGATGCTTGAGACTGCCCGTGACGTGGGTGGACTCGTCCTTGAGATACAGATCGACGTTCCACTCGGCGGGCAGCGGGTACCGCAGCAGGTGCGTGTCGGCGCTGCGTTGCGCGTCCGCCTCGATCAATCGGACGGCGTTGTCGACCCAGTCCCGCGACGCACTGCGGTCGATGGTGCCGGAAGCGTCGGCACTCACCGTCCGTCCTCACCCCGCAGGCGCCCCTCGAGGTCTTCACGGGCGAGACGCCGGCGCGCGTCGACGGTGGCGATGCCCTCGTTGACCCGGCGACGCAGCGGCGCGAACACCACGAGCGAGACGGGCAACGCGATCAGGACGGCGAACAGCACGGCGACGAGCAACGGGATGTCCACGCCGAAGGCACGCGGCACGTACAGGACGGCCGCCGCGAGCACGACGACGAGCGCGAGGCGGGCGAGTGAGTACAGCGCCACGTCCCGGACGAGACCGCCGGTTCCCGCTCCGTCCGCGGCGGGGAGGTTTCGCCGCGACCCGGCGGGGGTATCAGACGCGTCAATCCGGTGTTCATCGCTCACCGTTCCAGGGTAACCGGGTCGTCGAACACCGGACCGGGAGTGCCGCACGGACCACACCGGGACGCCCACGCATCACCCGCGCAACAAACCGGACACCCGTCCGATTTGTCCATTACTTCCGCTTTACCAACCGTAGACCGTTCGAGCAACCGGGGGGTTCGGTGCCACCATGGCGAAGGACAACCCGATCGAACACCCCGATCACGACAAACCGATCACAACAGAACCGATCACAACAGAACCGATCACGACAGAACCGATCACGACAGAACAACCGGGAGGACACTCACGATGAGCGCACCCACCTTCAACGGCGCAAAAGAATCCCTGCTCACACCCGGCCAGGTCGCTGCACTCTTCCACGTCGACCCCAAGACGGTCACCCGATGGGCCCACGCAGGCCGACTGGGTTCGCTGCGCACCCCCGGCGGCCACCGCCGATTCCGCGAGTCCGAAGTTCTCGCGCTGCTGCGCTCACTCACCACCGAAGCCACCCGCTGAGGCCTCACCGGGACACCCGGATCCGCGCCGCTCGACACCGGCAGTTCGACACCGAACCGACCGGCGCGCTGTCACACCGCACCCGGGCACCTAGACTGGAGTGATCAGGGCAGCACGATGCCGTCGTCCCGGCGGCGCGTGCCCACGGTCAGGAGGTGCATCGTGCTCTATCTGCTGGCACTCATCGGTGCGGTGACACTCGTCGTCCTGCTGTGGAAGGGCTTCGGTCCGAGCCTGCGGCAACCACCGTCGCGCGTCCTCGGACCGGACGACGACCCCGAATTCCTGTGGCAGGTCGACCGAGAGGTGCACCGCCGCCGCACCGACGGCACACCCGGACCCGATCAGGACACCGGCGACTGACTGTCGACGCGGCGCGGTGGCCTGCCGAAATCCCCCGCCACCGCCGCCGCCAACTCGAGCAGGGCCCGGCGGGTGCCGGGCTGCAGGCGCGCGAGATCCACTTCGGCGCCCTCCTCGAGATGAGGGTCGAACGGCAACAGCTGGACGGCGCGGCACCGCTGGTCGAAATGCCCCACCACACGGTCGATGTCGACCTTTCCCGACCTCGGACGGACCGCATTCACCACGGCCACCGACTCGGCCACCAGATTCCGGTATCCGTGCGCGTCGAGCCAATCGAGGGTGGCCGATGCGCTCCGCGCCCCGTCGACCGACCCCGAACTGATCACGACCAGCGCATCCGCGTTCTCCAGAATCGACCGCATCGCCGAGTGCATCAGACCGGTCCCGCAGTCGGTCAGGACGATGCTGTAGAAGCGTTCCAGCAGGCCCAGCGTGCGCTCGTAGTCCCGGGCACTGAACGCCTCCGACACCGCCGGGTCTGCGTCGGACGCCAGCACCTCCAGCCGATGCGAGTTCTGCGACGTGTACGCGCGCACGTCGGCGTACGTGTCCACGAAACCCTCGTCGCGTAGCAAAGTGCGCACCGTGGCCGACGTCTCCGCCGGCACCTTCTGGCTCAACGTCCCACGGTCGGGGTTGGCATCCACCGCGATGACCCGGTCGCCCCGCAACGCCGCGAAGGTCGAACCCAGCGTCGCGGTCGTCGTCGTCTTCCCGACCCCGCCCTTCAAACTGAGCAGCGCGATCCGGTAGCAACCGTTCAGCGGCGCGGTGACGGTGTCGACGAGCTCACGGCGACGGACTTCGCGAGCACCCTCACCCACATCGATCCGCCCGGCGGTCGCCCGGAACAGTGCCCGTCGCCAGCCGCCGCGTGGCGGCGACGTGACGCGACGCAACAACAACGACGAATCGAGATCCTGCGCCGAGGGATCCCCGCCCGCCGGCCCCGGTCCCGCGCTCCCGGCCATCACCCGTCCCCCACTCTCTCGGACCTCGCCGCGACGCCCTCTCGCCACGACGCCGAGACGATAGCAGGATCAGTTCAGGCCGGCGTAGGAGTGCAGACCCGACACCACCATGTTGATGATGAACAGGTTGAACAGCATCGCCACGAACCCGGCGATGTTGATCCACGCGGCACGCGTGTTCCGCCACCCCGATGTCGCACGCGCATGCAGATAGGCGGCGTAGATCACCCACGTGATGAACGAGACCGTCTCCTTCGGGTCCCAGCCCCAGAAACGACCCCACGCCGCCTCCGCCCAGATCGCGCCGAGAATGATCCCCACACCGAACAGCGGGAAAGCGATGATCGTGGTGCGGTACGCGAGACGGTCGAGCGTCTCCGCATCGGGCAGCAACCTGCAGATCCGCCCCAGCACACCCCGCTCCTCACCGCGCGGCTGACGCAGCCGCATGAGGAACAGGACGCTCGCCGCACCGGCGACGAGGAAGATGCCGCTGCCCACACTGATGATCGTCACGTGGATCGGCAACCAGAACGACTGCAGGGCGGGCACGACAGGCGCGGCATCCGCGTACAGCACCGTCGCAGCCAGGAACATCAGCACCAGGACCGGGAACAGGAGGAACACCCACAGGGTGCGGTACGCCGGCTTCCGGAGCGCCACCAGCCCGAACACGATCGCGGCCGCGCACGCCATCGCGACGAACTCGTACATGTTTCCGAGCGGGAACCGTTCGGTGGCGAACCCCCGCAACACGATCGACGACACCAGAAGTGCCGCGACCACGACGACGAGCGCGCGGCCCATGTTGCCGAGACGTTCCGAGAGCGGCCGGCCGGGCGCCGCATCGACCCGGCCCGGACCGTCGACGAGCGCGGTGCTCGCACCGCCCGTGCCTGCACCCACCGAGGCGCTCGCGCCTGCAGTCACCGAGGCGCTCGCGCCTGCAGTCACCGAGGCGCTCGCGCCTGCAGTCACCGAGGCGCTCGCGCCTGTCGCCGCGAGTTCACGCTCGGCGACGACCCGCGACCGGTACGTGGCGTACTCGGACACCAGCAGGATCAGCGCCAGCACGAGGACCGCGAAGCCGGCTTCGAACGTCCAGTCGCTGTACCGGGCCAGTGTGTCGTTGAGACTCATGATTTCCTGTTCTCCCGCGTAGCCGGTTCGTGCCGGGCATCGTCACCGAGCAGTCGTTCGACCAGCCTGTCGAACTCGTCTCCCCACCCGGCCTGATCGGTCCGCGCGAGACCACCGAGTTCTACTACGGTTCGTCGTTCACCCTCGGCCACTGTACCCGCCGGGTACACGCGCACCCAGATCCTGCGACGTTTGACGACGAGGGACCCGAGCAGGCCCGCCATCATCGTGACGGCCGCGACGAGAACCCACATCTGCGACGGATCGTGCGACACCTGCAGGTTCACGAAGTCGACCGCGCCGTCGAACCGCACCACCGTGCCGTCCGGCAGTGTCGTGCTCTCCCCCGGCTTCAGGTTCACACGGTCCTGCTTGACGAGACGACCCTGATTGATCAGTTCCCCGTTGAGGGAGAACAACGACTGCGGGCTGCCCGTGTCGAGACCGGCGTCGCCCTTGTAGATATCGATCGCGACCGCCGGGTCGAGCATGTCCGGGAAGATCGACGAGAGCAGCGTGCCGTCGAACGACGCGGTCGGCGCGAACAGGCCTTCGATGGCGATCTGGTTGCGTCGCCGCTCATCCGCGTCGGGGAACATTCCGCCCGGCGGATCGAACCGCATCACGCCGCTGCTCAGGAACGTCGTCGCATCGTCGGGAGCCCACTGGATCCGTTCGGTCCGGGTCTCCCCGTTCGGCCAGGTCACCGTGAAGATCGGCGCGTATCCGTGCCCCTGCAGATAGACCCGGTCATGACCGACCCGCAGCGGATGGTTGACCTTCAGCTGCGCACTGCGCCACGTGCCGGTCGTGAGGTCCTCACCGAACTGGTACTCGATGTTCGAGGTGAACATCTCCGCTTGACCGGTGTCGAGGTAGTCGGCCTCGAAGTCGTGCACGCGGATACACATCGGGGTCAGTCCGGTGCCGTCGAGTTCGAGCCCGGCACGGAACGAGTCGAAGGACGCCGGTGACGTGGTGCAGAACTCCTCGCCGTCGGCGACGAGGATGCGCTGCCCCTCGTAGCCGATCAGCTTGCCGATCGCGACCGCGGCGAGCAATGCGACGAGCGAGACGTGGAAGACGAGATTACCGGCTTCGCGCAGATACCCCTTCTCCGCGGAGAGCGTGATCTCCCCGTCCCTCGCGCGGGGCCCTCCGTCACGCCGTTCGACGCGCCACCCGCGCAGTTCGCTCCGCACCCGGGTGATGGACTCGTCGGGGGTCTCGTCGACCTCGGTGGTGACGTGGTGCGGCAACCGCGACAGGTTGCGCGGCGCCGCAACGGGACGCGCCCGCAACGCGTGGAAGTATTCGACGCAGCGCGGCAGGATGCACCCGATGAGGGAGACGAACAGCAGCACGTAGATCGCGGTGAACCAGACGCTGCCGAACACGTCGAACAACTCGACCCGGTCCATCAACCGTCCCAGTGTGGGGCGGGCGGCGATGTACTCGTCGACCTTCTGCGTGTTCAGGCTGCGCTGCGGCAGCAGCGCCCCGGGGATCGCGGCGAGCGCGAGCAGGAACAGCAGCACCAAGGCGGTGCGCATCGACGTGAGCCCACGCCAGGTGTTGCGCAGCAGCGCGAGCCCGCGCCCGAACGGACCCTGCTTCGGCGGCCCCGACGCCGCGGCGGAGGCGGGGGTATCCGTGGCCGTCAAATCGGTAACTCCATTTCCGAGACGAATGCGTCACGCAGCCAGGAGACGAACATGTCCCATACTCCGGTGACGAGTGCGACACCGACGGCCATCAACATGATCCCGCCGAACAATTGGACCGTCCGGGCGTGCGTCCGCAGCCACCCCACCCCGAGCAGCGCGCGCGCAGACCCGAACGCGAGTATCACGAACGGCAACCCGAGCCCCAGGCAGTAGGCGACCATGAGCGCCACCCCGCGCGCAGCAGTGGCGCCCTCCGTGCCCGCAGTCAGGGTGATCACGGCGGTGAGCGTGGGTCCGAGGCACGGGGTCCAGCCGAGCGCGAACACCGCACCCAACAGCGGCGCACCGGCCAGACCGGTGAGGCGCTTCGGCGTCACCCGCGTGTCGCGTTGCAGCGCGGGGATCAGCCCGATGAACACCATGCCCATCACGATCGTGACGACGCCACCCACCCGCATGAACACGTCACGGTTCACCGACAACAACGATATCGCTCCGAACACCGAGGCGGTGGCGAGCACGAACACGACGGTGAACCCCGCGACGAACAGCGCCGCCGCACCCGCGACGCGCAACCTCCCGTCGGCACGCACCGTGGTGGTTCGGGCGCCGGCCTGCTCGGCGGTGACCGCGGGAGACTCCGCGCCGACGACGCCGGCGAGATACGACAGGTATCCCGGCACGAGCGGCACCACGCACGGTGACGCGAAGGACACGAGGCCGGCGAGTACGCACGCGCCGAGTGCGAGGAGCAGCGGTCCCGTCGCCGCGACCTCACGGAAGGTCTCGCCGATCCCGGACGCCAGGACGGTCGTGTTCGCGTTGATCACCGCACCGCCCGTCATTGCTGTTCCGGTGCCGTTTCGGCCGCGACCCGTTCGACGACGGGCTGCAGATCCTCGGCGAGGATCTCGGTCAGGAACACCGCGGCGACACGGTGCTGCCGGTCGAGGACCACGGTGGTCGGCACCACGGAGGTCGGATAGTTCCGCCCGAGTGCGAGCAACGACCGCATCGACGGGTCGTAGATCGACGGGTAGGTCAACTGCTGGTCGATCACGAAGTCCTGCGCCTTGTCACGCTGATTGTCGCGGACGTTGATGCCGAGGAACCCGACGCCCAGATCCTTCGTCGCCAGGTAGACCTCCTCGAGGTCGTCGGCCTCGCTGCGACACGGCGCGCACCACTGGCCCCAGATGTTGACGACGACGACCTGCCCGTCGAAGTCGTCGAGGGAAAGGGTCTCTCCCTCGTTCATCAGGTCCTCGCCGTGCAGGGCGCCGAGGGTGCCGCGATCCTCCGGCGGGTCGTAGAAGATCCTGGTCTGCCCGCCGGGCGAGACGAAGTCGAAGGTGCCGCCGGTGGCGACGGCGTCGTCACCCGTGGCGCAGGAGGTCAGGACCGCGACGGAACACACCGCCGCGGCCACCACGTGGAGGACTTTCCTCATGCGCCGTGCACATTCGGGTCGGAGGCACCGGCGGGCTCGGAGTACACGATGTCGACGAGCGTGTCGCCGTCGTAGACGAGCGAGGTCAGTGACGCGAGGCTGCACTGCCGACGGCGCGGGTCGTGCCACAGGCGTTCGCCCTCGAGGAACCTGCGCAGCGTCCACACCGGCAGCTGATGGCTCACGCACACCGCTTCGCGGCCCGCCGCAGCAACCCGCGCAGCGTTGACCGCGGCCAGCATCCGGTGCGCGATCTGCAGGTACGGTTCGCCCCACGACGGGGTGATCGGATCCCTCAGCTTCCACCAGTGCCGGGGCTGGCGCAGGGCGCCGTCACCGACCGCCACCTTCAGTCCCTCGAAGTCGTTCGCGGCCTCGATGAGATTGTCGTCCGTGTCGATCGCGAGCCCGTGCGCCTCGGCGATGGGTGTCGCCGTCTGCTGCGCCCGTTCGAGCGGCGACGCGACGACGCAGGCGATGTCGTGGTCGGCGAGGGACGCTGCGACGGCACGGGCCTGTGCTTCTCCGGTGACCGACAGCCGGAATCCGGGCAGACGGCCGTAGAGGATCCCGGTCGGGTTGTGCACCTCGCCGTGCCGGAGCACGTGCACGATGGTGCGGGTCTCGGACGGTGCGGCTTCGGTCACGTGGCTGTTCCTCGGTTCGTTCGTTCCGGGTGTCGGTGAGGGCGGGGTGGAGCGGGTTGTCGACGACGTCGGGATCGGCGGTCGATCCTGCGTCACGGTGCGACCGCTGCGGCAGCGGCCTCGGCGGCGTGCGGCAGCGCATCGGCGATCCGCGCGAACGCGGCGTCGTCGAGGGCGGACGAGACGAACCACGTCTCGAACGCACTGGGCGGCGCGTACACACCGTGGTCGAGCAGTGCGTGGAAGAACGCCGGGTACCGCCAGGTGTCGGCAGCCTTCGCCTCGTCGTAGTTCGTCACGGGATCGTCGGTGAAGAACACGCTGAGCAGGGTTCCCGCGTTCTGCACGCGATGCGCGATCCCCGCGGTGGTCAGGGCGTCGGACAGCAGTCGGCCGAGGGTCTCGGCATTGCGGTCGAGGGTGGCGTACACGTCGGCGTCGGCGGCGCGCAGGCTCGCCAGTCCCGCCGCGACTGCGACGGGGTTCCCCGAGAGGGTGCCGGCCTGGTAGACGGGGCCGGACGGGGCGAGGTGCGCCATGACGTCGGCGCGGCCACCGAAGGCGGCAGCGGGCAGACCACCGCTCATGACCTTCCCGAACGTCATGAGGTCACCGGACACCCCGTCGATGCCGTGCCAGCCGGTGGCGCTCGCGCGGAACCCGGTCATCACCTCGTCCATGATCAGTAGTGCGCCGTGCTCACGGGTGACGGCGAGCAGCCCCTCGTTGAATCCCGGCAGCGGCGGCACGGTACCCATGTTTCCCGCGGCGGCCTCGGTGATGACCGCGGCGATCTGCCCCGGGTTCGCATCGAACGCGGCACGGACAGCAGCGAGATCGTTGTAGGGCACGACGACCGTGTCGCCGGCCTGCGCTCCCGTCACCCCCGGCGAGGTGGGCAGACCGAACGTCGCAAGTCCCGAACCGGCGTCGGCGAGCAGCGCGTCGACGTGACCGTGATAACACCCGGAAAATTTCACGATCTTGCTTCGGCCGGTGAATCCGCGCGCCAGACGCACCGCGCTCATCGTCGCCTCGGTCCCCGAATTGACGAGCCGGACCTGTTCGACGGGTGCGATCCGCGCGACGATCTCTTCGGCGAGTTCGATCTCACCGGCGGTGGGCGCGCCGAACGAGAGTCCGGACGTCGCGGTCGTGCGCACGGCGTCGACGACGGCCGGATGCGCGTGGCCGAGGATCATCGGACCCCAGGAACACACCAGGTCGACGTAGGTGTTTCCGTCGACGTCGGTGAGGGTGCAGCCCGTCCCCGAAGCGATGAACCGCGGTGATCCTCCGACGGACCCGAAGGCACGAACCGGGGAGTTGACCCCGCCCGGCGTCACCGTCGACGCCCGGGTGAAAAGTGCGGTGGATTCGGTGTCGCGCGAGGTGGAGGCATCGGGGGTCGCAGTCACGATTTCCAGTGTCCCAGTTTCGCGGGATTTGCCAAAAGGCGGTGACCGCACGCGACACGCCGATGTGACGGGCCTCTCATCGGGTATCCCCCGGGTGACGACGTCGCTGCGCCGTGTCTCCCCCGCCGACGCCGCCACCGCCCTAGGGTCGGAGCCATGGCGACCACAACCGAACGGACCACCGGTGAGCATCTGATCAGAGCCCTCGACGGGGCCTGGCACGACGCCCGCGCCCGCGCGCGCGACGATCTGGCCGATCCGGCCTTCGCACCGCACCACACACCCGATCTGCAGCGGGCACGCGAGATCACGCTCGAGCAGATGCGCAGACTCGCCGGGAACGGCTACGCCGAGGCCGGATTCCCGGTCGAGATGGGCGGCACGGGTGACGCCGGCTCGGCGGTGGCATCGATCGAGATGCTCGCGATGTCGGATCTGTCACTGATGGTCAAGTCCGGCGTGCAGTGGGGTCTGTTCGGCGGCGCGATCGCGAACCTGGGGACGAAACGGCACCACGACCGGTACATCCGGCCGCTGATCGATCTCGACCTGCTCGGCTGCTTCGCGATGACCGAGACGGGGCACGGCAGCGACGTGCAGGCGCTCGAGACGACCGCGACGTTCGATCCGGCGACCGACGAGTTCGTCGTGCACTCCCCCACACCGTCGGCGCGCAAGGACTACATCGGCGGTGCCGCGCAGCATGCGCGGGTCGCTGCGGTGTTCGCGCAGTTGATCACCGGCGGCGAATCGCACGGTGTGCACTGTCTGATCGTGCCCATCCGCGACGAGGACGGAAACGATCTGCCCGGGGTGACCACCTCGGACTGCGGCCACAAGGGTGGGCTCCCCGGGGTGGACAACGGCCGCATCGTGTTCGACGAGGTACGTGTTCCGAGGGAGAACCTGCTCGACCGCTACGCGCAGGTCGACGCGGACGGCACGTACCACTCGGACATCGAGAGTCCGAGCCGGCGGTTCTTCACGATGGTCGGGACGCTGGTGCGTGGCCGTGTCACGGTGGGCGGATCGGCCGGTGCGGCGGCACGGGTGGCACTGTCGATCGCGACGCGGTACGCGCTGGTGCGGCGTCAGTTCGACGCGCCGGGCAGTGACGACGAGGTGCTGCTCCTGGACTACCTCGTGCACCAGCGGCGGCTGTTCCCGCACATCGCGCGGGCGTACGCACTGGGGTTCGCCCAGAACGAACTGATCTCGGCGATGGACCGGCTGCAGTCGATGCCCGCCGAGGACGTCGACCCCCAGGAGCAACGTGAGCTCGAGGGGCGCGCCGCCGGACTGAAGGCCGCGAACACCTGGCACGCGACCCGTGCGATCCAGGAGTGCCGGGAGGCGTGCGGGGGTGCCGGTTACATGGCCGAGAACCGGTTGACGGCGCTACGCGCGGACGTCGACGTGTTCACCACGTTCGAGGGCGACAATCACGTCCTCACGCAGCTCGTCGCGAAGGAACTGCTCACCGCGTACGCCGACGAGGTGCGCGGGATGAGCCCGGTGGAGTGGATGCGGTTCGCCGTCGACACGATCTCCGACGTCGTCAAGAAGCGCACGGCCGCGCAGCAGATCATCCAGACGATCATCGACACCCGCCAGGACAACGAGGAGGACGGCAGCCTCTTCAACCGCGGAACGCAGCTGACGATGTTCGAGGATCGCGAGCAGTACCTGCTGTCCACCGCGGCGCGGCGCCTGCGGGCCGCGAACGAACGTGAGGACGACCCGTTCGATGCGTTCAACTTCGTCCAGGACCACGTCCTGCACGCGGCACGCGCCCACATCGACCGGGTCGTCCTCGAGGCATTCGTCGCGGCCATCGGCGACTGCACCGACGACACCGCCCGTGACCTGCTGTCGGATCTGTGCGACCTGTACGCGTTGACCGTCATCGACGAGGACAAGGCCTGGTTCATGGAACACCGCCACCTGTCGGTGGAGCGGGCGAAGGCGGTGCTGCGCGGCATCAACGAGCGGTGCCGGTCGCTGCGCCCGCACGCACAGGTCCTCGTCGAGGGTCTCGGGGTACCGGAGTACCTGCTCGGGTCCGCGATGCTCGAGCGGGAGGCCGTCGACAGCGCGGTCCGGATGAGTTCGGTCCGGGAGGGTTCGGACGGCGGGGCTCAGACGAGGGTGTAGCCGGCCTCGTCGACGGCGGCGGCGACGGCGGTGCGGTCGAGCGCGCCGTCGCTGTCGACGACGACATCACCGGTGGCGAGGTCGACGTTCACGGACGAGACGCCGGTGAGCGCACCGACCTCTTCGGTGACGGCGGCAACGCAGTGCTGGCAGGTCATGCCCTCGACGCGGTATGTGGTCTGCATGTCCGTTCCTTCCGGTCGTGATCCACGGAGAATGATACCCCCTGGGGGTATCTCCGGAGTCGAGCATACCCCTAGGGGGTACATTCTCTCAACGGGTTCCGGACGGTTCAGCGATCGATGCAGCCCGTGAGCGCGGTCCGCAGCGCGTCGTCGTCGGACGCCCACGCCCGCACGAACACCCCGCCCCGCAACCGCAACCCGATCGCGGTCCGCCCACGCGGAACATGACTGAGCTCGCCGAGTACACGCGCGGTCTCCCAGCGTTGCGGCTCGTGGGCACGTGCGTCGGCCGGCGGCAACACCGCCTCGATGTCGACGACCGGAAGCTCCTCCGCGCCCTGCCGCAGGGTCAGCGCGGTCAACTCGACGCCGACGTGGCGCCGCGCCGCCACCACCGTGACCCAGGAGAAGCCGGCCAGCGCCACCGCGATCACCGGCAGGGCCGCCCAGTGCACGACCGGGCCGGTGAACATCTCGACCACGAGCACGACCACGCAGAACACCGGTCCGTACGCGACGGCACGCCACCGCGCACCCGGTTCGTGGAACAGTACCGGCGCCGGGCCGGGCCCGACGCGCTCCGTCACGCGCTCAGCACTCCCGGAACCACGATCAGCAGCGTCGTCACCAGACACAGGACGCCGATCAGACCGATCAACACGAGTTCACGACGACGACCGTAGGGCCGGGGTTCCACCTGCATGACGTCCTTACACTCGGCGGGACGGCCTGCACGGCCGAAGATTGCGTGCTCACCGTACTCCGCGAGCGCGCGGTCGCAACCACCCCGTCGGCGTGTCAGTTCGCGGGCAGCCTCAGAAAATACCGATTCGATTCGCGGCGGTGCATCAGCACGATCGCTCCGACGGTCGCCACGATCTGCACGATTCCCAGCGCCCCGACGAGCCAGCCCGTCGCACCGGTACCGACGCCCACCCCGAACACCGTGGGGAGCGTCGTCAGGGACATGAACACCCCGATCAGCGTGAGCGTCATGCGCGCCCAGTTCTTCCCGTTGCGCATCTGCCGCACCACCAGGAAGAGCACACCCACGATCAGCACCCCCACGACGACGGTGAGCCCGAACGCCATCGGCATCATGTCCTCGAGCTGCTCGGCGGTGATGCCGTCCGCTGCGGCGTCGCCGGAGACCTCGAGCATCGTGTCGACGAGCACGTCCCGCGATTGCCAGAGATCCACGACACCGAGAACCGTGGTGACGACGGCCAACGCCAGCACACCGCACCACAGTTGGAACGCGGTCGTCACGTCCTGAGGGACGGCGCGTGCACCCGGACCCGCGGGATCGGGCTGCGGCGGAATCGGAAAGCTCACGACAGCGCCGCCGCCACCTCGGCGGCCCAGTAGCTGAGCACGATGTCGGCGCCGGCCCGCCGGATGCCGAGCAGCGATTCGAGCACCGCCGCATCGCGGTCGATCCACCCGTTCGCCGCCGCCGCCGTGATCATCGAGTACTCCCCCGAGATCTGGTACGCGGCAACGGGAACCGGCGACCTGTCGGCGACCTGCCGCAGGATGTCGAGATACGACATGGCGGGTTTGACCATCACCATGTCGGCGCCCTCGGCGAGGTCGAGGTCCAGTTCGTGGAGCGCTTCCCGACGATTCGCCGGATCCTGCTGGTATGTGCGACGGTCGCCGTCGAGCGACGACGACACCGCCTCGCGGAACGGACCGTAGAACGCCGACGAATACTTGGCCGTGTAGGCGAGTTGCGCGACCTCGGTGTGGCCGGCAGCGTCCAGCGCGGCCCGGATCACCCCGACCTGGCCGTCCATCATGCCGCTGGGGCCGAGCACGTGCGCGCCGGCATCCGCCTGGGCCACAGCCATTTCCGCGTACCGCTCGAGCGTCGCATCGTTGTCGACGGCACCGGCCGCGGTCAGCACACCGCAGTGACCGTGGTCGGTGAACTCGTCGAGGCAGGTGTCGGCCATGACGACGGTCGCGTCACCGAGTTCGTCGCGTAGCGCGCGCAGTCCACGGTTGAGCACTCCGTCCGGATCGGTCGCGCCCGAACCGCGCGCATCCTTGTCCTCCGGTCGCGGCACCCCGAACAACATCAGGCCACCGACCCCGGCGTCGACGGCGGCGGTCGCCGCCGCGAGCAACGAGTCCTCGGTGTGCTGATACACACCGGGCATCGACGGGATCTCCCACGGCTCAGTGCGACCGTCCGCGACGAACATCGGCAGCACCAGATGCCGGGGCTCGAGCGAGGTCTCGCCCACGAGACGACGCATCGCCGGGCTGCTGCGCAGGCGACGGGGACGGACTTCGGGGTACATCGCGGCAATCCTCTTCCTACGTGCCGTGCGCACTTCTGGTAGCTCTGGCTACCAGAAGTGCGCACGGGTCAGCGACGGGCGCGGGACTTCTTCCGCGGCGGAGGCAGTGCCCCCTCCGCGCGGAGGCGTGCCGCATGCTCGGCGAGAGCCTCCACGAGCGGACCGACCTGCGCGGTCTCCGGCTGCACGTCCACCCGCAACCCGAACTCGATGGCGGTCTCCGCCGTCTTCGGGCCGATGCACGCGACGATCGTGCGTGCGTGCGGCTTACCCGCGATACCGACCAGGTTCCGGACCGTCGACGACGACGTGAAGCACACCGCGTCGAATCCGCCGGTCTTGATCATCTCGCGGGTCTCCGCCGGCGGCGGCGCGGCCCGCACGGTGCGGTACGCGGTGACGTCGTCGATCTCCCAGCCCCGTTCCCGGAGCCCCTCCGCGAGGGTCTCGGTGGCGATGTCGGCGCGCGGCAACAGCACCCGATTGACCGGATCGAACACGTCGTCGTACGGCGCGAACTCGGCGAGCAGCCCCTCCGACGACTGTTCGCCCGTCGGGACGAGCTCCGGTGTGATCCCGAACGACCGCACCTTCGCGGCCGTCGCCTGCCCCACACACGCGATCTTCACGCCCGAGAAGGCCCGCGCGTCCAGCCCGAACTCCTCGAACTTCTCCCACACCGCGCGCACCGCGTTGGTGGAGGTGAACACCACCCACTGGTAGCGACCGTCCACCAGGCCCTTGACGGCGCGTTCCATCTGCGCGGGGCTCCGCGGCGGCTCCACCGAGATCGTCGGCACCTCGATGGGGATGGCACCGTGCGACACCAGTCGGTCGCTCATCTCCCCGGCCTGTTCCTTCGTGCGCGGTACGAGCACGGTCCAGCCGTACAGGGCGCGCGACTCCCACCACGACATCTTGTTGCGCTGCCCGACGATCTTGCCGACGGTCACGACCAGCGAACCGACCAGTTCGGATCCGGCGTCGTTGAGCGTCGCCAGGGTCGCCTCGACGGTGCGCTGTTGACGGGTGGTGCCGCGCACGGTGATCGCCGCGGGCGTCTGCGGTGCGAGACCGTGCTCGACGAGCGCGCTCGCCGTCTCGGCCAGGTGCCCGGACGTCGCGTGCAGGACCAGCGGTCCGGGGGCCGCGGCCAACGCCGCCCAGTCGACCTCGCCGCGCACGTCGGCCTCGGTGTGGCACGAGCCGAGAGCCATACCCGCGTAGCTCGGTACCGCCGACCCGGACGGCAGGCCCGGCAGCACCTCGAACAGCACCTGGGTGCGGGCCACCGCGGTGACCTCGGCGATCACGGAATCGGTCGTCAACGGGTCGCCGGCGACCAGACGCACGACGTCGTGGCCGGCCTTCGCCTCGGCGACGAGCGTCTTCGCGACCTCGGCGGGTTCTCCCAGAGCGGGCCGGACCTCGGTCACCGGTTCCCCGGTCTCCGGGTCGGTACCGTGATCGGCACCCACCAGTTCGACGACGTCCTTGTCGACGTCGGGGTCGGTGAAGGCGATCGTCGCGGACGTCAGCACGTCGCGGGCGCGCACGGTGAGCAACGCCGGGTCGCCCGGACCCGATCCCACGAACAGGATCCGTCCGGGGGCGTTCTTACGGACTCGGCTCATCGGTCAATCTCCAGTGCAATCAAATCTGCGATAAGGGAACAGCGGTTACGGGCGGCGACGTCAATCATCGGCGGTATCCGACGATTCGGTGACGATCAGTTCTCGCGCACCGAGATCGAGCAGCTCACGGGCGACCGCACGACCGAGTTCCTCGGCCCGGTCGGGCGACCCCACCGCGCTCGCACGGATCACATCCGATCCGTCGAGGGCGGCGGCGCACCCCCGCACCGACAACTCGTCGATGACGCGCCCGTCGTCGTCGAGGGATTCGACGACCTCCGCGATCGCACCCACCGGCGCGGTGCAGCCGGCTTCGAGTTCCGCGAGCAGCGCCCGTTCCGCGAGGACGGCGGCACGGCTGGGGGCGTCGTCGAGTTCGGTGAGCAGCTCGATCATCGAGGGGTCGTCGGCCCGGCATTCGACGGCGAGCGCACCCTGCGACGGTGCGGGCAGCATCTGCACGGGTTCGAGGGCTTCGGTCACCCGGTCGAGCCGGCCGATCCGCGACAGCCCGGCGCGGGCGATGACGATGGCGTCGAGCTCACCGGAGTCGACCTTGCCGATGCGGGTGTCGATGTTGCCGCGCAGTTCCTGGAGTTCCAGGCCCAGGCCCAGCGCCGCGAGCTGGGCGCGGCGCCGCGGCGCCGACGTACCCACCTTCGATCCGGGCGGCAGTTCCCCGAGAACGAGACCGTCGCGGGCCACGAGCGCGTCACGCGGATCCTCACGCGGCGGGACCGCCGCGACGACGAGCCGTTCGTCCTGCTGTGTGGGGAGGTCCTTGTACGAGTGGACCGCGAGATCGACGTCACCGGCGAGGAGCGCCTCGCGCAGTTCCGCCGTGAACACGCCGACGCCGATGCGCTGCACCGGCCCGGCCGTGACGTCTCCCTTGGTCGTGATGACCACCAGTTCGGCCGGATGCCCGGCCGCGATCAGTGCATCCCGGACCGTGCCCGCCTGGGTGGTGGCGAGCAGGCTTCCGCGGGTACCGATACGCAGTGTGCGTTGCGCGCCGGCGGCGTCGATCGGTGTGGCGGATGCGGCTTCGGTGCTCATGCCTGTCCGTCCTTTCGTGGAGCGCTCAGCTCCGTCGTCAGGGCCGGGTCGAGCGCAGCGGACAGATCCGCCGACGTGCTCGGATCGCCCAGCGACCCCAGCTCCTTGAGTACCTCCAGGTCCTTCCGGGGTGCGGCGACGGCCTCGGCCGCTCCGGGCCGCAGCTCGAACAGCTCGCGGAGCGCTTCCGCGTACTGGTCGCCACCCGGCGTCGATGCGAGTTGTTTGACCCGCACCGTCGGCGCGTGCAGCAACTTGTCGACGACGCGGCGCACGGTGCGGGCGACCTCGCCCCGCTGCCCGTCGTCGAGGTCGGGAAGTCGGGATTCGAGACGCATCAGTTCGCCCTCGACGACCTCGGCGGCGCGTTGCCGCAGCGCGGTGACCGTCGGGGTGACCTCGGCGAGGCGCTGCGCGGTGAGATAGTCCGCGAGTTCCGCCGCGACGATCGCCTGCGCCGACTCCGCGTCGGTGGCGGCCGCTCCGGCGGCGGGGTCGCGTTGCAGCGACTCCATGTCGAACACCGTCACGCCGGGCAGACCGGCGACCGCGGCGTCCACGTCGCGGGGAAGTCCGAGGTCGCAGATGGCGAGGGGTCGTGCACCGCGGTCGGGCTGGGCGAGGGCACGGTGGGCGTCGGCGAGGGTGACGACGGTGCCGACCGCGCCGGTGCACGTGACCGCGACATCGGCCGATGCGAGTGCCGCCGCGAGCTCACCGAAGTCGACCACGTCGGCGTCGACCCCGTTGCCCCGGGCCGTGTCGGCGAGCCGTTCGGCGCGGTCGCGGGTGCGGTTGACCAGCACGATCCGCCCGATTCCGGCGCGGGTGAGGTGCGCGACGGCGAGCCCCCCCATGGCACCGGCACCGATGACGGCGGCGGTGCGGCCCACCAGTCCGCCGTCGAACAGGGCTCCCGCCTTGTCCAGCGCCACCGAGACCACGGATGCACCGGCGGCGTCGATGCCGGTCTCGGTGTGCACGCGCTTGCCCACGTGCAACGCCTGCTGCGCGAGTTCGTGGAGTGCGCGTCCGGCGGCCTGCTGCGCATCGGCGCTGGCGTACGCGGCGCGGATCTGACCGAGGATCTGTTGTTCTCCGACGACCATCGAGTCGAGACCGCTCGCCACCGAGAACAGGTGTTCTGCCGCGGCCTCGCTGTACCGCACGTACGCGTGCCGGTGCAGATCCGCGGCGAGGAGACCGGAGTGCTCGGCGAGCAGATCGCTGACCTCGGCGAGCGCGCCGTGGAAGGCGTCGACGACCGCGTAGATCTCGACCCGGTTGCAGGTCGAGACGATCATCACCTCCGAGATGTGGTCGGAGGCCATCATCTTGTCGGTCAGCTTCGGCCGATCCGTATCGGCGACGGCCACCTTCTCGAGAACCGAGACCGGCGCGCTCCGATGGGATATGCCGACGAGGAGAACACTCACGGTGCGATCACCGATCCGTTTCTGGTCGCTGCCGGCCCGAGGGTCGCGGCATTTCCGGTGCTGACACTGCGGGCCCTGCCCGGTGCAGTACTGACATTCCGGGCTGCTGTGCCCGGTGCGGCCACCGCGGTCCCCCGAGGACCACGGGGAGGCAGCCCGGCGGGAGGCTCGCCCCCGGCAGCGTGTGCGAGTTCGTCGTTGCGGGTGCTGTCGAACGACAGCACCTGCATCTCGACGGCGAGATCGACGCGGCGGACCTCCACATGCTCGGGGACGTCCGGTTCCGTCAGCGCGAAGCTCAGGATGCTGCGCACACCGGACCGGACCAGCACGTCGCACACGTGCTGAGCGGCGTCGTCGGGTGTGGCGACGACGGCGACCGTCGCACCGAGTTCGCGGGCACCCGCTTCCAGTTCGTCGACGTGCCGCACCGTCAGCCCGGATACGACGGTGCCGACGACCGCCGGATCGACGTCGAACAACCCGGCCATCGTGAAACCGCGGTGGTCGAAACCCGGGTACCGGGCGAGGGCGCGACCGAGATCACCGACGCCGACGAGAACGACCCGGTGCCCGCGGTCGAGGCCGAGGACGTGCTCGATCCGCGCCTGGAGACGCATCACGTCGTATCCGACACCGCGGACACCGTTGGGGCCCAGATACGACAGGTCCTTGCGGAGTTTGGCGGAACCCACACCGGCGGCACTCGCCAGTTCCTCACTGGAGACGATGAGGGTTCCCGAGTCGGCGAGTGTTGCCAGGACCCGCAGATAGGTCGCGAGTCGGGTCACAGTAGCCTGGGGAAGATCACGCAGAGACACCGTCGGTGGAGCACCCTCGCCGACTTCGGCGTGTCCGCGGGCACCGGTGCCCTGCGGTGGGTGCTGTTGCGTCACGTTCGTGGCTCCTCGTCCGGCCGATGCACACAGTCCGGCCTCACGGTGATCCGGGGGTCTCGTCCAACCACGGTAGCCGCTTGTGAAGCCATGCACAAAGTTGCTCGGACCCGCCTGAATGTGCATCTCACCTGCACTACACGGCGTCAGTGCGCGAGATCGGCGCGCAACCGCGCCTCGTCGACCTCCCAGTAGCTGTGCTCCCGCCCGTCGAGCAGAACCACCGGCAGCCGGTCACCGAACTCGGCACGCAGATCCGGATCCGTCGCGGCGACCTCGTCGACATCGATGCACGTGACCTGCAGCCCGAAGTCGGCACACACCGACTCGAGGGTGGCACGCGCCGGGACACAACCACCGCATCCGGCGCGCACGAGCAACGTCACCTCGTGACGGGAAACGGAGGGTCCGGGGGTGTCGGAAGGAGGAACCGTCATGCCTCCACTGTGCTCCACGCCCGCCCGAGAGGAACGTCACACCCACTGATACGGTGCTCCTCCGACCCGGAACGACCGGCGGGCACGGGCTAGGCTGGGCCCGGATCGTTCGTCGAGTGTGATGATGCGGCGCCACGGTCGCCGCGACCCAGGGGAGGTGCGAGTGCCGACGCGATCGTTTCCGCAAGGTTGGGACATGGGCGAGACGTGGGCGCGGGTGATCCGGCCCGGCCGGCGACCGCTGTCGCGCAAGTTCGGGCCGAGTGAGGCCGAGGTCCGCGCCAATCTCGCCGGCGAGGCCAGCGCCGACGCCGCACTCGCGCTGCAGGGTGCCCGCGAACCCACGCCGGATGCCGCTCCGGAGGAGCCCGTCACGCGGGATCTGACCGCCGCCGCGTTCTTCGACGTGGACAACACGATGGTGCAGGGTGCGTCGATCATCCATTTCGCACGCGGACTCGTCGCCCGCGACTACTTCGACAAGGCCGACCTGTTCGAGTTCGCGTGGCAGCAGGTCAAGTTCCGCGTCACCGGCAAGGAGAACAGCGCGGATGTCGCGTCCGGCCGCGACAAGGCACTGTCGTTCGTGCAGGGCCGATCGACCGCGGAACTGCGCCGTCTCGGTGAGGAGATCTACGACGACATCATCGCCGACAAGATCTGGCCGGGCACGCGGGCTCTCGCGCAGATGCATCTCGACGCCGGCCAGCAGGTGTGGCTGGTGACCGCGACGCCGGTGGAACTGGCGGACGTCATCGCGAAACGACTGGGGTTGACCGGCGCTCTCGGCACGGTCGCCGAATCCGAGAACGGCGTGTTCACCGGGCGTCTGGTCGGCGACATCCTCCACGGCCTCGGCAAGGCCCACGCCGTGCGCGCTCTCGCGATCCGCGAAGGCCTCAACCTCAAGCGCTGCACCGCGTATTCGGACAGTCACAACGACGTGCCGATGCTGTCGGTCGTCGGTACCGCCGTCGCGATCAACCCCGACCCCGACCTGCGTCAGGTCGCCCGCACCCGGGGATGGGAGATCCGGGACTTCCGGACGGCCCGCAAGGCCGCCAAGGTCGGTCTGCCGACGGCGCTCGGCCTCGGCGCGGCGGGCGGCGCCGTCGCGGTGCTCGTCGGCCGGCGACGCGACCGCGCGGCGTGACCCGCCGGGCGACTAGCCCAGGAAGACGTTGCGGCGGCGGGTGAGCAGCTTGTAGAGGGTCTGCTGAATGGTTTCGCGCACGTGGTCGGTCACCTCGAAGAGCACCATCGGGTCGTCGGCCGCGGCGTCGTCGTGGATGTCGGTGGCGATCGGCGTCCCGAACTCGATGTACCACTTCGACGGCAACGGCACCGCGCCGAGCGGGCCGAGCGCCGGGAACAGCGGTGTGATCGGGAAGTACGGCAGCCCGAGCAACCGTGCGAGCGACGTCAGGTCGGCGATGTTGGGGTAGATCTCCTCGGATCCCACGATCGAGCACGGCACGATCGGCGCATCGGTCTTCAGTGCCGCCGACACGAAGCCTCCGCGCCCGAAACGCTGCAGTTTGTAGCGTTCCTTGAACGGTTTGCCGAGTCCCTTGTATCCCTCCGGGAACACGGCGACCACCTGATCGTCGCGCAGCAGCCGTTCGGCGTCGGGGTGACAGGCCAGGGTGTGTCCGGCCTTGCGGGCCACCGTGCCCACGACCGGCAGATCGAACGCGAGGTCGGCGGCGAGCATCCGCAGTGGCCGACCGGCGTGGTCGCGCACGGCCACGGACGTCATGAGCGCGTCCACGGGTAACGTGCCGGCATGGTTGGCGACGACGAGCGCGCGACCGTCCGCCGGGATGTTCTCGATGCCGCGGACCTCCACGCGGAACCACTTGTCGAACAGGGGCCGCAGCAGCGGCATGATCACGTGGTCGGCGAAGTGCGGGTCGTATCCGAAGTCGTCGACCTCGTAGTCGCCGGTGACGCGGCGCCGCACGAACTCGGCCGTGCCGGTGGCGTACCCGATCAGAGCCTGCCGGATGTCCTCGGCGAACGCGTCGCTCCGCTCGTCGGGTACCGGGGGCATCGTCGACGGGTGCGCGGAGGCGCCGTCGGGGAGCCGCCCCTGCGATCGCCGGGTTCCGGCGTGCAGCGGAATCACCTTCGCCACCTGGGTCATCGCACATCCACCTTCTCTCCCAGTGCGGAGAGCACCATCGATTCGGCCTTGTCGATCCATTCCGTGCGCACGACCCGGGTGAGCCCGATGCCGTGAGCGAAGTCGTCCAACGCGTCGCGGGTGCTCCATCGCGGCTCGAATCCGAGTTCGGACCGCATCCGGGTGGTGTCGAGGCCGCAGCCGAAGTGGAAGTAGTCGAGTTCCTCCTTGGTGAAGGACTTCATCACCGACCCCATGAGCGCGTGCCCGACGGTGCGGAACAGCGAGTACGGCATGGGAACCGTCGCGCCACCGGCGCGGCGCACGGCCTGCGACATCGTGACGATGCCGTCACCGGCGACGTTGAACGTGCCGGGCGGGCCCGCCACGGTGGCATGTTCGAGCGCGCCGAGCGCATCCTCCTCGTGCAGCAGTTGCATGCGCGGGTCGCGTCCGAGGACGGTGGGCACCAGCGGGGACGTCAGGTAGCTCGACACCGATCCGGGGAGGCGGTGCCCCACGGTGGGGGCGAGGCGCAGGATCGTGGTGTCGATGTCGCTGCGACGCCGGGCCAACCCCCGCAGGTACCCCTCGATCTCGATCATGTCGTGGGCGAACGCGCCGGTGACCCGGTGCCGCGCGCTCATCTCCTCGGTGAACTTCGCGGGGTCCTTCGCGCTGGATCCGTACACGGCGGACGACGACCGCAGCACGACCTTGCGCACCGACGGCGCCTTCTGACAGACCGCGAACAACTGCATCGCCCCGAAGACGTTCATGTCCTTCATCGCGACCCGGCTGCCCGATTTGGGTGCCTTGGTGACGGCGGAGGCATGCACGACGGTGTCGACGTTCATGTTGCGGATGACCTTGCCGACGAGAGGGTTCCTGATGTCGGCGAGCACGAACTCGGCCCGGCCCATGCGACGCTGCATGTCTTTGCTGGGCGGCTGCGTATCGACCGCGATGACGCGGTCGATGTCGGGGTTCTGCGCAAGTCGCGTCACGAGATATCCGCCGAGGAACCTGCTGGCACCGGTCACCAACGCCACCGATGGCGGATCCACATTCCTGTCCCCAGATGTCACACGGCCCCCTGCCAGCCACCACTGCATGTCTGTGCTCGACGACGTTACGCGCCCGATGCCCTGAAACGGTGGGTGTCCGATGTCGCGGACACCACGTCCGTGGTCAACGATACGGTGACTTCGGCGACATCGCATGGCGGCCGGTGACCGAAATGCGAATACCCGCCACCGAAACGGTGACGGGTATATCGATCCGGCAGACTACTTGCCGAGTTTACGACGCTGCACGCGGGTGCGGCGGAGCAGCTTGCGGTGCTTCTTCTTCGACATGCGCTTGCGGCGCTTCTTGATCACAGAACCCATGGTGGGCATCCCTCACGTTCTACTAGCGTTCCTGCGCACGCCGGTGACGTACGCCTGAGTATGTCGACGCTGGGCCTCGTGGTGACGAGTTCAGCGCCTCACGACACCGGCTGGCCGGTACGACGACACACGATCGTACCGGGCGGGTCCGACCGAGTGGAAACCGAGGTCCGCTCCGCGTTCCGTCCGGCTCCGCAGCCGGTCACCCGACGTCGAAGTACGACGTCTCGAGATAGTCGTGGACCGCCTTCGCGTGCACGCGGAACGACCGTCCCACACGCACGGCAGGTAGTTCACCGCTGTGCACCAGCCTGTACACGGTCATCTTCGACACCCGCATCAACGCCGCCACTTCGGCGACCGTCAGGAATTGGGTACCGGAGAGAACCGACTGTCCGTCCTGGGGTTGCCCCTTCGACGGTGTGTTTCCTGAAACCATTTGACACCTCCGGCACGTCCGCGCCGCCGGCTTCCCCTCCGGCGGAACAGACACGCACGTGCTCTTCCGAGCTTAGCGTGACGAATGGGTCCTGTGCGACGATGCACGTCACCAATTCGGTATCGACACCGACCCCGCCGCACCCGCGGCGGGCGGTCCGGCGGTCTATTCGGCGGAACCACCGAGCTGCACGGACCGCGCTCGCGCGGCCTCGAGCGCCTCGTAGAACGCGGTGCGCAGCCCGCCTCGTTCCAGTTCCCGGACGGCCGCCGCGGTGGTGCCACCGGGTGACGTGACCGCCGCACGCAGATCCGATGCCTTGTCCCCCGACTGCGCCAGCATCGCCGCGGATCCGGTCATGGTCTGCACGACCAGCTCGGTGGCGACCGCCCGGGACAGCCCGAGCGAGACGCCGGCGTCGATCATCGCCTCGGCGACGAGGAAGAAGTAGGCGGGTCCCGAACCGGACACCGCGGTGACGGCATCGATCTGCGATTCGGGGACGACGGAGACCGTCCCCACCGACGCGAGCATCTCGCGCACCTGATCGAGGTGCTCCGGGCGGACGTGCCGGCCCGCCGCGAGCACGCTGGCGCCCTGCCCGACGAGCATCGGGGTGTTCGGCATGACCCGGACCACGGGGAAACCCGCGGGCAGCTTGTTCTCGTAGCGCGCGGTCGTGATGCCCGCGACGAGCGAGACCAGCACCTGTTCGGTGTCGCCGCTGTCGGCGGACGCCGCCGCGGTCACCACCGTGTCGACATCACCCGGCTTGACCGCGACGACGATGACGTCGGCGCCCTCGACGGCGTCGGCGGTGCTGTCGGTGACACGGATGGCGTAGTCGCGCGCGAGTTCCTCCGCGCGCTCGGGGAACTTCTCGGCCACCACGAGGTCCTTGGTCGGGTAGCCGTTCTGCAACAGGCCCGAGATCAGGGCCTCACCGATCCGGCCCCCACCGATCACCGCAATTCTCGTCATGGGTGACAGACTGCCACGACGCCCCTGTGTGGCCCGCATCGCAGTCCGTACCCCGCCGGGTCCACCTCAGCGCGGGAGCATCGCCAGCTGACGGGACTGCACGACCACGGCGCCGGTGACGTCGACGACGGTGTGATCCTCCTCGAACCAGGTCTGTCCGAGGACGGTGCTCTCGGCGACCACACGAAGCCAACCCGGCTCGGGGATCCTGCGCAGGTACGCGGTGAGCTGAACGGTGGGCGCCCAGCCGAAGACACCGCGATTCATCACCACCGGAGCCGAGATGTCGCCCGCCATGAGCGCGAACAGCACGGACGTGTCGACGTCCTCGCGGTCGGCGGGTCGGGGCCGCACCCACATCCCGATACGCGGCTCCCCCTGTGCGCCGGTGAGGAAATGGCCGGTGGCGGCGTCGAGGCTCATGTCGGTGGCACCGCTGAGCTTGACGATCTGCCCCATCGGATGGTCGGGGGTGACCACGATGGCGTCGGTCGCCGGCTCGGGAGTCATCCCGGTCGCGCTGTGCGGGACGGTGTAGCGCGGCTCGTCGTGATCGGGCACGCCGAGCGTCACGCTCGACCGGACGGCGACCCGTCCGCCCTGCGAGAGTTCGGTCTCGACCACCGACACCTGCTTGCCCATCTTACGGACGGCCGTGGTGATCTCGACGTCTCCGGGGTCCGGTGCGGCCACGAAGGAGGAACTCACCGCGAGGGGTTGGATCGTGGGATCGGCGTCGGCCGCGATCGCGGCGCGGCGCGCGGCGGCCGCGCTCACCGCGAGCATGCATCCTCCGTGCACCTTCGGCCCGATGGTCCAGGTGGGGTCGATGTGCGCGGTCCAGGTGGCCGCGCCGACCGCGGTGATCGCGGTGAGGTCACGGAAGGGATGGTCGACGGTCATGGTGCCTCTGTCTCCTGCGTGGTGGTGCCACCCGCGTTCTGCGGGTGTCGATCGGGTGATGCCGCGAAGGCCCGGGCCGCACGGTGCTGATGCGCCAGGCGGCGCATCGCGGCGAGCACGGGTTCGTACAACGCGGTGCCGAGGACGGCCGCCTCGACCGTCTCGTGCCGCGAGTTCATCGGGAGCATGTCGACTTCGAGATCGGCGATCGCACGAATGTGCCGGTCGTACACGTCGATGCGCCGACCGGACATGGTCAGCCCCGCGGATTCGAGGGCGACGAGCGCACGTTCGAGTTGGGCGACCGCGGCGAATCTCGGGTCGTACGACTGACCGATCCTCTCGAGCAACGCCCGGGCACGTGGGTGGTCGGCGTCGGGCGGGTCGTCCACATACGGCGGGAGTGCCGCGACGGCCTTGCCGAGCGCCGCGAAGAGGTCGTCGCCGGGCTGCTCCACGAGCGCGACGACGACCTTGATCCGGTCGAGCGGTAGCCCCTGCCCCGCGAGGGCACGCACCAACCCGAGCCGCCGGACGTGGGTGTCGTCGTACCGGGCCTGCGTCGCGCTGGTGGCGCGCCCGGGCATCAGCAGTCCCTCGCGAAGGTAGTACTTCACGGTGGGGAGCGGCACGCCCGCGCGTGCCGCCAACTCCGAGATCCGCACCTCGTCCTCCTTGCACCTCTTGACACCGGATACTACAGCTATCCAATATTGGGTAGCTCCACTATCCGATCGAGGGACGGAGACGACCATGAATCCCGTGCTCGTGATCATCGTCGGGGTGACGTTGCTGAGCGTCGCCGGAATCGCATTCGGAGGCACCTTCCTGCTGCGGGTCGGGAACGGCGGAGTGCCCACCAACGACCTGCAGAAGACGTTCTTCCGCGCCGGACACGCGCATGCGGGTGTCCTCGTCACGCTCGGCCTGACGGTGGTGCTGCTCACCCATGTGGCCGGAGCATCACCGGGATGGGCGGCCGTCGGCTCCGTCGCGGTGCTGGCCTCCGCCGTCCTCGTCCCCGCCGGCTTCTTCCTGTCGGTGCTGGGCGCCGACCCCGCACGGCCCGGCCCGATGATGGCGTCGGTGTGGCTCGGTGCCGCCTCACTGACCGTCGGTGTCGTGATCTCCGGGGTCACGGTGCTCGCCGCCGGGATCGGCGCGCTCTGACCCCGGGGGCTCCGCCGAGGAAACACCGGCCGGACGTGACGGCTCCGCACCGACGGTGAGCGCCGTCCGCGCCGGGCGGTCGAGATGCTCCCGGGCGAACGCCAGTGCCTGCGCGAGCATCGCCGAGCGCTCGGCACGCGTGCGCGCCGACTGCGTACTCACCTCGAGCACCACCTGGCCGGCGAAGTCGTCGGTCGCCAGTCGCCGGCAGACCTCCGCGCACGGCTGCGTGCCCGTTCCCGGGATCAGATGCTCGTCGAGCGAGGCACCGCGACCGTCGGCCAGATGCAGGTGGTCGAGTCGCTCCCCCATCCGGTCCGCCAAGGCGAGCGGATCCATGCCCGCCGTCGCGGTGTGCGACAGGTCGAGCGTGTAGTGCCCGAACCCGGTGTCGGTGGGGTCGATCGACGGACTGTACGCCGACACGGATCGGCCCGGGCCTCGCCGACGGAGCCGTTCGGCACCGCGATCCCGACCGCCGAACAACACGTCGGCGCGCATCGGATACATGTTCTCCACCGCGACCGACACCTCGCCGCGCGCTTCGAGGGCCGCGACCTGGTCGGCGAATCCGTCCGCGTACCGGCGCTGCCACCGGAACGGCGGATGGACCACGACGGTGCGGGCACCGAGTGCTCCCGCGACCCGCACGGACCGTTCGAGCTTGGCCGCGGGGTCCGCTCCCCACACGCGCTGGGAGATCAGCAGGCACGGCGCGTGGACCGCGAGCACCGCCACTCCGTACTTGCGCACCAGTGCACGCACGGCCCGGACGTCCTGACTCACCGGGTCGGCCCACACCATCAGCTCGACGCCGTCGAACCCGAGGTCGGCGGCGAAGCGAAAGGCCGACTCCGTGTTCTCCGGATACACGGATGCGGTCGACAAGCCCACCGGGATGCGTCGTGCCGTCGCCATGTGCCGGGCCTATCCGTTGGGTAGGAGGAACAGCAGCGGCCCGAACGCGACGAACGCGCCCACCGCCAGCGCGATGAGCTGGCTCATGATGTCGTCGGTCCGCCGCAGGATGCGCACCACCGCGACGAGACCGACGATGACGACGAGCGCGAGCCCGAACGCCACCCACGGCATCATGTCCCACAGCTTCTCGAAGCCCTTGAACAGCAGTCCGCCGGCGACGATCGCGCCCACACTCTCACCGATCAACAGCGCCCACTGCCGGACGCCACTGTCGGAGGATCCGTCGCGCGGGGGTTCGCCGTCGGTCGCCTCCGCGTCCTCCGTGGCGGATGCGGCGGCCTTCGCGCCCGCCTTGACCTTGCCGGCCTTCCCCTTCTCCCCGGTGCTCTTCCCTCCGGCACCCTTGTCACCGTCCCGGCTCTTCGAGTCGCGCGGCGTGCGTGTCACGGAGGCGTCGACGGAGCCCCCGTCGTCCGCGGCCGGGTCGATAGTGTCGGTGTTCTGCGCGGCGTCGTCGTCGGATCCGGTCCCGCGCAGATCGCTCGCGGGTCCGGACAGCAGCCGCGGTTCCGGACCGTCGGTGGAACGGACCGGCGCGGGGGGCGGCGTCGAGGCGCTGACGGTGTCGAGGTGAGCCCGTGCCCGGCGAGGCAGCGCCGACGGGCGGATGATCTCGGTCGGCGATTCGATCTTCGCGACCTCCGCAACGGTGGTCGGCGGGTCCGCCACCGGCGCCGGGGAGGTCACCCGCGTCATCTCGTTCGCGGTCGCGTCGGAGACGACCGCGGCCGCCGAAGGCGGCTTGGGGGTGTCGAGCACGGGCGGCTCGACCTTCGGGGTCTCGGGGACGGTGGGCTCGACCTTCGGGGTCTCGAGCACCGGCGGCTCGACCCTCGGGGTCTGCTGCGCCAGCGGCTCCACCGTGGGTGTCGGCGGAGTTGCCGCGGCCGTGTCGCCGGTGCCGGAGTCACCGTCGTTCGTGCGTGCCGCCCTGCCGACGACGGGGATCTCGCCGGTGAGCTCAGCGACGGAGATACCGCCGGTGTTCCCGCGGCGACGGCGACCCCCGCTGCGCGACCCCACCTTCTGCCCGTTGCGTGCGAGCAGTTCGGCGACCGAGATCTGTCCGGTGTCGGTGCTGTGATCGTCTGTCATCGGGCTGCCACCACCAGTTCGCCCCCCATCTCCGTGTCGAGCTTGCGCAGGATCAGCCCTTCCCGCAGCGCCCACGGGCAGATCTCGAGGGTCTCCACCCCGAGTGCCCGCATGGCCGCCTCCGCGACGAGCGCGCCGGCGACCAACTGCTGGGAACGGTCTGCACTGACGCCTTCGAGTTCGGCGCGGTCCGCGGTCGTCATGCGCGAGATGAACGCGATGAGCTGTCGCAGCCCGCTCGCCGTCAGGGTCCGTCGTACCCGGATCCCCGCGGACGAGGGAGCGGCCCCCGTGAGCCGAGCGAGCGTGCGGAAGGTCTTCGACGTCCCGACGCACAGGTCGGGGTCGCCGGCGCCGCGGATGTCCTTGGTCGGTCCGGCCAGCTCGGCGTCGAGCCAGTCGCGCAGCGCCGAGATACGGCGCTTTCCGGGCGGGTCGTCGAGGAACCAGTCGCGGGTGAGTCGCCCGGCGCCGAGCTGCAACGAGTAGGCGACCTCGGGGTCCTCGTCGCCACCGTAGGTCAACTCGAGCGATCCGCCGCCGATGTCGAGATCGAGGATGCGCCCGGCACTCCACCCGTACCAGCGGCGGACCGCGAGGAAGGTGAGTCGGGCCTCGTCCACCCCGGACAACACGTCGAGCTTGACACCGGCTTCGGCGTTCACCCTGTCGAGCACGGCCTGCGAGTTCCGGGCGTCGCGCACGGCGGACGTCGCGAAGGCCATCAGCTCACCGCACCCGGAGGTCTGCGCGATGCTGGCGAACTCCCGGGTGGTCTCGACGAGGCGGTCGGCGCCGCGGACGGTGATGTCCCCGTCGTCGTCGATGTTCTCCGACAGGCGCAGAGTCGCCTTGGTCGAGCTCATGGGTGTGGGGTGGCCGCCACGATGGGCGTCCACCACGAGCAGGTGAACGGTGTTGCTTCCGACGTCGAGTACCCCTAGGCGCACATGGCTACGGTACTGGGTCTACCGTCGGTGGCTGTGACAGCAGGTACGCCCGGAGCCACATTCAAGATCGTTCCGGCCCCAGAAGTTCCCCTCGACTTCCCCCGGGAATGGGTCGAGTTCAGCGACCCGGACAACGACGAACACCTGATCAGCGCGGACATGACATGGCTTCTGTCCCGGTGGACCTGCGTGTTCGGCACTCCCGCCTGCCAGGGCATCATCGAGGGTCGGCCCGATGACGGCTGCTGTTCCCACGGCGCGTTCCTCAGCGACAGCGACGACCGCCGCAAGCTCGCGAAGGCAGTGAAACATCTCACGTCGGAGGACTGGCAGTTCATCGACAAGGGCCTCGGAAAGAAGGGCTACCTCGAAGAGGACGACCTCGAGGACGAGCCTGCGCTGCGCACCCGCCGGTACAAGGGCGCGTGCATCTTCCTGAACCGGCCGGGGTTCCGGGGCGGCGTCGGCGGATGCGCGTTGCACACCATGGCGTTGCGACGCGGCATCGAACCGCTCGAGATGAAACCCGACGTGTGCTGGCAGTTGCCGATCCGCCGCACCCAGGACTGGGTGGAACGCCCGGACGGCACCGAGATCCTGCGCACGGTGATCACCGAATACGACCGACGCGGCTGGGGCGAAGGGGGCCACGACCTGCACTGGTACTGCTCCGGGTCGCCCGACGCGCACGTCGGCGCCAAACCTGTGTGGCAGTCGTACGCACCGGAACTACGTGAACTGCTCGGTGTCGCGGCGTACGACGAACTCGCCCGACTGTGCCGACGTCGCGAAGGACTCGGCCTGGTCGCCGTGCATCCCGCAACGGGCACCTGACCGGGTGGAGGTCAGCCCTCCAGCTTGTATCCCAGACCCCGCACCGTCACCAGGTGCCGGGGCTTGGCAGGATCGGATTCGATCTTGGACCGCAGACGCTTGACGTGGACGTCGAGGGTCTTGGTGTCGCCCACGTAGTCGGCGCCCCACACCCGGTCGATCAGTTGCCCCCGCGTCAGGACGCGGCCCGAGTTCCGCAACAGGTACTCGAGGAGATCGAACTCCTTGAGCGGCAGGGGGACCACCTCCCCGTCGACCTGCACGACGTGCCTGTCGACATCCATCCGCACCGGACCCGCCTCGAGGATCGTGTCGTCGAACGTGGCGTCGGAGTCGGTGTCGGCCCCCCGCCGGAGCACCGCCCGGATCCGCGCGATCAACTCTCGGGCCGAGTACGGCTTCGTGACGTAGTCGTCGGCACCCAATTCGAGGCCGACGACCTTGTCGATCTCGCTGTCGCGTGCCGTGACCATGATGACCGGCACCCCCGACCTGCTGCGCAGGTGTTTGCACACGTCGGTGCCGCTCATGCCCGGAAGCATCAGGTCCAGGAGCACGATGTCGGCGCCCGCTCGATCGAACTCGGCCAACGCGGAGGGGCCGTCGCCTGCGATGACGGTGTCGAATCCCTCCTTGCGCAACAGGAATGCGAGCGGGTCCGCCAGCGATTCCTCGTCCTCCACGATCAGAACACGGGTCACGGTTGAATCCTCCGTACCTTTCTCGTTGCATGCGCACCCGGCGCGGGTGCCGTACCGACCGGATTCACGATCCGACCGGGCTCTCGCGGCGCGACGACGGGTCGTCGTCGGCGCCACCTGGACCGAAGTGGGCGGGGATCAGCAAGGTGAACGTCGATCCCGTACCCGGTTTGCTCCACAACAGGATCTCGCCGTCGTGGTTCGCGGCGACATGTTTGACGATCGCCAACCCCAGCCCGGTTCCACCCGTGGCTCGCGACCGCGCCTTGTCGACTCGGTAGAACCGTTCGAAGACCCGTTCCTGATACTGCTTCTCGATGCCGATCCCCCGGTCGGTCACCGCGATCGCGATCCTGCCCTCACGCAGGGTCCGGCTCACCGACACCGGGGTCCCCGGCGGCGAGTAGGCGATCGCGTTCTCGATGAGATTCGTCAGCGCGGTGACGAGCAGCGTGCGGTCGCCGAGCACCTCGTACCCGCTGGGTCGGTCCGCGGTGATCTCGATGCGAGCGTTCTCGGCGGTGAGCCGGGTGCGTTCGAGGGCATCGCTGACGACGTCGTCGACGTCGACGACGTCGAGATCCGGCAGTTTCTCCGCGCCCTGCAACCGCGACAGTGCGATCAGTTCGGTGACGAGATTGCCGAGCCGGGTGGCCTCCCGTTGGACGCGCTGCCCGAAGTGCCGCACGCTCTCGGGATCGTCGACGGATTCGAGAAGGGCCTCGGCCAGCAGCGCCATCGCGCCGACCGGCGTCTTGAGTTCGTGGCTGACGTTGGCGACGAAATCCCGGCGTGTCGCCTCCATCCGCACCTGTTCCGAGTCGTCGTAGGCGTAGAGGACGACGAACCTGGGATCGTCGTCGAACAGCTGTCGGGCGACGCATCGCACGGCGACCCGGTCGCGACCGTGCGGATTTTTCCGGACGATGTCGATCTGGACGGGTTCCGAGCGGTCGAGGACCAGATTCGCCGCGGCCCAGGCGGGTTCCACCAACAACCGACGGTCGACGAGGCCGAGTTCCTCGGCACGCGGGTTGAACAGGATCACATCGTGGAATCCGTCCACCACCGCGATTCCCGTCGACGAGCGGTACACGACACGATCGAGCACCTGCGCCATGGTCAGGTCGGTGTCGTCGTCGCCGCGGTCGCGGCGCAGACGCCCGGCGGCGATCGCGAGCAGTCCGCCCAGAGCGGCGGCCACGACGGCCAGCAGGACTGCCTGCAGAACATTCACGCTTCGAATCGTAATGACGCCGAACCGGGGGACGACGGCGGGTCGGCACCGTTCCGTGCACGTCACGGCCGGTTTTGCGGCAATTATCCGATCATTAACCTACTGTTCGCCCGGGCCCGCGCGCACGGACACGCGCGGGCCCGGACGCCCGGCGAGTGGGCGTCGTCGACTACCTGGCGCCCTGGTTCGCGACCGCGGCGGCGCCCGCTGCGGCGGCTTCGGGGTCGAGGTAGGTACCACCGGGGTTCAGGGGGCGCAGGTCCTCGTCGAGGTCGTAGCGCAGCGGGATGCCGGTGGGAATGTTGAGCGCGGCGATGTCCTCGTCCGAGATTCCGTCGAGGTGTTTGACGAGCGCGCGCAGCGAGTTGCCGTGCGCGGTGATCAACACGGTCTTTCCGGCACGCAGATCCTGGGAGATGGTGTTCTCCCAGTACGGGATCAGACGCGCGACGACATCCTGGAGGCATTCGGTCAGCGGAACCTCGTCGAGGTCGGCGTACCGCGGATCGGCATCCTGGCTGTACTTCGAGCCGGACTCGATCGCCGGCGGCGGGGTGTCGTAGCTGCGACGCCACAGCATGAACTGTTCCTCGCCGAACTCGTCCTTGATCTCGGCCTTGTTCTTGCCCTGCAGGGCGCCGTAGTGGCGTTCGTTGAGGCGCCAGTCGCGGACCACGGGGATCCAGTGCCGGTCGGCGGCGTCGAGGGCGATGTTGGCGGTGCTGATCGCCCGACGCAGCAGCGAGGTGTAGAGGACGTCGGGGAGCACCCCCTGCTCGGCGAGCAGCTGCCCGGCACGCTTGCCTTCGGCGACACCCTTGTCCGTCAGGTGCACGTCCACCCAGCCGGTGAACAGGTTCATCGCGTTCCATTCGCTCTCGCCGTGGCGGAGCAGGACCAGTGTTCCGGTACTCATGTCCCCAATCCTGACACGCTTCGTCGTCCGATTCGCCCACGGGATCACGATTCGTTCGCTATATCTGACAACGCACGTTGCCAATTTCGCCGATCGTCGCCCCGACGCAACCGGCGACCATCGTGAAGTGGGGGTAGTGCAGTGACCGATGCCCGAATGTCCCGCCGTACCGCGCTGACCGCCTTCGGCGCACTCGGTGCCGCAACGGCGCTGCCCGGGATCGCCTCGACGAGGCCGACGCGACGCTCGTCCGGCCCACACCGGAGGTCGCCGTGTCGCGGTCCTCGGCGGCGGACCGGCGGGCCTGACCGCCGCGCACGAACTGGCCGAACGGGGATTCTCGGTCACCGTCCACGAACCCACCGCGCTCGGCGGCAAGGCCCGGAGCATCCCGTCACCCGGCACCGCCGCCGGTGGCCGCCTCGACCTTCCGGGCGAACACGGGTTCCGTTTCTTCCCGGGCTTCTACCAGCACATACCGGACACCATGCGCCGCATTCCCGTTCCCGGCAACGACGACGGCGTGTTCGACAACCTCGTGGAGGGCCCGGCGTTCCGCATGTCGGTTCCGGCGGCCCCGATCTGACCGCGCCCAGTTCGATCGGCGCCGTCGACGTCCGCGACCTCGACTCGCTGCGGCAGTCCCTCGAAGCCGCGTTCTCGCTCGGTGGAGCGATCCCACCGGCCGAGGTGGCGGTGTTCGCCCGCAAACTGGTCATGTTCCTCACCAGCAGCCTCGACCGCCGCAACGACGAGTGGGAACGGCAGACCTGGTCGCAGACCCTCGAAGCAGAGGGCAAATCGCAGGCATACCACGACATCCTGGTGTCGGCACTGACCCGCCAACTCGTCGCGGCACGGCCGGACACCGTGTCGACACGCACGATCGGCATCATGGGGCAGGCCTTCGTGTGGAACGCGATGGGAACGGTCCCCGCATACGGCCATCTCGACCGCGTGCTCTCGGGCCCGACCGACGAAGCCTGGATCGATCCCTGGGCGCAGCTCCTGACCGGCCTCGGCGTGCGATTCGAGATGGGTTGGGCAGCAGAATCGTTCGATATGGCCGGAGGCCGGATCACCGGAGCACGAGTGGTCGACGGAGCCGGGAATCGCGCCCGCGTCGACGCAGACTGGTTCATCGCGGCGATGCCGGTCGAGCGGGCCGTGCCGCTGTGGTCGCGTGCGATGCTCGACGCCGAACCGCGCCTCGGCCTCATGCGCAACCTCGTGACGGACTGGATGGTCGGTATCCAGTACTTCCTCCGCCGACCGGTACCGATTGCCCGGGGGCACGTCGCGTACCTCGGGTCATCCTGGGCACTCACCTCGATCTGCCAAGCGCAGTTCTGGCGCGGGGAGTTCGCCGACCGCTACGGCGACGGCACGGTCGACGACTGCCTGTCCGTGGACATCTCGGACTGGGACACCCCCGGAATCCTGTACCGACGAAGCGCGAAGGAGTGCACACCCGACGAGATCGCCCGCGAGGTCTGGGTACAGATCCAGGCGTGCCTGAACGACACCGGAGAGGCGGTACTGCGCGACGACGACCTCGCATCGTGGTTCCTCGACCCGGGCGTGCGCTGGAACGCCGCCGCCGGCCGCAACACCAACGACACCCCGCTGTTCATCAACACGGTCGGGTCGTGGGCGGATCGTCCCGACGCCCGCACCGCGATCCCGAACCTGTTCCTCGCCGGCGACTACGTCCGCACCGACATCGATCTCGCCACCATGGAGTCGGCGAACGAATCTGCCAGGTCCGCCGTGGCGGCGCTGCTCGAAGCCGCCGATTCCCCCGCCGCACCGCCCGCGCGGTACCGGCTGCACGAACCGCCGGAACTCGAACCGATGCGACTGATCGACGCCGAGCGCCATCGCGCGGGGCTGCCTCATCTGCTGGCGTGATCCGAACGCGTGATCGTACCGTTCCGCCTCGAACTCGGGCTCGGCGCGGGACACTCGACGAGGGACCCGCGGAAGACGACGAGAGGTCAATCGTGCAGGACACCCGAGTGACGAACACACCGGTTCTGATCGTGGGAGCAGGCCCGGTGGGCCTCACCGCCGCCGTCGAGTTGCGGCGACGCGGCATCGACGCCACCGTGATCGACCGGCTGACGGAGCCCGCCCGGTACGCCAAGGCCGTCGGCATCCAGCCGCGGACACTCGAGGTGTGGGACGCGATGGGCATCGCCCGGTCCGCGCTCGACGTGTCCGCGCCGATGCTCGGGCAGATCGTGTTCGTCGACGGTCGCGAGGCGATGCGGATCGACCTCGAACTACCCGACGATGTGCCGTACCGGTTCGCGTGCATACCCCAGTACGCCACCGAGGACGTACTGGCCCGCGCGCTCACGGATCTCGGCGGCACGGTACGACGCGGTGTCGAGTTGACCTCGTTCACCGAGGGCGCCGACGGTGTGGTCGCGACCCTGCGCGACGCCGACGGCTCGTGGGAGTGCACGACCGAGTACCTGGTGGGGTGCGACGGCGCGCACAGCGCTGTGCGGAAGGGGCTGGGGGTGTCCTTCGACGGTGACGCGTTCCCCGAGGAGTACATGCTCGCGGACGTCGAACTCGGGTGGTCGCTTCCCGCCGGGTACGGAATCCGGTCGATGACGACGTCCGACGGGGCCACCACCGATCTGATGGTGTGCATTCCGCTGCCCGGCCGCGGGCGGTACCGGGTGTCGTCGTTCGTCGCACCCGATCTGGCGACTCCGCCGAGCGAACGCGGCATCGCGCACGGGATGGAGGCCGAGCACCGGCCCACCCTCGCGCACATCCAGGCGCTTGCGGACCGGTTGGCTCCCGAGCCCACCCGGGTGTCGGCGCTGCGGTGGTCGTCGGTGTTCCGGATCAGTCACCGCATCGTGGGGAGCTACGGGACGGGCCGGGTGTTCGTGGCCGGCGACGCGGCACACATCCACCCGCCGACCGGCGCGCAGGGGATGAACACCGGCATCCAGGACGCCTACGATCTCTGCTGGAAGCTCGCGTTGGCGGTGACCGGCCGCGCCGCCGACGGTCTGCTCGCGAGCTACGACGCCGAGCGTCGGCCGATCGGCGAGGAGGTGGTGGGCCGCACCGTGCGGGACGCCCGCGAGGGTATCGGCGCCGGCGAGAACGATCCGACCACGATCATGCTGCGCGAAGCCCAGTTGCTGCTCGGGTACCGCGGCAGTCCGATCGTCGACGACGCGGTGGCCGGGTCCGGTCCGTCGGCGGGTGACCGCGCCCCCGATGCGCGCGGGCTGCGACAGGCACCGGTCGCGGTGCCGACCCGGCTTCACGATCTGCTGCGCCATCCCGGGCACACCGTGATCCTGTGGTCATCGGATCCCGGAGATGTCGACGCCGCGGACGATCTGGCGGACACCCTGATCGAGCGGGCGGGCGACCTTCTGCGCGCGTACGTCCTCACCCCGGCCGGGGTCGCGGGCGCGTCGGGTCGCCGCTTCGAGGACGACTGCGGCCGCGCGGCGGCCACGTACGGGTTCGGTGCCGCCGCCGAGGCCGTCGTCGTCCGCCCCGACGGATACCTGGCGTTCCGGACGACGAACCCGACCGCAGACGCGCTTCTCACGCATCTGGGCCGGGTTCTGCGGCTGTGAGACCCGCCGGATCACGCTGTGGTGGAACGCAAGTCCTTTCGGAGGATCTTTCCTGCGGCCGACTTCGGCACGATGTCGATGAACTGCACTCGACGGACCTTCTTGTGCGGTGAGACCCGCTCGGCGACGAACGTGATCACGTCGTCCTCACTGAGGTCGGTGTCCGGCTGGCGCACCACGAACGCCTTGGGCACCTCCTCGCCCTCGTCGTCGAGGACCCCGATCACGGCGGCGTCGGCGATCTGCGGGTGCGTCAGCAGCAGGGCCTCGAGCTCGGCGGGCGGAACCTGGTAGCCCTTGTATTTGATCAGTTCCTTGAGTCGGTCGACGATCGTGATCACGCCGTTCCCGTCGACGGTCGCGATGTCACCGGTGTGCAGGTAACCGTCCTCGTCGAGGGTCTCCGCGGTCGCCTCGGCGTTGCCGAGGTAGCCGACCATGATGTTCGGTCCCTTGCACCACAGCTCGCCGGGTTCCGACACACCGTCACCGGTCGGGTATGCGACCTCTTCACCGGTGGCGGGATCGACCAGTTTGCATTCCATGTTGGCGATGGTCGGTCCGACCGCGTCCAGCGGCGTGTCGTCGTCGTCGAACGGGATGGCGTGCGAGACGGGGCTCATCTCCGACATGCCGTAGCCCTGCCTGACCCTGCACCCGAGCCGCCGTGCGACGGCGCCGCCGAGTTCGCGATCGAGCGGGGCCGCGCCGGAGAAGACCGTGTGCACGCTCGACAGGTCGTACTGATCGACGAGCGGGTGCTTGGCGAGGGCCACGGCGACGGGCGGCGCGATGAACACGTACGTGCACTTCTGTTCCGAGACGATGCGGAGGAATTCGACGAGATCGAACTTCGGCATCGTGACCAGCGCGGCGCGATTGTAGAGGGCCGCGTTGAGCAGGACGGTCATGCCGTAGATGTGGAAGAACGGAAGGACCGCGAGGATCTTGTCGTCGGCACCGATACCCATCCGCGGCTGGATCTGGCAGACGTTGGCGACGAGGTTGCGGTGCGTGAGCATCACCCCCTTGGGGCGGCCGGTCGTGCCCGACGAGTACGGGAGCACGGCGAGGTGCGTGGCCGGATCGAAGGTGACCTCCGGTGCCGGCGACTGCTCGGCGAGCAGGTCGCGCAGCGAGGGGTGTCCTTCGGCGCCGTCGAGGACGATCACCCGGTCGTCGGGGATCCCCACCGTCGCGGCCGCTTCCTTCGCCTGCGGCAGCAGCGGGGAGACCACGAACAGCGCCTTGGCCGAGGAGTCCTCGAGTTGCTTCGCGATGTCACCCGCGGTGTACAGCGCGTTGATGGTGGTGGCGGTGGCTCCGGCGCGCAGGATGCCGTGGAAGACCGCCGCGAACGCCGGGACGTTCGGGGACAGCAGACCGACGACGTCACCGACGCCGAGGCCCCGCGCGGCCAGTGCGCCCGCGACCCCGTCGATCTGCGCGATGAGTGCGCGGTAGTCGGTGATCGCGCCCGACGCACCGTCGATCAGTGCGGGCCGGTCGAGATCGGCATCGGCGATCGAGCCGAACAGCAGATCGTAGACACTCGATGCCGGGATCTCGACGTCCGGAAACGGGCTGCGGAAGCTCATAATTCTCCTCCATACGGAATCGGTGCGGCACTCGATGCCAGCATGGGGCCGATCACAACGAACAGCCCCGAATGTGAATAGTGTCACATTCGGGGCTGCGGTGCCGGGGCGGCGTCCCGCCCGGATCTCACGCGGGGGACGGCATCCGGATCATGCTCGGGAAACGATCAGAAGTACTGACCGCAGACCGGCCACGCGCCGATCCCCTGGCCGGCGAGGACGTTCTCCGCAACGCGGATCTGCTCTTCACGCGAGGCGTTGTTGGCGGTGCCGGAGCCGCCGTAGGCCTCCCAGGTGCTCTGGCTGAACTGCAGGCCGCCGTAGTAGCCGTTGCCGGTGTTGGTCGCCCAGTTGCCACCGCTCTCGCACTGCGCGACGGCGTCCCAGTTGCCCGACGCAGCGTTGGCGGTGCCGGTGCCCAGAGCGAGGGGCGTGACGACGAGAGCCGCGGCGGTGGCGACGGTGCCCAGGGTGCGCTTGATCGTGAAGTGTGCCATGTGGGGGTGAATCCTCTCCGAGTGTGCACGAGGTGCGGCGCGGAAGATGCCGTGCGAATCGGCGCCCGACACCGCGGGGTGACACCGCGACCGGATCGGTCGCCGAGGTGCACCCACCTCGTTCTGCCCCTGAAGTTCGAGTCGTCCGGCACATCCGCGGGGGCAGAATCAACTACTGCGGGGCCGGTGCGTAACGGCTCGTTGTTTCGAACCTGGAACCACCGTAGCCCGCTATCACGAAAAGGTCACGGCACGATTTACTGGCACACACGTACCGATATATTCATGATCGATTCGACTTCGCGCAGGTGAGAGGCACCGAATCGCCGGCCGTGCGCCAGTGAATCACATAAATGTCATGTGTGGACGCTCACAATTCAATTCGGGGCAGTCCCTACAATTCGGACGCCGAAAACAAATTGTGACACACCGAAAGTCATCCGATATACATCGGAAACAATCCGCCGAATCCCTCGAATCGGACAGCGGCACGATTCGGAGTTCCGTCAGGAATCGCGCCCACCCGGATCGTCGGCCACCGGCCGCACGGTTGCGTCGGAGCCCTCCTCGATCAGGTGCCGGAACGGTTCGAGATTGCGCAGCGACTCCCCCCGGGAGACCCGCCATTCCCACTCCCGACGAATCGAGGCCAGGAAGCCGATTCCGAGAATGATGTTGAAATCGTGGTCGGCGGCCTCGAGCACCTGTCCGAGCACCGCGTCCAATTCATCCGGAGTGACCGAATCCGCCGACAGACGGCCGACGAGATAGATGTCGCCGACCTTGTCGAGTGTGTACGCGACGCCGTAGAGACGGCGATTGCGACGCAGCAGATACTTGTAGACGCCCTCGAAATTCTCGTCCGGTTTGCGGCACACGAACGCCTCGATGCGCACGCCGTGAAGCCCGACGGTCAGCAACGTCGTGGTCTTCAACTTGTTCTCACCGGGCAGTTCGACGACGAAATGGCCGCCGTCCTTGCGGGAGAACTCGAGTTCCCGATCCCGCAGGGTCGCCTCGATCAGTTCGCTCAGTCGTTCGCTCACGCCTTCACTCCGCTCGTCCGACGCAACTTCCACACACCACGCTGCCGGCGCGGCGAGAACTCGCCGGTCCCGAAAGCGCGGTTACGGCGCATGCCGGCCTTCCGATAACTCTCGAGCAGCCCGTCCGCGGTGTGTTCCCACGAGAACTCCTCCGCATGCGCGGGCGCGGCCGCGGCGAAGGCAGCCAGTCGCCCGGGATCGGTGACGAGACCGCGCAACGCACCGGCCCAGTCGTCGATCCGGTGCCCGTGCACGAGCAGACCCGTCTCGCCGTCGCGGACCGCGACACCGAGTCCGCCGACGTCGGCCGCGATCACCGGCGTCCCACATGCCTGCGCCTCGATCGCCACCAACCCGAACGATTCCGAATAACTCGGCACTGCAACAAGGTCCGATGCGCGGTACACCTCGGCGAGGCGATCCGGTGGTTGCGGGGGCAAGAAGGTGACCCGGTCGGCGATGCCGAGGTCGGCGGCGAGTTCGATGAGCGAGTCCGGCCGGTCGAGACCGGTTCCGGACGGACCGCCCACCACCAGTACCCGCCACGGCGTGTCCGGGGCATCGGTCATCGCGAGCGCGGCGGCGCGCAGCAGCACGTCCGGAGCCTTGAGCGGTTGGATACGTCCGACGAAGGTCACGATCGTCTCGTGCGGATCCAACCCGAGTTCGGCGCGGGCCTTCGCTCGGTCACCCGGCCGGTAGCGGCGCAGATCGGCGCCGGGCGCGACGACGTCGACCTTGCCGGGGTCGGCGCCGTAGATCCGTTCGAGGGCCCGCGCCTCGTCGACCGTGTTCGCGATCATCCGGTCGGATTCGGCGACCACCTGCTGTTCACCGATCTGGCGGGCGGCCGGTTCCGGTGTGTCTCCCGCCGCGAGCGACGCGTTCTTCACCGCGGCCAGCGTGTGCGCGGTATGGACCAGGGGAACACCCCACCGGTCGCGTGCGAGCCACCCCACCTGCCCGGACAACCAGTAGTGCGAGTGGATCAGATCGTAGTAACCCTGCGGGTGACGCGCCTCCTCGCGCAGCACCCCGGCGGCGAACGCGCACAGCTGGGTGGGCAGGTCGTGTTTGTCGAGGCCCTCGAACGGACCGGCCTCGATGTTCCGCACCAGCACGCCCGGCGCGGCCTGCACCGCCGCGGGGTCGGTCGAGGAAGTGGCGCGGGTGAAGATCTCCACCTCCACACCGCGACGCGCCAGTTCGATCGCGGACTGCAGCACGTAGACGTTCATTCCGCCGGCGTCCCCGGTGCCGGGCTGAGCCAGCGGCGAGGTGTGGACCGAGATCACGGCCACGCGGTGGGGGCTGCTGGGCTGGGGTGTCACCCCTCCATACTGCCCTGTTCGTATTCGACGCGGGCACGGGCCCTACACGGCGGCACCGAGGGAACCGACGAACCCGACGACCTCGTCGACGAACCGCTCCGGGTCCTCGACGAAGGGACCGTGGTCGACCCCGTCCCAGTACGAAGCGGTCACCGTCGGCAACAGTGCTTCGGCGTGCCGCGCAGCGGAGACGTCGACGACGGAGTCCGCGGTGCCGTGCACGATCAGGACGGGAACTCCGAGCCCACGCAACAGATCGTCGTTGCTCGCGCTGCGCGCGAACAGCGCGGCACGCACGTGCGGGGGTGTGCACAGGCTGGCGCCGAACAGTGCCTGCGAGACCACGCCCTTCCCCTCGCCGGGGCCGGTGAGCGCGCTGCCGAACGACCCGAGCGCGCGGATGGCCTCCGCCGGGTCCTCCGACATCGCCGTGGGAACGGCGGCGCGCATCGCGGGCCCCACCCGCCCACCGGCCTCGCCTCGTCCGATACTGGTGATCGCGCCGACGAGGACGACACCGGCCAGATGATCCGCGCCGTGCACCGCGATGTGATCGCAGAGGACGAGCCCGCCGTAGGACCACCCGAGCAGTACCGCGCCGCGCGCGTTCTCCGCGTCGAGGACGGCCTGCACGTCGGCGGCCCAGTTGTCGCGGTCGTCGTAGCCGTCCGCCGGAACACCGCTGTAGCCGTGTCCGCGCAGGTCCACGGCGATCACCCGGAACCGTTCGGACAGTGCCGCGAGAACCCCGTCACCCCAGCACTTCGAGGACTGCGCCCAACCGTGCAGCAGCACCAGCGGGCGGGCCGCGGCGTCGCCGGTGACGCGGTACACGAGGGAGGTGCCGTCGGTGCTGTGAACTTCACGGATCGTCATGCCGCAGCACTCTAACGGTCGTCGTCGTCCACACCCGTCCCCTCGCGGCCCCGTTCCCGTCCGTGCGAGTATGCGGGGATGGGCGTTCTGGTCTGTTTCCACGCGCACCCCGACGACGAGGTCTTCACCACCGGCGGTGTGATGCGGCTCGCCGCCGACGCCGGGCACCGGGTGGTACTCGTCGTCGCCACCGACGGCGCGGCCGGTGAGCATCCCGAGGGGTTGCTGGCGCCGGGTGAGTCCCTCGCCGACCGTCGCCTCCACGAACTGGAGAGATCCGCGGAGGCGCTGGGCGTGAGCCGCCTGGTGCCCTTCGGATACCGGGATTCGGGAATGGCCGGCACCCCGGGCAACGACCACCCGGATGCGTTCGCGAACACCGACGTCGACGTCGTCGCGAAACGCCTGGCCGAGATCATCGACGACGAACGCGCCGACTCGGTGACGATCTACGACCCGAACGGCGGCTACGGCCATCCCGATCATGTGCAGGTGCACCGGGTGGGAGCGCGGGCCGCGGAGTCGACGGGACACGACGCGGTGTACGAGTCGGCGATGAACCGCGACCATCTCGCGCGGCTCCTCGCCGCGAACCCGGACGTGACCGCCGAGGCCGGCCCACCCGATCTGGATTCGTTCGGACTGTCCGAGGCCGAACTCACCACGGCCGTCGACGTCACCGCCGCGATCGACGCGAAGGTCGCAGCGATGCGCGCGCACGAATCACAGATCGGCGACTTCGGCCCGATGCTGGCGATGACACCGGAACAGCTCGGCGCGGCATTCGGGATCGAGTGGTTCCGGCGGCGCGGTGTGCCCCCGGGCGTGCACGAGTCGATGTTGCGTCTTTGAACCCACCACCCCCGTGCGTGCACCGGAATCGACGACAACGCGGTGTTCCCGCGCTGTGATCACCGCGCGACGACGTCGTGCGTCGTCCAGTGTCGTAACGAATCGGTTACTGCCGCTAACGGATTCCGCGCGGGGTGCGACGCACCCTACGGAACCGCGGCACCGTGCCGCGGTGGAACGGAGCGAACGTGACGACCGAGCGCCCGACCGTGGCCGCGATGCTCGCGACCGGCATCCTACTCGTCGCGGCGTGCAGCGACGACGGCGGAAACACCACGGACAACCCGTCTCCCGTGTCGGCCACCACGGTCGCGCCCGACACCACCACCCCCGCGACCGAGACCACGCAAGCAACCGAGACCGCGGCGGCCCGTTCCACCACCGCCGCAACGGAGCCCGACCACACGACCCGCACGACCCCCGCGGACGACACCGCCCCGGCGACCACCCCCGTCGTCGACGGGCCGTGCATGGACCCGTCCTCCCCCGTCGCGACCGCCGCCCTCGCCTCGCTCGGGGCTACCGCCCCGGGCGGTGACGACTGGGTTGCCGGCGCCGCCTACGACGGGCTCGCACCGTGCCCGCAGTTGGTGTGGCTCATGGCCGAAACCCCCGGCGGAACAGCGAGTTCACCGTCGCAGGTGCTGTTCTTCCACGACGGGGCCTATCTGGGCACCGCGACCTCCGATGCATACGCCTACACGACCGTGGTCGGCACCAACGGAAACACGGTGTCGGTGCAGTACCGCTGGCTCGAGGACGACGACGCGAACTGCTGCCCGTCGGGCGGTCCCACTGTGATCGACTACGTCTGGGATTCGCGGGTGGTGATGACGGAACCGCTGCCGCAGGAGATGCTCGACTCCTACGCGGGTTGACACACCGCCGTCACACCGCACGCCGCCGCATCGCACCGAGCGGATCGGAGTACAGCGAACTCAGCGACACCGCGCCGGCCGCGTACGCCTGCACCCTGTTTCCGAAGGCCGTGACCCCGATTCCCTTGCCCGGCAGGGTGGATGCGCGGTCGAATGCCGACGCGACGTGCGCGACCGCGGCCGGGTACTCGGTGAATGCCTGGCCTCCGAGCACGACCCGATCGGGATTGAACAGGTCGCGGAGCAGAGCGACGGTCCGCCCCAGCACGGTGGCGCGCTCGACGAGCAGTCCGTGCGCGGCCGCGGAACCGTCGCGGGCCAGTCCGTACAGCCCCCGGATCGACGCATCTCCCTCGCCCAGAACGCCTTGCCGTTGCGCGTTCTCGACGGTCGCCCGGTCGGAGACCGTCGCTTCCAGGCAGCCGACGGCACCGCACGGGCACTGCGCGGACGACCCGGTCGGTAGATGCGCGATCGAGCCCGGACCTCCCCTGGGCGTGTGCACCTTTCCGTCGAAGGTGAGGGCGATACCGACCGTTTCGCGCGCGTAGACGTACAGACCCGTCCCGGTCCCGGCGACGGCCTCCCGGTCGGGGGTGAGCAGCAGTTCGGCGGCGGCCATCGCCTCGACGTGCGCCGACACCGACACGGGCAGTCCCAACCCGCCGCCGATGATCGCGCCGACCGGGGCGTCGACCCAACCCGACCGAGGGTGGTCGGCGGTTCCCGCGACCGGATCGACACGGCCGCCGAGCGCGACCCCCGACCACAGTGGAGTGCGGCGGTGCCACCGCGACACGAACGTGACCGCGGCGGACGCGATGGTGGTGAGCGCTGTGTCCTGATCTCCGGTCGGGGTGGGAATCTCGACGCCGGCGAGGATGCGACCCCGCAGGTCGACGGCGACGATGCCGGTGGTGACGGCACCGATGTGGATGCCGACGGTGAGGTAGCGCTCGTGATCGACTTCGATGGGGATGCGCGGGCGCCCGACCGCACCCGGCTCGGTCAGGCCGGCGCGTTCACGGAGCAACCCGACGTCGAGCAGCGACGACACCTGTCGGTTGACCGTCGCGGTGCTCAGCCCGGTCAGCTTCGCGATGTGATCACGGGCGAGGGGGCCGCGGTTCGCTGCGGCCCGGAAGACCACGCCCGCCGCGCCGTCGGCGACCCTCAGGTCGGGTGCGACGATCCGCGGAGGCCGGCCCGCGGAGGCTCCGGGCGGGCCGGTGCGACCCGAACGGGTGCGGCCCGCACCGGACCGGGACACGGTGGAAGGGAAGAGCGATCGGGGCACAGTGGGTGTGGACACGGTCCGGTTCCTTGCGACTCGACCCGGAACACGAGGGGCGCCTCGACGGTTCCGGGGTGTGCACGACTGGGGCATCGACGCGTCGAACCACGACATCCGCGACGGGCGGGGACGGAGTGTCCGAGTGGTCGGGTCGGCGCGGTTCTACATTCCGCAGCGGCGACAACAGAGTTCGCGTGCCAGAGGCAGCCGTGCGCCCAGCGCGGCGGTCACGTACGTGACCCGCGGGGCGAGACGGCTCGGCGACATGGCGCGACGCTACGTCACGCTCCGAATTCTCCTCAACTCACGGGTGAATCTGCGGGTGCACCGGTGCGACCGGCACCGTGACCCCGCCGGATCTACGATCGACGACATGAGTATTTCCGCCGATTCCCGCATCGCCGTCGTCACCGGCGCGTCCTCCGGCATCGGAGAGGCGACCGCCCGCACCCTGGCCGCCCAGGGCTATCACGTCGTCGTCGGCGCGCGGCGACTCGACCGACTGCAGGCCCTCGCCGACGAGATCGGCGGTACCGCACTCCCGCTCGACGTGACGGACGAGGACTCGGTCGAGGCGTTCACCACGGTGCTGCCGCGCGTCGACGTGCTGGTCAACAACGCGGGCGGTGCGAAGGGACTCGCCACCGTCGCAGACGCCGTGGAGGACGACTGGCGGTGGATGTGGGAGACCAACGTCATCGGCACCATGCGCATCACCCGGGCGCTGCTGCCCGAACTCATCGCCTCCGGCGACGGACTGATCGTCACCATCACCTCGGTCGCGGCGTTCGAGGCGTACGACAACGGTGCGGGCTACACCTCCGCCAAGCACGCGCAGGCGGTGCTGCACCGGACGTTGCGCGGCGAACTGCTCGGTCGGCCGGTCCGGCTCACGGAGATCGCGCCGGGCGCAGTGGAGACCGAGTTCTCGCTCGTGCGGTTCGAGGGTGATCAGGAGCGTGCCGACAAGGTGTACGAGGGCATCACGCCGCTCGTCGCGCAGGACATCGCCGAGATCGTCGGGTTCGTCGCGTCCCGCCCGTCGCACGTGAACCTGGACCAGATCATCGTCAAACCGCGCGATCAGGCGTCGGCCGGTCGTTTCCACCGCACCGCGAACCCACCGAAGTAGGCTCGCCGGGTATGCAGCAACAACGTCTGTCGCGCGGCCCGCTGCTGGACGCCGACGGTGTCCTCGCCCAGGCGGGATGGGCCACCGGTGAGGTACGCGCGTACGGACGGTCGCAGGTCGCGGCGCCGCGGCTGCGGATCAAGGAGTGGGACTACTACTGTGTCCTGTCCGACGGCCCGTCCGGGCCGTACGGAGTGGCGCTGACCGTCGCCGACAACGGGTACATGGGGCTGCTCGGGGTGAGCTGGCTGGATCTCACCGGCCGCACGGAGATCACCGAGAACAAACTGGTGCCGTTCCCCCGCGGACGGATGCGGATGCCCGCGAGCGCCGACGCGGGCGACGTGGTGGCGCACCGAGGTGCGATGCGGATCGAGTTCCGACACGAGGACGGTGCCCGCCGCCTGATCGTCGAGCATCCCGGATTCGACGGTGGCCGGGGCATCGCCGGCGAACTGGTGCTGGCACAGCCGGAGGCCGATCGCATGGTGATCGCCACACCGTTCCCCCGTGCACCGAGGGCGTTCTACTACAACCAGAAGATCAACTGCTTGGCCGCGCGAGGGTCGCTCACGGTCGGCGGCCACACCCGCGAGTTCCTGCCGGAATCGGCGTTCGGGGTGTTCGACTGGGGTCGCGGGGTGTGGACGTACGACAACACCTGGTACTGGGGTTCCGCGTCCGGGTTGCTCGACGGGGTGCCGTTCGGATTCAACATCGGCCACGGGTTCGGCGACACCACCTCGGCCACGGAGAACATGCTGTTCCACGACGGCATCGCCCACAAACTCGACCGCGTGCACTTCCACCGTCCCGCCGGCACGTTCGACGGCGCACCCTGGCGGTTCACCAGCAGCGACGGCCGGTTCGAGATGGACTTCGCGCCCGTACTCGACCGCGCCGCCGACGTGAACGCGCTGGTGTTGCGATCCGATCAACATCAGGTGTTCGGCCGGTTCACCGGTCACGTCCTGCTCGACGACGGCACCCGCCTCGAGATCGGCGATCTCCTCGGTTTCGCGGAAGTGGTGCACAACCGTTGGTGACCCACCGCGGCACGCGCGGTCGGTTCACACGACGCAGCCGACGGTCACCGGTTCCGGACGCAGCCGCACGCCGAAGACGTCCTCCACGCCGTCACGAACCTCGCGGGCCAGGGCGACGAGATCGGCGGTCGTCGCCGTTCCACGGTTCGTCAACGCGAGGGTGTGTTTCGTCGACAGTCGTGCGGGCGCGTCCTCACCGGGAAAACCTTTGACGAAGCCGGCCCGTTCGATGAGCCATCCCGCCGACAGTTTCGTGCCGCCGACCGCGGGGTACTTCGGCACGTGCGTGTCCGCGCCGACGCGCTGCTCGATCGCGGCGAGCACCGCGGGCAACCGATCGTCCGGCACGACGGGATTGGTGAAGAACGATCCGGCGCTCCACGTGTCGTGGTCGGCGGCGTCGAGCACCATTCCCTTGCCGCGCCGCAGGTCGAGGACGTGGTCGCGGACCTGGGCGGCGGGTCGGCGCTCCCCCTCGTCGGCACCCAACCGCGCGGCGAGTTCGCGGTACGCGAGGGGTTCGCTCTCCCCGTCGGCCCGTACGTCGAACTCCACTTCGAGGACGAGCGCATCGTCGGAATGCTTGAGCACGCTGGTGCGGTAACCGAGGCCGAGTGCCTCCGGCCCCACCCAGCCGTCGGTACCGGTGCGGCGGTCGAGCAGGCGGACACGCCGCAGGACCGAGCCGACCTCGACACCGTAGGCACCCACGTTCTGTACCGGTGTGGCGCCGGCGGAGCCGGGGATCCCCGAGAGGCATTCGAGGCCGCCGAGTCCCGCAGCGACGGTGCGGGCCACCACGTCGTCCCACACCGCGCCGGCGTCGCTGCGCACCACGGCACCGTCGAGGTCGACCGCTCGCGTCGAGATGCGGACGGCGACACCGTCGAACCCGTCGTCGCCGACCACCAGGTTCGAGCCACCGGCGACGACGAGCACCGGAACCCGATCGGTGTCGAGGAGACGGATGACGTCGACGAGAACGTCGGTGGTGGAGCAGTCGGCGACGTAGCGTGCGGGGCCCCCCAGCCGGAGGGTCGTCAACGTCGACAGGGGAACGTTCTCGGTGACGACGGCGCCCGCATCGGCGAGCCGGGCACATAAGCGTGGATCGGACACGTGCAAACGGTAGCGTGCCGGACATGGGTAGCCCTATCGACCACTCTGCGCACTACACGGCGACACCGGCGGAGGTGCACGCGGCGTTCGTCGACCCCGCGTACTGGCGGATGCGGCTCGCCGAGGTCGGCGGACCGGGAGCCGAGATCGAGGACGCGTCCGCAGGGGACGGCACGATCGACCTGACGCTGCGACAGGCCATCGCCGAGGAACACCTCCCGAGCGTCGTGACGAGCATCCGCCCCGGCGACCTCATCATCCACCGCACCGAGAGGTGGGAACGCATCGACGGCGACCGCGCGCGCGGCCGGTTCTCCGCCGGCGTCGAGGGCATGCCGGGCAAAGTGGAGGGGACCCTGTCGCTGACCTCCGACGAAACCGGATCCACGGTGGTGACCGAGGGATCCGTGGAGGTGAAGATCCCGTTCCTCGGTTCGAAGATCGAGGCGATGATCGTCGACGAACTCGTCGGACTGTTCGACGCGGAACAGCGATTCACCGCCGACTGGTTGGACGGCTCGTACCCGGGGTGATCCCGGCCCGGGTCGAACCCTGCCCGGCCTGATCCGCGCGGCGTGATTTCGTCGTGCCCCGGCCGGGTCGGTACCCTGGCCTGCCGTGGCACGACGCAAGGAGTTCTCCGCACGGTTCCGGCACTCCCCGGAACTGGTGTACGCGGCGCTGTCGGACCGTCGCCATTGGGAAGCGCGCATCACCGAGATGCGCAAGTACTCGGAGAACCGTCTGGAGGAGTTCACCGTCGGTGAATCCGGCGTCGAACTCGTGCTGCACCATGTTCTGCCGCTGTCCGCGCTTCCCGACATCGCGAAGACGGTGATGCGCAGCGACCTGATCATCACCCGTCGCGAGAGCTACGGCCCGTTCGACACGCAGGCCACCGGCCACTACGAAGCGACGATCCCCGGTGGACCGGGCAGCCTCACCGGGACGATGACGCTGTTCGCGTCGGACGGAGGTGCCGTGCTGCGCACGGCGTCGGAGGCGAAGGTGAACCTGCCGTTCGTGGGCGGAAAACTCGAAGAACTGATGCTCGACAATCTCGTCGACGTGTTCACCGCGGAGGCCGCGATCACCGCGGGCTGGCTCGACCGCGGGTGACGGCCCCGTGAGAACGGAGCACCCCGTGGGTGTCGTGACCCGCGGCACGACCGGCATCAACCGGCTGCGACGCAGCGACCGGTGGGCGATGCACGATCCCGACGTCGCACGTGTCCTCGCCGACGCCCCCGATCCGCTCGTGGTCGATCTGGGGTACGGCGCGATGCCCACGACGACGCTCGAGTTCGCGGCGCGCCTGCGCACCGTGCGGCCCGATCTGCGGATGGTGGGACTCGAGATCGATCCGGAGCGGGTGGTGCCGGGCCGCGAGGGCGTGGAGTTCGCGCGCGGCGGGTTCGAACTGGCGGGATTGCGCCCGGTGCTGATCCGGGCGTTCAACGTGTTGCGCCAGTACCCGGAGGAGGCGGTGGCACCGGCCTGGGCGCGGTTGCGCGCGGGCCTCGCGCCGGGTGGGCGGATCGTCGACGGAACGTGCGACGAACTGGGCCGACGATGCGCGTGGGTGCTGCTCGACGAGCACGGCCCGCGAACACTGACGTTGGCGTGGAGCCCATTCCACTCCGAGCGCCCCTCCGATCTGGCGGAGAGGCTGCCGAAGGCTCTGATCCACCACAACGTGCCGGGGGAACCGATCCACGAGTTGCTGCAGGCGGCGGACCGCGCGTGGGCGACGGTCGCCCCGCAGTCCGTGTTCGGTCCGCGAGTGCGGTGGCGGGCGGCGCTGGACCTGCTGGCAACCCAGGGCATCCCGGTGCGTCGGCCCCGCCGACGCATGCGCGACTGCGTGCTCACCGTGCCGTGGGATGCGGTCGCACCCGCCTGACTGCTCTGTGTCCCCGGCAGCCGCGATGTCCCCGGCAGCCGCGATGTCCCCGGCAGCCGCGACCCGGTCCGCGGCGACGAACGGTCAGCCAGCGGCGAGCAACGCCAGTTCGATCCGATCGGCGACGGCCGCGGGTTGCCCGGCGACGGCGGCGTGCAACCCTTCGGAGTCGACACGCCCGAGGGTGATGGCGTCACCGACCAGTTCGTCGAGAACCTCCTGCGACACGCCACCGGCAGCGAGGTCGACGGCGGTACGCGCCGGTGTGGTCACCCGGAAGCATCCCACCGCCTCGACGTCGGTGTCGGAGAGTTCCCGGTGGTGCAGCGCGAGCCTGTTGCTCGGCACCGTGCGCTGGTCGACCGTCGACAGGTGCAGGAACCGGGGTTGCAGGTGCCCCATCCCGTGCAGGTCGGCGGCACTCTGATGGGAGACCACCGCGGCCCCCTCGTACCAGGCGCACCACTGCGCGAACTCGTCGAACTTCGTCGGGACGCTGCCCGCGAGCCGGAACAGCTCGTTCTCGACGCGCACCCATCGACCCGACTCGATCCGGAGATTGAATTCGTCGGAAGCGATGCCGTGCGCGATCGCCTGACGTGCGGTGAAGAAGCCGGCCTGCATGACGGCGAGGCGTCGCAGGAGCTCGTCGGCGTCGGCCCGCCCGAATGCGCCGTACTCTGAATCCGTCCACCCTGTCATGCAGCCAACACTACCGAACGACTGTGTTTCATCTCACATGATTGTGTCGGTTGCGGCGCGTCCACTCAGAAGATTTTCAGGGTTCTCCGGAACAATCGCCCCATGACGCAACGAAAGCGGAATCGCCTCACCACGATCGCGGTCGTTCTCGTCGCCGCGCTCGTCGCCGTCCTCGTCGGTGCGGAGGTCTACGTCCGCATCCGTGCCACCACCTGTCTGGCCCAGTCGTTCGAGAGCGAACTCGGAACCGGAGTGGACGTGGACCTGAGCTGGAAACCGGTATTGCTCCAGTTCCTCGACCGGCAGGTTCCGTCCGTCACCCTCGACAGCGACGACACCGCGTTCGGTCCCGCCCAGCAGATGCAGGTGCACGCCGAGGTCCGCGACGTGGATCTGACACAGAGCGCCGACAGCTCCGGAACGATCGGGAGTTCGCGGGCGGAGGTCGACTGGCCCACCGCCGGAATCCTCGAGACCGTGCAGGGCCAGCCCGTGGGCGCTCTGATCACGGACGTGACCGCGGACGGCGACGCCGGCACCCTCACCTTCACTGTCGGCGGGGCGGGGCTGGCCGAGTTCACGGTCCGCCCGGTGATCACGACCGGGGTCGTCTCGGTCGAGACCACCGACGCGTCGGTGCTCGGGCTCGGCATTCCCACCGCGCTCGTGGACGGTGTCGTCGACATCCTCACCTCGGGCCTGCAGCAGTACCCACTGGGTATGCGGGCCACCGAGGTCCACGTGTCCGACTCCGGTGTGCAGCTCACCCTCGAGGGGGGACAGTTCACACTTCCGCCGGCGACCGCCGAGCAGGACCAGCAGTCGGCCTGCGGCCTCTTCGGCTGACTGTGCGCACTTCTGGTAGCTACCGCTACCAGAAGTGCGCACGGGTGGGGTCAGTGGAGGCCGTCGAGCACGGCGCGGCTCCTCGACAGGCCCAGCCTGGTCGCGCCCGCCTCGATCATCGCGACCGCGTCTGCGGCCGTGCGGATCCCACCGCTGGCCTTCACCCCCAACCGGCCGCCGACGGTCTCGGCCATCAGTCGCACCGCGTGCACCGACGCCCCGCCGGCCGGGTGGAAACCGGTCGACGTCTTCACGAAATCCGCGCCCGCCTTCTCCGCCGCACGACACACCTCGACGATCGCGTCGTCCGAGAGCACCGCCGACTCGAGGATCACCTTGAGCACGGTGGAGAATCCGACTGCCTCACGCACCGTGAGGATGTCGGCCAGCACCGCGTCGTAGTCGCCGGCGACGGCCGCCCCCACATCGACGACCATGTCGACTTCGCGCGCCCCCTGCTCCACCGACAGGCGGGCCTCGGCTCCCTTCACCAGCGAATGGTGTTTGCCGGACGGGAAACCCGCGACCGTCGCGACGACGACGTCGTCGGCACGCACCGGCAGCATCGACGGTGACACGCACACCGCGTACACCCCGAGCTCGCGGGCCTCGGCGACGAGGGCACGCACGTCCGCGGCGGACGCCTCCGGCGCGAGAAGGGTGTGGTCGATCATCGATGCGACGCGGTCTCGGGTGAGTGCAGTGTCCGGCATGCCGCCAGACTCCCACATCCGAAAACCCGTTGCCGCGCGGAGCGATCGTGGACCACACTGCGGCCATGCTGATCCGACGCGAACGTCCCGTCGACACCGACGCGATCGATGCGATCCACCGGGCGGCGTTCGCGTCGGTCACCCCGGATGCGACAGAACCCGCGGAGGTCGGTCTCGTGCATGCACTGCGCGCAAGCGAAGCGTGGCTGCCGGCGCTCACCCTCGTCGCCGAGGAACCGACAGGGACGCTCACCGGACACGTCTGCCTCACCCGAGGCGACGTCGCCGGGCGTCCCGCCCTCGCGCTGGGACCGATCGGGGTCCTCCCCGACCGGCAGCGCACCGGTGTCGGCGGCGCCCTGATGCACGCCGCGCTGGGCGCTGCGGATGCGCTCGACGAGCAACTGGTCGTGCTGCTCGGACACACCGGCTACTACCCGCGGTTCGGGTTCGTACCGGCCGCCGATCTCGGGGTCGAACCCGACGTCGCCGAGTGGGCCGGTCCGCACTTCCAGGCCCGCGCCCTCGACGCCCACGACCCGTCGTTGCGCGGCGTGTTCCGGTACCCCGCGCCGTTCTACGCGCTCTGACGACGCGCACACCCGGCGGCCGACCGTCGCGCGACACGACCTGGGACAATGGCCGGCATGACTCGTTCCTCGTCCGGCGACGACCGGCGCTACGTCCTGACCCTGGGCTGCCCCGACACGACCGGGATCGTCGCCCGCATCTCCACCTTCCTCGCCGAGGTCGGCGGGTCCATCGTGGAAGCCGCCTACCACGCGGATCAGGACAGCGGCTGGTTCTTCACCAGGCAGGCGGTGCGCGCCTCCTCCATTCCTTTCGGGATCGAGGAACTGCAGGAGAAGTTCGCGGCGGTCGCCGAGTCCATCGGCCCCGACACCGAGTGGACGATCTCCGACACCGGCCGCCGCAAGCGGGTGGTGCTGCTCGTCAGCAAGGAAGGCCACTGCCTGCACGATCTGCTCGGCCGGGTCGCGGCCGGGGAGATGGAGGCCGAGGTGTGCGCGGTCATCGGGAACCACCGCGACCTCGAGCAGGTCGCGCGGCGCCACGGCATCGAGTTCCACTACGTGTCGTTCCCGAAGGACCCCGCCGAGCGGGGACCGGCATTCGAGCAGGTCCGCAAGATCGTCGACGCGCACGACCCGCACGCCGTGGTGCTGGCCCGGTTCATGCAGGTACTGCCGCCGGAACTGTGCGAACACTGGGCGGGTCGCGCCGTCAACATCCACCACAGCTTCCTGCCGTCGTTCGTGGGCGCCCGGCCGTACCACCAGGCGTTCACGCGCGGTGTGAAGTTGATCGGGGCGACGTGCCACTACGTGACGGCGGAACTCGACGCCGGTCCGATCATCGAACAGGACGTCATCCGGGTCAGCCACAACGACGCCGTCACCGACATGGTGCGGCAGGGCCGCGACGTCGAGAAGCTCGTTCTGGCCCGCGGTCTGCGCTGGCACCTCGAGGATCGGGTCCTCGTCCACGGCCGGCGGACCGTCGTGTTCAACTGAGGCCGATCACGGCCTGCCCGGACGCCGGTGTTCAGGACACCGGCGCACCGGCCCGGTCGAGCAGGTGCACGATCTCGTCGTCGAACGCGTCGATCGCCTCCACCGAACTCATGTGGCCGACGCCGTCGAGCACCACGAGATGCTCGAGGTTGCCGGCCCGTTCGAGTCCGTCCGCGAGCCTGCGCGCGTGCACCGGCGGGGTGAGCCGATCGGCGGTTCCGACGATCACGCTGGTGGGCACCGTCAGGTTGGCGAGCCCCTCGTGGATGTCGAGCACGCTCAGTGCGCGGCCCCACGCGCCGCGGGTACGACGGGGGCATTCGAGGACGATCTTCTCGCAGAATTCGACTTCGGCGGCGGTCGCGGACGGCGACAGCGCGACATAACGCAACGCCCGGGTGGTGATCGGCGACGCAGCGAACGGCATCGTCGAACCGAGCAGGGGACGCGCCACCGCGACCGGGACGCGCGGGAACCTCGGCGGCAACGGGACGAGCGCCGCATCGGTGACGAGATTGTCCATCCCGGTGCTGGCCAGCAACACCGCCGCCACCTTCTCGTGCACATGTTCCGGATGCCGTTCGGCCCACGCGATGATGCTCATTCCGCCCATGCTGTGCCCGGCGAGCACGGCCCTGCGACCGGCGGGAACCGTCGCGTCGAGCACCGCGGCCAGATCGTCGGCGAGCACGTCGGGGCGGAGTACGCGGGTGCCGACGCTGCTGGCGCCGTGTCCGCGCTGGTCGTATGCGATCACCCGGTAGCGGTCGGCGAACGCGTTGATCTGCGGCGTCCAGAACAGGGCGTTGCAGGTCCAGCCGTGGCTGAAGACCAGGGGTTGGGCGTCGGGATCGCCGTAGGCCAGCACGCGCAGACGGGCACCGTCGGCCGTGGTGACCTCGATCTCGTCGGCCTCGAGGCTCGGTGGGGCCAGCAACGCGTGCGGCGCGACATCCTTCGTCTGCACCGCGGAATGCGAACGGCGACGGCGCGCGGCGGCGACTCCCACCGCCGTACCGACGAGGGCGATGCCCCCCGCGACGAGCAGCGACTTCCGGGACGGCTTCTTCACGTGTGATGGTCTCCTGTGTGTGATCGTGCCCGGACCGGGATCCGGGTCCGGGTCGGCGGCACCGCCGGGTGGGACGTGTTCGCTCGGCTCAGAGGATGTGCGCGCGGCGCAGCAACAGCGTGGACGGCCCGCCGATGAGGCCGACACCGTCGAGGAATTCGACGGTGCGGCGTGTTCCGAACCGCAGTTTGTCGTGGTAGTGGGTGTTGGCGCGCGCCGCGGCCTTCGCTTCGGCCACGTCCAGGCCCGCTGCGGCGTACACGCGCTCGTTCACGAGGTTCGTCACGATCAGGTACGCGCTGACGGCCAGATGCATCCGCACCCACGCGCGTTGGGCGCGTGTGGCGGTGCGCATGCGTCGGGCCGTCTCCTCCCGCGCGTACCGGATGTGGCGTGATTCCTCGAGGACGTGGATGTGGCTGACCGTGCGGGTGAGGGGTTGGACCCGGTCGTCGCGCATGAAGTCGCGCTGCATCATGTCGAGGATCTCCTCGGCGAACAGCGTGCCCCCGAATGCCAACGCCCCGGACGCGACGGCCTTGAACAGCCGCCCGCTGGTCCGGAGCCATCGAGCGGGCCGGTACGACGGGATGCCGAATCGCTGTGCGGATCTGGCGAACATGATCGAGTGCCGGCATTCGTCGGCGATCTCGGTGAGGCCGAACTGGACGTACGGGGTCGCGGGGTCGTGCTGGTAGAGGTCCCGCACGAGCATCTGCATCAGGATCATCTCGAACCAGATACCGGCACCGGCGATGCTCGCGGCCTCGTGTTTGGTGAGGGTGATCCGCTGCTGCTCGGTCATGCGGTCCCACAGCTCGGTGCCGTAGAGACTGGACCATTCCGGGGTCATGCCGTACTTGTCGTCGGGGATGGGGGCGTCCCAGTCGATCTCGAGCGTCGGATCGTAGGACCGACGTGCCGATGACGCGAGCAACCGTCGTGCGGAGCCCTGCCTGCCGTCGTCCTCGGCGTCGCCGTGGACGGTGTCGATCCGGTTGGTATGGGCGAGCGTCATGGCCGACCACCTCGTCTCGGAAATTACCCGTTACTCGAAGTGTCATTATCTGGATCACACTTGTCAAGCAACGGGCATCGGCCGTCACCCGCCGATGTCGCGACGACCACACCGAGGGCGACCACACACGGGACGACCACACCGGGGAGATGCACCACCCCGCGGCGCACTACCAGCGAGGACGCTGAACCTCCTCCACCCGCGGCCGCACATCCACGAGGTACACGCAGACCGCGACCACGGCGATGATGCCGAGGAACCCGATCGCGCCGAACAGCAACAGGACCACCAGCGACGCCGCGAGGATCCCGAGCCACACGGGCTTGGTCAGCTTGTCCACGGCGGGAAATGCCTCGGAAGGCTGACGGACCGCGTGGAACAGCGCGAAGCCGGCGCCCGCGATCGCCACGATCTGCAAGACGAGAATGATCAGACCTGCGAGAGAATCCACGTTCGTCACCGCTCCAGTCTACTGGGCGCCCGACCGGCGACCGGATCGTCGACGGCATCCCGCCGGAGCGCGACGCCGCGAGAACACCCGAACACACGAACATGCGAGAACACCGGCGCGGTGACGCTCCGAATCCGTGGAGCGCCACCGCGCCGGTGTCACCGTGGTACGTCGGCCGTCAGGAACCCGCGGTGTTGCGCGGGGCGGCCTTCTTCGCGGGAGCCTTCGCCGGGGCCTTCGCGGGAGCCTTCTTCGCAGGCGTCTTCGCCGCAGCCTTGGCGGGCGCCTTGGCAGGGGCCTTCGCCGGTGCCGGCTGCGCCGGGGCCTCGTCCTCCGCCGCGGCGGCGACGTCGTCCTTGACCTCCTCGACGCGGGTGGCGGCCTCGGTGCCCGCCTCCTCCGCCTTGTCGCCGAGGTCGAGCACGCGCAGCGCGGCCTCGTCACCCGCGTCGGCGATGGCCTCACCGACCTCCTCGGCGGTGTCGGAGATGCGGGTGGCGGCGAGACCGGCGAGCTTGGCGGCCTGCTCACCGACGGCACGCGTCTGCCGGGCGACGGTGCCGAGCGCTTCCTCGGTCAGGTCGACGGCGTCGCCGAGAGCCGCCTCGGCACGACCGAGACGCTCCTCGACCGCGGGCTGCTTGCGCAGACGCTCGATGGTCTCCTCACCGCGCTCGGCGAGCGCCGTGTACAGATCGGAGGCCACCTTCAGGTACGCCTCGGCAACCCGGCGCAGTTCGTCGGCACCGAAGCGTTCGCGCAGCTCGGCGAGCTCCTCGGGAAGCTCGGCGGGCAGTTCGACGAGACGCGAGCGCAGCGACTCGACGGCCTCGGCGACGTCGGTGGGCACCGACGACACACGGCCCCGAGCGGTTTCGACGCGCTCGTTGACATCGGCCTGGGTGGTCTCGGCGCGTTCCCGGACCTGAGCGACGACGTCGGCCACGGCCTGGACGACGGCGTCGCCCGCACCCACGGCGGCGTAGAGGGATGTTCGGATGGCAGCGTTGGGATCAGTCATGTCGGTTCTCCTCGTCGATGTCTGTGGAATGCCCGATATCCGTGGAACAGCCGGTGTCCGCGGAGTGCCCGACCGACGCTGTGTCGACGGGAGCGACCACCGGAGCCGACTCGTTCTCCCTGCTGAACGAGTCGTAGATGTCGAGCAGGACCTGCTTCTGCCGCTCGGAGAGGGCGTTGTCGGCGAGCAGCGCGTCACGTACCGCGCTGTGGGGCCTCTCCTCGAGGATCCCGGCCCGCACATAGAGCACCTCAGCGGACAGTCGGAGACCCTTCGCGATCTGCGCGAGCACCTCCGCGGAGGGCTTACGGAGCCCACGTTCGATCTGGCTCAGGTACGGGTTGCTGACGCCTGCGAGCTGCGACAGCTGCCGCAGGGACACCTGGGCGGCCTCCCGCTGCGAACGGATGAACCCCCCGATGTCCTGCGCCGCCGAATTGACGACCCGGGCGGCGATGTCGCCGGGCCCGGCAGCCTCCGCGGACCCGGTGCTCGCATCGGGTTCGTCGGCGGAGTCACCCGTCCGGTCTCGAATCGTGGACACGACGTCAGCCTACGACCAGGTGCTAGCTACAGCAAGCGCTCTGCTAGCAAGTGGTGGGTATCACGCGAACAACAGTTCGGACAGCGTGTAGATCGCCAGGCCGGCGAGTGCACCCACCACCGTGCCGTTGATCCGGATGAACTGGAGATCGCGCCCCACCGCAAGCTCGATCTTGCGGCTCGCCTCGTCGGCATCCCACCTCTCGACGGTCTCCCGGATCACCGAGGTGATCTCGTCCGCGTAGTTGGCGGCGATGAAACGCACGCCGTCGAGCAGCCAGGTGTCGAACTTCGCGCGTATCGCGTCGTCCTCACGGAGCCGCACGCCGAATCCGGCCACGTTCTCGGCCACCTTCGTCCGCAGGGTGCTGTTCGGATCGTCGACGGACTCGAGGATCATCCGCTTCGCGGTGCGCCAGGTCGCGGCCGCGAGCTGGGTGATCTCCTCACGCCCCATGATCTCGGCCTTGAGTTTCTCGGCCTTGGCGATCGTGGCCGGATCGTGCTGGAGATCCTGCGCGTAGTCGGTGAGGAACCGGTCCGCGGCGCGCCGGACCTCGTGGTCGGGATTCGACCGCACCTTCCAGGTGAACTCGACCAGCTCTCGGTGGATCTTCTCGCCCAGCAACAGGTCCACGAACTTCGGCGACCACGACGGCGAGTCCCGGCTGATGACGCGATCGATCGTCTCCTGACTTCCGAGTGCCCACTGGTGCGCTCGTTCGGCGAGCATGTCGATCACCGGGCGGTGCCGCCCCTCGTCGATCAGTTCGGCCAGCAACCGCCCCAGCGGCGGACCCCAGTCGGGTTCGGCGATCCGCTTGACGATGGTGTTGTCGATGACCTGCTGGATGTCGTCCTCGCGGAGGACTCCGACGATGCCGCGCAGGATCGTCGACGTCTCCTTGGCCACCCGCTCCGCGTGCCGCGGCTGCGCCATCCAGGTGCCGAGCCGCAACGGGATCTGCGCGGACTCGACTTTCGCGGACACGACCTCGGGGGCCAGGAAGTTGGTGCCGACGAACGAGCTGAGACTCGCGCCGAGCTGATCCTTCTTCCGCTTGATGATCGCGGTGTGCGGAACGGGGATCCGCAGGGGATGCCGGAACAACGCGGTCACTGCGAACCAGTCGGCGAGCGCACCCACCATGCCGGCCTCCGAGGCGGCCCGCACGTAACCGACCCACTCACCGGCACCGCGGGTCTCCTGCCACCGACAGAACAGGTAGACGATCGTCGCAACGACGAGAAAGCCTGTCGCGACAGCCTTCATCCGACGCAGATCTGCGCGTTTGACGTCGTCGTCGGTAGTGATGAACTGCACCGGACCATTGTGCCGAAACCACCGGCGCGCGGTCGCGCGGTCCGGGACACCGCGCACCCGCCCGACTCGTCCGCCGTAAACTGGGGCGACGATCGACACCGAACGGATGTGCCACTACCTGTGCCCAGCAATCGCGCCAACACCACGACCGAGCCCGACGTGACCACGACGCCGCCCACGAAGCAGGACGGTCGCAAGCGTCGCTGGCACGAGCACAAGATCGCGCGCCGCGAAGAACTCGTCGACGGCACGATCCGGGCGATCCGCACCCGAGGACACGACATCGGGATGGACGAGATCGCCTCGGAGATCGGGGTGTCGAAGACCGTGCTGTACCGCTACTTCACCGACAAGAACGATCTGACCACCGCGACGATGATGCGGTACGTCGAGAAGATCCTCGCGCCGCGGTTGTACGCGGCGGTCGGTGAGGATCTCGACGAGTTCGACCTCACCCGTGTCGCGATCGCCACCTACGTCGAGACCGTGGCGGAGGACCCCGAGGTCTACCTGTACGTGATGTCGAACAACTCGTCGGCGAGCCACGATGTCGTCGCCGACTCCGAACGCATGATCGCCGAACTGGTCGCGACCGTGCTGGGTGAGCGCCTGCGGCGGCTCGAGATGGATTCGGGCGGGTCCGTTCCGTGGGCCTACGGCATCGTGGGCGCGATCCAGCTGGCGACACACTGGTGGATCTCGAACAAGTCGATGTCCGCCGAGGATCTCATCGACTACCTCACGATGATGGCGTGGGGTGGAATGACGGGCATCGCCGGCGCGGGCGGGTCGCCGACCCGCTTCAACGCCCAACCCCACCCGCTGGTGCCCGACACCGAGTGAGCCAATTCACGTAACTGCGGGTAACGTGTAACCTGGCCGGCATGTCCGAGCCCACTGCACACCATCACGACGACGAAGACACCGGTGCGTACCGGGGACCCGCCGACGTCACCGTCGGCGCCGCCCACGCCACCGTCGACATCCAGTTGTCCGGCCACTTCGATCCGATTCTCGGGCGCCACGTGTGGCGCGGCCGACTGCGTGGTCTCGCCGCGGCGTTGCCCGCCGGAACCCCCCTCGGTTCCGGCACCGACGTGACCATCACCGTCACCACCGACGACGGGGAGTTGACCGCCACCGCCCGCATCACCGAGGTCGACCTGTGGGGCAGTCACATGGTGGACGGCACGTCGACACCGCCCTACCGGACGATCTCCGACGACGCGTCCGACGACTGACGTCGCGTTCCACCGACACACGCCCCACCTGTGGCACCCTCGTCGCCATGGGCAAGAGCGGAAAGCGCGCAGAGCACTGGCACACCCCCGCGACCGAGGCGTTGCGCGCCGGACCGCACCTGCGCATCGCCGATCTCGACACGAACGGAACCCCGGGGTTCGACGGCGACAAGGACCTCGGGGAACGGCTGCTCGAGGAGCGCGGTGCCGTGCTCTCCCACCTGCAGGAGATGCTGTTCGCCAACGGCCGCACCGGCGACGAACGGTCGGTGTTGCTGGTCCTGCAGGGGATGGACACGTCGGGCAAGGGCGGCATGGTGCGGCACGTCATCGGGCACGTCGACCCGCAGGGGGTCGACCACACCGCCTTCGGAGTACCCACACCCGAGGAACTGCGCCACCACTACCTGTGGCGCATCCGCAAGGCACTCCCCCGCGACGGCCAACTCGGCGTGTTCGACCGCTCGCACTACGAGGACGTGCTGGTGGTCCGCGTGCACGACCTGGTTCCCGAGAACGTGTGGCGGCACCGGTACGACGAGATCAATCGGTTCGAACGCGAACTCGCCGACACCGGCACCACGATCGTCAAGGTGGCGATGTTCGTCTCCCTCGACGAACAGAAGCAGCGGCTCGCCGAACGCCTCGAGCGTCGCGACAAGCACTGGAAGTACAACCCGAGCGACGTCACCGAACGGTCACTGTGGCCCGAGTACCAGAAGGCGTACCAGGACATGCTGGACCGGACGAACACCGATTACGCGCCGTGGTACGTGGTTCCGGCCGACCGCAAGTGGTACAGCCGCATCGCGGTCACCGAACTGCTCATCGACGCGTTCGAGCGGCTCGACCTCGACTGGCCCGAACCGACCTTCGATATCGACACCGAGAAACGACGCCTGGCGGAATCGTGACCGCCGGGCGCCGCGTGTCGGGTCAGAACAGGTGCGGTGTCTCCATGTGATGCCTGTGGTCGCGTCGGCTCGCTCCCGCCACCATCAGGATCCCCAGGATCACGGCCACGGCGGCGACGATGCCACTCGTGAGTGCGTGTCCGCCGTACCCGGTGCCTGCTGCGACCAGTGCGAGCGCGATCGTCAGGACCGCAACGAGTGCGAGTGCGTACCCCGACCACGCGACGAAGAGATTGAGCTTCACGGCCTCTTCTCCTTCCCGAGCTGGGAGTTCGGTGACTCCGACGGTACCCCCGGGTGATGACGGTCACAAGGAGATCGGGGTGCTACCGCTTCCCGACGCGGTACGTGGCGACGACGAAGTCACGGTTGCGCGCGACGTCGAGGAGTTCGAGTTCGACGTGCCGCGGCAGCAGCGGCCGGCCCGACGCGAGGGTGACGGGCGCGAACGACACGATCACCTCGTCGAGCAGTCCGGCGTCGGCGAACTGCCCGGCGAGGTCTCCGCCACCGACCATCCACAGATCGCGCCCGCCCGCGGCGGCCGACATCTCGGCATGCACGTCCGCGACGTCGGCGCGGGTGAACCGGATGTCTCCCCGGCGACCGTTCCGGCGCGCCACCGGCAGATCGTCGCGATGGGTGAACACCCAGCACGGAACGTCGTACTCCCACGCGTCGGCTCCCTCGTGATCGAGGATCCACCGATACGTCGACGACCCCATGACCATCGCCCCGACGGTCGCGAAGAACTCCTCCCCGCCGCCGGGTCCGCCCTGATCGATGTCGCGGGTGAGCAACCAACTCAGGTCGTGGTCGTCGGACGCGAGGAATCCGTTCACGGTGGACGCGGTGAAGTAGACGGTCTTGCCCACTGCAGGCTCCTGTGGTCGATCGTGGTCGAACGGGAAACGGTCCGTCACCGTTCCGGTGGGACTCCGGTGTCGACGTCGCCTTCGTCGAACCGATGCACGGCGGCCTCCTCCGCCGACGCGCCGGCCCCGTCGATTCCCACATCCGTTCCGATCAGGTCCTTGTCGACGTCCTCGCCGGTGCCTTCGTCGGGTGCGACGAGTCGACCGGCGCGGACGTCGCCGACCTCGGTGCGGGACGGATAGTCGGTCCGGTCACCGGACTCGGTTCCCGTGTCGAGGGCACCGTCCGGTTCCTCCTCCTCGAGTCGCGCATCCAGCGTGTCGTGCGGTTCGAGGGCCAGCGGCCGCTCCGGTGGCGAGATCCCCTCGTCGAGGATGTCCTCCGGCCCGCGTTCGATGAGGGTGTCCTCCGGCTGGAGCTGGTCCTCGTCGTCGACGCTGTACTCGCCGGGCACACTCGCCCCCGGATTCTCCGAAGTAGCCATGGGGTCGACGATGCCACCCCGCGTGGGTCACCGCCATGGTTTACGACAGTCCGGTGCCGCGGGAAGCCACACCGCCCTCGCCGGTCCCGGAATCCGTGTGGCCGGCGGCGCGCGCGGCGATCGAACGGTTCCGTCGACCCCGACGGCTAGATTGGCGCATGACAGTGTTGGCGACGCTGCTCCCCGCCGACGACCAGGCGGGCGAGCGGAGAGGACACCCTGCACGATGAGTGAACGCGATGCGGCCGTCGACCGTGACCGGACCCGTCGGCCGGTGAACGGTCGCACCGGCAACCCCGAACCCGAACCGCAGGATCTCGTCGTCGTCGCGAACCGTCTCCCCGTCGACCTGGTGACACCCGCCGACGGCGGTCCACCCGAATGGCGACGCAGCCCGGGCGGCCTCGTCACGGCGCTCGAACCGGTCCTGCGTTCCTCCGGTGGGGCGTGGGTGGGTTGGCCCGGATCCGCAGGAGTCGAACTCGAGCCGTTCGTCGAGGACTGCCTGACCCTGCATCCGGTGCGTCTCGACGAGGACGACGTGGCCGAGTACTACGAGGGATTCTCGAACGACACCCTCTGGCCGCTGTACCACGATGCTCTGGTCACACCGACCTTCGACCGGGCATGGTGGCGCACCTACCGTCGGATCAACGAACGTTTCGCGCACGCGGCGGCACGCGCCGCCGCGAACGGCGCCACGGTGTGGGTACACGACTACCAGCTGCAACTCGTGCCGCGCCTGCTGCGGGAGTTGCGTCCCGATCTCACCATCGGGTTCTTCCTGCACATTCCCTTCCCACCGTCCGAACTGTTCCTGCAGTTGCCGTGGCGCAGGTCGATCGTCGAAGGTCTTCTCGGGGCAGACCTCGTCGGCTTCCACCTGCCCGACGGCGCCAAGAACTTCCGGCAGCTCGCCCGGGTTCTCCTCGATCTGCCGACCACCGGAGACGGGCGGCGAGGCAGCGGCCGCATCGATCTCGGTGACCGCAGTGTGCGGGTCGGCGCCTACCCGATCTCGATCGATTCGGCGCAGTTGCGCGATCGGTCGCGGCACGACGACACGCTCCGGCGGGCCGCACGGATCCGGGCGGAACTCGGCGATCCCGAAACGATCCTGCTGGGCGTCGACCGACTCGACTACACCAAGGGCATCAACCTGCGCATCGAGGCCCTGCGGGAACTGTTCGCCGATGGAAGGCTGGACCCGGAGAAGGTCGTGATGGTGCAGCTCGCCACACCGAGTCGCGAACGTCTCGAAGCGTATGCGGAGCTGCGCAACGACGTCGAGAGGGAGATCGGCCGCATCAACGGCGAATTCGGCGAGCTGGGCAGGCCGGTCGTGCACTACCTGCACCGGCCCGTCGACCGGGACGAACTCGTCGCCATGTACACGGGTGCCGACGTCATGCTGGTGACACCGCTGCGCGACGGGATGAACCTGGTCGCGAAGGAGTACGTCGCGTGCCACGGTGACGGCTCCGGCGCTCTCGTGCTCAGCGAGTTCGCCGGGGCGGCCGCGGAGCTCCGGCGGGCACTGTTGGTCAATCCGCACGATCTGGAGGATGTCGAACGCGCGATCGTCGAGGCGGTGCGGCGGGACGATCCGAGCCTGACGAGACGGATGCGGTCGATGCACACCCAGGTGATGACGCACGACGTCGAGCGTTGGGCGCGCAGCTTCCTCGCGGACCTGCGCGACGCCGGCGCCGACGTCCTGCAGCAGGAGGCCTGACGCGAACCGTACGCGCCGGCGCCCGCGTCGGGTTTGCACCCCGAAGCACCCGGGAACCCCGTGTACACGGTTCCCCTCGACGACGGAACGGAGACGACCCGGACGTGAGGAACAGCGATGTCGAGAAGCGCTGGAACGACCCGCGCACCTTCCGCAGCGCGATGTGGTACGCGGCCACGACCGTCGCGCTCGCACTGGTTCTGATGTTCGCGGTCGTCGTGTGGTCGGCCGGATCCGGTGACACATGCGCCGACGACGAGTTCGCGGTGTGCACCGAGCCGGCGCGCAGCATCCTGCTGTTCGGACCCACCGCGATCCTTCTGCTCGGTGGGGCGGGCGCATTCGTCCAGGCCTACCGGACGTGGCGTGCCGGTGGTACCTGGCCGATCTGGCACGGCACCGGGTGGGCACTCTTCGTTCTCATGCTCGTGTATGCGGGGATCTCGGCCGGGGTGGCCGGCTGACCGGCGCAGACCGCCCGCCACCGCTTCACGTCGTCGGCCGCCGCAGCGAACTCATCGCGGCTTCGAGGGAACCGTGCATCCGCACGTGTCGCTCGGGGTCGGCGATCCGCAGCAACCGCGCGACGGGCCGGTCGCACACGAGGACCCAACGCGCCCCCGACCCGAGCGCATGTTCGTCGAGTCCCTCGAACACGCGGAGTCCCGCGGTTCCGAAGAAGCCGACGTCGGCGAGATCGAGGACCAGACGCGGAGACCTCCGGAAGTGATGGCACGCGAATCTTCGGAGGTCATCGGCATTGCGGAGATCGACGTCCCCGGACACCCCCACCCACGCGAGTTCGGAACTGATCGGCCGCGCGGCGAATCGTGCGCCCGGGCTCACTCCCGCAACGTCGGCGGCGGATTCACCCCGGACGGGTTCGGCCCGGACGGACTCCGTGCGACCGGACCGAGAGGCCGTTTCCCTCGGCGAACGCAGTCCTGCACCATCCGATCTGACGGCCATTGCACTTCCCGACATCGAAGCACTTCCCAACATCGAAGCATGAGAGAGTACGCCGCAGCGGCATTCCGAGCACCGGACACCGCGCAACTGCGAGGCACTTCACGTTCCCGGCTGTGTGCTCAACCGCCATCCACCCTAATGGACGATGCATTCACCCTCAACCGACCGGCACACCCGTCGTCCCGCCGCCGCTGCGACGATTGAAACGTCGCCCGGGCGGGTACCCTCGCCCGGACCACAGGAGAAGAGAAGACCGCGATGGCCACCACCGCAGAGCGCACGCATGGAGCACACACCCTCATGGCGAGATCCGCGTCGATCGATTCCGTACGCGAAAACACCCCGTCCACAGTCGAACTGCGCGTTCGCGCGGATGCCGACCAGCTGTCGGTCCTGAGGGCCGTCGCAGCAGCGATCGCGCTCCGGCAGGATTTCGACCTCGACACGGTCGAAGACGTCAAGCTGGCCGTGGACGAAGCCGCGACGCGACTGATCACCGATTCCGCGACCACCTCGACCCTGTCGTGCATCTTCGAGACGACCCCCGGCGAACTGTCGATCATCCTGTCGGCACCCACACGCGGCGACATCGCCGCCGACCGATCCCGTTCGTTCGGGTGGCACGTCCTCGAGGCACTGACCGACTCGGTGTCCGTATCCTCGGACGCCGACAGCGACGGCGACGGCGGCACCGTCGCCACCATCGCACTGACACTGAGCGAAGGCAGTTCCGCTCGGTGAAACGTGCGACAGGCAGGACGAGCGACGAATACGCCGATGTCGCCGATTCCCTGAACGAACTCCGTTCGCTCCCCGAGGACGACCCGGAGCGCGCGTGCCTCCGCGACTCCGTCGTCGAACGGTGCCTGCCGCTCGCGGAACACATCGCGCGACGCTTCGACGGCCGGGGTGAATCCCTCGAAGACCTGCAGCAGGTCGCGCGGCTCGGACTGGTGAACGCCGTCGACCGGTTCGATCCCGAACGCGGCACGGACTTCGCGTCGTTCGCGGTACCGACGATCATGGGCGAGGTGCGCCGCCATTTCCGGGACAGCGGCTGGGCTGTCCGGGTCCCCCGCCGCATGAAGGAACTGCACAGTGCGCTCGGTAGGGCGACCGCCGATCTGTCCCAGCGGTTGGGTCGTGCGCCGTCGCCGAGCGAACTCGCCGAGGAACTCGGTATCGGTCACGAGGAGGTGCTCGAGGGGCTGGTCGCCGGCAACGCCTACCAGACCGTGTCGGTGGACCGGTCGGCCCCGCACACCGACGACGGGCTCACCCTCGCCGACACCCTCGGGGAGTACGACGCCGCGCTCGACGACGTCGACAACCACGAGGCCCTGCGCCCGTTGCTCGACGCTCTGCCCACGCGCGAACGCACCATCGTCGTACTGCGGTTCTTCGGCAATCGGACACAGACGCAGATCGCCGAGCAGGTGGGCGTGTCGCAGATGCACGTGTCGCGGCTGCTCGCGAAGACGCTCGCGCACCTGCGCGAGCAGCTCGGCGACACGTTCTGAATCAGAAGGTCGCGGCGTCGATGACGAAGCGATACCGCACGTCGCTGGCGACGACCCGCTCGTACGCCTCGTCGATGCGGTCCGCCGAGATCACCTCGACCTCCGCGGTGATGCCCTTCGCCGCGCAGAAATCGAGCATCTCCTGGGTCATCGGGATGCCCCCGACGTTGGAACCGGCGATGGCACGGTCGTTGATCCCGAGGGAGAACGCTCGGAAGCTCAGCGGGTTCTCGGGCAACCCGAGTTCGACGAGCGTGCCGTGCAGCTTCAACAGCGACAGGTATCGATCCATGTCCAGGTTGACCGACACCGTGTTGAGGATCAGATCGAAGCGCGAACGCAACTCCTTGAACACCGCGGGGTCGGTGGTGGCCCGGTAGTCCACCGCCCCGAACCGCAGTCCGTCGTCCTTCTTCGACAGCGAATGACCCAGCACCGTCACCTCCGCGCCGAGCGCCGACGCGATCTTCACACCGACGTGCCCGAGCCCGCCCATGCCGATGATCGCCACCTTCGTGCCGGGTCCGGCGTGCCATCGTTTCAGCGGTGAATACAGGGTGATTCCCGCGCACAGCAGGGGCGCCGCACCGGCCGGATCGAGACCGTCCGGCACCTTCAGCACGAAGTGTTCGGTGACGACGATGTGCGTCGAATACCCGCCCTGGGTGACCTGCCCGTCACGCCCGATCGCGTTGTAGGTGCCGGTCACCCGCGCCGTGCAGTGCTGTTCGTAGCCGGTGACGCACGGTTCGCATTCACCGCACGAGTCGACGAAGCATCCGACACCGACCCGATCACCCACCGAATGCCGGGTCACGTCGGCGCCGACGGCCGCGACGATGCCGACGATCTCGTGGCCGGGCACCACCGGATACTTCGTGCCGCCCCACTCGTTGCGAGCGGTGTGGATGTCGGAATGGCAGATACCGGCGAACTCGATCGCGATGAGGACGTCGAGCGGCCCGAGCGCGCGGCGTTCGATGGTGGTCTTCGTCAGCGGGGCGTCGGCGGCGGTGGCCGCGTATGCGGCAGCCGTCGTCGTGGGGGCAGCGGGTTCACTCATGTCTTCATGCCTACTCCCCACCGGACGTTCGCGCACCCGCGGGTGTCCCGCGGGTGCGCGTCGTCGCTGGAGACGGCCGTCGGTCCGGCCGGAGCGGTGGCCGTCAGTCCGGCAGGGTCGCTCCTCGGCGCCGCAGGCGTCGTGCCGCCGCGACGAGGTTGCGCAACGACGGCTCGAGCTGCCAGCGGTGGCGGGTCTTGAGCCCGCCGTCCGGGTTGGCCCACAGTCGATCGAGGTCGACGGACTCGGCGGCCTCCGACAGCAGGTCGTCGAGTTCGTCGATGTCGGGGATGCGTGCCGAACGCGATTCGTACACACCGGGCCCGACACCGTGCGACAGCGCGCGGTCCTTGATGGCTTCGAGCACCCAGCGGATCGACCGGGTCGCGACGATCGCCGTGACGTCCGCATCGAGCCGTTCGATGGCCGAGACGACCGACGTCTGACCCGAGTACGTCAGGTGTGTGTGGATCTGGGTCTCGGGTTTCGCGCCGCCCGTCGCGAGGCGGAACGCGTCGACCGCCCAGTCCAGGTACTCCGAGCGGCCGTCCTGACGCAGCGGCAGCAGGTCACGGATCGCGGGTTCGTCGACCTGGATGATGGCGATACCCGCCCGCTCGAGATCGGCGATCTCGTCGCGGATCGCCAACGCGAGTTGATCGGCCGTCTCGTGCAACGGCTGGTCCTGACGCACATAGGACCGGGCCAGCATCGTCACCGGTCCGGTGAGCATGCCCTTGACCGGCTTGTCCGTCAGCGACTGCGCGAACGCGATCCACTCGACCGTCATCGGCTTCGGCCGCACGATGTCGCCGTACAGGATCGGTGGCCGAGTGCACCGCGAGCCGTACGCCTGCACCCAACCGAAGTGGGTGGTGGCGAAGCCTTCCATCAGTTCGGCGAAGTACTGCACCATGTCGTTGCGTTCGTGCTCGCCGTGCACGAGGACGTCGAGGCCGATGTCCTCCTGCAACCGGATGGTCGCCTCGATCTCCTCCTGGATCCGCTTGACGTACTCGTCGTACGACAGCCGGCCCTGACCGAGGTCGTAGCGGGCCTTCCGGATCTCCGGGGTCTGCGGGAACGACCCCAGCGTGGTGGCGGGCACCGGCGGCAGGTTCAGACGCTGCTGCTGTGCCTCGCGGCGCTCGTCGTAGGGTGCACGCACTCGATGCGCGGCGGTGACGGCGTTGAGCCGTGCCCGCACCGTGTGCTTCTGCTTGAAGTGCACCGACACGGGCGGTTTACGCCAGCGTTCCTCCGCACCCGTGGTCAGTGCCTTGGCCAGGGAGACGACCTCCCCCACCTTCTGCTTCGCGAACGCGAGTCGGTCCGCGACGTCTCCGGGGATGTCGTACTCGACGAGCACGTCGTAGGGCACGTGCAGCAGCGAACACGAGGTCGACACGACGAGGTCGGGCGCGACCGCCGTGATCGAGTTCAGGTATTCGAGGGTGCGGTGCCGGTCGGCCTTCCACACGTTGCGTCCGTCGATGACGCCGGCGTAGATGCGCTTGCGCTTGAGACCCGGCACGGCGGCGAGCTCGTCCGCGGTGATCCGGCCGTTGACCAGGTCGAGGCCGATGGCCTCGACCTTCGAGGCGGCGAGGATCGGCAGCGCCTCGCCCAGATGCCCGTACGGTCCGGTGACCAGGATGCGCGGCCGCAGCGGGGCGTGCGCGAGTGTGTCGTAGGCGCGTTTCAACGCGTCGAGTTCCTCGGCGCTGCGATCCTCGGTGAACGACGGCTCGTCGAGCTGCACGCAGGTGGCGCCCGCCCGCGCGAGCTGCTCGAACAGCTTCTCGTAGGCCGGGAGCAGTGAGTCGAGCAGGTCGAGGGTGCGGAAGCCGTCCCGGGTGCTGGTCTTCGCGACCTTCGACAGCAACAGCAGCGACACGGGGCCGAGCACCACGGGACGCAGTTCGACGCCCTCGGCCTTGGCGCGTTCGAACTCGTCGAGCAGCGCCTCCGAGTGCAGTTCGAAGGCGGTGTTCTCGTCGAGTTCGGGCTGTCGGTAGTAGTAGTTGCTGCCGAACCAGCGCACGAGCTCGAGCGGCGGGAAGTCCTCGCGCCCGCGGCACATCGTGAAGTAGAAGTCGAGCGGGTCGAGTTCGTCGACCAACCGGCGGAACCGTTCGGGGATCGCACCGAACAGCAGTGCGTTGTCGAGCACGTGGTCGTAGTAGGAGAACGTGTTGCCGGGCACCTGTGTCAGGCCCGTCGCGCCCAGTTCCCGCCAGGTGTTCTCCTGGAGTTCGCGGGCGACGGTGACCAGTTCCTCGCGTGTGCCTTCGCCGTGCCAGTAGGCCTCGAGAGCACGCTTGAGTTCACGGCGGGGTCCGATGCGGGGGTACCCGAGGATGCTGGATCCGTACCCGGAGGCAGTGGTTGCCATGTCGGAATCGACCTTTCCCTCATGCACTTCGCGCCCGCGCACCGACGGTCAGTGCGGGGACACTGCCGTCGGGGCACGGGCGCCGAAGTGCGGTTGGTGCTACCTGACTAGCTGACCTTCTTGGCGGCACGACCATTGTCGGCGTATTCGTAGAAGCCGGCGCCCGACTTCTTGCCGACGAGTCCGGCCTCGACCATGCGGAGCAAGAGCGGAGGCGCCGAGTACAGCGGCTCCTTGAACTCCTCGTACATCGAGTCGGCGATCGACTTGACGGTGTCGAGGCCGACGAGGTCGGTGAGTGCGAGGGGGCCCATCGGGTGGGCGCAGCCGAGCACCATCGCCTTGTCGATGTCCTCCTTGGTGGCGAACCCGGACTCGACCATCCGGATCGCCGACAGCAGGTACGGCACCAGCAACGCGTTCGCGATGAACCCGGCCCGATCGGACGACCGGACGACCTGCTTGCCGAGAATCTGGCTCGCGAAGGCCTCCGCGCGTTCCGAGACGGCGGGGCTCGTCTTGAGGGTGGTCACCAGTTCCACGAGCGGCAGCACCGGCACAGGGTTGAAGAAGTGCATGCCGATGACCCGCTCGGGTGCAGACGTCGCGATGCCGAGCTTCATGATCGGGATCGACGACGTGTTGGACGCGAGCACGGCGTTCGGGTCGGTGACGATCTTGTCGAGTTCGGCGAAGATCTCGCCCTTGATCTTCTCGTCCTCGACGACGGCCTCCACCACGAGCTGCCGATCCGCGAAATCGCCGAGGTCGGAGGTGAACCGCAGCCGCCAGGCCGCCTGTTCCCGTTCGCGCTCGGTGATCTTGCCGGTGCTCACACCTCGGTCGAGGGACCGGAGGATGCGGGCACGTCCGGCTGCCGCGAGCTCGCGGGTCTGCTCGAACACCAGTACGTCGACATGAGCGCGTGCGCACACCTCGGCGATACCTGCGCCCATGATCCCGGCGCCGATCACGCCGACGCGCTGAATCTTTTCGCTGGTCACGTCAGCTCCTTCTCGTTGTGTGGGGGTGGAGATCGTCGGGGAGACCGGTGCCTGATGCACGCGCACCCCGTGGCGGGTTCCGGGGACCGAATCGGTTCCCGCCACGGGGTGGGTCTCGGGGAGGGCGTGTTCCTAGTGGAACTGGCCTTCCTCGGTGGAGCCCTTCAGGGCAGCCGTGGAGGTGTTCGGGTCGACCGTGGTGGCGATCGAGTCGAAGTAGCCGGCACCGACCTCACGCTGGTGCTTGATGGCGGTGAAGCCACGCTCGGCGGCAGCCTTGAACTCGCGCTCCTGCAGGTCGACGAAGGCGGTCATGCCCTCGCGAGCGTAGCCGTGCGCCAGGTCGAACATGCCGTAGTTGAGCGAGTGGAAGCCGGCGAGGGTGATGAACTGGAACTTGAAGCCCATCGCGCCGAGCTCCTTCTGGAACTTCGCGATGGTCGCGTCGTCCAGGTGCGCCTTCCAGTTGAAGGACGGGGAGCAGTTGTAGGCGAGCAGCTGGTCGGGGAACTCGCTGCGGACGGCCTCGGAGAACTTCTTGGCGACCTCGAGATCCGGCACGCCGGTCTCCATCCAGATCAGGTCGGCGTACGGAGCGTAGGCCTTGGCACGGGCGATGCAGGGCTCGATGCCGTTCTTGATGCCGTAGAAGCCCTCGGCGGTGCGGGTGCCGTCGAGGAACGGGCGGTCACGCTCGTCGACGTCGGAGGTCAGCAGCGTGGCGGCCTCGGCGTCGGTGCGCGCGATGACGACCGTGGGGACGTCCGCGACGTCGGCCGCGAGGCGAGCCGAGGTCAGGGTGCGGATGTGCTGCTGGGTGGGGATGAGCACCTTGCCACCGAGGTGGCCGCACTTCTTCTCCGACGCGAGCTGGTCCTCCCAGTGCGAACCGGCGACGCCGGCCGCGATCATGGCCTTCTGCAGCTCGTAGACGTTGAGGGCGCCACCGAAGCCGGCCTCACCGTCGGCGACGATCGGAGCGAGCCAGTTGTCGACGGAGGTGTCGCCCTCGACCTTGGCGATCTCGTCGGCGCGCAGCAGCGCGTTGTTGATGCGGCGCACGACCTGCGGAACCGAGTTCGCCGGGTACAGCGACTGGTCGGGGTAGGTGTGGCCGGACAGGTTGGCGTCGCCGGCGACCTGCCAACCGGACAGGTAGATGGCCTTCAGGCCGGCGCGGACCTGCTGGACCGCCTGGTTGCCGGTGAGCGCACCGAGCGAGTTGATGTAGTCCTCGTTGTTCACGAGATCCCAGAGGATCTCGGAACCGCGGCGGGCGAGGGTGGCCTCCTCGACAACGCTGCCCTGCAGCTTGACGACCTGCTCCGCGGTGTAGTTGCGGGTGACGCCCTTCCAGCGGGGATTGGTGTCCCAATCCTTCTGGATTTCCTCAGCGGTCCTCGGGGTGCCGGTGGTCGACATCAAAGCTCCACTCTCTAGATCTGCTCCACTCGGGTGATCAGCAGTACATCCGTACTACTTCACATCCTTGCGTGGCCGTTCGGATGTACACCACGACAATGACACAACCAAAAAATGCCGTCTACCTGTTGCAAATGCCAATATCGGCTAGTTTTGCCGATCGCTTTGCAAATGTTGCGAATCGATGGCCCGCCCAACGACTCGGTATCGGACAATTCCGGTTACCGGCCGGTAGTGGTGACCTCGACTTTTCCCCTCACGACCCTCGCCCCACCGCAGTCGACACCCTCACACCGTGTGAGCGCCCGAGCGGAGACACGCGCGGACCCGTCTGTGACAGCTCTCATACCCGCAGCGGTCCACCGAGCGGACATCCGGTGACCATCCGGGATGTGGGCGGCCTTACGATGTGCGCGACGACCGGGTCGGGGCCGGCTGCGTCGTGCTGCGCGTCCTCGGCGACGGCGTCATCCGCCCGGACCCGAAGGAGTCGCCATTCTCTCCCCGCGATCGCGCTCGACCGTCGAGGCCACCCTGCCCGTTGTCGGTGCCCACATCGGCGAGATCTCCGAGCGCTTCTACCTCAGGCTCTTCGCCGCAGTACCCGAACTCGGCACCAACCTGTTCAACCGCACGAACCAGCAGAACAAGTCGCAGCAGGAGGCGCTGGCCAGTTCCGTCGCGGCCTTTGCGACGCTGCTCGTCTCCCACGCCCCCCAGGACATCACGCCGATCATGGCCCGCATCGCCGCCAAACACGCCTCGCTCGGCGTCCAGGCCGCCCAGTACGAGGTGGTGCGAACCCACCTCTTCGCGGCGATCGTCGAAGTCCTCGGATCCGCCGTCACACCCGAGGTCGCCGAGGCCTGGAACGAGGTCTACACCCTCATGGCGAACACGCTCGTGGAGCAGGAGACCCTCCTGTACGAGAATTCCGGGGTCTCCCCCGGAGACGTGTGGCGCCCGGTCGTCGTCGCCGACCGCGAGTACGACGGCGCCCACGCCACCACGTTGTTCCTCCGCTCGGTCGACGGCTCCCCCCTTCCCGGCTTCCTCCCCGGGCAGTACATCTCGGTCCGCATCCGATTCCGGGACGGAACGGAGCAGATCCGCCAGTACACCGTGGTTCGCGGACGTGTCCCCGGGGAGTGGTCGCTGTCCGTCAAACGCGTCAGCGGCGGGCTCGTGTCGCCCGTGCTCGTCGACCAGGTCGCCACCGGTCACCGATTGTCGGTCTCGCTCCCGTTCGGCGGACTCGTCGTCGACGGCAGCGACGCGCCGCTGCTGCTCGTCTCCGCCGGGATCGGGATCACCAACTCCATCGCCGCGCTCCAGCACCTGGCCGTACACGATCCCACCCGGAGGATCACGGTGCTGCACGTCGAGCACTCGCCGTACGAGCACGTCCGGCGGGTCCAGTTCAGCAAGCTGGTCGCGGACATGCCCCACGCGCGACTGCACGTGCGCTACACCGACTTCGACGGCATCCGCGAGGACGGACGCAACCCGCTCAGCGGAGTCACGCTGGACCCGCGTTCGCAGACGTACGTGTGCGGTCCGGTCGACTTCATGCGGGCGATCCGCAACGAGCTCGTCGAGTCCGGACTCCCGGCACGCTCGATTCACTACGAGGCATTCGCACCGGGCTCGTGGCTGGGCCTCGAACCCGAGCCCCAACCCACCCCTTAACAAGCTGCGAATCGCACATTGCAAAGACCGGCTCACGGCCCTACGCTGGTCGAATGGCCAAGACCTACGTCGGCGCCCGGTTGCGCCAATTGCGCACCGAGCGTGGACTCAGCCAAGCCGCCCTCGCGAAGACCCTCGAGATCTCCGCGAGCTACCTCAACCAGATCGAACACGACGTCCGGCCGCTGACCGTCCCCGTGCTGCTGCGCATCAGCGAGGTCTTCGGAGTCGACACCACGTTCTTCTCGTCGCAGGACGACACCCGCCTCATCGCAGAGATGCGGGAGGTCGCCCTCGACAAGGAGATGGGGATCGACTCGGACGCCCAGGAGATCGCCGAGATGGTGGCGGCTCACCCCGGCCTGGCACGGGCGATGGTGAACATGCACCGCCGCTTCCGCAACACCACCGCGCAGTTGGCCGCCGCGACCGAGGATCGCTACAGCGACGGCAGCGGCTCCGGCGCGATCACCATGCCGCACGAGGAGGTCCGCGACTACTTCTACCAGCGGCAGAACTACCTCCACGATCTCGACACCGCCGCCGAGGAACTCGCCAACCGGATCCGCTTCCACCGCGGCGACGTGGGAGGCGAGATCGCGAAGCGGATGTCGGCGATACACGACGTCCAGATCGTCAAACGCATCGACCTCGGCGAGAACGTCCTGCACCGATACGACCCGGACACCCGGGTCCTGGAGATCGCCCCTCAGCTGTCGGGTGGACAACAGGTGTTCAAGCTCGCCACCGAACTCGCCTACCTCGAATGCAGCGACCTGATCGATCGGCTGGTCGCCGAGGGTCCCTTCACCAGCGACGCGTCGCGGTCGTTGGCACGGCTCGGCCTGGCCAACTACTTCGCGGCCGCCCTGATCCTCCCCTACTCGCAGTTCCACGAGATCGCGGAGGACTTCCGGTACGACGTCGAGCGGTTGTCGGCCTTCTACGGGCAGAGCTACGAAACGATCGCCCACCGCCTGTCCACCCTGCAGCGGCCCAAACTGCGCGGCGTCCCGTTCTCGTTCGTGCGCGTCGACCGCGCCGGAAACATGTCGAAACGGCAGTCCGCAACCGGATTCCACTTCTCCACGAGCGGCGGCACCTGCCCGCTGTGGAACGTGTACGAGACGTTCGCGTACCCCGGCAAGATCATGACGCAGATCGCCCAGATGCCCGACGGCCGCCGCTACCTGTGGGTGGCCCGCACCGTCGAGCGCCGCGCCGCCCGCTACGGACAACCGTCGAAGACGTTCGCGATCGGGCTCGGCTGCGAACTGCGCCACGCGCACCGGCTCGTGTACGCGGACGGACTCGACCTCGACGAGTCGAATCCCGGAACCCCCATCGGCTCGGGTTGCCGGGTGTGCGAACGGATGAACTGTCCGCAGCGCGCGTTCCCGCCCCTCGGCAAGGACATCGACATCAACGAGCACCGCAGCTCGGTTTCTCCGTATCTGGTGCGCTGACCTCCGACAAGTACGCTCGCCGCATGGCACACACCACCGACGCCCTCGGCGACAAGGCCCTCGAGTTCCTCTCCGAGTACCACCTCGCCACCTTGACGACGCTGCGCGCCGGCGGCACGCCGCACGTCGTCGCCGTCGGCTTCACGTGGGACCCCGGTACCCGCCTCGCCCGCGTCATCACGTTCGAGGGTTCGCAGAAGACCCTCAATGTCGACCGCGGCGGCTATGCCGTCGTCTCCCAGGTGGACGGTGGGCGCTGGCTCACGATGGAGGGTCCCGCGCGGGTCGCCCGCGATCGCGACGCCGTCGTCGAGGGAGAACGGCGGTATGCGGCCCGCTACCGGGAGCCGAAGGTCAACCCGCGACGTGTCGTCATCGAGATCTCCGTCGAGCGGGTGATGGGCTCGGTCCTCGACCGCGGCTGACCATCCGCGTGCCCGATCCGTTCCCGCGGACGCGTTCGTTTCCCTTCGCCGCAACTGCAGCCGCGGGAGACGGATACGACCGCGGGAACGCTGTGAGCAGGTCGTAACACCCAGGTAATCCACGTCACGGAACTGTCATCGAGAGATATTCCGGCGCAACACGATCCCCCTATCGTGTGGGTCCACGGATACAGCGCTGTATACGCAGGCCGCATACGCCGGTTCCGCCGGTCCCCGCTTCGACGAAGGACACCTCCATGACAGTTGCCAGGTCCAGATTCGCGACGAGCGCCGCCGCGCTCGTCGCCGTCGGGCTCACCCTCACCGCGTGCGGAAGCAAGGCGGGCGAGTCCACCGACGCCGGCGCCGCCGGTTCGGCATCGTGCCTCGACACGTCCGGCGACACCGTCAAGGTGGGCTCGCTGAACTCGCTGTCCGGAACGATGGCGATCTCCGAGGTCACCGTGCGCGACTCGATCGCGCTGGCCGTCGAGGAGATCAACGCCGACGGCGGTGTGCTCGGCAAGCAGATCGAGATCGTCGCCGAGGACGGCGCCTCCGAGCCCACCGTGTTCGCAGAGAAGGCCGAGAAGCTCATCAGTTCCGACTGCGTCGCCGCGGTGTTCGGCGGATGGACGTCGTCGAGCCGCAAAGCCATGCTGCCGGTGTTCGAGGACCGCGACGCACTGCTGTACTACCCCGTCCAGTACGAGGGACTCGAGTCGTCGTCGAACATCTTCTACACCGGCGCGACCACCAACCAGCAGATCGTGCCCGCCCTGGACTACCTGAAGGAACAGGGCGTCAGGTCGATCTACCTGGTCGGCAGCGACTACGTCTTCCCGCAGACCGCCAACCGGATCATCCGCGCCTACGCCGACGCCAACGGCATCGAGATCCGCGGCGAGGACTACACCCCACTCGGATCGACGGACTTCTCCACGATCGTCAACAAGGTGCGCACCGCCGACGCCGACGCCGTCTTCAACACTCTCAACGGTGATTCCAACGTCGCGTTCTTCCGCGAGTACACCAACGCGGGCCTGACCGCACAGGACATGCCCGTCGTGTCGGTGTCCATCGCCGAGGAGGAAGTGGTCGGCATCGGCGCGCAGAACATCGAAGGGCAGCTCACGGCCTGGAACTACTACCAGACGGTCGAGTCACCCGAGAACACCTCGTTCGTCGAGGCGTACAAGGCGAGGTACGGGGCCGACAAACCCACCTCGGATCCGATGGAGGCCGCGTACACCTCGGTGTACCTGTGGAAGAACACCGTCGAGAAGGCAGGATCGTTCGCTGTCGACGACATACAGGCCGCCGCCGACGGCGTCAGCTTCGACGCCCCCGAAGGGACCGTCACCATCGACGGCGACAACCACCACATCACCAAGACCGCGCGCATCGGTGAGATCCGCAGCGACGGGCTGATCTACACCGTGTGGGAGTCCGACGGCGCCATCGACCCCGACCCCTACCTCGAGACGTACGACTGGGCCGCCTCGCTGTCCGGGAACTGATCCGTACCGCCGACGAGGAGGATCGACATGGATATCGTTGCAGGACAGTTGTTCACCGGTCTCAGTATCGGATCGATCCTGCTACTGGCAGCGCTCGGGCTGTCGTTGACGTTCGGCCAGATGGGCGTGATCAACATGGCCCACGGCGAATTCATCATGGCCGGCAGCTACACCGCGTTCGTGGTGCAGCAGGTGGTCTCGTCCGCGGGACTGTCGTTGTTCGTGTCGCTGTTCGTCGGTTTCCTCGTCGGCGGTGCGCTGGGTGTCCTGCTCGAGGTCACCCTCATCCGCCGCATGTACCACCGCCCGCTCGACACCCTGCTCGTCACGTTCGGGGTGGGCCTGCTGCTCCAGCAGGCCACCCGGGACATCTTCGGCGCACCGGCCGTCAACGTCGTCGCACCCGAATGGCTCTCCGGTGGTGTGGAGATCGCGGGCGCGGTCGTCCCGAAGACCCGCCTGTTCATTCTCGCGCTCGCCGTGGCATGCGTGATCGTGCTGATCTGCACGATGAAGTACACGTCGATGGGTCGTCGGATCCGCGCGGTCGTGCAGAACCGGGATCTCGCCGAGACGGTGGGCATCTCGTCACGCCGCACCGACGTGACGACGTTCTTCCTCGGTTCCGGCCTCGCCGGGCTGGCCGGTGTCGCGCTCACCCTCATCGGTTCGACGAGCCCCACCATCGGCCAGTCCTATCTCATCGACGCGTTCCTCGTCGTCGTCATCGGTGGTCTCGGCCGCATCGAGGGTGCCGTCATCGCGGCGCTGGCACTGGGCCTGCTGAACTCGTTCATCGAGTACTCGACCACGGCGTCGATCGCGAAGGTGATCGTGTTCGTGCTCATCGTGATCTTCCTCCAGGTCCGACCGCAGGGCCTGTTCGCCGTCAGGACAAGGAGTCTGGTCTGATGTCGACGACCTTCGTACCGCGCGCGCTCACCCGTCCCGGACCGGTACGCACCGCTGCGGGATTCGCTGTCGCCGCCGTGCTGCTGTTCGGTGTCGCACCCGCCGTGCTGTCGGACTTCCGTCTCGGTCTGCTCGGCAAGTTCCTGTGTTTCGCGATCGTGGCCGCCGGGATCGGGCTGGCCTGGGGACGCGGCGGGATGCTCACCCTCGGGCAGGGTGTGTTCTTCGGGCTCGGTGCCTACATGATGGCGATGCACCTGAAGATCTCCGATGCGCACCTGCGCGGCGACACCGTCCCGGATTTCATGCAGATCGCCGGCATCCGGGAGCTACCCGCCTACTGGGTGCCCTTCGCCTCCCCGCTCGTGACGATCGCCGCGATCCTGGTGGTTCCGCCGCTGATCGCCGTGCTGCTCGGACTCGGGGTGTTCAAACGTCGTGTGAAGGGCGCGTACTTCGCGATCCTCTCGCAGGCCCTCGCCGCGGCCTTCGCGATCCTGCTCATCGGCCAGCAGAGCACAGGCGGATCCAACGGGCTCAACAGGTTCCGCGCGTTCTTCGGATACGACCTGTCCGATCCCGTCAACCGCCGCATGCTGTTCTTCATCGTCGCCGCGATCCTGCTGCTCGTCGTCGCGGCAACGCGACAACTCATGCGCTCCCGGTACGGCGAGCTGCTCGTCGCGGTCCGCGACCAGGAGGAACGCGTCCGGTTCCTCGGGTACGACCCGGCGACGATCAAGGTGGTCGCGTACGCCGTCGCCGCACTGTTCGCCGGTATCGCAGGGGCGATGTTCGTCCCGATCGTCGGCATCATCTCCCCCGCCGACGTCGGCATCGTCCCGTCCATCGCGTTCCTGATCGGCGTGGCGATCGGTGGCCGCACCACGCTGCTCGGCCCGGTGCTCGGCGCGATCGGGGTCGCGTGGGCGCAGACCGCGCTGTCGGAGAGCTTCCCCTCGGCCTGGACCTACGCGCAGGGCCTGTTGTTCATCGTCGTGATCGGGTTCTTCCCCGCCGGGCTCGCCGGGCTCGCGGCACTGCGACGCCGCCGCGACGACGATCGGGGCGGCGCACCCGCTGCGAGGACCACCGCGTCCGGGTCCGAACGCGACTCCGAACCCGAATCCGACCCGGACCCCGAATCCGACCCAGAACCCGAGATGGAGCCGGCACGATGACCTCACCCGCCTTCGGCGGCAACGCCGGAATGTCCAGCGAATACCTCGAGATCCGCGACCTACGCGTCACGTTCGACGGATTCACCGCCGTCGACGGTGTGGACCTGACCCTGCTGCAAGGCGATCTGCGGTTCCTCATCGGGCCCAACGGCGCCGGCAAGACCACGCTGGTCGACGCCGTGACGGGGCTCGTCCCCGCCACCGGGTCCGTCACCAAGTCGGGCGTCGAACTGCTCGGCATGAAAACGCATCGCATCGCCCGACACGGCGTCGGCCGCACCTTCCAGACCGCGTCCGTGTTCGAGGATCTGTCGGTCCTCCAGAACCTCGACATCGCCGCCGGTGCCGGCCGGTCGCCGTGGGAGTTGCTGCGCCGCCGCAAACACGTCCTCCCCGAGATCGAGGAAGCCCTCGAGACGATCGGTTTGACAGCCCACCGCGACACCCCCGCCGGGATCCTCGCACACGGACAGAAACAATGGCTCGAGATCGGGATGCTGCTCGTGCAGGACGCCGACGTGCTGCTGCTCGACGAACCGGTCGCGGGTATGAGCGGCGAGGAACGCGAGGAGACGGGCTGGTTGCTCCGCCGCATCGGGGCGGAACGGACCGTCGTCGTCGTCGAACACGACATGGACTTCATGCGCGCGTTCGCCACCTCGGTGACGGTGCTGGCCCGCGGCAGGGTCATCGCCGACGGAACCGTCGCGGAAGTCCAGAACGATCCGCAGGTCCAGGAGGTCTACCTCGGATCCGCGGCGACAGAGCAGGAGGCCTGAGATGCTCGAACTCGTCGGCGTACGCACCGGATACGGGCGTACCGAGATCATCCACGGAATCGACCTCGAGGTGCCGCGCGACGGAGTGGCCGCGGTCGTCGGCCACAACGGAGCCGGCAAGACCACACTGCTGCGCGCCGCCGTCGGATTGCTGCCCGTCACCTCCGGCCGCATCCTCTTCGACGGCGAGGACATCGGTGCGCTGCGCCCGTCCGCCCGGGTCGCACGGGGCCTGGCGTACGTGCCGCAGGGTCAGCAGTCGTTCGGGCAGCTCACGTGCGCGGAGAACCTGCAGGTGGTCGCGGACGGCCGGCGGGGAGGCCGGAAACTGATCGCCGACATGCTCGATCTGTTCCCCGCGCTCGTTCCCCTCCTGGACCGACGCGCCGGCCTGCTGTCGGGTGGCCAACGACAGCAACTCGCGATAGCGCGGGCCCTGATCACGCAGCCGCGCATGCTGATCCTGGACGAACCCACCGAGGGGATCCAGCCGTCCGTGGTCGCCGAGATCGAGAACACGATCCTCGAGCTCACTCGCGGCGGGAATCTCGGTGTGCTGCTCGTCGAACAGCACATCGGGTTCGCGCTGGACGCCGCCGAGCGGTATTACGTCGTCGAGTCCGGGCGGGTGACGTCCACCGGTGTCGGCGGTGCCGACTCCGCCGACACCGTCCGCGCGGCGATGGCGATCTGATGGCGACCGGAACCCACCGCGACCGCGTCTACCGGGCACTGCGCGACGATCTCATGTCCGGTCGCCTCGGGCCCGACGAGCGGCTCGGCGAGGAACGGCTGGCCGCCCTGTACGAGGTGTCACGCACCCCCGTTCGGGAGGCACTCGCCCGTCTGGTCTCCGACGGACTCGTCGAACGACGCGAGAGCGGCCTGTTCCCGTACCGGCCGCGTTTCGACGACCTCGCCGACCTGTACGAACTGCGGATTCTTCTGGAGACGCACGGGATCCGCCGCGCGATGGACGACCCGGCCGTCCGGCACGACCCGGATCTGCTCGGCCCCGAACTCGAACGCTGGTACGCACGCCGCGCCGACCTTCCCGAACCGGACGCCGGCTTCGTGGTCCTGGACGAACAGTTCCACCTCGTGGTGCTCGCTTCCTCGGGCAACGCCGCGCTGTGCGAGTCGCTGGCGGCCGTCAACGCGAAGGTACGGCCGGTGCGCATGTTCGACTATCTGACGCCGGACCGGATGGCCGCGACCGTGGCGGAACACATCAGCGTCGCCGAGTTGCTGTTGGACGGCAGGCTCGAGGACGCACACTCGGTGCTGCTCGATCACATCGACACGTCCCGCGCGGTGGTGATCCGCCGCGCCGAGGAGGCCCGCACGCTGGCGCGTCTCGCGCAGGCGGTCCGCGACTGATCCGGCCGTGCGACACTGGCGGCCATGGCACCTCGAATCCCACCGGGACGTCTGAAGGAACTCGGCCCGATCAACTGGGTGGCGTGGAAGGCTCTGTCCTTCGCGTCGGGCACCCCGGACGCGCACCTGTTCTCCACGTTGGGGCGGACGGGCCGGTTGTTCCGCGGCTGGTTGCATTTCTCGGGCATGCTCATGCCGTTCGGCCGATTGAGCCGGTTCGATGCCGAGACGGTGATCCTGCGGGTCGCGTTCCTCCGCGGCTGCGACTACGAGTTCGACCATCACACCCGACTCGGGCGTCGGGCGGGGATCACCGACGAGGTCCGTGCCCGCATCGTCGCCGGACCCTCCGATCCCGGTCTGACCGGCAAGCAGCGTGCGATGCTGACCGCGGTCGACGAGCTGGTCACCGCGAAGGACCTGTCCGACGAGACGTGGCTACTGCTCTCGACGTTCTTCGACGACCGTCGTCTCATCGAATTCTGCCTGCTCGTCACACAATACGACGGACTCGCCACCACGATCGGGACGCTGCGGCTCGAACGTGACTTCGACGGTGGCGGTGAGAGCTTCTCCTAACCGGAGCTTTACCGCACGAAACCGGATGGAAACAGCCGCTCCCTAGCGTATACAGCGGTGTCGACAGGAACGGATACAGCGCCCGCAGGGCACGCCGGGGCCGCGACGTTCCCGCCACCAGCCGTCCATCCGAAGGAGTCTGCCGTGGCATCCGGTTTCGATACCCTCCTCATCGCCAATCGTGGCGAGATCGCGTGTCGGATCATGCGTTCCGCCCATTCTCTGGGCCTCAAGACCGTCGCCGTGTATTCCGATGCGGACGCGTCGGCCATGCACGTCGAACTCGCCGACGTCGCGGTGCGACTCGGGCCTGCTGCCGCCGCAGAGTCCTATCTGCGCGCCGATCTCGTCATCGACGCCGCCCTCACCACCGGTGCCGGCGCGATCCACCCCGGGTACGGTTTCCTCTCCGAGAACGCCGAGTTCGCCGCGGCGTGCGAGGCCGCCGGAATCGTCTTCGTCGGACCCACCCCCGAGCAACTGCGGGTGTTCGGCGACAAGCACACCGCCCGCGAGGCCGCCCGCGCCGTCGGTGTCCCGCTCGTCCCCGGCAGCGATCTGCTCACCTCCGTCGACGAGGCACTCACCGCGGCCGAGGCCATCGGCTATCCGGTGATGCTCAAAGCGGTCGGTGGAGGTGGCGGCATCGGGATGCAGGCCTGCCATTCACCCGCCGACCTGCGGGACGCGTACGAACGGGTGCTGCGTCTCGCATCGGCGAACTTCTCCTCCAGCGGTGTCTTCCTCGAACGGTTCGTCGCGCACGCGCGGCACATCGAGGTGCAGGTGTTCGGCGACGGTCGCGGCCGCACCGTCAGCCTGGGCACCCGAGACTGTTCGCTGCAGCGGCGCAACCAGAAGGTCGTCGAGGAGGCACCGGCACCGAACCTGCCCGACGCGATCACCCGGCAGGTGCTCGCATCCGCGCGGGCCCTCGCGTCGTCGGTGGACTACCGCTCGGCCGGGACCGTCGAATTCGTGTACGACACGGTGCGGGGTGAGGCGTCGTTCCTCGAGATGAACACCCGACTCCAGGTGGAGCATCCGGTCACCGAGGAGGTGACGGGAGTCGATCTCGTCGGCTGGATGCTGCGGCTCGCCGGCGGCGAACACACCCTGCTCGACGACGTCCCCGACGAGGGGCCGCCTATCACCGGTCACGCCGTGGAAGCGCGCGTCTACGCGGAGGATCCCGGCCGCGACCATCGCCCCGGCCCGGGACTGCTCACCCACGTCGAGTTCCCCGCCCACACCCGTGTCGAGACGTGGGTGGACACCGGCACGGAGGTGAGCCCGTACTACGACCCGATGATCGCGAAGGTCGTCGTGCACGGCGAAACCCGACGTACCGCGTTCGCGGCGCTCGCCGACGCCCTCGACGACACCCACCTGTACGGCGTGCCGACCAACCTCGCGCAGGTGCGGCGTGCCTGCACGCAACCGGAGGTGCTCGCCGCCACGCACACGACGGCGACGTTGGCGGCGGTCCCGGCGACCGCGCACCGCATCGACGTGCTGCGCGCCGGCACGATGACCACGATCCAGGATCACCCCGGCCGGATCGGGTTGTGGAACGTCGGGATTCCCCCGTCCGGGCCGATGGACGACCTGTCGTTCCGCGCGGCGAACCTCGCGGTCGGCAACACCGCGGGCGCGCCCGGACTCGAATGCACCCTGGAGGGGCCGAGCCTCACGTTCTCCGCAGCCTCGACCGTGTGCGTGACGGGCGCACCCACCGAGGTGACGTTGGACGGCGTCACCGTGCCGATGTGGGAGCCGATCGAGGTACCGGCCGGTGCCGTGCTCGACATCGGCACCCCCGTCGACGCGGGCCTGCGCACCTACCTCGCGGTGCGGGGCGGGTTGGATGCACCGCTGTACCACGGCAGCGCCTCGACGTTCACGCTCGGCGGATTCGGCGGCGTCACCGGGCGTGCCCTCGCCGGAGGAGATGTGCTCGGTATCCGTTGCGGCGCAGAGCACACGGCGCCCGGACCCGTGCCGCCCGCGCATCGCCCGGAGTTCACCCACACGTGGCATCTCGCGGTGACGGAGGGGCCGCAGCCGGCTCCGGCATATTTCACCGCCGCCGACATGCGGCGGTTCTACGACACCACCTGGACCGTCCAGACCCATGCCAACCGCACCGGCATCCGGCTCGACGGGCCGAAACCGGTGTGGTCACGCACCGACGGCGGTGACGCCGGACTGCATCCGTCGAACCTGCACGACAATCCGTACAGCGTCGGCGCCCTCAACGTCTCGGGAGACACCCCGATCCTGCTGGGACCGGACGGACCCAGCCTCGGCGGATTCGCGTGTCCGCTCACCGTCGTGTCCGGTCACCGGTGGAAGCTCGGCCAGATCCGCCCGGGTGACGCCGTGAGGTTCGTACCGGTCACCGACGAATCCGCGATCACACTGCGCGACAGTGCAGTTCGTGGTGTCGATGTGCCACCCGTCGACCGTCCGGGCGCGTCGGACGGCGGGCGGCTCGGCGGCATCGCATCGTTCCTCGACCGACCCGACGTCGCCTATCTACGCGGTGGCGACGACAACATCCTCGTCGAATACGGCGACATGGTGCTCGATCTGGGGCTGCGGATGCGGGTGCACGCACTGTCCGAGGCGCTCGCGGCGACCGGACTTCCCGGCATCGTCGACGTCACCCCCGGGGTCCGATCACTGCACATCCACTTCGATCCCGACGTTCTGCCCCGGTACCGGCTTCTGGGGGTGCTGCAGGACATCGAAACGGAACTGCCCGCCACGCACGACCTGGTGGTTCCGAGTCGCACTGTGCGCCTTCCGCTGTCGTTCGACGACCCATCGATCACCGAGGCGATCTCCCGGTATCGCAGCGGTGTCCGCGACGAGGCGCCGTGGCTGCCGTCGAACACCGAGTTCATCCGCCGCATCAACGGGCTCGACTCCGTCGAAGCGGTGCGCGACACCGTGTTCGACGCCGAATACCTCGTCCTCGGCCTCGGAGACGTGTATCTCGGTGCGCCGCTCGCGGTTCCACTCGACCCTCGGCACCGGCTCGTGACCACGAAATACAATCCCGCGCGCACGTGGACTCCGTCGGATGCGGTGGGTATCGGCGGAAAGTACCTGTGCGTGTACGGGATGGAGTCGCCCGGCGGCTACCAACTCGTCGGACGCACCGTGCCGATCTGGTCGGGCTACCGGCAGGCCCCACCGTTCGAGGACGGCACGCCGTGGCTGTTCCGGTTCTTCGACCGCATCGTGTGGGAACCCGTGACGCCCGACCAGCTTCTCGAATACCGCGCGGCGTCGCGGGCCGGCCGCTTCGACGCCGACATCGAGGACGGAACCTTCGCGCTCGCCGACCACCTGCGGTTCCTCGGCGACAACGCCGACTCGATCGCGGACTTCGACGCCCGGCAGTCCTCGGCGTTCGCTCGGGAACGACAGGCATGGCGGGATGCGGGAGAATTCGACCGCGTCGACTCTCCCCCCGTGGAGGTCACTTCGCCCGCCGAGGACGTACTCTCCGGTCTTCCGAACGGATGCGTCGTCGTCGAGGCATCCGTCGTCGGCAACGTGTGGCGTGTCGATGTCGAGGAGGGCGAGATCGTCGACGACGGCGACGCCGCGGTGATCCTCGAAGCGATGAAACTCGAGATGCCCGTCCGCGTCGGACAGTCCGGAATCGTTCTGAAAGTGCTCGTCGCGCCCGGCGCCAAGGTCGCGCCGGGCAGCCCCCTCCTCGTGATCGGACCGACGCAATGACCAGTGATGTCCTCACCACCGCAACTGTCGCGACCGACCGCGTCCTGCGTGCGCTCGACCGTATCGCCGAGGTGGATCGGCCGGAGGTGTGGATCACCCTCCGCGACCGTGCCGCGCTGCTCGCCGACGCCGCTGCCGTCGACGCCCGCATCGCGGCCGGGGATCACCTTCCGCTCGCCGGTCTCGTCGTCGCAGTGAAGGACAATGTGGATGTCGCGGGCCTGCCGACGACCGCGGCGTGCCCCGAGTTCGCCTACACCCCCGAGGTGACCGCGGCAGCCGTCGCACGACTCGTCGACGCCGGCGCCGTCGTCCTCGGAAAGACGAACCTCGACCAGTTCGCGACCGGGCTGGTCGGGACACGCAGCCCGTACGGGGCGGTGCGCTGCTCGTGGGACCCCGCCCTGGTCTCCGGCGGGTCGAGTTCCGGGTCGGCGGTCGCGGTGGCGCTCGGCATCGCCGACATCGGACTCGGCACCGACACCGCCGGTTCGGGCCGCGTCCCCGCCGCGCTCAACGGGATCGTCGGGATCAAGGCGACGATCGGGGTGATCCCCACCCACGGTGTGGTACCCGCATGTGTCGACTACGACTGCCTCACCGTGTTCGCGGCGTCGCTCGAAGTGGCCGCCACCGCAACGGCGGTCATGGCCGGACCCGAACCTCGTGATCCGCGCAGTCGCCCGTGGCCCGCCGATGTGCGGCTCTCCACGGGGTCGACGGTCCGCGTGGCCGTTCCGCGTCCGGAGGACCTGACGGCACTGTGCCCGCAGTACCGCACCGCGTTCGACGCGGCGGTGCGCGATGCGCAGGAGTCGGGGGTCCGGATCGCTACGGTCGACATCTCGGCGTTGCTCGACGCCGCGACCCTGCTGTACGACGGCGCGGTGGTCGCCGAACGGTACGCCGCGGTCGGTGAGTTCCTCGCGGTGCCCCGCGCCGGCGCAGATCCGACGGTCGCGGCGATCGTCGCAGCAGCGAAAGCACCTGCGGCACACGAACTGGTCGCCGACCTCGACGCGCTGGTCCACGCCCGCGCCCGCGCCCGCGAACTGCTCGCCGACGTGGACGCTCTGCTGCTGCCCACCACCACCGAGCATCCGACGATCGCGAAGGTGCAGGCGGATCCGGTGGCGATCAACCGCAGGATGGGCACCTACACGAACTTCTGCAACCTGCTCGATCTGTGCGCCGTCGCCGTTCCCGCGCGACCCACCGCGTCGGGCGCGCCGTTCGGCATCACGGTGGTGGCCCCCGCGTTCGCCGACCAGATCGCCGTCGACGTGGCCGCGCACCTGACCGGGGCACCCTCCCCCGACTTCGTCGGTGCCGGAGTGGAACTGGCCGTGTTCGGTGCGCATCTGCGCGGCCAGGCCCTGCACTTCCAACTCGAGGAACTCGGGGCTCGGTTCGTCGAGACCGTCCACACCAGCGACGCGTACCGCCTGGTCGCGTTGAACACCACCCCACCGAAGCCCGGACTCGTCCGGCACGGACCGGGCGCGGGTGCCCCGATCGTCGGTGAGGTGTTCCGGGTGTCCGAGGCCGGACTCGGACGGTTCCTCGCGCAGTTGCCCGCGCCGATGACCCTCACGAGCGTCGAACTGTCCGACGGCAGGCACGTCGTCGGGTTCGGCTGCACGAACGATGTCGTCGCCGACGCGACCGACATCACCGAACACGGCGGCTGGGTCGCGTACCGGCAGTCGTGACGCCGCCCCCTCCCCCGTCCCGCCTCCGGCGGGCCGAGCGAATGTATCGTCCGCTCGATTGATTCGATCGGGTGTACCACTCGCTCACCCCGGCGGGGGCCGGGGGGCCGGGCGGGCCGGGATCAGCGCAGGATCGTGAGCATCACCACGGAGTCGACGACGGCGACCAGATTGTGGACGACACCCGCGTCGACGTGCACCGCCGTGCCCGGCGCGAGGGCAACCGACCGCTCGGCGGTCGTGAAGGTCACTTCACCGACCGTTCCCGCGACGAGGATCGGGGCGGCCGCACAGTGGTCGGCCATCGACTGGCCTGCGCGGAAGGCGATGCGCACCACCGTCGCTCCGTTCCCGGAAGCGAGTTTGCGGATGCGGGGCGAGTCGCCGTCCTGCAGGTCGAGTTCGGTGAGCCCCTCGATGACGGTGAGAACGCCACCGCTCGTGTCCGTCGACATCAGGCCGCCTTCTTCTTCGCGATGATCTCGATGGCGACGAGATTCTTCTTGTACGTGGTGAAGGTCGAGCGCATCTGCAGCACCCGCGCGCGGGCGTCGCCGTCACGGATCACGTTGAAGACGAACTTCGCCGTCCCGACGAGACCCTCGTCGGCGAGGATGCGCTGGGGCTCGAGCAGCGCCATCGGCGCGAAGCCGATGGTCTCGACCTCGAATCCACACTCGACGAACAGGTCTCGCCATTCTGCTGCGGTGAGCGGACGTGCATTGACCTTGATCGAACGCGCCAGCGACTGGCGGATGTCGGTCTTGACCCGATCCTCGACCTCGTCGGGTTCGATGGCCAGTTCGTGAATGGCGTAGCGACCACCGGGCCGCAGCACGCGCAGCGCTTCACGGACGATCTCGGCCTTGTGCTTGTCGGTCTGCATCGTGAGCATGGCTTCGCCGACGACGACGTCGGCGCATTCGTCGTCGAGTCCCGTCTTCGACGCCTCCCCGCTGACGACGGTGCCCGCTCCGGCGATGGCCTTCCGGGTGAGTTCTGCTGCACTGTCGTCTGCTTCGACACCCACGTAGCTCTTGGGCGCGGCCGCAACGATGTTCTGAGCGGTCCGCCCCAGTCCGGGCGCGAACTCCACGACGTCGGCGCCCCGCAGCTTCGCGTCGGCGAGCATCCGCTCGGTCAGTTCCTTGCCGCCGGGCCGCAGTACCCGCTTGCCGAGGCGCGCGAGCAGCCAGTGTCCCGGCAGGTGAGCGGTGTCGCGGCCGGACAGCGGCAGGGCGTCGCCGGTCTGGTTCTTGTCGGTCATATGGAGCCCCTTCTCACGTTCTACCTATTTTAGAGGAATAATGTACGGTAAATTCCCATGGTGGTGAAAACCTCGGTGATCTCGTGTGCGGTCACCAGCACGGCGGCACCCTCGGCGGCGGCGCGTCCGAGCGCGAGCCCGACGGTCTTCGCCGACTGCGAATCCAGGTGGGCGAACGGTTCGTCCGCGAACACGACCTGCGGCCGGGCGAACAGTGCGCGGGCGAGCGCGGCGCGTCGCTGCATGCCGCCCGACAGCCGGAACGGCGGGAGATGGGCGACGTCACGCAGACCCACCTCGTCGAGTGCCTCGTCCACCTCGGGCCCGTTCGCCGACGACCACACACCGCGACCTGGTGCGGCGATCCGGATGTTGCGCCCCACCGACATCCACGGCAGGAGCCGCGCCTCCTGGAACAGGATCCCCTGCCGTTCCACGTTGCGGGTGACGATTCCGGCGTCCGGCTCGAGCAGCCCCGCGGCGGTGTGCAGCACCGTGGTCTTGCCCAGCCCGGATTCGCCCAGGATCACGAGGATCTCGCCGGCGTGGAGCCGCAGCGAGACGTCCTCCACGATCGTCCTGCCCCCGCGGGACACCCGGACCCCGTCGAGTACGACCGAAGGATCACTGTGAATCGTCATCTTCTCCCCTCGAGAATCCGGCCACTCGTGGTGGCCCTGTCGTTGACGGCCGCGGCCGCGCTCTCTGCGTGCGGAACGTCCGACGACACCGCCACGTGCGGGACCGGCAGTGCGGCCGGCGAGGTGCAGCAGGGGCTCCCGTCGTCGCTGAACGTGGGTGTCGCGAACAACATCGCGATGGCCGCGCCGTTGACGGACCTCGACGGACTCGACGTCGACGCCATCGAGATCGGCACGGCGAGCACCCCCGAGGAACTGCGCACCAACTTCATCGCCGGCCGGTACGACGTCGCGGCGATGCCGATCAACATCGCCGCCAATCTCTGCGCCCAGGGTATCGACCTCGAGCTCGTCGGTACGGTCAGCGGCAACATCGTGTACCTCATGGGCCCGGAGGGCACGAGCCTGGACGACCTGCGCGGCAAGACCGTGCACATCCCGTTCCGGAACGACATCATCGATCTGGTCACCCAGCAGGTCCTCGGCAGCGCCGGAATGACATTCGAGGGACCCGACGCCGACGTGCGGCTGGAGTACCACCCCACGCCCCTCGACATCGCCACGGGCCTGACCTCCGGGAGCATGGAGTACGCGGTGCTGCCCGAGCATCTCGCGACGGTCGTCGCCGGCGCCACCGGCGACATCGTCAAGGCGCAGAGTATGCAGGACCTGTGGAACGAGCAGATCAGCGCGACGGCGTTGCCGTTCGCCGGTTTCGTGATGCGCGGTGAGATCGCCCGGCAGTACCCGGATCTCGTCGACGCCCTCCAGACGAACCTGCTCGGCTCGGTGATCGGCGTGGTCTCCGACCCGACCACCGGTGCCGTCGAGATCGCCGACGTGGTGCCCATCCCCGCGGACGTCGTGGGGAAGGTCCTTCCGGGCCTGCGCCCCACCTACCTGCCGGCCGCCGAGGGCCGGGCCGACACCGAACTGCTGTACCGCTCGCTGCTCGATTCCGTTCCGGACTCCATCGGTGGTGAACTGCCCGCCGACGGCTTCTACGCGGGGTCGTGACGGCGATGACGCGTTTCCTGCCGGGCCGGTCACCGCGGTACGTGCTGGGCTCGGTGCTGTGCGTGGTCGCGCTGCTGGGCGCGTGGCAGTGGCTGTCACTGGATCAGTCCCCCGCCGTGATGCCGAGCCCGGCACGCACGCTCGACGCGCTGTGGGAGATCCTCGCCGACGGTTCACTGGTGACGGAACTGGCGATCACGCTGGGTCGCGCGACCGTCGCGACCCTCGTCGCGCTCGTCGTGGGCATCGTCATCGGCTGGGCGGCGACGGTCTCGTCGTTCGCCGACGGCCTGCTCGCGCCGCTTCGGGCGATCCTGCAGGGACTCCCGCCGATCGTGCTGATCGTGTGCCTGGTTCTGTGGATGGGTAGCGACCCCACCATCACGATCGTCGTCTGCGCCACGGTGATGGTGCCGCTCATCGCGGCCGCGACCACGTCGGCATTGCGATCCGTGGATCCGCACCTGCTGGAACTGGCGACGGGTCTGCAGTTGAGCCGTCCGCGACGGTTCGCCTTCGTGATCGCGCCGTCGGTGCTGCCGCCGATCGTCGCCGCGACCGGTGCGGTCGCGTCGGGTTCGGTGCGGGTCGCGGTGATGGCCGAGTTGCTGTCGGCGCCGGACGGGGTCGGCGCGTCCATCCAGCAGACCCGCACGCTGCTGCAGACGCCGGAACTGTTCGCGTGGACGCTCGCGATCATCGCGTGCGCGCTCGTCGTCGACGTCGCGATCCGTGTGGTGGTCAAGAGATGGACCGCCCTGTTCAATCCGAGCGAGCGCGCCGCTAGCGGACGTATCCCGAAGGGCACGAGAATCCGTTGAACGACGCCACATCGCACACGCTGCGCGCCGACAGCTTCCACATGCCGTCGAGGTACACGAACGTCAAGCGCAGCGGGGTTTCGGGGCCGGGGGCACCGGCGAACGTGACCTGCAGCCGTCCCGATGCCGTGTTGCCGTCCATGTCGATCGGATCGATCACGCGGGGCTTGACCACCTGCAGCATGGTGCCGGCGCGGCCACCGATCTGTTCGAGCACTCCGGTCGCCTCCTCACCGCGCTCGACGTACGTCTGCCGGTATCCGATGCCGTTCGCCGGGTCGACCGCGGAATGCAGGGTGCCGGTGAGCTCCGCCGCGGACGGGACGGGCACCGACGGGGCCGATCGGGCGGGTTCAGCTGCCGGCGCCTGCGCGGTGGGCGACGCGGGTCCGCTCTCCGGCGCCGCTCCGTCGGGGGCGGGCGCCGATCCGGCGACCGGTGCGGCTCCGGGTGCGGCAGCCGGGACATCGGTGCCCGCTGCCGGCTCCTCACCCGCGGGAGCGCCGTCGGCGACCGGTGCTGCCGCAGCACCCCGATCGGCCGCCAGCGATTGCAGCGCGGCCAGGATCGCAGCGTTCGACGCGGTGTTGTCGGGTGCCGCCTGCGGTTCCTGCCCGCGCACCTCGATCGCGACGAGGACCGCGGCGACGGCCACGACGACCGATGCGACGGCCATCAGGGACAGGGCAAGGGTAGCCACAGTTCCGAGACCGCGGCGGGCCGGTCGTAACGTGGACGTCGGAGGAGTCGTCGACATGGCGACGACTATAGAGGATCTTACTCCTTTTAATAAGGAGAGCCTCACCTGAGGCGGACGGACCGGGAACGGGAGGACGAGTTGGTACGCCGGATCAAGCAACGCGAGCGGATCCTCACGCTGCTGCGGGAGTCCGCGACACCGCTCGACGCGCACGGTCTCGCCGAGACCCTCGACCTGCACGTCACCACGGTCCGATTCCATCTCACCGGGCTGTCCGACGAGGGGCTCGTGCACGCACAGCCGATGCCCGTCACCGGCGTCGGGCGACCCCGCACCGGATACGTCGCCGTCCGTGAACCGTCGTACACCGATCTCGTCGCACTGTTCGCCGCCCGGATCGGAGGAGACGCCACCGAGCGCGAACTCAAGGCGTTCGAGGTCGGCGACGACTGGGCGTCGCTGCTGCGGCTGCAACCCGAACCGACATCCGACGCGGGCTCACTCGTCATCGATGCACTCGCCCGGCTCGGCTTCGAGACACAGACGGCCACCAGCGCATTCGGCGCCCACGACATCACGCTGTGCACGTGCCCGCTGGTCGAGATCGCCCGTAACTACCCGGAGGTCGTCCGCGGCATCCAACGCGGCCTGATCCAGCGCGTACTGGACGACAACGCCGTGACGCTCGGGCGACGGTACGTCGTCGACGTCCGTCCCGACCCGGACGACGGCAACTGCCGGGTGCGCCTGGTCCTGCACCCCGGCGACCCCACCGCCCCGGAGACGGCGTCAGCCCGCGGCGACGGTCAGGTCGCCGCGGGCTGAGCCGGTACATCCGAGCGGGGATCCACCCGCGCGGAGGATGAGCCGGACCCGGTGGTTGTCGCTTCGGGCCCGACGGGTCTTCCCCGTCAGAAGTTGATCATGTGGCCGGCAAGGCCGTGGATCGCCTCCTGCAGCGCCTCCGACAGCGTCGGATGCGTGTGCACGTTGCGGGCCAGCTCGTTGACCGTCAGATCCCACTTCTGGGCCAGGGTCAGCTCGGGCAGCAACTCCGAGACGTCGGGTCCGATGAGGTGACCACCGAGCAACTCACCGTGCGTCCTGTCGGCGATGAGCTTGACGAACCCGGTCGGATCACCCAGACCGTGGGCCTTGCCGTTGGCGGTGAACGGGAAGGTCGCGACCTTCACGTCGTAGCCTTCGGCCTTGGCCTGCTCCTCTGTCAGACCGAACGAGGCGACCTGCGGCTGGCAGAACGTGGCGCGCGGCATCATGCGGTAGTCGCCCAGCTCGAGCGTCTCGGCGTTGCCGATGGTCTCGGCCGCGACGACGGCCTGTGCCTCGGCGACGTGCGCGAGCTGCAGCTTGGCGGTGACGTCACCGATCGCGTAGACGCCCGGCACGTTGGTGCGCATGCGCTCGTCGATGGCGATGGCACCGCGGTCGGTCAGCTGCACACCGGTGTTCTCGAGTCCGTAGCCCTCGACGCGCGGCGCGAAGCCGACCGACTGGAGCACCTTGTCGACGGTCAGCGTCTCGACCGCACCGGACTTGTTGTCCTTGATCTCGACGGTGACGTTGCCGCCGTTGTCGGTGATCTTCTGCACGGCGGCACCGGTCTTGATGGTGACGCCGAGCTTCTTGTACGCCTTGGCGATCTCCTTGGAGACGTCGGCGTCCTCGTTGGGCAGGGCGCGGTCGAGGAACTCGACGATCGTGACGTCCACGCCGTAGTTCTTCAGGACGTAGCCGAACTCCATACCGATGGCGCCTGCGCCCACGATCACGATCGAGCCCGGCAGATCGCGGGTGAGGATCTGCTCCTCGTAGGTGACGACGTTCGCGCTGAGTTGCGTACCGGGCAGCAGCTTGGTGACCGAGCCGGTCGCGATGATGACGTTGTCGAAGGTCACCCGTTCCGTGCCACCCTGGGTGAGCGCCACGTCGATGGTCTTGGCATCGACGAACGAGCCCTTACCGTCGTACTCGGTGATCTTGTTCTTCTTCATGAGGAAGTGCACGCCCTTGACGCGACCGTCGGCCACCTTGCGGCTGCGGTCGAAGGCGGCACCGAAGTCGAAGGACGCCTGCCCCGAGATCCCGAACTGCTTGGCCTCTTTGGTGAAGATGTGCGCAAGCTCGGCATTGCGGAGGAGAGCCTTCGAAGGGATGCAGCCCACGTTCAGGCACACACCACCCCAGTACTTCTGCTCGATGATGGCGGTGCTCAATCCCAATTGTGCCGCGCGGATAGCAGCGACGTACCCACCGGGACCGGCTCCGAGGACAACGACGTCATAGTGTGAGGTCACGGATACACAGGGTAGTCCCGCCGGAGTCCGGCGTCTGCCGATGGTCCGGTTACCCGCCGGTAGTCGACGTCTCGGGCGGTCATCGCTGCGCTCCGTACCGGCGCACCGCCACCGGAACGGTCACGACGAGGATCACCGCGACCCACCCGAACGCCGCGGCCACCGGGTGCTGCATCGGCAACGCGGTATCCGCGGCAGTGACACCGGCCGCATCCGCGGCAGTGACACCGGCCGCATCCGCGGCGACCCCGCCGCCCGGGCCGAACAGTTCCCGCAGCGCCGCCACGACCGCACTCACGGGATTCCACTCCGCGACGGCCCGCACGACGGCAGGCATCGCCTCGGTGGGCGTGAACACGTTCGAGAACATGATCAGGCCGAAGATCATCGGTGCCGCCTGCTGCAACATGCGCTCGTCGGCGACCACCAGCCCCAGCAGGATCCCGAGCCAGCCCAGCGCGAGACGGAACGCGAACAGCAACACCACGGCGAGGACCACATCGGACGCGGGAGCATCGATCCGCCACCCCACGAGATACCCGACGCCCATCATCACGACGAGCGCGACGATCCCCATCGCGGTCTCGGCGACCGCCAGCCCCGTCGGCACCGCCGCCCGGGATATCGGCAGGGCGCGGAACCGGTCCGTCAACCCGCTGTGCAGGTCCGCGTTCGCGGTGCTCGCCGTCGCGATCAGGCCCATCGCGGCGACGAGAACGAAGACACCCGGCATGAGATACGAACGGTAGACCGACGGGTCGGCATCTCCGGCCAGCGTGCCGCCGAAGACGTAACCGAACAGCAGCACCATGCCGAGCGGAGCGGCGAGTGTGACGGCGAGCAGGCCGGGCGCGTGCCGGTACATCGCGACGGTGCGGCCGAACACCACCCGCGAGGCCGTGGTCGCGGTCGTGGTGGTCATGCGCCGGTCCTCTCGGTGGGGCGGCCGGTGAGCGCGAGGAAGGCCTCGTCGAGGCTCGCGCGGCGACGGCCGATGTCGTGGACGTCGATTCCCTCGGCGTCGAGTGCACGCAGGATCGGCAGCAGTTCGGGATCCTCGTCCATCGCGACCGAGATCCTGAGTGAATCGTCTTGCGTTTCCGACACTTCCATTTCGCGCGCACCGATCTCGGCAAGGATGTTGCGGGTGCGGTCGCGATGTTCGGACGCAACCACCACGGCGAGTCCGACGCCGATCGCCGACGTGATCCGCTCGGGCGTGTCGGTGACGACCGTGCACCCCTCGTCGAGGATGGTGATCGTGTCGGCGAGCCGTTCGGCTTCGTCGAGGTACTGGGTGGTGAGCACGACGGCTGTACCTTCCCTCACGAAATCTTCGACGTGCCGGTAGATCTCGTTCCGGCTGCGCGGGTCGAGACCGGTGGTCGGTTCGTCGAGGAACAGCACCGCGGGTCGCACGACGGTGCCGGCGAGCAGGTCGAGCCGGCGGCGCATGCCACCCGAGTAGGCGCCCGCGAGGCGGTCTGCCGCGTCGGCGAGACCGAAGCGGTCGAGCAGTTCTCGGGCGTGGTCGCGGGCGGCCCTGCGGCTCATACCGTTCAGCCGCGCGAACATCGTCAGGTTCTCGAATCCGGTGAGCTGCGGGTCGATCGCGTGGAACTGGCCGACCAGCCCGATGCGCCGACGCACCCGGTCCGCCTCGGCGACGGTGTCGTGGCCGAGGATGCGGGCGTGCCCGCGAGTCGGACGCAGCAGGGTCGCGAGCATGCGCACGGTGGTCGTCTTGCCCGACCCGTTCGGCCCGAGAAGCGCGTGGACGGCCCCCTCCGGCACCGCGAGATCGACGCCGTCGACGACGGTGCGCTCACCGTACCGCCGCGTCAGGCCTTCGGTTTCGGACAGCGGCGGCGGCGCCGCACATCTGTCCGCGATGCTCGCGCACGGCGACTATCCGCATCTGACGGCCCTGTTCACCGGAGACGGTTCGGGCGCCGCAGCACCGCTCGACAACGACGCCGCGTTCACCGCGGGGCTCGACGCGATGCTGTTCGGCATCGCCCCCGCCGTCGCACCCCGGGACCGGACCCGCCTCGACCGGAAACGGACGTGATGGTCGGGCAGCGCGCTACCGCTTCTGTGCTCTGCCGAATCGACGCATCGCCATCAGGTACGCCGGAACCTTCCGAATCGACACCGGGCGCGGCCAGTCGCCGTCGCGGAAGTAGGGCTCGGTGCCGCCGTCGACGACGATGACGGATCCACAGAGGAAATCAGCAGCCGGCGACAGCATGAACTCGACCCACGCACCGATGTGCTCCGGGCGGCCGAAGCCACCGATCGGCACCGGGAAGTTCCGTACCCGACCGCCTTCCGGGCTGTCGAGTTGCGCAGTCAGCAGCGGTGTCTCGATGGCTCCCGGCGCGATCACGTTGAGGCGGATCCCTGCCCCTGCCCACTCCGGCGTGACCGCGGTGCGGCGCACCCAGTGCGTCACTGCGAGCTTCGAGGCGGCATAGGTGAACGTGGGGCCGGCCGCCTTGATCCGGGACGCCTTCTCGACCGCCTTCTCCGGATCACCGGCGAGGAACGCCCTCACCGCCGACATCGGGGCGGCCGGGACAGTGGTCGTCGAGTTCGACCCGAACACCACGACCTTGCTGTTGCCGGCCGCGGCGAGCGCGGCCCGCCACCCCTCGAGCAGTTCGACGACACCGCAGAAGTTGACCTCGGCGATGACGCGTTCCCGGCCCGGCCCCGGGCCGAGTCCGGCGGCCAGGACAGCGCCGTCGAGATGCCCCGCTGCCCTCTCGAGCGTCTCCGCGATCGCGACGGCACGACCGTCCGTCGTCGACAGGTCCGCGACGACGTCACCTTCCGACAGGTCGATCCCGATCACGGTGTGACCGGCTTCCCTCAGCCGATCCGCGCTCGCCTTGCCCATCCCGGAAGCCGCACCGGTCACCGCGTACACACCCATTGCCATCCCCTCGTCGCGTAGTTGTGCAGGCACGCTACCGGCCGGCCGCGACGACGCGTTCGGCCCCACCGAGCGATCGCCGAGCCCGGTCGCGCGCGGTACCCACCGGCGCGCCGGGATCACCTTCCCGACGAGGCGCGGGCCACCAGGTGCGGGGTCATGACCTCGATCCGCTGCCGGGAACGCGCCGACCACCGTTCGCGCAGCATGGTGACCGCGAGCCGACCCATCAGGTTGCGCGGCTGATCGATGCTGGTCAGGGTGGGCCGTATCGCGGCGGCAAGGGCCGAATTGTTGTAGCCGACGAGCGCGAGATCGTCGGGGACGCGTAGCCCCGCGTCCAGCGCGGCGCCCAGGATCGCGACGGCCGTCTCGTCGGTGGCGACGAACAATGCCTCGGGACGACGCGCCGGCGGTTCGTCGAGCAGCGTGTCGACGACCCTGCGCGCGAAGGTCGCGTCGTGCCGTGCGGACCCGGCGATCCGCCACCGGTGGTCCGATCCGAGATCGGCCATCGCACGGTCGTAGGCCAGCCCTCGGGCGCGGACGGCCGCGCGCGCCGATGTCTCGACGAACCCGATGCGGGTGCGGCCACCGTCCACAAGGTGCTCCACCGCGAGGCGACCGCCGTACTCGTCGTCGTTGCGGACGAGGTCGACGAGGTCACCGGGGTCGTCGGGGCGTCCCACCACGATCACCGGTCGGGTGCGTGCGGCCGTGTCCAACTGTGCACGCGGTACCCGGGAGGAGACGACGATCAGCCCGTCGACACCCAACTGCACCATGCGCTCGATCCCGATGCAGAGCTGGTCGGGGTCCCGGCGGCCGTGCGCCAGGAGCACCCCGTAGCCGGAGTCCGCCACCTCGTCCTCGATGCCGGTGACGACGTCCGCGTTGTAGGCGCTGCCGACGTCGGTGGTCACGACGCCGATCAGTTGACTCCGGCCGCGGACGAGCGAGCGTGCCCAGGTGTTCGAGGTGTACCCGAGTTCGTCGGCGACCTTCAGGATGCGGCCGCGTGACGCGTCGCTGACCCCCGGCTTCCCGGAGAGTGCGAGGGACACCAGCGATTTCGACACGCCTGCGACACGCGCGATGTCGATGATCGTCGGTCGGGGAGATCCCGTATCGGAAGGCACGTCATTTCTTCTACCACGGCTCGGTGTCCGTTCCGGGTACGGCGGGAAGCCGGTCCGCGGATCGGCTGGAACGTTCCCGAATACACAACTGGAACGTTCCAGCCGTTCACCCGCGCGACACGTCCGCTTCGGAAACACCCCCTACCGTCGTGCCCACCGAACACCCGAACCCCGGAAGGCCCGCTCCCGCATGACCCGAATTCTCCCTGCGGCAGTTGATGATTCAGTTGCGACATCGTCGGCATTGCGCCACCGGCCCCGGGCGGTCCTGCTGGACTTCGGAGGTGTCGTCTTCGAGACGTCCAAGCGACCGGGCGGACGACACGAACTGGCCCGCCTGTACCGGCGGCTGCTGACCGACGCGGGCTTCGACCTCGAGCACGAACGCCTCGTCGCGAGCGTCGAGGCGGGTTTGACGGCGTTGAAGCTCTGGAAGAACGCGTCGAGCCGGATGCGCGAACCCCGCGAACTGACGCATCGCGAGGTCATCACCGACTTCATGGTCTCCGATCTCCCCGAAGGCCCCCGGGAACTGCTCGCCACGCACGCCCGGGAACTCGTGCGCGCCCAGAATCGGCTGATCTCCGATCATCACCTCCGCCCCGGGATACGCGAGTTCCTGACCCGGTGTCAGGAACGGCAGATCCCGCTGGGCATCGTGTCCAACGCCCATTCGGGTGCCTCGCACCGGGACATCCTGGCCGAGCACGACCTCGCCGACGCCTTCGGTGTGCAGATCTACTCCGACGAGGTCGGCATCCGGAAACCCCACCCGGACATGCTGATCCTCGCCGCCGATGCGCTGGGAGCGGACGTGCACGACTGCTGGTACGTCGGCGACACCCAGGACCGCGACGTCGTGGCGGCCCGACGCTCGGGGATCGGCGCGGCCATCGTGACCCGCTGCCACCACACCGACACGCCGCCGTTCGCCGTGCACGATCGGGCCGATGCCGTCCTGGACACCCCCGAAGAGCTGTGCGTGCTCCTCGACAGGGC